>Ga0265342_10003135_pt1 | contig 13824 bp, 19 predicted proteins | sample 4CB327metaG_FD_203125 | JGI IMG/M metagenome (GOLD analysis project Ga0265342, IMG submission 203125) | Rhizosphere microbial communities from Carex aquatilis grown in University of Washington, Seatle, WA, United States - 4-CB3-27 metaG | ecosystem: Host-associated > Plants > Roots >...
TGAGCCAGCCGCCGCCCGGGACCGTGATGGTCCGCTTGGCTCCGCCCGAAGGGGTGAAGTCCCAGGTTCCGGCTATCGACGTTGTGGTCGGATCCGCAGCTGTCGAGGCCGCGCACGAACCTCCCGCCGAGGCGTCGATACCTCCCGATGTGCCCCCCGAGGCAGTCGCACCGGCCGAACCGGTCGCGCCGCCACGGCCAGTCGCGCCGCCCAAGCGTATCGCGCCACCCGAACCGGTCGCACCGCCACCACCGGTCGCGCCACCCAGGCTGGTTGTGCCGCCCGCGTTGGCCGTGCCACCTGAGCTAGTCGTGCCACCCGAACCGAACGCGCCGCCCGAGCCGCGGCCACCACTACCGGTCGCGCCGCCCGAGCTGGTCGCACCACCCGAGCTGGTCGCACCACCCGAGCCGGTCGCACCGCCTCTGCCCGGGGTGCCACCGTTGGCGCTTGCGCCTCCTTGGCCGGCAGTGCCTCCTGTCCCTGAGGAACACCCGAGGAACCCAAGTAAGAGTGGAAGAGCGACCAGATTGAATCGTGCTACGCGCATGCTCGTGCAGTGGCGCAAGCGTCGCGATTCCGTCTGAGCCCGGAGGTCGGCGGGCTGCACCACCACTTCGAGCGCCGCGCCGCCGCAAGATAGAGGTAGACGAGCTGTTCAGGGAAGAACGCCCTCACCACCGGAAGAGGAAGCTGAACGTCACCGGCAATTTTTTCGCCGAGAAGCCATTCGCGACGCTTGCACGTCTCCAGCAATTCGACGAGGCGATCCATCTTGGTCTGATCCTCGTACAAAGCGCAGAGGTACACGAAATATTCCGGGGCGTGCAGGTAGACGGCATCAAAGTCCCTCCCGCCTATCGAATGCGTCCCCTGTATGAATCCACGCTTCTCCAGAATCGCAAGAGGCTTGCTGTACTGAGTGAGGAATGAATCGTCAAAACGAAACTTGGCCACTCCGTTCCCGGCAAGTGCCTTGTCAAGGTTCTCCGACGCGGCAGCAAGGCCCTTGTACAGCTTCTCCGACAGCTTGCGAATATCCGGGAGCCCGACGGCACCACCACAGTCCCCCCCTGGAATCCACGCTCGATTTGGCACCGATGCCGTCACCGACCGACACCCACCGACAGATGCCGCTGCGACGAGAAGCCAAACAAACCAGCCATTCGTCTTGGCGCAGCAATCCGTCGGCAGTACCCGGCGCCTCCACAAACAGGTCACTAGCGACCGACGCCGAGGCCACGAAGATCGGCGGCAAGCTGCGGTTCCAGTCGCTCGATCGAGCTGCGGGCGGCACGGGTCCATGCCTTGCCGTGACGTAAGAGCGCCTTCCAGGCCAGGGATATCTCGCCGGGCAATTCGGTCAGAAGCACGCGCAGAAGCGCGCTGGCCTGGGCGCGATCTTTGGGCGCTTTGGGTATGCCGGAAGTACCACGCCGCGTGGCTACGATTAGCTTGTGCAGGGCAAACCGACCTGGCCGAGGAACATTGACCAGAACGCCAGCTCCACCGAGCACCGCCGCAGGCTGGGTCTCCTCGATGAGGTAGTCCAAGAATCGCAGGGGCGTCGCGGCGACACCAAGAACTGGGATCTCGATCGGTCGCCTGCGCTCTTTGCCGACCATCGGCGTGAGGATCTCCACTTCAATGTCGGCCCCGCGGACGCGGAATGAAGTCGCGGGATCGGTCGGGCTCAGAACCGAAAAGCGGGGCACGGGATCGCCGAGTGCCTTGCGAATGTCAGCCGGCCGGCCATCGCTTGCCAGGGCGACCGCGATGCGGTGGTCGTGCGCGATGTCCACGTCGCCAGTGCGCACGATGGCCTCCTGCCAGCGCACGCCTAGCATATTTCCCAACACGGCAAAGGCATGGGAGCCGACCAGCACCCCCCCGACACGGAAGACCGGCGACAGTCGCTGCAGCACCTCGGCCTCGGCGGCCCCAATCACATAGGCCCCCCCGGCGCGTGCCATGGCCACCAGTTCACTCCGGCTCGCCGCCTCGGTTCGCGACTGCCGCCACCTTTCGACCAGCGCCTCGACTTCCGGGCTCTCCGGGCCGATGTAGCTTTGCACCTTCTTTCCCCCTTCACGCCGCTGGGCATACCAGTAGCGACGTCCGCCGATGGTTTTGGACACTAGCGACGCAGAATCCGCGGGACTGCCGGCCTCTGATGTCAGCAACAGGTCGAGCAGGCGGGCATACGCAGTCTGGGTCAGGAGCGGGAGCTTGCTGAATTCGGCCACGGCCATCTTATACGCCAGACGGTAGCATGGCGTATAAGAGTTGGACAGCCCATCGAACAGTCCAGCTCACCATCACCGAGATGGCCGGGCTGAGCACCAAGGACGGGTTCAGCCCCGCACACGCCCTCACCACATCAGTCACTCCCCTGAAATCCACGCCCGATCTTGCACCGGCACTGCCGCCGACCGACACCGAGCGACGGATGCCGGTGCGACGGGAGGCCAAAGAAACCAGCCATTCGTCTTGGCGCAGCAATACGTCGGCAGTACCCGGCGCCTCCACAACGTAACCATTGGAGATCGCAAAGGATTCTCGGAATGGCGAAACGAGGTCCCTGAATCAGGTCCCTGAACCATGGCTGGATAGGACTCGGACGCTGACCTCGGGGATCGGTCCTTGATAAGCCCACATCAATCCTGCTGCGAATAGCTTTTCATCCAAGAATCGACTTCCGCTAGGGTCGGCTGTTCCTGCATCGAGAGATTCGCCACTTTGAGCAGCCGTTCATCGGCGTCGTACTCAGTGGAGACGATCATCCCGAATGGCCACAAGGCGATCGAGGCAACCGCGGCCTGGAAACACCTACAAGGCGCGGAAACCCAAGCTGATCTCAAGCCCGGAGATCGCGGTGAGCACGATCGTTGGGACGCGCTTTAGCGTGATCGTCTACAGGCGGAATCTTGAATTTCTACCTCCGCGAGGCGGCGTGAGCGCTAACGACGCCTTTCCGGACAGGACGGGTTTGGCAGCCACAGGGCCATCACTCCTGTGGCGCTGACGAGGTGCACTACTGCCCGCTTCCAATGCTCCGCAGCCGCCTCCTCCTCGGGAGCCGGTCCTCAACCCCATCTGGACGTTCCTGCTGGCAGGAGAGCGTCCCGGCCCATGGGCTCTAGCTGGCGGCGGTGTGGTGATGGCCGCCACCATCTGGCGCACGGCCGGCCCGGTTCTGTCTGCTGCTCGGCGCTCCCGCCTCAGTCCATCGGGCGGGCCGGGGCCCCCCGCATGACGGGCGGCGCTCTCCTTCCTGCAGTCCACTTTGTTCTCGCCTCCCTGGCCACTCCAACTTCCCGTCCCCAGACTCCGCGTAGACGTCGCGTCCAGAGCCCGGCAGCCGCCGTACCTTAACCTCGTCCCGCCACCCGCCTCGAACCGACCTGCCAGGCCGGACGACCTAGGTATGGGCTGAGGCGGGCGCTGACAAAGCAGGCATTGCGGCTGCAATTTCGACACGCTCCAGGATAGCCTCGTGGCGTTCTTCTAAAAGAGACAGAGCGACGCGATCAAAAATAGGCGATTAACTCTAGGACTGCGCCGGCGAATTGGGGCAGACTTCCGCGTTCGGACCGTGGGGCGCCGGCGTTCATCGAACCGTAGGCCGTGAACGTCCATCGGTAGGAGAGATAGTAGCTCACCATCACTTGCGCCAGCGTCGATCCGTCGTGCACGTCGACGACGGCGAAACCTCCCAGACCGAGATCGCTGACGAGCGCCCGCGGCCACGATGCGCGGACGAAGATCTGGTGCCTCGACATCGGTTCTTGCTGGTCGTTGGCGTAGGCGCGGACGTACCAAAGCTCATCGGCGGTGCCAGGTGGAGCTTCGACGGTACTGCCAAGGTCGAACCAGCTCTGCCACGACCGCCGCGTGAAACCGGCTTGGTGGTAGTGGTATTCGACGTTCAGAGGCCACGACCGCATCGCCGAATGGTCGAGACAGATTGAAACCGACTTTCGACCGGCCCCGCTCGAAATATCCAAGCAGTTGCGGACTCCAGCTTCCAATATCCAAGCTCAAGGCTCCGAGCACACGGTGTTGCGCATTGGTTGCATCGAAGCGTGGATCGACGCCGAGGCGGCTGTCGTCCACGATGGCGGAAGGCCGAAAGAGCTTTGGCGCGAATGCAAGACTGACGGCTCCGCTGCTCCAAATCTCCTGACCACGAACCATCAACGTGCCCAGCCGGTTTTGCCGCACGATCGATGGATCGAGAGAAGCCTGTCCGACCAGCGTGCGCGTCTTGAAGAAATCGGTCGGATTGAATCCCAGCGCGGCACCGTTGCGGACGTTGATACGGCCCGCTTCCAAGAACATCCCGGCAGCGACCTCGCAGCTCAGATAGGCTTCGCGGAGGTCGTTGCGGACTGTCTGACGAGAAAGGAACGCGACGTCGTCCTGTTCGAGTAAGTTGAGGCGATTACTGAGGACCAAGGTCATTCGATGCCCTGGAGACCATTCGAGATACAAATCAAGGCTCGTGCGATTCTGCCAATCGGACGGTTGCAAGGGGTAGGGAACCGGTACCGGGCGAGAAGGGGAATCTAGAGTCAAGACGTCTTCCACGAATGACTTGGCGTGAAGACGGCGCGGCGCCGGCCCATCCGACAGCTCCCCGGCTTGAGGCGCATTCTGGATTTCGGCCGGGATCAGGTCTACCTCCTTGTTCTCGTTGCTCGCAACAGGCACACCGAGCTCGGGTTGTGCCTGGGACAACGGTTGAGCCTCCCCCCTCTTGTCCTCGTCCGCCGACGCCAGCGCCACGGTGCATGTCGCGAGAGCGACTGCAACCAGCGTTGGCAGGAACGTTCTTGTCATTCCTCCTTGAACCGGGACAAGTAGTCACGCTGGAACCACGCGTCCTTGGCGTCTTCCGCGTAGAATTCCGAATACGTCATTTTTGTAACGTGGTTCACATCGATGCCATCGATGATGATGGTCTCGGTCGAGCGCATCGAACCAAGTTGCCGTTCGTACTTGCGGTAGTAAGCGATTTTGAGCAGCCGCCCGCTATCCGAATAGAACTTGGCTTTGACAGGGCGATAGCTTTCCTTTTCGATCCAAAACTCGATCCGGCTATACATGGCCTCGTCCGTGGTTCGTGTGCTGGCCCTGTTGGCCGCGACGCTGGAGTATCCCAAGGTCATCGTCTCGGACAACGGCGATGCCTGGAGGGCCGACCACAACGAGGTCCGCCCACAAGCTCGCTTGGAAATCTCACACCGAAGGAGTCCTCAACAACGGTCGGACTCGCATAGGAACAGGATCAAATCCTGCGGGGCCAGCTCACCCAGGCCATCCGCGCTCGATTCTCGGAAGTACCCGGTCGTCCTGCACCCGTTACACCGGCCGCAGCCTCCGCCACCTATTTTCGGCATCAGTGCTAGACGGTGCTACGGATTTGCCGTCGAGAGTGGCGCCCGCTCGTGACCGGGGCCACTAGGTGTGCATCTTGATATAGTTGACGACGTCGCCGACAGTTTTGAGCGCTTCGGAATCGTCATCTGAAATCTCCAAGCCAAAACGTCCTCAATCGCAAGTACAAGCTCGACCATGGAGAGCGAATCCTCCTTAAAATCGTCCATGAATTGGGAATTCATGGTGACCTTCTCCAATGGCAGCTCAAACTGTTCGGCTACGATCTTTGCGACGGTCTCATCGATACTCTCACGCATTTGCGATCCTCCCAGTGGACGACAGGTACGGCAGCTTCGTCTAATTCGTAGTCTACATGAAGAGTCCGGTCAATTTCTCAAAAAGGTGGGCCGCCTCGAGACAGGGCTGAGAGTTATCCGCGTTCCGGTGGTCCTGATCGAATGAAGCTCGGGTGCGCTCGATCTACTGCGGCAAGTTGCAAAGGCCATTGGTGACAGTTAGGTAACGGGACAATGAGCGTCTGGATCCACCTTCTGTGAGCAACACCATCGAGTTCTCTGCGCGTTCCTTCCTAGTTCTCGCCTACGCGGTGCTTTTCGCGGAGAAGAGGTTCTTGAGTTTCGTGGCCCTAACGACTTCACCTGTGCCAAAACAGATTGCGTCCGAAGCCACTCACGGCTCGGTGCCATTCTGCCGATCCAAACGAGTGGCTGGGAGCGGCTGCCGCTTCGTCTTCGGAGCGATCAACCCTTTTCAAGCTCATCAGAACTGGACGAAATCGTGAGACGCATTTGTGCGAACGTGGTACCGTTCCCGGCTGACGGCCAGGTCTCCAAGACTAGAACACGAGGCGTTTCCAGCCGTACTCCCATTTGCAACCACGGATCACGGGCAAGGAGGATCAATTGTGGCACTTTGTTAAGATCATCTACACGACCGGCGTACTTTGCACATGCTTGACGCCTAGCCGGCCAGTGCTAGCCAACGGCACCGATACAACGGACCGTATGGAGCGGCTCGAACGGGTGCTCGAAGTATTCGCTTCGGATGCCCGCAAGGCCCGTCTCTCCACGGCGCTAGCGCAAAGCGCTGTCAGCACCGCGACACTCGTGCCCGGCGTGTTGCTCGACAGACGCAGCGACAGTGACCTCCAAATCCTCGGCATCGGCTTCATTATCGCGGGGTCGATTCAGCTCGGACTATCGCCGCTGTTTCTCATCCCATCGCCGTTGGAGAAGATACGCGCACGATTCCTGGAAGGTATCGCGAACGGCGAAAATCCCGAGGCGCTTGCAGACAGAATCGAGGCCGATTTGAGAGAGGCTGCGGCGCACAAGAGCGCGAGCCGCCCGTATTCCGGGGGGGCCACCCTGTTGTTCGGCGCCGCCTCGTTCGCGACGGGCATGACGTTCCTTTTCGTGCAACCAGGAGTAGCCGGTATGGGAGCGCGGACTCAGCACATCTGGGGCGCCGCACTCGTCGGAATGGGTGCGCCGTTTGCGCAGCTGGGGATCCGCAGCCTTCTGCAGAGAAGCCCAGAAGAGGCAGGGTGGAGCTCGTATCAACTGGAGTCGTCCAGGCCAACGTCACACAGCCCAAATACATCGTTTTCACTGACGCCGACATATGGAGGCATGGTCGTCGCCGTTGGGACTGCTTTGTAAACGAGCCGCCAAGCTAGCGGCCCAAGTGTCGTATGCTGCGTTTACTGTTGACGAGTTCTTGGGACCTCGTGGATATTTTCGTCTGTTGTTGCTCGTGGGAGAATAGAAATGAAGACAGAAGGCGGCGTTGCGGGCTCGGAATCCGGGGACGATGACGTCTTGGAGGTGCGCTTGTCCACGTTATGCGAGGGAGTACCGGACAATGCCGTGGTTACGGGTCTTGGCCTGATCACTGCGCTGGGTGGGGATGCTGAGGAGACGTGGAAGAACCTCTTGGCGGGCTCGTCTGCACTCAGCCCCGGTGGGCGCTGTGAGGTTGCACGTCTCCACAATCAGCACGTCGGGGAGGTGCGCAACTTCCGGCTCTCCTGACATCTTCATGGAAGCACGGGCGTCTTGAAGACAGGGTGAAGGATGACGCCTGAGCAGCAGAGGAAGATGAAGCCAATGAGGGCTTGAGCGTTGTGAAAGCCATAGGCCCTGCGGGTGATGACCCTGATCTTGCCATTGAGGCCCTCGGTCCTTCCGTTGTTGAGCCCGGTGGCGACGATGGCGACGATGCCGTCGAGATATTTCTTGATGGTTCCGGCGACCTTCTTGAATGACGGTAATCTGGATCGGTTGGCCCAACTGATCCACTCTTCGAGCTTCTGTTTGACGACGTTGACCTGACGACGGCCGAGGATGTCGCTGATGGCGGTCTTGAGCAGGTAGCCGCGATAGAGCCGGGCATTCGTCTTCTGGAGGGTCGACAGCCTCTCGGACTCGGCCTTGGATAGGTTCCACGGATTCTTGAGCAGACCGGTACGACAATTCATCGACGCCGATGTGTTCGAGGCCCTTGAAGAGAAGGCTAGGATCTCGGTGCCGCGGCACCACGCGCTGGATGATGGCGCCGACAGTGCGCCACGCGATGCGCATGGTTTTGGCCACCATCGTCTGGCTTGCTTGTTGGGCCAGATAGGCCACGTGGTCCTCAAAGTCACGCGTGAACCCTACCTTCGGCTCAGCCCAAGGGACCATCTCGATGACCACGCCGCACCGGGGACAGTCCACCCTGCGCAAGGTATAGCGCAGCAGCACCTCCATCCCGCACACGTCCAGATGCCGCCAGTTCCGCGCCCGCGTGTCGAACACGCCATGGACCCGACGCCCACAGCCGGAACAGTGAGGAACTGTCGTCGTCGGCGCCACGTGAGCCAATATGCCAAGCAGATCGAATTCGACTGCCAGGACACGGGTATGTGGAATTTGAAGAAGGTTTCGGAATAGGGTGGTTGCGCGCATGGGCCCCTGGGCTCGTGGGTTCTAGACATGACGGACGGCGTCGGTCCGTTGAGAATGGAGGAGCTGACCCGTTCGAGGGCTGGTGCTTGAGGACGGCCATCTCTCTCGTCTCGCACAAATACCGCACGGATGTTCCCGGCGAGCTGATGAATCTACTCAACGCGCGCTTTCACCTATACGAACGGGCAATTTATCATCCAACCAAGTGCGCTGCCGGTGCCATGCTGGGAACTGCGCTTCAACTTATCGGTTGGCGAAAGCGCGACGGTGTGGCGCTATTGTCCTTCCCAGCCTACTTCCAACGCCTCGGCGACGACGTGTTCATTCACGAGCTTCGTGAGATTCTGCGCCTCGCCCGGTCACTGTTGCGCACTCTCTCTCCTGGCGAGCCGCTCGACCTGAAGTTGCTTTCAGGACTAACTGAAGCCCGCACGCCGCGCGACCGCTTGTTGATCGACGTTCTAGCGGCGAGAGTCGGTACTCCTACCGACGACACTTTGACCGATCTTAACGCTGCATCGCACATTCTGGACCGGCTCTCTTCGCGAAGATTCCCTCGCCCCATTTTCCGCGCTCTGCCGAGTTCGCGAGATCTGCGCCTTGAGGCAGGTGCAGAAGCGCTGGCGTTCACGTTTCGGGAACCCGACGCTCGATTCAAGGCTGAGCGTGCCATAGAGTCAGAGGCTGGGCTGCCCCGTGGGTCGGTCTTCATCCACTGCCCTCGACGTGCTACTGCGGAGAAGGTTGCGAATGTTCTGCTGGTTAGAAGGGGAAAGGAGGGCAAAGAAGAGATCTGCAAGCTGAGAAACGTCTCACAACTTGATCCCCAGGTGTTTGGACAGCACGAACTCGCAATACAGGCTGTCGAGAAGATGTACCGATCCATGTGGCGGCTAGTTGTGTATGTCGCACAGGAACACGTGGCTCAGCATGAGAAGATCGGAAAGGCGGCGGGCAGCGTTCTCTTTGCCGCTCTCGACGTCCATGAGCACTTCGATCCCGGCCAAGTGTGGCAGAACGACGAGCAGTTGGAGAAGGAACTTGAAGGGCAGTTCTCCACCGACAACGGTTCTAGCGAGATGGAGCGTGAAATCGTGTCCTCAACGCTCTCCGAGATCGTCGAAAGCAAGGAGAGCCCAGAACTTGGGAAGTTGGTCACCGACGGTGTCCTGAGCCCGCTCGGGCATGACGATAGAAGAGCGCACTTGGCGGCAATGTTGACCGGATCGATCGCGATGGAGCAGTCGCCGTACGAGATTGACGACCTTCTGGAGATCGTCAAGGGCTACTTCTTGAGAACTCTGCCTGACAAGAGAAGTCGCGCGCTGAGGCGCCGATATGCAAATCCCTGGATGGGGATGCAGAGGCAACAACGCCAGACTGTTTGCACGAAATTGAGGCGAAGGATCGAGAATACTCCTATGACGCTTGAGAACAGAAAGGGCGCCGGTTGTTCGACATAGTTTCGGTGATTGACAGTCTTCTATTGGAACAGGGCGTGACCTTTGATCGCGCTGCCTCCTGGGATGAGATCAATGCGGAATAGCAATCAAGTTCGCGCCATTCTCAAAACGCTGGCAACAGATCGACTCTTGTCGGACGCTGGCGTCTATAGCCCGCCCATCGACCTTTTGGCGCTTGCTAAATATTGCAAGATCCCGTCGATCGAAATCCGGGACATGATTCCCCGCGGAGGTGTTGAGCCAGTACGCGGGGGATTTCGCGTCTATTTGCGAGGAGCCGACAACGGGCGCTTGATATGCATGGATAGCAAGTCCGAGCTGCAAGCCATCGATCGCTTTGCGCTTGCCCATGAGATCGGACAGCCTCCGACTGGTCAGGTGCTTGAGGATGGCTGTGACTTGGCGGCAGCCAATTTGGTTGCGCCAAGCGGCCTGTTGGAGGATCGACTCAAGAAAGGCGCACGTCGCTCCGTAGACACGATTTTGGCCATCGGAGAGGAATTTGCGATATCCGCCGTCCAGGTCCTCGGTCGTGTTGCAGACATTGCTCCTCCTTGGATGGACCTTGCCATTATCCTCCTAGAGAAGACCAGCGGCGGCGTAGCTAGGGTCCTCGCCGCGTGGTTCGGTACGGAACTGATGGCGCTGCTCCCACCACTTGAGCGGGACAGCATCGTTACATCAAACGATTCCAATTGGAGCCACGCGTTAAGTGCGGTGGCTGGGGAATCATGGGAGATTTCTAAGAATGAGAGGATTCTGGTCTTTACCAAGATCGCGGACAAGGGTGGGCCTTCTCGTTTCCTCCTAGAAGTTCGGGCCAAGGATCGGCAGCAGATTCTTCCTGCGCTGCCTTCCTGAGCCTCTGTGTTTCGGCCGCGATGACCTGCAGCGATAGCTCAGGTCGTAGAAGGTTGCTTCGGGGAGAGCAGGCCCAGGACCGAGAATCGGAGCTGCTATATCCCCTTGGCGTATTTGCATAACCACCAACATAACCACTTGAGCGAGACGGGGCTGGACGGCCCGAGACTCCTTGTGACGGTAAGCCCGCGTCTCTACTCGGTTTCTCGACGGAGAATGGGACGTTCACCCCCTTGCCAAGGTGAACGTCGAGGGTTCAAGTCCCGCCTTGCTATTGAGTGCCCGTAATCCTTTAGGATTGCCTCTTTCAACCCATTGGCGCTGCGCTTCGCAGGGAGCGTTCCCTTAAAATACCGCTGGCCAGCTCACCGTTAGGGTGGGTGGAACAACGGTTTCGTTCCTGCGGCGACGAGGTCCCAACGACCTCGATTTTCAGGACGACCTCGCCCCGCGCGCGAGCAAGACCTACACACTGCGGGCAGGCAGTCGCCACCAACCGCAAAGCCATCGCCGCAGCCAGCGCGAAGGGTGGTGGCGAGGGCCTTGTCGTTTTGGGGTAGAGAGGGCTATCCTGACGCGCGATGATCGTCTCACCGAAAACGTGCATTGGCTGTCTGGGAGCATTCCTTTTCATGGCGGCTGGTTCCTTTCGCGCCTCGGCCGAGGTTGTCCCGGCCAAGAATCGCGCTCCCAGTATCACCGGCTCGACGCCGCATGACTACTTCACCTTCGAGACGACCGAGATCCGCTGGGGAAAGGAGCTGCGCTTTCAGGTCAACGTACACGACCCCGACGAGGATAAGCTGGATGTCACGGTCGAGCTCGGGCCGGACGTCGCCGGCGCGACCTTCGACCCGACCGATCGGCTGTTCCGCTGGACGCCCAGCCAGGCCCAGCGCGGCCCACACGACATTCGCTTCACTGTTTCCGATGGGAGCCTGTCTCAACTTCGTGTGGTCCGGCTGACGGTCGTCGACAATCGGCAGCCCGAGTTCCGCAGCCAGACGTCCTTTCGTGGCAACAGCGGTCAAGCTTTTCGCGTGGATTTCTCCGCCATGGATCCCGATGGGGATGTTCTGTCCTACGAAGTCTCGGGCCTGCCCCGCGGGGCAACATTCGCCGATGCGAAGAGCTCGTTCGTGGAATGGAAACCATCGGAAGACCAAATCGGCCTGCATACCATGCGGGTATCCGCATCGGACGGCACGGCCAGCGCGACGCGAGAGCTGGAGATCCTAATCGAGGATGAATGGAACTCGAGTTTTCTGCCGGGGCTGTACTACAGCCTTTGGAGTCCCAGCGATAGAAGAACCATCGGTACGTTTCAGGGCGTGGGAATGGAAATCGTTCCCTACGCTTGGATCCATCGCAATGCCAACCGGGGTCCGAGCCACGGCCGGATCACGGTGCGCGCGGATATCCTCGACTCCAGTCGCACGGGTATGGGGTTGGCCCTTATCTATGCCATGGGGCTCGATCTCTCCATCGAGCGGAATCCCTACCGCCGCTGGTTGATTCCGTATTTCGGCGTGGACGCCGGAGGACTGATGCAGAAGCAGGTCGGGCACCATTTTCAGACATCGCCTCACCTGGGGTGCTATCTGTGGACCAGCCGCAACCTTTTCGTGAGCGTATCGGGCTCCTACCAGATCGTGCCTTCGCAGCTCGATACCCTGTCCGGTTGGCGCGCCGGCGTCGGTCTGAACCTCACCCTGTGGTAGAGCCAGCGTGTAGACGCTAAGCTTCGGCGTCGAAGTCGGTCGACACGCTCAGCTCCTTCCAGCGCGCGTCCTCTTCGGCTCGTGCAGCGGCGGCGAGCGCGGCGCCTTGGACGGCGTCGCTTCCGACCAACAGTCGCACCGGCGGCTGCTTCTCGTCGGCAAGGCGCAGGATCGCCTGCGCCACCTTGGCCGGGTTGCCGCGCGCGCGGCTGGGATCGCCGAAGGTCGAGCGCAGGACGGCGCCGACGGTCGCCTCGTAGTCGGGCGTGAGGGGACTGGCGAGCATCGACAGGCCGAACATGTCGGTGCGCATGCCGCCCGGCTCGACGCAAGTGACGCGGATGCCGAGCGGGCCGACTTCGCGCGACAGCACCTCGCTGAAGCCGCCAACCGCCCACTTGGCCGACTGGTAGGCGCCCAGGCCTGGCGTGGCGCGCCGCCCGCCGATGGACGAGATCTGGATGATGTGGCCGTCGCGCTGGGCGTGCATCACGGGCAGCGCGGCGCGCGTGACGTTGTAGACGCCGAAGAAGTTCGTCTCAATCTGGCGGCGGAAGTCGTCCTCGGACTGGTCCTCGATCGAGTCGGCGGCGATATGGCCTGCGTTGTTGACCAGGACGTCGAGGCACCCGAAGGCGGAGAGTGCGACCGCCACCGCAGCACGCGCCGCAGCCGGATCCGTGACGTCGAGCGGGGCGATGCGCAGTCGGTCGCTCGGCAACAGAACGTCGAGGTCGCTCAAGTCGCGCGCGGTGGCGACGAGGCGATGGCCGGCGGCGAGCACGGCCTGCGCGAGCTCGCGCCCTAGGCCGCGGGAGCAACCCGTGATGAGCCAGACTTTGCACATGATGACTCCTCCACTGTCAGCAGACTTCTTGTCTGTCACGCAGATCCTGGGATGGCCAATGGATCGAATCCTGGCAAGCTGAGCTGATGTATCCGCCGCGTGGCCCCGCTCGCAACGTCGTGGACCGTCTCGGCATCTCACCCAGAGCGCCGATCAGGAAGCGCACGATAGGAGCCGCATGCGCGCAATCACGATCACGAAACAGGGTGGGCCCGAGGTTCCACAGATACAGCGTCCTTGTACCAATGGGAACAGGGCCGCTGTCCAACTCGACGAAGGGTGAAAAAGTTATGGCAAAGCTTGAAGAAAAGACGCATGGCATGAACAGACTGAATGGAAAGACCGCCGTTATCACCGGTGGCGCTACCGGCATCGGCCGCGCAGCGGCAAAGCGCTTCATCGAGGAAGGCGCCTTCGTCTTCATCTTCGGCCGCCGGCAGAAGGAACTCGACGCCGCTGTGGCCTACCTCGGGCCCAATGCCCGCGCGGTGAAGGGCTCGGTCTCGGATGAGGCCGACCTCGATCGACTCTACGCGGCGGTGAAGGCCGAGCGCGGAACCCTCGACATCGTATTCGCCAAT
>Ga0265342_10003138_pt1 | contig 13809 bp, 5 predicted proteins | sample 4CB327metaG_FD_203125 | JGI IMG/M metagenome (GOLD analysis project Ga0265342, IMG submission 203125) | Rhizosphere microbial communities from Carex aquatilis grown in University of Washington, Seatle, WA, United States - 4-CB3-27 metaG | ecosystem: Host-associated > Plants > Roots > Rhizosphere...
CTCGGCACGCACGGCGACCACCACGCGCTCTGCGACGAGCACCAGAACCGGGACAGGAACTGGAACTGGCACCACGACGGTCACTGGCACGGGCACCCACAGCGCAACGGCAACAGGGACCCAGGTGACAACCAAAACGACCACTGGGACCGCGACTGGGACGGTCACGATACCAACCACGGCGACCGGGACCAGCACCGTGACCGTGACCAACGTGTGCGCAAGCACGTGGGCTTTCTGCGATAACTTCGAGACCGGCAATGGCAGCGGGTGGAACGTGAAGCAGGGGCCAGTGCAGAACTTCAGCGTGGTTTCGGACGGCAGCAAGGTCTACCGCCAAACCGACGGCAGCGCTGGCGTGGAATACATCTCGCAAGCCCAAGTCGGAATGGCTTGGATGGATTCCGCGGTCGAGGCGAACCTCAAGCCGCTCAGCTTCTCGTCGCCCAGCGCGACCGTCACGCTGTGGGGCCGCTACGACGCCACCTGGGGCGCGGACTGCGGCTATTTCGTGGGTCTGCGCGGAGACGGCAAGGCCGTGCTTGGCAAGCGCGTCGCTGGCGTCGAGACCCCACTCGGCAGCCCCGTGGCAGTAACCGGCGGCATCAGCACCGGTACCTGGTACGACGTGAAACTGGATATCCAAGGCACATCGCTCACGGGCTACGTGAACGGCACGCAGTTAATCACGCAAACGGATAGCTCGTGCACCAGCGGCTCGGTTGGCGTTGGCAGCGTGGGCGCATCCTTCGAGGCCGACGACGTTCGTGTGACCGCGCCAACCACCAACACCTGCGTGCAGAACTGGCGGGATACCACGACCAACCAGTGCGGCGCATTCTGCATCTTCGAATCCAGCCCCGGGCAGCAAAGCGACCGCGCCGGGTGCGGTGCGTACCTGGATTGCTACGCGACCCACGGCTGCAGCCCCGAAACCTGCGGTGGCCAGGACGATGTGTGCGGCGTCAACAAGCCGGGCGTCAACGGATGGGGCACAGCCAGCAAAGAGGTCGCCGACCAAGTCTACAAGTGCCTCGGTTGCGCGGGTTCGGTCAATTGCGCCAATCCCAAGTACTACAACGGAACCGTGTGCGCCGACGGCAACCCCTGCACATGGGGCGATATCTGCCAGAACAAACTCTGCGTCCCTGACCCCAACCGGAACACGCAATGCAATGCGAGCGACCAGTGCCACGTGGCTGGGACGTGCGATGCGACGAGTGGAAAGTGCAGCAACCCGGCCAAGGGCGACGGGGCGACATGCGACGATGGGAACCCATGCACATCGGGGGACCAATGCGCCAATGGGGCCTGCACGCCAGGGCAGCCAGTAACCTGCCAAGCACCGCCGAACTGTGACCCTCCAGCAACTTGCGACCCTGCGAACGGCGGTTGCGCGGCGCCAACAGGCTGCGTCGGGTCTGGCCCCAGGGCCACGGCGCTGTTTTCCGAGACCTGGGAATCTAGATCTGCAGACGGCTGGAAGGATTCAAATGGGAATCCGGTCGTTCCAGTGACTGACTCCACCTCGCCAGCCGGGGCCTGGGTTCAGGCTATCAGCAATAATTCGACGACATACCAGCCAGACGGTTGGATGTCCCTTCAGGGAGGGTCCTATTGCGTCAGCGCCTACGTGCGTTGGATAGGTGGTTCGTGGCCTTTCATAGGGATTCAGCTCAATTCCTCGTCAGGCACTATTGAAACCGACTGGCTTGTTGGTGAAGGCAGCTACGACGGGCAATCCAAGTTCGGCCCGGTGACTCCGATCAGCGCCGCCGACGCGAAATGGCAGTATTTGAGCCACAATGTCAATCTCCCCTACGGGACAACTCAGGTTCGTCTCGTAGACGAGCTGTGGAGCGGTGCCACCAAAGGGGGGACCGATTTGGCCTATTTCGATGGGTTGACGATCAACCCTGGAGTCTGTCCGAGCACCCAACCGGAGACGGTCTACCAGGAATGGTGGGAGTCTGGCGACACCGGCTGGAAGGATGGAAACGGCAAACAGGCGCCGACGTCCTCGGACCCAAGTTCGCCGGCCGGATTGACCGTGCTGGCAATCGACGGCTACGCAGGCGAGACAGTAGTGCCCTACAAGTCCCCAGCAGTGCCTCTTGAAAGCGGGGCGACCATTTGTGTGTGGTCGAGCGTGCGCTGGTTCGCTGGCCATGAGCCCTCGGTGGGAATTCAATTCAACAATTTCTACTCGCCAACACTTGTGGGTGGCGACTCAAGCGCCCCCGTGAGCTCGACCGACCAAGGCTGGCAATCCTTTGGCGAAAACGTACTGGTTCCTGTGGCTGCAACGAGCGCTCAATTGGTTGTCGGCGTTTCGGCTTCGAATACAAACACGAAGCCAGGTAGCGACTTGAGTTATTTCGACAACATCGCTATCACATACGGGCCCTGCCAGCGTCCGCCTTCGCTGGTGCCAGAAATTGTCCCCAGTACCGGTGAGTCGACCGATCCCACGACGACGCCTGGCCGTGTCGATGGCACGTTCGGCGTGACGGACAACGGCGACGCGACGTACCGGATTCCACTGTGGGTTCCACCCGGCCGGAATGGTGTGCGCCCGAGCCTGGCCCTGGCGTACAGCAGTAGTGCGGGCGACGGCATCATGGGGGTCGGCTGGCACGTCGAAGGTCTGTCGATGATCTCGCGCTGTCCGAAGGATTGGGCGCGTGACAAGCAGCGCCAAGCGATACAGTTTGACGACCAAGATCCGCTTTGTCTTGATGGACAACGCCTCGTCCTCATCTCGGGGAACCCCAATCGGGCGGAGTCGGAGTACCGACTCGAAAGCGACGCCTCAGTCAAGATCGTTCAGGTAGGTGAAGAGCAATTGGATCCGACGAACGACCCGAACAACTACACGCCGACGGGTTTCTTAGTCTACCTACCGGATGGAACACGAAGAAGCTATGGCAATGACACCAGCTCCACCAAGGACGGCTTCGTGGGCAGCACCACAGCTGTCATGGAAGCAAACCGCGCAACGGTGACTGCAAGCGATACCGACCGGCTCAATCCGAGCGTTGCTTACGACACCCCAGCGAGACTGGCCTGGGCGCTCGCATACTCCCAGGATCGCTATGGCAATGGGATTTTCTATGGCTATCGCACCCCTGAAACCGTCACCAGCGGCACTGTTACATACAGCATTATTGATACCCGCCCCAGCTACATCGCTTACACAACGTCGCCTGTGTCTTCCGGCCTCGAGTTGGGAGACTTCACTATCAACTTCGGATACGACGAGAATCTGAACCCAGGCACGAGGCAGGACATTCGCGAGTCCTTTGTGAATGGCCTGCCTTTGCGAACAGCGCATCTCCTCACCAGTATCACGATGAATCGAGGAACCTCATCAGGTGAGGTGCTACGTTTATACAATCTTGCTTACTACAATGACCCCACGCAGGCCCGGCTGAAGACGGTGCAAGAATGTGATGGGGCCGGGATCTGCAAGTCCAAGACGACCTTTGGTTGGACGCCGAGCGACAACACCTTTAAGCAATACAAAAGCAATTTAAAAGATGGAACCGACTTTGGAGAGCTCTTTTCCTATGGCGAAGCTGCCAACAATAGCAGTTTCTTCGTCGGCGACTTCAATGGCGATGGACGCGACGATCTTGGTTACACCTATGTCGATTCGACAGGTGAGGTATGGGGCTATCGCGTGCGATACACGCAATTGGACGACAACGGTGACTTTAAGGAGTTCTCAAGCACCGCGACCGATGTCGGTTCGTTCCAGCACGAATTTTTCCCGTTGCCGGATCAACCCGACAAAAGATGGATCAATCTAGCGGCCGACTTTGGACGTGCCATGCGAGTAGCCGATCTAGACAATGATGGTATCTCTGATCTTGTTGAACCTAGTATCATCAAGGAACAGTACCAGGTGGACCCAAATAACATCTCAGGTTGCAAGGCGACCTATACAAGCTACTTCACATTCTGCGCGCTGTACTGCCAGACAGATGGCACTTGCTCACCGGCCTCAACTGCGGTTGGCAATTGGATGGCATGTCCGCAGGACTACTGCGAGGGTACTGTCCCGATCACGTTCCCGGATCAGTATCCACCCGAGGACAAGCTCATAGCTCTATGGAAGCCGGTATCACCAATGATAGGTGATTTTGACGGTGATGGACTGCCCGACATCATCAAACCCATGCAGCTGCAAACTTGGGATGGTACCATCGAAAATGGAACTCCATTTTGGTACTATCTACCAAACTCCTCAGCGGGCTTCCCTTTTGGGTATTCATGGGTGAATATTCCCGAATGGGTCAGTGGCAACGACAGCAGTCCCAGTGAATTCGATATAACCGAGCCTTGGAACACCTACATCGCCGATATCAACGGCGATGGGAAGATCGAAGTTATCTTCTGGGATCCATCGATGACAAAGAAGGGACAGCAGTCGAATCGTATGCGCGCCTTCCTTAGTCCAACAAGCGGTGCCGTCCAGACGACGCTCTTGAGTAGCGAAAAGAAGCCCGGCTCCCTGCGCTATCAGTTCGCCGATGTCAATGGCGACGGACTTCCGGACGCGATCGAAATCCCAATCAATGGAAGTGACGATACCCCCACTACCGGGGTCGGTTTCCGGGTCTGGAAGAACAATGGACGAGACTTCCTACCACCCGTCGATGTCAAACCCCAATCGGGCGACAAGATGGGGCAGTCGCTAGACGTGCTCAACAACAACGGAAAGCCACGAGATCCTGGCCTTCGGATCATTGACTTCGATGGAGATGGAAGAGCGGATCTGCTCCAAATGGGGAATAGCTGTCGAGGTGTTGGGATAGGTACAACCCCGGATCCGGTTCAAAGAACCGCAGTCACCGTTCAGACTGCGAACCCGGACGGTGCGTCTTTTGCCGACGGGGTTACCCTTAGCATGACGAATGGACAAGGAACTATTTCACTCGGAAATCAAGCGGCAGATCTCGACAACGTCGGAACGACTTGTGGTGGTGGATATCTGATGAGTCAGGTTCTCGACGTGAATGGTGACGGGTTGGCAGATCTTGTTCAAGTCGAGGGTGGTCAGATTGTGGTCTATGTAAGGCAGGGGCAGAAGCCTGGACTTATGAACAGCGTGACAGACGGCCTCGGAAGTCAGACGACAGTTGAGTATACGCCGATCACGGACACGAAAGTTCACCACCCCGTGGTCGCGGCGGAAAGTCCGGGTTATCCACAATACTACAACATCCGGGGAAAGTGGCTGGTCAAGTCGCACACGCAATCGTCTGAGTTGCCCAGCCCATTGAAATTCGACCATGAATACTGGTACGCGCGAGCGGATCTTCAAGGCCTCGGCTACCTCGGGATGGATAAGCACACCACCACCGACACGACAACTCAGGCGAACGTCACCACCACGTACGACCACTCGAGCACGACCGCCCCGTTGGACACCTTCTGGAGAAATAGGCCCACGAATAGGTCTGAGTACTACCCGATGTCCGATCAGCGGTGGGTGTGGAAGAGTACAGACACGTCGTCATGCACGTTCTCGACGAAGCAAGATGGTAGTCGCATTGCCGTGAGCTCTTGCACTGTGGATGAGCAGGAAGGCGAAACCATACCGCAAGGTTCAACTGGTTCGTCTGGAACCAGGAAGCGCGTGCGGGTGACGACCACCTATGACGTCGACCATGGGTTTGTGACTGAGAAGGACACTTCGGTTGGAACCGTCGAGAAGTTCGACGACCCTGCCAATGAACTGACGAGGCTAACACGATCGGACTTTACTTCGGACAGTGACGACACTTGGCTGGTGGGTATGGCCAAGAAGGAAACAGTGTCGTCGTACATGCCAGGTCGGACCGACACGCCGACGACCATTTCCTCAAGCACAACCAAGCGAACCAGAAAGTATCAGTACGATTCGGCGAAGGGCGTCGTCACGAATATTTGGCTCGAACCAGATAGCTCGGATACGAGCCTGTACCAGGAGACGCAGTACTCGCGCAATGGCTATGGCCAGACCACGCAGATCAGCGTTTACGATCACGACCGCAACTGGCGGTATACCGCGTTTGACTACAACTCAGGCCAGAACGGAGGACACACGTTCCCGGATGCGGTGCGGGTTGGAGGTTCTTCGACCGTGACTGGGCAAATGGCGCCGGAGGAGAAGACGACGCTTACTTATGACCCTGACAGGGGCCTGCTGCTGCAATCCGTCGACCCCAACGGGATCCCAAGTACGCGCCAATACGATACATTTGGAAGGTTGCGCACGGAACAACGGGCAGATGGGAGCATCCTGTCCCGGACATATGATAGCTCAAACTCTGCGGATCCAATCTTGGTCTACACAGTCGACCGTGAGAAGGAGGAGTGGCAATACTACAATTCACGAGGGCTGTTGGAGCGCGTGTCGGAACTAGGAGATACAGGCGCACGGAATGTGTCGGCTCAATTGACCTACGATCCGCACGGATGGGTCCTCACGCGGACGCGACCCTATGCCGAGGGCGGAGCTGCCCAGTATTCTACAAGCTACACTTACGATCCTATGGGGCGACCGTCGAGCCAAACGGGCCCCCTCACCGGGGCGTCGACAACGTGGACCTACGTTTGGGACACTACGACGCGAACGATAGTCGGGGACAAGGGAAATCAAGTGGACACATCGGTCGTGGACCAAGCAGGTCGGGTCATCAAGCGGGGCGAAAAGGTGGGCGCGATGCCGACCTCGCCTACGAGTGGCACGGGAACTTCGCGCGACCTCACGACCTGGTTTGCCTACGGGCCGTTCAACACCCTCACCGATGTGTTCGATCCCGACACCAAGCATAACCAGCTCCACGCCGGCTTCGACCTCCGCGGGCGCCGAAAGACGCTCGAGGATCCGGACACAGGCGTTTGGAACTATACCTACGATACCTGGAACGACGTGGTCGGAAGCTCGGGCGTGGGAGGTGATGGTACCGCTGGGACAAGCCAGACATTTGTCTTCGATGTCCTTGGGCGCAAAGTGTCCGAGCAAACCAGCGAGGGTACCAGCACCTTTACTTGGGACAAGGCCGTCAATGGTATCGGAAAACTCGCCTCAACGACCAGTGGTCCAGACACGGTCACGGTCAACTACGAGTACGACGTGCAAGGTCGGCTATCCGCTCAGACGCGAGGAATCGCCGGCGGTTCCTACCGTCTGGACTTTGGTTATGATGACTACGGGCGACCCGCTTCCCTCTACTACCCCTCGCAGACAGATTCGCGCTACTCGGTGTCCTATGGATACAACTCATCCAGCGGACTTTTGCGAGCGATCACCGATAGCTTCGGTAATCCGCTGTGGCATGCGGACAGTCGGAACATGGACAGGAACGTCTTGCACGAAACCTTCGGCGATGGCTCGGTCGGTCAGTATGACTACGAGCCGCAGCGAGGCTTCCTGACGTCGCACAGCGTGTTGCCGAGTGGCGGAGGCACGCCCCTCATGGCGCTGACTTTCGACCACGACTTGCGTGGGTACCTTTCGTACCGGCACGGCTATCTAGCAGGGGAGACCGAGCAATTCACACATGACGAGCTGGGCCGGCTTACGTACTGGAGCAGCGCCAGCGGTGGCAGTTGGTCCGTGCAGTATGACTACGATGACATCGGGAACATGAAGATGCGGACCCAGACCATCCCGGGCGGGGCCTGGCACAAAGATGAATTTACTTCCGGCCCCGACACCACCAACAACCATTGGGGGGGCCCGCATGCGGCGACCATAGCGACGCCCAGCGACTCGGGCGGCGGCCAAAGCGGGGCAACGAGCGCCCACCTATACAACTACGATGTCCTGGGTCGGCAGACCCAAGCGGATAGCCGCACGATAACATTCACCGACTTCGATCTGCCCCGTACCATAACAGACAACAGCACGAACCAGGCGTGGTCTTTTGCGTACGACGCCGGACACCAACGGGCATCGAAGCTCGAGACGCTGCCAAGTGGTTTGACTAGCAGCACGATCTACGTCGGCAAGTTGTACGAAAAGCGCACAGATACGAGTGGTGCCGTCACGCACGTCATGTATGTGTACGGTGAGCGAGGTTCCGTCGTGGTGCAGGTCACTCAGCCAGATGGTGGCACCTCGCCGACGTTTGATTATATGCACAACGACCAGCTCGGATCGGTCGCAAATGTTACGACCGCTAGCGCGAGTGGCTCGTCGCAGATGAGGTTCGATCCTTTCGGCGCCCGCATTGGGAGCGGTGTGCCACCCAGCCAGAGAACTAACCAACTGTCGCGCGTAAGGACCGGCTTCACGGGTCAGGAGAGCGAGGACGACCTGGGCCTCGTCAACATGAACGGAAGGCTTTATGACCCGTACCTTGCGCGGTTCATCTCAGCCGACCCGATGATCACGAGGCCCTGGAATTCTCAGGAGTACAACCGCTACAGCTACGCCAACAATAGTCCGTTCCGTTTCACCGATAGAACAGGCTTCCAAGATGATGATGGTGGCGGCGGTGGAGAAGATGGCGGTGCGGGCGAAGGCGATGGCGGCGCTGGGGCACGTAGCGCCGAACCAGCGCCGACAGCTGTGGACCCAAGTGTTGCGAACGCCGAAATCAAGGACCCCCGACCCAAAGGTGGGCCAGGGACGTGGAGTCGTGAGGTCAGCAACGGAGAAATCAAGGATATATGCACAATCACTTATTCCCGCTCCAACAAAGGGTCGGCAACAGACGACCAGATGGGTGGATCAATTGCGTATTCACGCGAGGGAGAAGGACGCGGCGCCGGGATTGCTAGGTTCGGTGGCGGTCTTGGCAACATGGCTGTCCCCATTCGAGGAACGATACTCGACCCGCTATATGGTCCCGGTTCAAACCCAGGGACGTTGACCATGGTGGGGGCAATCGCTGCCCCACTAGTGGCCGCCGCGGTTGCCGTTGGAGCTGAAGTCGCCATACCCGCCGCTGAAATGGCCGCAGCCCTGCACCCAGGGGTTGTGGTATTTGGCACCGGAATGTCAGCCGCCCAGGGAAATACGATAATTATAGGAGGCGGCGCAGCTGTCGGTGCTGTCGCTATTGAGGGAAGAGCAATCCAGATTACCCAGGATGGCCTGGCAATCGTCGCAGAGCATCTTGCTGAATTTGGTGAATACGCACCGAATCAGGCGATGTTGGGCAGGTTGGGGAGCGCGGTGGAGTCGAGCGTGACAGGCGCAGACGCGAACTTCTACTTGCACGAAATTTCCGAGGCCACGATGATGGGAAGAAATATGTGCTACGAAGCAGCGCACGCCGCGGCGATAGAGAAGTACGGGGTCTCGCCCTTCAGTCTGTACCACCCGGATGTAATCGGGCAGTTTCCTGACATGTTCAATAACGCATGGCGGGCGTTTTGGGGGATGCAATGATGAGAGCGCTTGGGTTGTCGCGGCACCGCAGAGCCAGGGTCTGGCTTGGTGAGTTGCCCAACGCAGAATACTTGCCGACTGACTTTATCCGGCGTGTCGTGTCGGTAGGCTCTGCCTCGCCCCCTGCCGGTCGGGTTGCAGCCATCGAGCTCATGGTGCCACACGGACCGAACGCCAGCTATGGCTTACTCGGTGCTGAGTTGCTTGAAAGTGGGCGTACTGATGGCGAATTGAGTGTTGCAGTAAGTGGGACGGGCTTGCCAATGCTGGAGTCGCTTGCTGCAATGCCTGATGATGTGCGAATCGGGCTTCCCAACGAGTATGCGAATGCAGTCGTTTCAGGTGTCGAACGCGTCGTCAATGCCGGCTGGCGTTTTGAGGGAGAGCTGACTTTCCGATGGGCTGCTCACGCAGCTGTTGGCTCGTCTTCGGCCTTCTTTGCGGAATTGGCTGCCCTTGTCGCCGGACTACTGGCAAAGAGATCTCCCCCGTCCGAGGATGAACTGTACGCGATGTTTTCGTAGCATGGAGGTCGAATGAAAAAGCCACGAGAGGTTCCTGCCGCGGCAGGGGCCTCACCGTCTGGTACTCTTCGACCGACTTTCCGGCCAGCGTCCGAGAACCTGGCAAGTAGCCTTTGCGTGAGCAATCCGTGCTCATGGTACTTTTGTGGGAACAGAATTTGCGATGGATCAGGTACGTTCCGCGGCAGAGAGGTAACAATGAAACGCCTGGCGATGCTTTTCCCAATGGTTTTGGCGTGTTCTTCTTCTGCCTTCAGATTGTCGTCGTCGCTCGACGGCGGCTCATCGGCAATCGGCGGCAACGGTGGCGATACCCTGGGGTTACCCGCACCCGGCGGTGGCTCGACGGCAACCGGTGGCGGTGTTGGAACGGGGAAAGCGTCCATGGCCAGCGACGGCTCAGTAACGATACCCGGCGTTTTTGTTGCTGTCAGCGCGGGTTACGGCTCAGCGTGTGGGCTGCGAGCCGACGGATCCATTTCCTGTTGGGAATTTGCAGCGCTGGACCAACCCATGTCGTATCCGGGCAAGTTCAGCTCCTTCACGGCCGGTGGGGGCGTGTGCGGGCTCAAGGCGGACGGCACCATCGTCTGTTGGGGGAACACCGTCGCAGGCGAGGACACACCGCCACCGGGCACCTACACCTATGTCACCTCGGCCGGGTGGTACGGGTGCGCGGTAAAGAAGACCGACAGTACGATCGTCTGTTGGGGGGAAGGCCTCTCACCTGCGCCCGTGCAGGGAGATACGTTCATCTCCATTGACGCTTCCCCATCTGACGGGGATGAGTTCGCCTGCGGGGTGAAGACCGACAGCACACTCGCATGCTGGGGGGATGCAATCCCCTTGGGTCCAGGCACGCCGCCGGCGGGCACATTCACAGAGGTTAGCGCGGGTAATGGCTACGGCTGCGCCGTGCGGACCGACGGAGCGGTCACATGCTGGGGAGGTAATGTCGACGCCGATTTGTCTTACCCTCCGGCAAGCTCTTCCACCCCCGCGGGTCAGACAGAGACGTTCTCCTCTGTCAGCACGAGCAATGGCTGGGCGTGTGCACTGAGGAAGATCGACGGCACCGTTGTCTGCTGGGGCGTGCACACCGGGGAATACGCGCCATTGGCATCCGTCCCATCAGGTAGCTTCAAGTTCATCAGCGTAAGCACCCACGACACATGCGGCGTGAGAACCGACGGCACCATCGTCTGTTGGGCGAATCCCGTACGGCAGTCCCAGGTGGGGTACTAGGGCCTGTCCCCAAATTCGGCGACCAAAAATTTGCGCGATAGCTCATCCGGTGGCTTTGTCGGGGAATGCACCGGCATGAACTGAGTGATGCAGAATGGGCCCGGATCGGTCCCTTACTACCAGCCGAGACAGGTCGGCGTGGGCGGCCAGCGGACCTGCCCAACCGCACCTTCATGAACGCGATCTTCTACGTCGCCAAGACGGGCGTTCCGTGGAGAGACCTGCCTGAGCGATTCGGTCCATGGCACACCATTCACAACAAGTTCACGCGCTGGAATCGCAAGAGGGTCTTCCAGCGAATCCTCGAAGAGTTCAAGAGGGGCGCCGCCCACGACTCGAACATGGTCGACGGTTCTTACGCGAAGGCGCACCAGGATGCGGCCGGTGGAAAAGGGGGGCCCAAAGTCAGTGTATTGGACGCTCTCGCGGAGGTCTCACGACCAAAATCCACGCTCTCGTGGACAGTCTCGGTCGTCCCCTCCACATCCATCTCACGGCGGGGAACATCCACGACGTCACCGAAGCGCCGACGCTAATAGCGGCGGCGCAAGTGCACGCACCGAGGGTAATTGTCTGGCGGGAAATCGAAGAGGGGAGCGTGCGCCGACGGGGCTGCTGGTGAAGCTCCTGTTTGGAGCCCGCACAGAGGGTAGTTGAAGGAGGCGCATGGTGATTGGGAGACCATTTTGGGCTGAGAGGTGACCAGCCAAGCAGTGTGTGCGAACTCATGTCGCTCTGTCGACCCGGCATTGGACGCTTTCAGAGCGATAGCATTCAGGTGGCCGATCGCTAGAACTGCGGGCTACATGGGATCTCATCTCGAAAGGCGTGGGCAACCGGCGTCTGTTGACTGGTCTTGGTCGAAGTGCAAATACTTCTGAACATGCCGATGAAGGGGAGCGCGAGGCGGCAGCCAACATGTTGCCTTGGCGTCGCGTTGCTTGTTGCGAGCACGACTGGCGCTGCATGCTCTCGCTCTCCGCTCCGGGACAGGCCCGGTCCTGCGCATGATGCCGGCGCTGATCGCCTCAATGCACCGAATCCGATAGGTGCGGAGGTCGATGTCCCAGGGGATGTTGCGCCCGACCTGCGACCCGACCTCGCGCCCGACCAGCGGCCCGATCTCTCGCCCGACCTGCCGCGCGATTTCCCGCCCGACCAGCGGCCCGACCTCGCCCTCGACCAGCGGCCCGACCTGGCACCCGATCTGCCGCCAGACCTCGTGCCCGATGGGAAACGCGCAGGGGTAGCCTTCACATCCGTCAGTGCAGACGATGTCTTTGCCTGCGGGGTGAGAACCGACGGGACCGTCGTTTGCTGGGGCGACAACAGCGCTGGCCAGACCTCGTCGCCGGCGGGTACCTTCGCATCGGTCAGTGTGGGCGACTATTTTGCGTGCGGGGTGAGAACCGATGGCACCATCGCTTGCTGGGGCAAGGTTACTGGCGCGGCTACGCCGCCTGTGGGCACCTTCGTATCGGTCAGTGCGGGCGCTGATTTTGCCTGCGGGGTGAGAACCAACGGCACCGTCACCTGCTGGGTGCAGGACATCTATGGCGCGGCCACGCCGCCGGCAGGTACCTTCGCATCGGTCAGTGCTGGCGCTCAAGTTACCTGCGGGGTGAGAACCGATGGCACCATCGCCTGCTGGGGCGACAACTATGCTGGCGCGGCCACGCCGCCAGCAGGCACCTTTGCATCGGTCAGTGCGGGCTCCTATTTTGCCTGTGGAGTGAGAACCGACGGTACCATCGCCTGCTGGGGCGAGGGAGTCGATGGCGCGACTACACCGCCGGCAGGTACGTTCGCGTCCGTCAGTGCGGGCTCCGATTTCGGCTCAAATTTTGCGTGCGGGGTGAGAACCGATGGCACCATCGCCTGCTGGGGCCACGGAATCGATGGCGTGACTACGCCGCCGGCAGGTACGTTCACATCCGTCAGTGCGGGTACTGATTTTGCGTGCGGGGTGAGAACCGACGGCACCATCGCCTGCTGGGGCAACAACTCCTTTGGCGAGGCTACGCCGCCGGCGCCATGAAGATGGTCGATTCGCAGGATCCCTATCCCTCTGGCAAAGGAGATGTCAGATCCAATCGTCGGTCCGTTCGTACGTCGAATCTAGCTCAGGCGGGGCTCGGAGTTGACTTAGTCCGCAGGTTAGTCCATCATGGGTGCGTGAAGTCAGTCAACGTCCACGAGGCAAAGACCAACTTTTCCCGGTTGCTCGCGAAGGTCGAGCGGGGTGGAGAGGTCATCATCGCGCGCTCGGGCAAGCCGGTGGCCAGGCTGGTCGCAATCGTGCCACCAGCGATGGTCCCTACCCTGGGCGCGGACGCGGGGACGTTCGTGGTTCCCGATGACTTCGATGCGCCTTTGCCGGCTGACCTGCTGGACGCGTTCGAGAGTGGCGTCCGGCGATGAAGGTACTCCTCGACACGCAGTGCTGGCTGTGGATGAACGTCAGTCCCGAAAAGCTGTCGAGCCGAACGCACGCTTTGTTGATGGCGGCGGGCACGGAACGGTTGCTGTCCGTGGCAAGTATCTGGGAGATCGGCATCAAGTACCACCTGGGGAAGCTGCCTTTGCCGGTCGCGCCACCCGATTACGTTCCCGCCCGGCTGGCACTGACAAGGACCATGGCGCTGCCGA
>Ga0265342_10003140_pt1 | contig 13807 bp, 9 predicted proteins | sample 4CB327metaG_FD_203125 | JGI IMG/M metagenome (GOLD analysis project Ga0265342, IMG submission 203125) | Rhizosphere microbial communities from Carex aquatilis grown in University of Washington, Seatle, WA, United States - 4-CB3-27 metaG | ecosystem: Host-associated > Plants > Roots > Rhizosphere...
GGCACAGCCAGCCAAGCAGGGCAAACTCTTCTCAGCGATGGTCAGCATCGTGAGGCAAGGGCTGCCTCTGCAGTTACGGGATGCCGTAAAAGGAGCATGGTTCAAGAATCCGAAGCCTTTAAGATCGAATAGGGTCTTGGAGGCTTTGTAATTACTAAAGGTGCCCGACCGATCTTTTTGCCGCGAGGATCTTGCACGCTGACCGGGCTTTTCCTCATCCTGTAATACAGATCGTTTTTCGGCATCCATTAAAATGCCAGGCTCCGTTACGCTTCGTATGGTATACGACCTTCTCAGGATAATTCAGGACCTCAACCGTTGAATCGATTTTCGATTGTATCAAATACGCTTTGGAATTTCCTGGGACAGTTGCTTCCGATGTTTGCCGCTTTTTTTTGCATTCCGACGTTATTGCACCAATTGGGCCAGGAACGATTCGGATTGTTGACGATCATATGGGTCGTTGCGGGATATTTCAGCATTTTTGATTTCGGTCTCGGGAAAGCTCTTTCAAAATACATCGCTGAATACAACACTGACACGGAAAAACGGAAAGAAATTCCCGGATTGGTCTGGACCGCGTTCATTATTATGTTCGTGTTCACCGTCGTTGCATGTGCGATTTTTGTAGCGGTGATACCGTACACCGTGAACTCCGTATTATTAATTTCTCCGTCGCTCCGCGCTGAAGTACTCGAAACATTCTATCTGGTGGTGCTGACGCTTCCGATGATAATTTTTCTCTCCGCGCTCCGCAGCATCCTGGAAGTATACGGAAGCTTTCGGGACTCAAACTATGTGCGGACATTCATGGGAATATCAATGTTTGTCGGGCCGGTGTTGATACTTGGCTATACCAAGAGCCTCGTCGGGACGATCATCGTTATTTTTATCGTTCGTTTCATCGGCACCGTGTGGTACGTATATTATTGTTTACGGTTGATACCCGAACTGAAGAAGCGAATCGAATTTTCCCGGAGCAAGATCAACGCACTTGTGAATTTCGGCGGCTGGGTTGCGGTTGCGAATATCATCAACCCGGTTATGATAAGCGGAGACAGGTTTCTTATCGGCGGCATTTTTTCTGCATCGCTCATTGCATTCTACTCGACCCCCTCGGAAATGATCACAAAATTGTGGATCGTGCCCGCTTCGGTCATAGGGGTGCTGTTCCCGATCTTCGTATCGTCGTCAATCATCGACATTCTTCAGACCAAACGCCTTTACCTGATCAGCCTTCGATTCTTAAGTTTTATGTTGTTCCCGGTCATCGTTGGGGTGATCTTTTTTGCCCCGCAGATCTTAACGTTATGGCTGGGGAAAGAATTTGCGGCGCAAAGTTTCCCAATTCTTCAAATACTCTCTATCGGCGTTTTCTTTTTTGGCGTTCAGCACATACCGGTAGAACTAATCAGCAGCCTCAACCGGCCGTCGATGACGGCAAAGATCAGGCTGGTTGAATTGCCGGTTTATTTTGTGGTCTTATGGTTTGTTATTCATCATTATGGTATGGCCGGTGTGGCATGGGTGTGGACAATCAGAATTGTTGTGGATTTGGTTCTTCTGTCGAGTACGTCTTTCTATCTGCTGCGTTGCTCAATAAAAGAGCAATTCTCCTTCATCTTTCTGATGGCAGTCATGTTTAGCACCTTTATCATCGGTATGCTAACCACGCAATTGATGTACCAGCTGATCATCTTTTGTTGCATTGCCGCAGGTTTTACAGTTTTTTTATGGAAGGGGCTGAGCGCTGAGGAGAATGCGCTGTTGAAGAATTATATTGACAGATTCATTTTGCGCCGGGACGGCGCGTTCGCACCCAAATAACGGGCCTCACGGTATTTTGAGGCAGAAGATCATGTGCAGCGGTTTTCCGTGAGAAGGCTTCGAGAAGGGGCCCGCGAGAATACCCTCAGTGAGATTTCGGTTGGCTGTCACTGTAGAACATAATGAACGCCGGTATGCCAAATCTTGACGAAGGCCGTGATGATTGAATCTTTTTTTGGATGGAGCATTGTCTTCGTTGTTGCGATTTCGCTTGTGGCTTGCGCCATACTTCAACGATGGCATCCATACAGGGACCTGTTCTTCATTGTCTTCCTGGTGCAGGGATTTGTTTATCTATATTTTTCTCCGATCATTCGATTCGGAGAATTTGCCCTCGATCAAAAGTACCTGTATATCGTCTTGTTCATTGAGATATTCGTTTGCTTCATCTTGCCGTTTATCGCCATTTATCAGCGGAGAATAAAGAACGTTTCCATCCGACCGCTAAACGAAGAGCTTACGCCGGTAGTCACGCACATTGTTCTCTATTCGATCGCTGCAATTATTCTGACCGTCGGATTCTTAGAAATCGCGATAACCCAGAATCTGCTTTTCAAACGTCTCGGCCCGACGTTACCGGATGCCCTCGCAAGCCTGTCATTCTTGGAATTTTTTATCTATCGCGGCTTTAGTGAATGGAGTTTGTTCTTTTTCCTGTTATTTGTTGCAATCGCTCAATGCGATCTGCCGCGGAAAATACGCGGCCTCGTCTATTTCAACATGACGCTCACGGGGATCACATATTTTACGTATGCTCTTATCAACTCCCGGATCGCTTCGGTGTTGGGGATTTGTGCGATCATGATTGCCTATGCGCTCTTCACCGGGAAGAAGATAAAGAACACCGCTAAATTGGCGAGAATTTTGATCATTGTTCTTGCCGTTTCAGCATATAGCATAAAGGTTGTGCAAAATGTCAGGAACAACATTATATACGACGGGTTGACGTTTAGTTATTTGGACCCGTTCTATAAAGGCGCAGACTCGGATAAAAATGGGTATGAATTCTGGTGGAGGCTGGATGGAGTAGAACTCTTGGCAGACATGACCCCGGCGGCGTTGACCAAGGGCTTCGCATGGGGAGAAGCCTGGTTGAAGCCGATTGAAATAGTGTATCTCCCGTTGTTTGATCGACATAAGAGCGACGAGATAAAAGCAAATTTTGAGGACACGGCGGAAACCTATTTCCTCGAACACTATACGACGATAGACAATGAAACGATGGACGTGAATTCCACGCCGCTGACTGATTGGTACGGGAATTTTTTCCTCCTGGGCTTTTTGGCATGCGCCATTGTGATCGGTTATGGGTTTGGATTCGTGATAAAATCCTTATCTTCGCACCGCAGCCCGTTTGTCTTTTGTTTTGCTTTGTTCGTGCTGACGCGATTTATGTCCTTCGAAACGGAATTTATCACATTTGTTGCGCTTCTCGTGAAGACGCTCCCGCTCTTTCTCCTGTTATTTATTCTTCCACCGTTTCACAAAAAAGTGGAAGAAGCGACGCTGTCGCATGACCATGCATTGCAATCAGAGAGTGCCTGACGTGCGGAAATTCATCGAGAGGGCCGGGATGCTTGTCCGCATCTTCGAAGGCAGCGTGTGAACGCGGCGCCTTTGACTGCGGAGGTGACAGCGCACAGCCCGATTGCCGGAAAGAGTTGTTATTAAACTTGCGGTTCATCAGGATGTCGAAAAAATGAAGGCTCATCGCCCGTCAAATATTGCCGTCCTTATGACACAGGGCATCGGGGATGTCGTTTGCTCGACGGTTATTATTTCTGGATTAAGGAAAGCCTACCCCGATTGCTCGATTACCGGGATTCTGAAAAGCAAAATCGAGGCGAGTGTTTTCGGCGGGACGACCGCCCTCGACGGCGTGATTTTTTTTGATCCAAATAAACCGCAAAGTGCTGCTCAAAAGGCCCATTTTGTCTGGAAAATAGTCCGATCCCGTTTCGACACTTTTATCGTTCCCACCGATCTTGACGCGATAAAATCGCCTCTGCTTGCATTGATTTCGGGAGCCTCGAATCGCGTGGGCGAGCGTGCCGCATCTGCCGGGAGATTCTACACTCGATCCGTGCCGCGCGACGTTACGGAACATAAAGTGTTAAGCAATCGACGGATTGTGGATGCTGCCGGCGGGGCGAACGACGCATTGCCGAGTGTGTATTATTCCGATGATGACCGTCAATTCATTGAATCTTTTCTACAAAGACACGGATTAGCAGCGCACGAAAAACCGCTTGTGATAATTCACCCAGGATCCGGTCCGGTCGAACATCATAAGCGTTGGAATCGCAATGGATTCGCTCGCGCTGCATCTCTCCTGGAAGCGGAGAGCAATGCGGCGGTCATATTTGTCGGCGGCAGAGATGAAGTCGCGTTATGTGATGAGATTGTCGCGAAGGTCCCCGGAGGAGCAATATCGGTGGCAGGAAAATTTGAACTGAGGCAGACCGCGGCACTTTTTCGACTTGCCGCGGCCGCACTGGGGTCGGACAGCGGAATGATGCATGTCGCCGCCGCTGTCGGTGCGCCTACGGTCGTCATCTTTGGACCGACGGATCCCTCGAGGACGGCGCCGTTTCACGCTTCAAAAATTCTGTGGAAAAAAATTCACTGCAGCCCCTGTTACCCGGGGTTACCGCTCGGATGCGGCAATACCATCTGCCTTGAGCAAATTACGCCGAACGAAGTCGTTGAAGCGGTAAAGTCTGTTATGTCTGCATCGCTGCAATGACACAATAGGAACATGGGAGAATTATTCCCGACGAACGTAACATTAACCTGAAAGAAGTGAGAACGCTATGTGCGGTATCGTAGGCAGTGTCAGTAAGAATTTCCATTTTACGGAAAAGCATGTCGATGTTTTGTCTCACCGCGGCCCCGACGATTCCGGATATTTCCATGAAAATGATGTGATGCTCGGCCATCGGCGGTTGTCGATCATCGATACCAGCGCAGCTGGGCATCAGCCGATGTTTTCCCGCGACGGCGGGGTCGTCCTCATATATAACGGAGAGATCTATAATTTTCAAGACATTAAAAAGGACTTGGTTTCTAAAGGCTATATCTTTAAATCTCATTCCGACAGCGAAGTCTTGATCTACGGGTATATGGAATATGGAACGGCGCTCGTGAATCGGTTGAATGGAATATTTGCGTTTGCAATCTATGACAAAAAAGCTGGAACAATATTCATCGCCAGAGACCAGCTCGGCGTGAAACCGTTATACTACTACAACCACGAAAACACTTTTGCGTTTGCATCGGAATTGAAGATCTTTAAAGCGATCCCCGGGTTTGACAGGAGTCTCGATGTTAATGCTCTCAGGTATTACATGCAAGCGCTCTACGCGCCCGGCGAGGCAACTCCGTTTCAGCAAGTCAAAAAACTCCTGCCCGGCCACTATATGATCTTTGATGTGCGCAGCAAGTCCCTTGCAATAACCCGGTATTATGATATTTCGTTCAATGTTGAACGAGATACCGTAAGCGAAAGAGAATGGACCGACAGGCTTGATATCGCTCTGCAAAAGTCGGTTGAGCGTCAACTCATGAGCGACGTACCCCTCGGATATTTTTTATCGGGCGGATTGGATTCGAGCATTGTTGTTGCAATGGCCAAGAAAATGTTTCCTCAAAGCAGCCTGACGTGCTTCACGATCGCAACGGGACCTGACATGAAAAAAGAAGGTTTCGCCGCCGATGAATACTATGCGCAGATCGTCGCGAAATCTCTCGGCGTGAAACTCGAAATAATTCCGGCGCACGTCGATATGCTGGCGCAATTTGACCGAATGATCTGGCATTTAGACGAACCGCAGGCCGATCCTGCTCCGATCAGCGTCTATAATATTTGCTGCGGCGCGGTCCAACAGGGAATAAAAGTTCTGCTGAGCGGTGCAGGGGGGGATGACGTATTTACGGGGTACCGGCGTCATCAAGCGTTGAACCTCGAAAAATATATCGCACTGATTCCCCCTTTTGCTGCGAGACAACTCCAATCGGCAGCCGCGCACCTCAACAGCTCAAGTCCGCTCGGCCGGCGGATTCAGAAAATCGCTCATGACATCACACTGTCCAAATATGAACGCCTTGCCGGATATTTTATGTGGCTCGACGACCGCAGCATTACATCGTTATTTCGGAAGGAACGGGAAGCCGAATTATTGCAGAACAAATTGCCCAAAGAATATTGGATGGAATTATTGCGCCGTCTGCCGGCATCGACCGATGACATCAACAGAATGCTGTATTTAGAGTTGAGAACATTCTTGCCTGATCATAACCTCAATTACTTTGACAAAATGGGCATGGCTGCAAGCGTTGAAATCAGAGTACCGTTTTTAGACATGGAACTCATTGACCTTGCAGGGAAGATGCCGCCGCATCTGAAGATGAAAGGAAATGTGACGAAATACTTGTTGCGCAAGGTGGGGGAGAGGTATCTGCCCAAAGAGGTTGTCTACCGGCCGAAGACGGGTTTTGGCGCGCCGGTTCGTCAATGGATCAAGGGGAGCATGAAGCCGATGATCGCGGAGAGATTGTCCGAAGGGTCTTTGAACAGGTCGGGAATTTTTGACAGCAAGAAAGTTCAGGAGCTCATACGGCTGAACCAGGAAGGAAGGATTGATGCCGCATACACTATCTGGGCATTGCTTTCTATCGACAGCTGGATGACCCAATTTCATAATAATTAAGTGAGTCAAAAGTTTGGCGTTGACTTCATGATCTCTTTTCCAAAATTATTCTACGATGAAACAAATTATTGAAGATTTAAAAAACGGCAGGATCCTTTTGGAAGATGTTCCTGCCCCGATCGCGAGCAAGGGGCACGTGCTTATTCAAACCCGCAGGAGTCTAGTAAGCCTTGGCACGGAAAAAATGCTCGTAGAATTCGGAAAGGCAAACCTCGTGTCAAAAGCGCGGCAGCAGCCTGAAAAAGTAACGCAGGTCCTGGAGAAAATCAAATCGGAAGGATTGCTGCCGACCCTTGAAGCGGTCTTTAGAAAGTTAAATCAGCCGATCCCGCTTGGATATTGTAACGTTGGTGAGGTCATCGCCGTGGGGGAGGGAGTACTGGACATAAAGATCGGCGATCGCGCGGCTTCCAACGGCCCTCACGCGGAAATTGTGAACATCCCAAAATCTCTTTGCGTACAAATACCGGTTACGGTGAGCGACGAGGACGACATTTGCCGCAATTGAAAGCCTTATGACCGGCATGCCAAAGCGAATTGTCTGATCTGCGCCTAACCGAAGTAAAAAAGATCTTGTCGGATTGTTCAGTCGAAATTTCCGCTTGTGATACGTATTCTTCGAACCGAAAGAAAACAAGTGCAGAAGAGAAGTAAAAACATTTTGTTCTTGTTCTTTACGATCCGCCACCTGACCCGGCGGCAGATCTTCTACCGCCTCTACTATGGAATACGAAGTCTTCTACCGCATCTGAGTGGAAAAAATTTCGTTATTCGTAAGGAGATTTCCCGATCGATCCTAAGCCCATCGATTCTCAGGACCTGGGAACATCCGCCGCATGAATTTTCATTTCTTGGAATGACGCTTTCTTCTACTGATCCGGCATCAATGGATTGGTATCCTGCGTCCGCGTCAAAATTATGGCAATATCATTTCCATTCATTCGATTATCTATTGAGTCATGAATTTTTAACCGATACCGAAGCAGCAAAAAAGCTGGTCATCAGTTGGATTGCCAGGCACAACAAGCCGTTTCCGGCAAACGGCTGGGCCGCCTTCCCGCTTTCCCTGCGTCTTGTCAACTGGATCAAATGGATGCGCGCCGTCCGTTGCAGCGACCCCGTGATCATTGCCTCGATCTCTCTTCAATACAGCTGGCTGCTGCAAAACGTAGAATATCATGTGCTGGGGAATCATCTATTGAAAAACATAAAAGCACTGCTGTACTGCGGCGTTTTCTTTTCCGGAGAAGAAAACGCTTTAGGCAGGGCTCTTCATCTTTTAGACGAAGAAATTGATGAACAAATTCTGAACGATGGCGGGCATTTTGAGCTGAGCCCTATGTACCATGCAGCAGTACTGGAAGATATGCTGGATGTGTATAATCTCATCACAAACAACAAAGCGTTGTTCGGGAAATATCGGAGCCTGCTGCAAAAAGTTCAAAGAACGATTTCTCTCATGTTCGAGTGGCTCGAGGATATGTCGTTCGGGAATACCCTCTCATATTTTAATGATGTCTCAGAAAACGAAGCGCCGACCCTTCTCGAGCTGCGCAGCTATGCTGCACGTCTTGGTATTCCAACTCATTCCGGTACGCCGGGATTGTTAAAGGTGAAGGAGGATTCCGGCTACAGCGTTATCAGCCTTCAGCCCTTTCGCATGATCATCGATCATGGCATGATTGGTCCGCGGTATCTACCGGCTCATGCTCACTGCGATTTGTTTTCGTTTGAACTGGCGATAAACGGCCAGAGAGTGATCTGTAATTCCGGTACAGACGACTACGGAAACACATCAACACGGCAATTGCTGCGAAGTACTCAGGCGCACAATACCGCTACAATTGACGGACAAGAACAGGCGGAAATGTGGGGGGCTTTCAGGGTGGCGCGCAGACCGGGAACCATTGTTTTCCATTGTCACGAGACAGGGGACCGCATTAATTTTGAAGGGAGGTATGACGGGTACAAACACCGGAAATCATTCATCGAGGATTACACGAGAACTATCATTGTCGACAAACGGTCCAATCAAATTACCGTTGAAGATATCTATAGAGAAGAGGGGCTTCATACCATACGCTCGTATTTACATTTCCATCCGTGCGTGGAGATCAAACGGCGGGAGAACGCGTATAGCTTTTCGATTCCGACCGCTGGAATTAATGGAACGGTGGAATTTCGTCAGGGGGTTCGCGTGGAAACAGTTCGCCGGCCGTTCTTTGAAGAATTCGGACGCATGCAGCAGCACGACTGCCTTATAGTATCTCAATCGGCGCCGCCGCCGAACACGGTATCGTACACTCTGAGCATTGGTCAATGAATATTCTCTATATCACACACTTTTTCCCCCCTGAATTGAACGGCGGAGCCCGGCGGGTAAGCGATCTCGCATCGGAATGGGTGAAAGAGGGGTACGGCGTTACGATCGCGACGGGGTTCCCCACACACCCGACGGGAATTGTCCCGCCGCAATACAGGAAACGCTGGCTGGTGGAAGAATTCCATGAGGGAGTCCGCGTACTTCGGGCTAAAAAGTTCAGCGTACCGAATAAAGGGTTTCTTCCTAGGATCGTCAACCAGATCAGCTCGGCGTTGTCGGCGTTTCTCGTAGGAATATTTCACCATGCGGAATACGACGTTGTCATTGCAACGTCGCCTCCGCTGTTCATGGGATTCTCCGGCGTGCTGTTGAAGTTCTTCAAAAACGTTCCTTTGGTTTTCGAAGTCCGGGATCTCTGGCCGCAGCAGGCGGTTGACTTGGGCGTTCTTCGTAACCCGTTTCTGATATGGCTCTCCCGAAAACTGGAAGGGTTTTTTTATTGGAGTGCAGACCATATCGTTGTCGTCACCGAAGAAAGCAGAAAGACCCTGATCGGTCAAAAAATTCCCTCTTCGAAGATATCGGTGATCAGAAACGGCGTCAACATCGACGCATTTTGTTCGGCGAATGTTCAGAATATCAAGGCCGAATTCTCTCTTGAGGGAAAAATACTGGTTACCTACTGCGGAACATTCGGTTTATCCCAGGGTTTGCAGATCATCCTTGACGCGGCGAAACGTTTGTCCGACGACGGGGTTGACAGGTTACATTTTCTCTTTGCAGGGGACGGAGCGGAAAAAGAATCGATGATCTCATACGCCCAAAAGTATCACCTGCGCAATGTGGCCATTCTTCCGACCCAACCGTTCGAGAGAATGGAAAGTTTTTACAGGTCTTCCGATGTCCATGTTGTCCCGTTAAGAAAACTCCCTTTGTTCAGGCATACGATTCCCTCAAAAATTTACGAAATCATGGCGTGCAGCGGCGCAATGATCTGCATGGTTGACGGTGAATGCCGTTCCATTATCGAGGAAGCGCGAGCCGGCGTTTTTATTGAACCGGAAAATGTTGACCAACTCTGTTCTTTTTTACTAACGCTGGACAAAGATACGATTGCATCTTTCAAATCTCTTGGAGAAAACGGGCGAATTTGGGTTAAGCGATTCTGCGATAGGAAAGAGCAGGCTAAAATGTATATATTAGTCTTAAAGCAGATGGTTTTGCCGCCATCGCAATAACGAGAGTATGTCCCTGGACACAGTTTGTTATTGCCGATTTGTTAAATTTCTTACATGTAGGAAGAACGTGAACGCGTGTTGTACTGGACGGCGCCACACACACGCGATTCTCCCTTAATTCAAGTCGGAAAAGCTCACAAGTTGATAGGGAATGTCACATGAGTGGCAATGACTATATTCATTGGAAACAATGGGATACGAAGGAATTCGGTCTTCCGGATGCGGGCGAGAGTTTCTATTTTGACCGCCTTTTTAAACGGATGCTGAAGGCCAAGAGTCATATTCTGGAAATAGGGTTTGGAAACGGTGAACTTCTCGGGTATTTCAAAACGCTGGGTCATTCAGTTGTGGGGGTGGAGATTCAGGATGAATTGGTGGCGGAGGCCGCGAAAAAGGGGTTTACGGCCTTTTCGGGACTTGTCTCGAAGATCCCGGAACTTCAGACCGATCGTTTCGATCTCATTGTTGCCTGCGACGTTGTCGAGCACCTGACGTACGATGAACTCACGACACTGTTTCGATGGATGAAAGGTCACCTGGATCCAAACGGCCGCGTCCTGTTGAGATTTCCCGAAGGTGCATCTCCGCTTGCGTTAGCTAACTATAACGGCGACTTTACTCACAAAACTTTTTTTACAAAAGATAAGATGCAGAATCTGTGCATCGCAAACGGCCTGATCCTGGATGGATATTTTGATGATTTGATCAGTTCTAACAAACTGTGTTCATTAGGATTGTTTGGAAAGTTTCTCTTGATGGTACTTCAGTCGTATAGCTGGTTTTTGATGCGGGTGTTGAGGATAATATTTTATCCAATTGAGTGGAAATTAAGAATGGGAACAAACAGTATTGCTGTGATCCGCGGTTGATCCCGTTCAGAGATTTTAATTACGATAGAACAAGAACCAACGAAAGGGAAATCAGATGAAAAAACAAATTTTCGCACTCTTCATGTTGATCGTGGTTGTCCCCGGAGCAATGGTCATTGCTCAAACCACTCAACAAAGTTCACCGGCACCGCAATCGAACGGCGGCGCCAGCGTCGTTGTTGATTTCGCAAGCTCGACCTCCGTGAAATCAATGGTTGGTTTCCTGGATAGCTTTACGGAGAATGCTCCTCCCGACAGTATGATCACTCCTCTTCACCCGCGGTTCATGAGGAATCCCGGGTGGGGTGCAAAAGGTTTTGAGAATCGGGTAGCCAGGGCGGAAAGTCTGGGAATGAGACCGGTTGTTATCGTGGGCGGCGCGTGGAAGTGGCCTCACAAAGACATGCCGTTTGCGAATTATTCGGTGTGGGAGACCTTTGTTTCCGATCTTGTAAAGAAGTTCAACGACAAAAAGATTATTTGGGATATCTGGAATGAACCCACGGGGGATCTTAAGAAGGGGAGTGAAACAACGGACCAATTCCTAGAATCTTTTCGCCGCGCACACGACGTCTTGAGGAAAGAGTATGGGAATGATATTTACCTCGAAGGACCGAGTATAGGGACCTGGGATAATCCTTATGTCTCCATCGACCAGTTCATGGTATATGCCAAGGCAAATCATTTGAAAGTCGATGGACTAAGCTGGCATGAAATATTGGGTGATGAAAGCGTGCCGGCCATTGCCGACCATTTGCAGCAAGTGCACAAAAAATATATTGACAATCCGGAGTATGCCGGCGTGGGGGTTAAAGATATTCACATCAATGAGATCATAGGGAAGTATTCTAATTACTACCCGGGCTCGATTCTTGCCTGGTTCTATTATCTGGAAAAAGGCGGAGCTGACGGTGCGTGCAAGGCCTGCTGGACAGACGACAGCGGAGAGTTTACGTGCGGCAATTCGACGCTCGACGGCATACTGGTCCCCACGACGTACGAGCCGCGGGCAGCATGGTGGGCGTACAAATACTATGCCGATGGCGTGGGATCAAGAGTCTCCAGCACCTCATCGGATAACCGTGTCGTAGCATTGGCCAGCAAAAGCGGTAAAAGCACCGGTACGGCACAAGTTCTTGTCGGCAGCTTTGACCCCGGTAAGAAGAAGTACGACCAAGTGCCAGTCAGCGTCTCATTGAAGAACTTGCAGTCCATTCCTTTTCTTACGAACGCTAAATTTGTCAAGGTTTCGATTACCAGAGTTCCGAGCGCAGGGCTGCTTCCCGTGCATAGCGTTCATGCGGAGCGCGTGGTAACGATTCCTGCAGATGGTTCCACACCGGTTACCATACCGGATATGAAGCTGCATGAAATGATCGTCTTGACGTTGTCGAATCCATAAGCATGACGTCATTGTTTATTTGCAGAAGTTGACGGGATTTTTTTTCAGTTGATTTCACAAACGGCATACTGAACGTAAATATAGTGATGGGTAAGAATTTTAAGGGAGCTCTAGCGCTCTTTTTCTGGAGCTCTCTATTATATTCTCAGACGGTTTACTTGCCCGCAACCCACGAGGTTTACGGTTTTCTAAACAGGATGGCCGCAAAACAGATCATTCATGATTATCGCGATGCGGTTAAGCCGCTTTCCCGGCAATCCATTGCAGGGTTTTTGATTCGCGTTGACAGTGCGGAAGCTCAATTGACGGCGGTCGATCGGCAGCAGCTGAAATTCTACCGCGAAGAATTTCAAGAAGAGATGAGAAGTCTTACGGTTAGCCATATCTCCGCTGAGCGTTGGCATTTGTATCATTACAAGGGCGAGACATCGCACCTGATGATCGACCTTATCGGTTCGATGTCATACAATCATCAGGCAGATGGATCGATTCTTCATACTCTTTCAAACGGAATCATGGCGTACGGATATGCGGGGAACAATGTCGGCGCATATTTTTATTATCACGACACGCATGACGGCGGATCATACCTTAGTATGCTAGGGTCTCAGTCGCCCCTGCACCCGCTTTCCCCGGTGACTGCAGTGGTTCCTTCTACCTCCACGATGGGGGCCAATGGAACCGCCACGGCGTATGATTACGACGTGTTCAATGCCCAGGTAAACGTCGATCTCGGATTTGTTACACTCACAGCAGAGCAAATGCAGAATGTGTGGGGCGGAGGCGAGAACGGCAATATTATTCTTTCGACCAAGTCTCCCGCATATCCGCAATTGAAGGTGCATGCGCGGCTCGGCAAGGATATCGATTTTACGTACATTCACGGGTGGCTCTTTTCCGGAATAATAGATTCTTCGCGGACGTACAGTACCCAGTATTTTGGAGCGAGACCGGTATATATGAATAAATACATCGCCGCGAACATGCTGGAGATTACTCCGTGGGCCGGCGTCAATATTGCCGTCGGGCAATCGGAAATATACGGAGGTCCCGGCCGTACTCCGGAATTATTGTACCTCATTCCAATAATGTTTTTCAAAACGGCCGAGCATTATTTGGACAACGAAGATAACTCTCAGATATTTGTCAATATGAAAATCACCGCTGTAAAGAACTTTGATTTCTACCTTCCGGTATTTATCGATGAATTTTCGACGTCGACGTTCCTCAGTCCAACTCAAAATCGCAATCAGTTGGGTTTTACGGCCGGCGGCAATGCGTACGACCTCTTCTATCATGACACACGGATCAATGTTGAATACACGCGCATCAATCCGTGGGTGTATAATCACCAGTATGTAGAGGACACCTATCAGGATCATGGTGTCAATTTGGGCGATTGGATCGGGCAGAACGCCGATCTCTTTGCGATAAGCGTG
>Ga0265342_10003141_pt1 | contig 13804 bp, 20 predicted proteins | sample 4CB327metaG_FD_203125 | JGI IMG/M metagenome (GOLD analysis project Ga0265342, IMG submission 203125) | Rhizosphere microbial communities from Carex aquatilis grown in University of Washington, Seatle, WA, United States - 4-CB3-27 metaG | ecosystem: Host-associated > Plants > Roots >...
CTCGACGCGGACATCGCAACGGCGTATTCGAAAGCTGAAGGATCTCCCGTCATGTTGACGCGCGGGCTTCCATCGGCGGGGTAGGCCCAAAATTGGTTATTGGTATTTGGCCATAGATTCCCGTCCACGATATGGAACAGGTACGCGCAACCGCCTGAACTGATGTACACGAAAGAGTCAGCGTACAGCCCATCGTTGCCGGTGACTGCCGATTCCGCGCCGCCTGCGAGATCCAACTTGAGCAGCGCGCCGCCGGCAACGAAATAGGCTACTCCGTCCTTCTCCCGGATGCGCGCCCAATTCTCGGGCGGCGTCTCTACCGTTCGCAGATCGCCCGTTGATAGATCCGCTACTGCCACGGTCGAAGCGCCCGCGGCCAAATAGTCAATAAGGAGGTACCCCGGCGCGAGGGTCTGTGTGCGGTTGATGGTCACGTCAACGGGATTTCCGTCCGTATCCGTCCAGGTTGCTACTCCCGTACTGGCGTCTGTGTTGATCCGCATAAGCTCGGCGCCTGCCCCCCCCGTCACGTCGCGAGCCGCGCGCAAATGCTTCGAGGTTCCGCCGGTCTGGAGAAATAGACCTTTCGCGCCGGCCACGTTGATATGTGCGGGAGGCTTGGCCTCAAGGGTAGAACCGCCTCCCGCGCCGGGGTCGACCACGGGTGGGCAAGCAGTCAAAATTGCCATGAACGAGAAGACCGTCACAGTCTGGACAATTCGTTTTTTCACTTTATTTCCTCAGCGTCGTGCGATTCTAACACCTAAATCCCCAACTGTCAGTATGACGGCCGTTCTCGCGTTGAGAGCCATGTACATATCCGGGAATGGGTCCCCTTTTCGCGACCAGGAGGACCCGCAGCGATCACCATGGACGGCAAGAGGACCCGCTCAATACAAAGAGGGGGTGGCCATGCTCCCGAGAATAACCACAGCGAGCGAGGAGTACCGGGGAGAGGGAACGCGCGCGGCGGCCGCGGTCCGATGGGTGGGCTCGGGCTTTTTGGGGCCCTCCTGGGGGAGATTGACGGGCGGGGGGTCGAGCTCCTGGAGCTGCGCGCTGCGCTGCTGGAGCTGGGAGATCCTGGGGGAGTGAGAATCCTCGCCAATCCGTGGCGCTGCTGGAATGCAAGGGCAGAACGACAGCAGCATATCGGCTCGGCAGCACGCTGCTTGCATGGTGTTCTGAAGGTCCCTTTTGCGCTCTTTTTTAGAGCACCGAAAAAGATTTTTTAATTGCTTTCCCATGCACTACTTACAGACCCTTCTCTTTTGACATATCTACATAGTTCGTTGTAGTATTGTGAATATGGAGGGCAGGAAAATGAAAACAGGGGCAGTGAGAGTCGGGGCGCTGGTATTCATACCGGCAAAGAAAGACGCGGAGATCGTGCGGGATCTCCGGTCCATCGTATCAATCAAACCGAGCACGGGAAGGGTAGCAGCATGACAACGGACAACGGCGCGACGTTCACTTGTGATTATCAGGAATACGACCGGGAAACCGGCGCTCTGGTAGAATGCGGAGAACCGGCAGAGCTGACCGGGCCGACTATGTACGACCGGGGCGGGCGCGCGTCTCACTTGTGCGCCGATCATGCGGCCTTTGTGAAGGATTCGACCGAGGGCCCGTTCACGAAAAGCAAGCGCCGGAAGCCGGTCGAATTGACAGTCGCCGAGTCTGTCCATGCCATGCAACGCGCCTATGGATTCGCTCGGTCGAATAACCTGGGAATGCCGGAAGACGCCGGTTGCAATTTCGTATGCGGCCGGCGCATCGGCAAGAGCAAAGGAAAAGCCGCGAATGATCCGGCCGTAGTGGCCTGGAAGGCGCCCATGTATCGCGTGAATGAAAAAGGCGAATATGAGGAGTTTAGAAGCGCGGCCATGATCGAAGTCCGGTACCAGGAGATCATAGCAGCGGAAGGGCCGGCAATCGTGGAAGTCCAGGCCGTAGAAGCCGCGCCGGAAGCCGTTGCCATGATGGAAGCCGTGAAGCCGGAGCCGATTGACTTCGCAGCTCTTGAAAAGGAAATACATGAGCATGTATCGGCAGGGCTTGAAACCGCGGCTCCAGTGGAATTGAGCCGGGAAGCTATCGAAAAGGCCTGCCGGCGCATCATGGAGTCGAAAGAGCAATACAAGGGGACCGGGCTTTCGCCTATCGTCTGGTCGATTGGATTCCGAACGTTCTACCAGGGAAAGCCGGCGAGCGAAAAGCAGCTCCAGGCCGTGCGCGCAATCGTAGCAAAACAGCCCGCAAGGTACGTACCACTATTCGCAGCCGCATAGTACAAACAGGGGGGCGCGCATCCGACACGCGCAGAACGGGGAAAGCATGAAACGGGAAAAGGTGATCGCATACTACCGGGTGAGCACGGCAAGGCAAGGTCAATCCGGGCTCGGCCTGGAGGCGCAGCAGGCCTCTGTAGCGGCATTCTGTAAGGCCCGGGGGTACCAGGTCCTCGGATCATTCCAGGACGTAGAGTCCGGCAAGCATGACGACCGTCCGGAGCTCCAAAAAGCGCTCGCCCGCGCAAAGGCCGAGAAAGCGACTCTTTTGATTGCGAAACTTGACCGGCTCTCGCGCAATGCGTCGTTCATCATGAATCTACGCGACAGCGGCGCACCATTCCAGGCCGTAGATATGCCGGACGCGAACACGTTCACAATCGGGGTAATGGCAGCGATGGCGCAGCAGGAGCGGGAATATATCAGCACCAGGACGAAAGCCGCGCTACAGGCGTTGAAGGCGCGCGGAAAGAAACTCGGCGGGGACCGTGGCGGATTCAATGACAAGTCGCGCGAGCTCGCCACGTCTGCGAAAAAACGCAATGCCAGGACCGCGGCCAATGGCGCCTTGACCCATGCGGTCAACTATCGGGAAGCCGGATGGCGATTGCAGGAGATCGCGGACGCTCTAAACAAGTCGGGCGCCACGACACGGCGCGGGAAGCAATTCACACCAACGCAAGTAGCACGGCTCTTGAAAATGGCCGAGTCCGAAAAGCCGGGGGTGTAGAAACACGTCCCCCGTCGAGATCGTTCGTCCTGGGGCCGCCCCACGCGCGGCCTTTTTCGTCAGGACGCGCCCGGGGGCCCTCCGGAGGCCCTAGGACACGTCCAGGAGGGCCCGGACGCAAGCGCGGCCCTGCCAGCCACGGCCCGGGGGCGCTTATTGACTGCCGGGGAGCTGCCGCGGCTCTTCCTCGTTCGCCTTTTCCTCGAAGTAGACGGCAATCGCTTCGATAGCCTTGCCATAATCCTCCTGGGGCATACGGGAGAGGGCCGCGCGAACTTCTCCCAGGATCTCATATCGCTGCTGTTGAATGTTCACGTTGACCGTCGTCGAGCCGTCCCGGATCAATCCCAGCACCTTGGCCAGTCGGTCGAGCATGCTTCCGACGGCCTCATGGAGCTGGATGAAGATGCGGCGCGAGTCGTCACGGCGCACAATCACTTGTATCGCGTTCGGCACCTTCGAGAGCAGCAAGGATTGAAGCGAGGCCTTGCGCCTCACCTTGACCGTCTTGTCGGGATCCTTCTCGCTCGGCTGCTCCTCGAAGTATGTGACCTCACAGTCGAGCGCGTCCACCGCGGCCGTGTATCGCGTATTGTCCTCGGGGTCGCGCATCTGTCGGTCAAGCGCGTCGTCCAGCATCTTGAGCCGGTCGATCTCTGTCTTGATCGCGGCCATGACGCCCTCGCCATTGCTGAGGTCCTGCTCTGCTGCTACTCGCGCGGCCGCGGGGAGGAGCGAAGTTTTCAAAAGACGGCGCAGCGATGACTCCGAAACTGAAAACTGCGTTGCAATTCGCCGGATAGGTTGTTTCCCAGCGATGAGCGCGGCGATTATCTTCGCGCTCGACGGCATCCCGGTTATTGATGAATGTCGGCTCATGGCGTCTCCTTTTCCTGTAGGATTTTCTGTACGTGGATCTCGGCTCTATTCACGGTGCCCGACCAGGCTCGATCCTCTTGGGATATGTAAGGGGCGAGGGTGCTGATTACCTGGGCGACGATTCGGGCGGAGATTGCGGCGAGGGCGTCGGCCTTCGCGGGTGATGGGGCGGTGGGCCTCTATGGGTCGGTCTGGGGCGCGGTCGCTCAAGGAATCAACTCCCGTGGCATCGCTTGTTCCGGACCGGACACCGGACAGACCGGACAACCCTTAAGGGTTTTGTCCTGTCCGGTCCGGTTCCAACAAGCGGACAGCTTGGGACATTGTCCGGAATTGTCCGGTTTGTCCGGTTTATAGGGAGAGCTGCTCATTCGTGGCGATTCCATAGAGTCCTCTAGTGATCTTGACCACCAGTTTCCGAGCCTCTAGACGTGAAAGAGCTTTCCGCGCGGCCTCCTCGCTCTTGCCCATTTCTATGGCAACCAGCGCGGTCTTTGCGCCTTCCGGGTGTTTTGCCAGTACGGCCATGGTTTTCTCCTCGTCGGGGGTCAGGCGGTTGAGGCTGATCTCCCCTTCTCCGAGGCGGAACAGACCGTTTTCAAACACGATGGACAAGGCGCTGTCCTTCGCATGGTTGCCGGCGGTGAAGAGTCTTCCCGTCGCGTCGCCTCGCTTTCGGTCGATTGAGATTACGCTGTCGGCCTGAGCGACCATTCCCGTCGATCCAATGGCGTTGAGCATGAAGTCATCCCGCGGAGTCTTCCCCTCATGCCAGCTTGCGACTATTGCAGCGTTATTCCTTTTGGCCAGGAGCCGCCATTTGAGATAGACCTCACTGTCCCCGTACTCGTTCAGTTTGAAATCAGGGTCCCGCGGGAGCATTGGCAGGAACGTGTCAAACATGAGCACGCCGATACCGAAGTCCTTGAACGCGCGCTCTGCGTCCTCGAAGGCCTTTTCGCCAGTGGACCAGGCGTGCAAGAGGTATGCGTCCTCTGAGAGTGGCTGCATGGAGCGGAAGCGCTCGGCAGTGTCGCGTTCATCCAGCTCGAAACTGACCAGCAGTACCTTTGCTTTTACGGTCGGCCGGCCCAACAGCGGCTCGCCTCTGGCAATCGCGTCGGCCATCTGCATCAGGAAGAATGACTTCCCCATTGCCTTGCGAGCGGTGAGCATATTGAAGCCGGGGCAAATCATCCCGTCGACGTACCAGGTCCGATCGGGGACCTCGGCCGTCTGGCGATCACGGAACGAGACGAGGGCTTGCAGGAAGTCGGAACCGGTCCCTTGGGGAGCCTTCTCGATAAGCGCTCGAATCTGTGAGGCGGCCCAGTCCGCGGCGTTCAAGTCCGCGATGTCTCCGCCTTCCTGGAGCTCCTCGGGTGGCGTGATGGTGGACACGCGGCAGCCCATGAGAGCGAGTACCTTTGATACCTCTGCCATGGCATCGAAGCCCGGCTTGTCTTTGTCAGGCCAGAGCACGACCCGCCGGCCGCGCAGCGGTTCCCAATCCACCTTGCCCACAGATCCGGCCCCATTGGACAGTCCCATTGCAACGTGGGACAGGCCGGCGTCGGCCATGTACGCGGCGGCAACGTCCGTCTTTCGCTCGCCTTCAAGAAGTAGGACGGGTGCCTTCGTTTCCGCGGCAGCCAGGGCGGGCAAGCGATAGAGCGGCGCGAGCTTTCCCTTGAGCGGGTCAAGCGCTCTTGAGCCCTCGGCAGTCAGGCAGAACGGGCGGAAGTTTTTCCCTCCGTCCGCCTGGTTGAACCGTGCGCGAACGTATAGCAGTCGCCCCTCGCTGTCCCTGTAGTCCCACACGCCGGCGAGCTCGCCATACTTCTTGGCGCACCAGTCCTCTCGCGGGGCCGCGCGCAGCTCCTCCTCCCGGTCTTCGGGGACAGGAAGAATGAACGTCGGCTCCTCTTTCGGGACCTTCTCACGAGCAGGTTTGAGCTCCACCGCGGCGGGCGGCAGGGAGGATCCGTTGTTCCCCTTCCCGTTCCACAGTCCCCGCTCCCTCAGTGCCGCGATTACTTGTTCCTGGGTGCATGTACCTTTCATGCAGTGAAGAAGAATCTTGCCGTTCTTCTCGCTCACATGCAGGTGTCGAGTCCGCCCGTCCCCGTGTGCGGGACATTTGCACATGTACCCGTCGCTCCCGTTGGGCTCGCCATCGAGGGCACGCACGATCGTCATATAGTCGGCCATGCTTCGCGCCGCCTTAGAAGGGAAGGTCGTCTTCGAAGGCGTCCACGCTAGTCACCGTTCGGACCTGGACGGGCTGGGCTCCACGAGGCGCGGCCTTCCTTGCCGTCGGCCTGGGCTCGAGCTCCGGCTGATTATCGGGAGCTTCGGCCTCAATTGCTTCGCGGGCGCGTTCCCTTGCCAACTCGGGAGTCGGAGCGGGCTTGATCGAGAAGGTTTTCAGGATCCCATTACGGGTCTCATGATCATCGCCACGTTTCGCGCCTATCGGTTTTCCAATGTCGATCAGTCCCGCGCGGAAACGGTCTGCAATCTTCTTGCGCGCGTCCGTCCCTGGAAACCAGATCCAGAGTTTGCCGCGAGCATCGCGAATCTTGAGAACCATTGCTTTTTGCTCGGGTCGGTACTTGTCGGGAATTGCTTCCAGGGAAACCAGCGTCCCCTCGAGAATGTCCCCGATTCCAGGCCGCCAGCCCTCTGCGTGCTCGCCTTCGTCTTCCCATGTATCAGGGTTGTCGCTCATTGCCTTTCCCCCTCCCCGTTCTGATTCGATTCCCGGCAACGCCGGTCTATTTCTTTCCTGCCAGCCGCGCGCGTTCCTGCTTTTTCTTGATGTGCGGGGGCGGTTCTTTCGTCGTGCTGCCGGTCGTGTCGTATCGCTCGGCTATGAAATCCCGCGCTGCCTGGGCGGGTATCAGGACGCGCTTTCCGACGTGGATACTCGCCAGAGCTCCAGAGCGAACCAGGTTCACGATGGTTCGATGTGACAGGTTCATCTTTGCGCCGAGCTCGGCCAGGCCGTAAGCCACGCGGCCTTCCTGGTCTTCGAGAATCGTTTCGTTCATGTTTCCTCCAATTCGGCCCAGGGGCCTAATTCCAAAGTATGAGAAAAAGCATCATGAAGCGGCATCGCGCGTCACCTTCTCGAATTGCTTCATGACTTCGCGGATGGTTCGGGAAAGGTCGTGCACTATGACGGCGCCCCCGTCTGTCCCCACGAAAGGGCTTTCCCCTTCGTTGATCCGCACGACGTGCCATTGCCTTTTGTGCTCGGCCGGGTTCCATCCCTCCCCGTTCTCGCTTGTCCATCCAATCGGCGGCCGTGAGGACCAAAGAATCTTGACCCATTGGGACCTCCCCTCGACGTAGCCATCTAGTGCGAGGCAATCGTCGATTGCCCGGCGCAGCTCCTTGCTCAGGGCGATGTCGAGCGTGCGGGTATGGGTGATGTCCAAAATATCGCGTACCACAACGGCGAGCACAACCTGCGGAAGGGTGTAGCGTCGGCCGTTCCTGCCCGGGCCTTGTTCCCTCATCCCCTTTCCAAACACCCCGCCTTCGGCCCAGCGCTGGAGCCGCGATGTCTGTACGTCGCCAAGGAAGTTGTCTCTGAGTGTTCGCGGTGAAATCGTCGCTCTTCTGTCACCCATTTTAAGCCTCTGTGCTGAATATATCCAAGGTCTAAAAAGGTGTCAAGTGCTTCCCTGTGCATGTCCCTTCACCGTCTCCACAGCGGGGTCATGGCGGCCCCTTGCATAGATCTTCCTTGAACACTTCTTCGAGGGAGCCCATAAGCTCCTCAGTGGTTATCGCTATAACGGCCAGATAGGTTTGGACTCTATCCAGGGTCCCTTTCCTGTCGTCGGGGTTTCCGTTCTCTCTGAGCTCCACAAGGAGCTCGCGACGTCCAGACTTACTTTCCCTCAAGTACAAGGTGAAGAACTTGAGAATCGAATCCATTCCCTTATCGATCTTCTCGTCCGTCGGCTCGTCGGGTCTTTCAGGCCAATTGATTTCAGCCACTGTGATTTGTCCTCCCTTGCCTTTTCCGCGGCCGCTCGCTCCCGTTAACGGGTTAACTTCCCGCCGTGCAAGGAATTGTGCGCGGAGCGTTTACACTTTTTCGAGGTGTTAACGCTTTAACTCTCGTCACGATGCGAATTGCGCGATTCTGTTTACGCTTCTTATCTTGTCCTAAAGGTTCCCAGGGTTCAGCGGGTGAGAGAAGATCCCGGCGCGTGCGCGTTCGGTCTCCCAGGGTGTATGCGCGCGCCCCTCACTGGCCTGCGATCTTCCGCCATGCCGCGGCGAAGTCCAGCTCCGCGCGGGGTTCTGAGCGTAGACGCTCCCGCTGCTCCTCCGCCTGGCGCCGATCCTCTTCACGCTTCGCCCGCCCTGCCTCCGCCTGCCGGCGTTCCCGGTCCTCCTCCTCCCGTTCACGTGACACCTTCCGCCATCGCAGGAAGTCCCGCGGAAAAAACGTCACACGCTCGGGGGCCTGATCGATGCACGTGATGAATGCGGCCACGAGCTCCGCCTCCGGGATCCCCGCCGCGGTGAGCTCGCCGATGCCGGAGGTGAAGTCTCGACCGACGACCATGGGGGCGCCGCGGCTCTTTGCCTCCGCCTTGATCCTGCCGAGAAGGGAGGAGAGAGGGACGGAGACCGGCGCCGCGGGGCACCCCGCTTGCCGTTGCGCAGGCTCTTCTCTCCTTTTCTTTGAGTCTTGTTCAGATTGGATATAGTTCGTGTCCACATGGTGAACGGGGGCCGGTGCACGATGCGGACGGGGGGCCTCCGCCTGGCGGACGGGAGCGGGAGCTTCCACCTTCACGGTGAGGAGTTGATAGAAATTCGAGGTCACTCCGCCATCGGGGCGGAATCGCGGGGAGCGTTTCAGATAGCCGCGGGCCTCGAGGTGGGCGATGCTTGCCAGTGCGGCCGTGCGTCCGCAGCGCGCAATCTTGCCGATTGTGGCCAGAGACGGCCAGCACGTGCCCGCGGCGTCGGCGTGCTTCGCAAGGGCAAGATATACCAGCACGTCGACGGGCCCGAGTTCGGGGTCCTCGAGCACGACATTTTCGATGAGTGTGAACGGCAGGCGCCGAGGCGCTACTCCTATTGAATCACTTTCCATGTCACTCCCCTCCCCGGGTGTGGCGCGTAGGGCATACCTATCGCGCGGATTCTTGTTGACATAACTCGGGAGGCGGTGGTAGGATTTGGTTACCAGTCAGATCCTATCACTCGCCCAGCGAGCAGCCAGAGCCCCGAGAGATTCGGGGCTTTGTCGTCTCTATGGCGCCACTAAGGGCGCGTTGTCAGATTATGGATTTCTTGCGATAGGCTCCCCTCCCAAGGAACGCTCGATCCTACAATGCCGGTGCCTCGAAGTCAAACGCGCCGGACCCCGCGGCGCTCTTCTTCATCCGCCAACTGGTCGAGAATCGCGAGGGCCTCTTTGAGTCCGTCATATCGACCCGAATCGAAAGCCTCGGAGCTCTTGCCCTTGTCCGCCTCGTAGGTCGAACGGGCGCCGTTGAACGCCATGACGAGCCGCTCGCGCAGTTTCTCATAGTCGAGCTTCATTGTTTGCCTAACTTCCCCATCACTCTTTTAGTAAGGGAGGTGTACTTGCTCTTCGTAATCTTTCCTTGGCTCAACAGTTCGCCCAGAGCCTTGATGAAGTACACCTGATCGCTCCCTGCGAGCACGGGCTGTAGCGTGTGCCATTCTGGAATGGTCTCGCCCTTGATAAGCGCTTTGAGGGCTTCCTCTCGCGCCGGGGTCGATCCTGTTTTCGGTCGCGACTTGCCAGAGCCCCCAGGCTTGCGCTCCTCGATACTTCGCTCCAGTTTTTCAAGTTTCCTTTGCAGTCTATCGCTCATCTGATCCCCGCTCCTTGCCGGCGCATGAGCTCCTTGATCGCGCGGCGGATAAGGGCTCCCGCCGTGGTGCCTTCCTGTGTAGCAATCGCCTTCAACGTAGCCAGGTCCGCCGGCGGGATCCTCACGCGAAAGGCGATCATGTTGTCCCTTGTAGGCTCTATGTCGCCCGATGTGGGTGTTTCGTTGTCCCTTGTGTGCTTTTTCATCGGGAGATCGCGCCCCGCCACGTCCTGGACTACTGCCGCGGTGAGGGCCTGCGCTCGTTTGCTTGCCATTACGCTATCGCCTCGGCCAGGGCTCGAAACTCCGCCGCGGCCCTGCCTCCGGGCTCGTGCTCCGCGATGGCCAGGTGAAGGGTCGGGGTCTCCGCCACGCGCACGCTGCTATGAATGTCGAATAGCGTGTACTCCATCGCCCGCAGCCGGTCTCGGTAGGCTTCGTGTAGGGTGAGCCGCTCGGAGATCATGTTGACCACAAGCCGCGAGCTTGACGGGTTCACCCGGTACTCGGAGCGTAGGCGCTCAATCTCGCTCTTGAAAACTTCGAGGCCGTCGAAAGAAAAATACTCCGCCTTGACTACTCCGATGATTTCGTCCACTTGGGCGAGCACGGAACGCTCCAGGCTGGAGATCCCCGGGGACAGGTCGAAAACCGCATAGGCGTATCCGAGTCCCTCGATGTCGCGGACCAGGGCGCCGAATGCCCGGTCAAACTGGACGGGCGAGCTCTCTGCCCAGCGTTTCAAGTCTCCGTCGATTGCGATGGTGGGAAGCACGTCGAGCCCTTCCCTCACCTTCACGATGGCCGCCTCCAGCTTCGCTCTTCCCTGGAGCACGTCAGAGAGGTCGAAGGAGATCGGGGTCGTCACGTACCAGCTCGAAAGATTTCCCTGCGGGTCACAGTCCACGAGTAGAGTCTTGCCGTGCCTGGAGAGCTCGAAACCGACGTTGCCTGCGGTCGTGGTTTTGCCGCTGCCGCCTTTCTCAATGTGGATTCCGACTTTCCTCATATCTTCGCCTCAATCGCATTGAGCGGCCGTTTCAGTCGTTTCAGCGTGCCATCGGTGCGGATCCGGTAGACGGCAAGGACGGTGCGGAGATTATTTCGCAGCACAACATAGTGCATCCCGTTATGCTCTTCCCAGCCGGAATCGGGACCGCTGGGAGAATCCATCTCGCCTCCTTTGTGCCAGGCTACGTATGCCCGGCGTTTTATATCCTCTGGATCGAAATTGAGGTCTGTCGTTTTATTTGCTTTCGGCATGCTTCCTCCCAGATGGCGCTAATGTATTATTCACAAGCTGAGTATGTCAAGCAATCACTGACAAGATTGTGGGGGCTTAACTTTTTGAAGATAATGTTGGACAGGATAGCCGATATAGTCTATGATTGTTTCATCATCCCATCGGGCATTGCGTCCCGGTGGCCCCAGGGTTCGGCCCTGGGTTTTTTTTGCCCAAAAAGTACGAACTCCGAATGGATCGTTCGACCATTAGAGTATGACGAGAGTCGTTTGCCTCATCGACGGATTCAATCTCTATCACTCCATCCGCGAGGATCCCACGTTGACGCCCTACAAGTGGCTCGATCTCCAGGGCTTCGCACGCTCTTTTGTCCGCGCGGGTGAAACGCTCACCGATCTCTATTACTTTACGGCCCTGGCGACATGGGATCAAACCAAGACTGCAAAGCACAAACGCTTTATCCGCGTTCTGGAAGACGCGGGGGTCAAAGTAGTACTTGGCAAGTTCAAGCAGAGGAACCAAGCCTGCCGCATTTGTCATAAGACGTTTGCCGTCCCCGAGGAGAAACGGACGGACGTCAACATTGCGGTTACCCTCTTTCGCCTGGCGCACGAGGATCTGTTCGACACGGCGCTGCTCATGTCGGGCGATACCGATCTCGCGCCCGCAGTAGAGGCAGTCAGGGGTAGTTTTCCTGGAAAGAAAGTCGGGGTGATTTTTCCGATAAACCGGACCAATTTGGAACTGGAAAAAGCGGCGCATTTCGCAATCCATATCAAACATGGTCGTTTCGTGGGCCATCGGCTCCCCGACAGTGTCACGCTCAAAGACGGCACGACGATTACTTGTCCGCCAGAGTGGATGTGAAGGTATGGCATTCTCCGAGGAGATCGTGCGAGAGGCGTGGAAGCGCTCGGGCGGACGATGCGAGAAGTGCGGCTCGTCCCTGCTCTGGACGTTGCGCGGCGCAACCTCTACGGCCGGCGGGTGGTCTGCCGTGAGGCGCACGAGCTGGGGGACAGACGTTTTGTTGAATTGCGAGATCCGGTGCGCGGGCTGCCAGAGGCCCAGGGCGGCGCCAAACAGTTGACGGCGGATGTATGACCGAGGTCCCCGCGCGTGCATATGTGCGGGCTCCCCGGCCGCAACCCGGGGGGCCCCTTCCAACCGCGTCGCCCCGGGTGCACCGCTATTTCCCCGGGGTTCTATTCCCGCCTCGGACGCGCGTGGCGGGCTCCAGGCGCGTCCGGCCTCCGTGGAAGGTGCGGGGATACCCTTTCGGGGTCCGTACTCAATTTGACAATAGGAATCGCGGAAAACGTGGCTCCGGGCCTGGTATCTAAGAAAACGTTCTCACTGGCGGACCTATAACGAACGCGCGGAGGGCCCGCCGTATTATTTCACCGGGATATAAGGGATCCATGGCATTCTCTGACGAGCTCGTGCGTTCGGCCTGGAGTCGGTCGGAAGGTCGCTGCGAAGGCCTGCCGTTTTAGCGCCCCTCCTTATTTGTTATAGACGGTTCCATCGACTGAAATACCACCCTGAAGGGTCACCTTTATTGTGTCACCAAACGACAGGTCCACAGGACGGTTCGCGCTGGGTTGCGATATTTCCCCTTTCATTTCCACCACTTTTCCGCTGCGAGTATCAAGGACGACATAAAAACTATTGCCCGCGGCGAGTTGATAGGTTCCGACCTGATCGGTTAAAGCCGCCTTCCCTGGGTCGGTATTTGTTGCCCCCGTCATTGCCAGTAGAAATATGATTCCCGTACCCAAAAGAACACCCATCGCCACATACTTGAACTTGCTCGTCATTCAATGCCTCCTGACAAAGATTTGGCGGCATAATACATCCTCTTGTTGGGGTTGGATCACTACCAGCGGCGTGTCTACCATGCTCGCTAAACGTTGCGTGTGACGGCCCGTAGGGCGATCCGCGGTAGGGATGTATGCCGTTCGCAAGGAGGGGGCCGAATCGCCCACGCAATCAAGGCTCATCCGACGGGGAGAATGCTGCCCCGGGAAGGGGCAGGCTTTGTGTCAAGGAGCCTCGTTCACATTTTGGATCGTTGAACCGACGCCCGCATACAGAGTCGTCGAGCCAGTGGCTTGGTTGTACTGATATACACCGTCCGGAGTTGTGTAAAAGATTTGATCGCCCACCACGTCATAGTCAGTGATGCCAGGTACAGAGACCGGGGACGTGACTGTCATGGTCGAACCGGACGGGGCGAACCGACTTATTAGGAACGGGCCTTCATTTGGCATGTTCCCACCCGCATAGATCACACCGTTCTCATATTTCCCGACGCATACCACAACGTAAAACCCGCCCCGGAAGACAATCCCGAGCAATCCGTACACTTGCGAGAGGGGCACGGTGTTTGTATCTGCTCGGAGACCGCCCGAACCATCAGGGGAGAGTTGTATGATGTGCGAGTCATCCGTGAAAAGGCAGTTGTCCAGGTAGTGTCCGCCGAGATGGTATTCGGCATTGAAACTGCCTCCGGACGCTTGAACCGGAGAGCCGGCGCTGATGGAGCCGGTCTCGGAAAAGGCAAGCTTGGTATAGGCGATTCCGGACGCGCCCATGCCGACATAGAAAACATCTCTTGTTGCTCGGTCTTCAACGAGTCCGCCGGTACTATTCCCACTCGACGCGGACATCGCAACGGCGTATTCGAAAGCTGAAGGATCTCCCGTCATGTTGACGCGCGGGCTTCCATCGGCGGGGTAGGCCCAAAATTGGTTATTGGTATTTGGCCATAGATTCCCGTCCA
>Ga0265342_10003151_pt1 | contig 13764 bp, 9 predicted proteins | sample 4CB327metaG_FD_203125 | JGI IMG/M metagenome (GOLD analysis project Ga0265342, IMG submission 203125) | Rhizosphere microbial communities from Carex aquatilis grown in University of Washington, Seatle, WA, United States - 4-CB3-27 metaG | ecosystem: Host-associated > Plants > Roots > Rhizosphere...
ACGTGAATTCGCTGTTTGCCACTCACCACGTGGCTATTGGTCAAAAGGTATCCATCGGGTGTCATCACAAACCCTGAGCCACTGCCGGAAGCCTCGATGCGGACGACTGAAGGACTGACCTGTTCGGCCACGGCTGTGACGGTTTGCGAATAGGCGTCGAGCAACTCGCCATCCCTGTTGTTGATACTCGCAGCAATCGTCGTGGACATGAAACCTCCTTGTGGGGAGGGTGTTGCCACCCTCCCCACGAAGACGGCCGAGGGTCGACTCATCGACGAGGAAGAGTCGTCGACCGACGGTGTTTACAGGGTGATGACCCCGGTTCGAATCAGATAGGCCAACCGCTCGCGCTGATCGTTCCGCAGCAGTGCATGGATGCGGGCCAGCGCCTTCGTCACCGCGTCGCGCAGCCGTTCGGCTGAGGCGATACGCAAGTCTGCGGCCTCCTTGGCCCGAGCCTGATCGAAGGTCTCACCCCCGACCGCGTCCGCGAAGGCCGACAAAGTGCGCCGGCGATCGACCTCGGCCTGGGCTCGCTCGATCTTGAGCTCGTCCAGGATTCGAGCCAGCTCGGCGACTTGCCGTTCGTCCATTTCCAACTTGTAGGCGAAAAAGCGCAGAGGCCGCCGAACACCAAAGCCGCCGAACCCATCCCCATCGCCGCCTCCTCCAGTGCCGTCTCCGCCCCCTGCCCACTCCTGACTTCGGTGGACACCTGGCCCGCAACTCCACGCCGAGCCACTGCCGCAAGCCCCGTGACGCGCACGCCACCACGAAACAATTCCAGTATGCATGTCCTCTTCTCCTTTCGCCGAGGCCATCAGCTCCCGGCGGGACTCTCATCTTCGTGGGCACCATGCCTCACGAAGTACTTCCTGCAGTTTAAGCGCCAGTATCCAATCGTCAATCCGTGACCAATCCATCGCTGGTGCCACGATGCCTGATGATGGCCAATACTTCGGGAATGGAGCTCTACGCGCGGCTGACGGCTCGGAACCCGCGCTTGGCCAAGCGCGTGGTCTTCCTGACCGGGTCGCATTTACACCAGGCGCGAGTGAATTCCTTGACCGAGTCGAGAACCTCAAGATCAAAAAGCCATTCGAAGCGGCGGCCTTGAGAAACTTGGCCCGCACGCTCGTGCTGGCCGCGAAGGCTGACGCGCGAGTCTGAACGAGGAAAGGCAAGCGCCGCAAGGAATGTCGTTGTGGAAACACCGTCGGCGGATTCGTACTATGCTGCTCCGCGATCCCCATGAATCCCTACCGTGCCCGCAAGAAGATCGTCGCCTACACCATCACATCCTTCCTTGCCTTCTGCACGGCCGCGCTTGGATGCGCCCTTGGCTACTCTGGCCTCGCAGACCGGCATTTCCTCTTGCATGGAGATCAAGAAGCCCTGGGTATCTGCCTCAACAATCCGCTGATGGATTGCGATCCAAGGCGGTGGCTGGTGCTCTTGATCGTCGGCGCTGTACTCCTGGTTCTTGGATTCGCCCTGCTCCTCTATCTTGGAAACAAGTTGCGGCGGCTGATCCGCTCCGGTTCGAGGTAGCCGCACGCGGGTTTGTGGATTCAGGCCCGGCCCAATTGGCGCAGCCAGCGGTAGTGCGCCCCCAGCGCCGCCGACGCGCTTGCATGGGCGGTGTAGTGAACGCCGTGGATTTGGCACACACGCTCGACGATCTTCGACAAAGCCGGGTAGTGGGTGTGACAGACGCGTGGAAACAGGTGATGCTCGATTTGGAAGTTCAGCCCGCCAATGAACCAGGTCAGCACGCCGTTTCCGCGCGCGAAGTCCACCGTGGACTCGACCTGGTGGGTTGCCCAGTCGCGATCCATGACTTGACCGGGCAGCGGCGGCGCTGCGAAGGCTGCTTCCCCAAGACAATGGGCCAACTGAAAGACAACGCCAAGCAGCAGTCCCAGAATCGCGCCCGTGAAAAGGAAGACCGCAAACACGCCCAGCCACGGATGGAAGAACATGGGCAAGGCCAACGCTAGGCCGAAAAAGAGGACCTTGCCCGACCAGAAAAGCAGCAGCTCAACCCGCGCCGGCCGCGGCACCTTGGTGTCAGCAACGCCCGGATGGATGATGCTGCGAAAGTCATCCAGCAACTGCCATTTGATGGCAAGCAGCGCGTAGAGAGGCCAGACGTAGAAGTGCTGAAAACGGTGGAACCAGAAGCGTCGATCGTAGGGCGTGAGTCGCCCGAGCGCTCCGATATAGACGTCGTCATCAGAGCCCGAGATGTTGGGATGGCCATGGTGGGCGATGCCGTGTTTGTAGTGCCAGAAGTAGGAGCTGCCGCCCATCAGGTCGAGCGAGAAGGCCATGCTTCGATTCACCTTGGATGAGACTGCATACGACCGATGTCCGCCATCGTGTTGGACGTTGAAGCCAATGCCCGCCATGGCGCACGCGAGCGAGGCAGCCGAGAGCACGATTTGCCAGGGCTGCTTAGCGACGAACACCAGCAACCCATAGGACCCGGCCAGCCAGAGCCCCAGCACGGCCGTCTTTGTCCACAATACATAGGAACCCTGTCGCGAGATCCCTTGGCGGACAAAGAACGCAGCTACCTCGGTTTCGAGATCCTTCCGAAAAGCCGTTGGCGGCGCATATTGGATGGCCAAGAAGGGGGCAAGCATAGCCGCGAAAGCGCAGGGTGCACGTTTCTCGGATGCGCACCGTTCTGCGCCACAAGTCGACCTACTCGCCCTTACATCCAACGGTGCGGGCTAGGGAGCTTGAGCCACGGCCTGATCGCGCCGCGCGAAGGACCTGGCCCAAGTACCTGCGGTACGACGCCGGCAGGATGCCGGAAACGGTCCTATAATCTGGCGGCCCACCACGACGCAATCTGGATCGGCGGTTCATGCGATCCCGTGTCCATTGTTTGGGAAGGAAGTTTGGGAAGGAATTCTAAGACCGAGATGGCACCTGAATCGCCGCCGCCCGCGCAGCAGAGTGGTTCCTCAACCTCGGACAGGGTTCGTGCACGCCGACACATGGCCCTGGCGGCCTTTGTTTGCGCCTACTATCTGTGTCAGCAGATCGCCTTCCTGATCCCGGCCGCCCATGGCTTGGTCGCAGCGGTTTGGCCAGCAGCCGGGGTTGCCCTGGCGGCGCTGCTCTTGTCCTCGCGTCGCGACTGGCCCTTGCGGCTTGTCCTGTTCTTCGCTGCGGGCTTCGCCGCCAACCTCACCGCCGGCCGCCCATGGCTCGCCAGCGTGGGTTTCATGGTGGCCAACATCAGCGAGACGGCCTGCGCCGCTTGGCTCATGACCAAGTGGTGTGGCCCGATCATCCGTTTCCAGCGGGTGAAGGACATGCTGTCCCTGATTACCGCGGCCACCTTGCTCAATGGCACGACCGCGTTCCTTGGCGCGGGCACGGCTGCGCTTTCGTCAAGAGCTAACTTCTGGATGTTCTACCGGACCTGGTGGCTCTCGGATGGGCTGGGTCTGCTGTTGATCACACCGGCGATTGTCGTCTGGGCCACGGGATGGCGGGGCTTACTGCGATCGCCGCGTCGGCGCCTGGTGGAAAGAGTCCTCCTTCTCGTGGTTGGCATCGCGATGGAGGTGCTGGTGTTTCGCCCCGGGCTGGTCGACCTGCCCGTGCAGATCGAGCCCTACTTCTTGTTCGCAGCCGTCCTGTGGTCCGCCACCCGCTTTGGACCGCCGGCGACCTTGACCCTGCTCATGCTGCTCGCCCCTTTGGCCATCGGCCTGGAAGCCATGGGACTGGGCCAGTCCCCCTGGGGAATAGCATCCCCCGCGAATCGCATGCTTTCCATGCAACTGTTCTTCGGCGTGCTCACCGCAGCCGGGATGGTGCTGGCATCCGGCCTAGCCGAGCAGCGACACGCGCAAGACAAGCTGGCCGAAAGCGAGTTGACGCTCAAGCGCTCGCAGCAGTGGGCCCATTTGGGGCACTGGACCTGGGATGTCCCTGCCAATCGCGTGGTCTGGTCGGACGAGATGTTCGCCATCTTCGGCATCGACCGCAAAACCTTCGACGGTGATCCAAACGCGGTGATTGCCAGGGCCATTCTTCCCGACGACCGGGAAAAGGTGCGTATGGCAAACGAGGATGTGATCTCCGGAAAACACCCCATCCCGCGCGAATACCGCGTGGTGTGGCCTGACGGCACCCTTCGCCACGTGTTGTCTCAACCTGCGGAGCGAGTCTTGGACGACAAAGGCGTCGTCGTGGGCCTGTCCGGCATCGTTCAAGACATCACGGATCGACATCTTGCCAGCTTGGCCTTGCGCGAAAGCGAGTTTCGCTATCGCAACCTGTTCAGCCAGATGCTCGAGGGATTCGCACTGTGCGAAATGCGCTACGAGGATGACCAGGCGGTGGACTTCAAGTACCTGCAAGTCAACGATGCCTTCGGCAAACTGACCGGTCTTTCCCAGGTGGAGGGGAAGTGGGTCAGCGAAGTCGTTCCCGGCATCCAGAGGTCCAATCCACACCTGATCCAAACCTATGGTCGGGTGGCCACGACGGGCAAGCCCGAGCGTTTCGAGGAGTATGTGGAGCCGCTCGGGCTCTGGTTCCAGATCGCCGTCCACTGTCCACAGTGGGGACAAGTCGTGGCCACGTTCGACAACATTACCGCACGCAAAAAGTCCGAGGCAGCCTTGCTGGAATCGCTGCGCGACAAGGAGGCCTTGCTCAAGGAAGTCCACCATCGCGTGAAGAACAATCTACAGGTGATCAGCAGCTTGCTGCGACTGGAGGCCGATCGCCTTCGGGAACCTGTGGCCGAGATGGTGCTCGGCGACTTGCAGGGCCGCGTGCGAGCCATGGCCCTCCTTCACGAGAACCTGTACCGCTCGGGCAATCTCACCGGCGTGGACGTGCCAACCTATCTGAGAGCCCTGTGCCAACATGCACTTCGCGCGGGGTTCAACCAGCGGGCAGGCTCCGTCGAGGTCAAGGTCGAGGTGGCGCCCTTGCGCATGGAGATCGGCCAGGCAATCCCTTGTGGCTTGCTCGTCAACGAGTTGGTCACCAACTGCCTCAAGCACGCCTTCTCCCGTGAGAGCGGTGGCGTGGTGGAGGTCGCGCTGCACCCCACGGACGACAGCGACCTGTGGCGTCTTGCGGTGAGCGACAATGGCGTGGGACTGCCCAAGGATCTCGACCGTGCGGAAGCTCCCCCCTCCCTTGGAATGCAGCTCATTTCGGATTTGGGCCGCCAGCTGCAGGGCAGCCTCGCGTGGGAGTCCGTGCTAGGGACCCGCTGCACACTGATCTTCACGCCGCGCAAGGACGGGCAGGAGGCTGCGAATGGGTAATGCCCGGATCTTGGTCGTCGAGGACGAAGCCATCGTGGCCCGCGACATCGTTCGACAGTTGGAACGATTCGGCCACCACGTGGTCGCGGACACACCGCGTGGAGAGGAAGCAGTGGAGCTTGCGGCACAGCTGCGGCCAGACTTGGTGCTCATGGACATCCAGCTCGCGGGCTGGATGGACGGCATCGATGCAGCGCAAGCCATTCGCCGCAGCTCGGGGGTGCCGGTGGTGTTTCTAACTGCCTTCGCCACCGAGCCGGTCTTGCTGCGGGCGAAGCAGGCCTCTCCCTTTGGCTATCTGGTCAAGCCCTTCGATCCCCAGCAGCTCGAAACCGTGATCGAGATCGCGCTACACCAGCACGAGGTCGAGTCCAGCCTGCACGAAAGTCGCGAGGAGCTGGCGACCATCCTGCGCACCGCCACCGATGCCTTCCTCCTCGTCGACGCCCAGGGCCGGCTGCTCGATGTCAACGAAGCCACGTGCAGATTGCTTGGATACTCGCGAGACGAGCTCCTGGGTCTGACTGTGGCCGATCTCATGCCGGACCAGACGCATGCACAGTCTGCTGAGGCCCTTATCCGCATTATCAAGACCGGGTCTGATCGTTTTGAGCGGCGCATGCGTCGCAAGAACGGCTCGCTCGTCGAGATGGAACTGAGCCTGAACAGCCTGCCTTTGGGAGAGGGGCGAGTCATGGCCTTTGCACGCGATATCAGCGCGCGCAAGCGGGCCGATGAAGAGCGCGACGCCACGGTTCGCCTGCTCAAGCTCATCAACGAGCCCAATGCTCTCGATGCGCTCATGCGCGAGGTGACCATCCTGCTGCGCGACTGGTCAGGATGTTCCGCGGTCGGGGTCCGACTTGCCGAAGGCGAGGATTTTCCCTACTACGAGACGCGCGGGTTTCCGCCAGAGTTCGTCCAGCGCGAGCGACAGCTGTGCGAGCGCGACCGAAACGGACAGGTACTGCGCGATGCCGGGGGCCATCCCGCGCTTGCCTGCATGTGCGGCAATATCCTGCGCGGGCGTTTCGATCCGACGAGGCCGTTCTTCACGGCGCACGGGAGCTTCTGGAGCAACTCGACCACGCAGCTTTTGGCCACGACCACCGAGGCCGACCGGCAGGCCCGCACACGCGATCGCTGCAACAGCGAAGGCTACGAGTCCGTCGCTCTCGTGCCTCTGCGCGTAGGCGAGGTGACGTACGGCCTGCTGCAATTCAATGACGAGCGCCGGGACCGATTCACGCCCGAACGCATCGCTCTTCTGGAACGGCTGGGTGACAGTCTGGCCATTGCCATCTCCCAGCGGCAGGACCAGGCCGCGCGTCAGGTCAGCGAGGAACGCTTCCGCCGCTTGCTGGAATCGACCACCGACTACTCTTACGCGGTCGAGCATCGCGACGGACGGCAGGTGCAGACCCGTCACGGCGCCGGATGCGAAAAGGTCACCGGCTACACGTCCGATGAATTCGCAAACCGCCCGTCGCTGTGGCTCGACATGGTGGTGCCGGAGGATCGAGCGACGGTTCTGGCATTCGCCAACCGCATTGATCGAGGTGAGACGCCCTCGCCCATCGAGCACCGGATCGTCCACAAGAACGGCTCCATCCGCTGGGTTCGCAACACCGTGGTCTCGCGCCCTGCCCCAACAAGCCGCGGCTTCGTGCACGACGGACTGATTTCGGACGTCACGGATCGCAAACGGCTCGAGTCGCAATTGCAACAGGCGCAAAAGATGGAAGCCATGGGCCAGCTCGCTGGCGGCGTGGCGCACGACTTCAACAATATCCTGGCTACCATGTTGATGGAACTGGGGCTGCTGCGCGAAGAGCCGGGCCTTTCCGATGGGATTCGCGAGGGATTGCATGACCTGGAAACGGCCGTAGGCCGCGCCACGGGACTGACCCGGCAGATCCTGGCCTTCAGCCGGCGCCAGCTCATGCAAATGAAACCGTTGCGCCTGGATGCATTGCTGATGGATTTGCACAAGATGCTGGGGCGCATGCTGGGCGAGACCATCCGGGTCGAGCTTCATACCTTACCCAATGGCCATCCCATCAAGGGCGACGCGGGCATGATTGAACAGGTGATCATGAACCTGTGCGTGAACGCACGCGATGCCATGCCCGCAGGTGGTCGCATCGCATTGCGGGTCGAGACCCTGAGCCTGGGTGAATCCGAAATCAAGGGCAATCCCGAGGCGCGCGTGGGGCGCTTCGTTCGGCTGAGCGTGAGCGACACCGGCTGTGGCATGAACGAGCAAGTTCGCCAGCATCTCTTCGAACCTTTCTTCACCACCAAGGAGACGGGCAAGGGAACGGGGCTGGGGTTGTCCACGGTCTACGGTATCGTCAAGCAACACGATGGTTGGATCGAGGTGGAAAGCCAGGAGGGCCGAGGCAGCACCTTCCACGTGCTCCTTCCGGCACTTTCGGTCGACACCATGGCGACAGGCCCCGAGGACCTCGCGCCACCGGCGCGAGGTCGGGGAGAAACGGTACTCCTCGTCGAGGACGAAGAAAGCCTGCGCACGGCCCTGGCTTCCATCCTGCGCCGGTTCGACTACCGCGTGCTCGATGCCAGCAACGGTGATGAAGCGCGCGCCCTGTGGCAAGCCCAGCACGGAGCTATCGATCTGCTGATCACCGACATGGTGATGCCCGGCAAGACCACAGGTTTGCAGTTGATTGAAAGTCTCCGCCGGGACAAGCACGAGCTGCGGGCCATCATCTGCTCCGGCTATCTCAACATCCAGAGCATTCCGGACTCGTCAGGCATTGCCATCTTGCCCAAGCCCTTCGAGGCAACGGTTCTGCTGCGAACCGTACGTCGCTGCCTGGACGGCACTGCTACGTCAAAAGCCAGCCGCGAATGAGGCGCGCCAGGGCCGAGGTCACGGGAGGCTGGTAGGCGCGAAGGTTGATTTCCTCGCGACGAAACCACGTCCGCTGCCTGCGAGCATAAGCCGCGGTCGCGGATTTGGTCTCAGTCACGGCCGCCTCCAAGCTCAACCCGCCGTCGAGGTGCAGCCCAAGCTGCTTGTAGCCGAGGGCTTGCAACGAACGCGCGGAAGCAAATCCGGCTGCGCGCAGTCCCCGCACTTCATCGAGAAACCCTGCGGACATCATGTGGTCCACGCGCGCGGCAATGCGGACGCGCAGGACGTCCAAGTCAAATTCTAGGAGTACGGAAAAGACGCGTAACGGCGCGCTTGAGACAGGTTGCTGCCGGCGCAGTTCGCTGATGGTGGCTCCGGTCTGCTCGAACACCTCGAGCGCGCGGCTGATGCGGACCAGATCTCCCGGCAAGATTCTTGCGGCGGCTTCAGGGTCGATCTCCCCCAGCCGTTTGTGCAGGGCGGGTATGCCCTGTTCCACGGCCTCATTCTGGTGGCGCGCGCGGATGTGCGGGTCAGACTTCGGCGCCTCGAACAGGCCCCGCACGAGGGCACGATAGTAAAGCCCGGTACCACCCACGATGATGGGCAGGCGTTCCCGCCTCGCGGCATCCCGGATGACCGTCTGCGCGGCCTCGGCCCAGGCGGCAGCGTGGAATTGCGCGTCCGGTGAAACCAAATCGATCAGGTGATGGGGAACCGCCGCACGTTCGCGGGGCGTGGCCTTGGCCGTCCCGATATCCATACCGCGATAGACCTGCATCGAATCGCAACACAGAATTTCGCCGCCGAGTTGCTCGGCTAGCTGCAAGGCCAGGGCGCTCTTGCCCGATGCCGTCGGCCCAAGAATCGCAATCGCGGGGGGCGGACGGGTGAAGCTGCCGGTGGGGATGGCCATCAGGTTCGGCCCAGACGCTGTTCAATCTCGCCCATGGGCATGCGCAGCAGCACCGGCCGGCCGTGCGGGCAGTGCGAGCGCAGATCCACCGCATCGAGCTGAACCAGCAAAGCCAGTGCCTGTTCGCGGCTGACCACGTCACCGGCCCGCAAGGCACCGTGGCACGCCATGGTGGCAAAGACCTTGTCGAAACCGGCCTGGGCGCCGCCTCCCGGCTCATCGCTGGCCAGGCCGGAGATGACGTCGAGCAGAAGCGGCTTGGGATCGACCTTCTTGAGCAGATCAGGCACCGCGCGCAGAAGCAAAGTCAGCGGACCAAAATCCTCGACCTCGAAACCAAGCTGGCCAAGCGCTGCCAGCGCGGTGCCTTCGCGTACGGCCGCCATGGCCTGCTCGTCGATCTCGATGGGGATGGGGAAAAGCAGACGCTGGCGCACGACTTGATGTTGACGATGCGATTGGCGTAGGCGCTCGTAGGTCACTCGCTCGTGGGCCGCGTGCTGATCCACGATGACGAGCTCGTCCCTGCTCTCGCAAATCAAGTAGGTCCGGTGAACCTGTCCGATGTACTCCAGGCTACCGAAGAAGCCGCCCGCGGCCGAGGTTGGCGTCTCAGGCGCTCTTGGTTCCGCGCTGTCTTCCAATCTGACCCCTGACAATGCCTCTTGGGGCAGATCAAGGCCCTCGACGGAATGAGCTAGCCCGCGCGGACGGCTTTGCGGTACCGAGCGCAATGGCTCCTGCCACCCGCGCATCTCCGGCCGGCTGACTTTCGCTGGCGCAGCAACTTCGCCCACGGCATTCTCGGATGAATCCAGGGTCTCCGGCGGCAAGGTGTACGCGCGCAACGGGGCCGGAGGCAGCCAGGGCGCGCGCGCCACAGCGGCGCCGACCACGTGGCGAACGGCACCGTAGACTTCCTGCGGCCTGGCGAAGCGAACCTCCAGTTTTTGCGGATGGACGTTGACGTCGAGCTCCTCCCCTGGCACCTCGACGAACAGTGCGGCCATGGGATAGCGGCCCTTTTCCAGGAGCTCTCCGTAGCCCATGCCAAGCGCGTGCAAAAGCGACCGGTCGCGCACAAAACGCTTGCCGACGAACATGAACGTCGAGCGCGGGGTGGCCGAAGCTTCCTCCGGCGCGGCTAGAAACGCGCGCACCACCACGCCAGCCTCGTCGCCCTGGGCTTCGTGCAGAAGGCTTGCGCCCCGACGGGCAAGAGCCGCGCGCACGCGCTCGGCCATATCGCGGTGGGGAGGGAGGTCCAGTACCACGCGACCGTTGCCGCGCAAGCGAAAGTGCACCTCGGGATGGGCCAGCGCCAGCCGGATGACGGCCTCGGCGACGTTGGCCGCCTCGGTGGCCTCGGACTTCATGAATTTCAGGCGCGCCGGCGTGTTCCAGAAAAGATCGCGCACTTCGATCTGCGTGCCGTCGGGCATCCCGATATCGCCGCTGCTGGTTTCGATCCCCGCTTCAAAACCCAGGCTGAAGCCGGCCGTGCTCCCCGGCCGCTTCGTGCGCAGGACGAGCCGCGACACCGCCGCGATGGACGGCAAGGCCTCGCCCCGAAAACCAAAGGTGGTCAAGCCCCACAGATCATCTGGGGAAACAATCTTCGACGTCGCGTGTCTCAGCAGCGCCAGGCGCGTTTCCTCGGCGGTCATGCCGCCACCATCGTCCACGACGCGAATCAAGCGGCGACCACCGGCCTCGATTTCCACGTCGATGCGATGAGCGCCTGCGTCGACCGAATTCTCAGCCAGCTCTTTCACCACAGACGCCGGCCGCTCGACCACCTCGCCTGCCGCAATCTGGTCCGCGAGCGTGCGCGGCAAAACATGAATACGCGGCGCCGGCGACGAAGGAGTGTCCATATCCACCTAGGATATTCCAAGAAAGGGAGCGGCGGGAGCTAGTTCCGCGCATTCGGATTTCACCCCAGAGACGCAGAGGGCACTGAGGCCGGAAAGCAAAGGGATCTCCGGATCTTGGAACCGAACGACTTCTTCCTCCTCGCTCTCCGTGCTCTCAGTGTCTCTGTGGTTCAATCTTTCTGCGACCTAGCGGGCAGGCCCGAAGTTCTTGCCCACGAGATACAGCTCGCTGCTCTGCTGTCGCGATGCTTCCGGTTTGAGCAAGCGAACGTCGGAAAAGTGGCTGGCCATGCGCTTGCGCAGCTTATCGACCTCTGGGCTTTGGAATACCTTGGCCACGAAGGCACCCAGGGGAGCCAGCAGCCGCTCGGCGCGCAACAGCGCTTCCTCGACTAGGTTGGCCGACCTGGCCTGATCGGTGGCGCGGATCCCGGTGGTGTCTGGCGCCATGTCCGACAGCACCACATCGTACGCCGCCAGCCCGCACAGTAACTCTTCGTCCGACAGTGTGTAGATGTCGGCCTCGATCACTTGGGCGCCCGGCACTGGGACGGGCAAAGGCAGTCGATCCACCCCCACCACCTTGCCGTGTGGACCCACCGCCTTGCACGCGTACTGCATCCACGAACCTGGCCGACACCCGAGGTCGAGCACGCGCGCGCCAGGATGAAACAGGCGCACGCGCCGATCGATGTCTTCGAGCTTGTAGACAGCACGCGCCACGAAGCCCTCGTTCCGCGCCTTGCGGAAAAAGGCATCGTGGCGGTTCTTGCGGTCGCGAAGCTGGCCCAACCGGAAAAGCGGCTACTTCTTCTGAGCCGCGGTCTGGCCCTTTTTGGAGGCCTTCATCGGGTTCTTGGACTCGATCTCTTTAATGGCCTGCGGCACGATGTACTTCTTCACGTTCTTCGTGCTGCCCTTGAGGACGACGACACCGTTGATGGGGCCGGGAACCGAGCCCTTCACGATGACGAGATTCTTCTCTTCCAGAATCTTCACCACCACGAGATCCGAGGAGGTGTAGTTGTTGGTGCCCATGCGCGCGGACATGCGCTTGCCCTTGTGCACGCGGCCCGGGGTCAAACGGCAGCCGATGGAGCCGCCGTGACGGAAGAACTCATGGGTACCGTGGGTATCCGTGTCGCCCTTCATCTTGTGCAACTTCATGACGCCCTGATAGCCCTTGCCCTTGGTCACGCCACAAACGTCGACCACGTCGCCGGCCTTGAAGATCTGCCCGGCGGTCAGGACATCGCCAACATTCCGCGACGTGACGTCCGCGGCGAGATCCAGGCGGATCTCACGCAGGACGGCCGGCATCTTCTCGAGGCCCGCCTTCTTGAAGTAGCCCGATTCGGGACGGGTGATCTTGCGGGTGAGCTGCTCCTCGAATCCCAGCTGCAGGGCCGCATAGCCATGCTTTTCGACAGTGCGCTGCCCGGTGACCACGCAGGGTCCAATGGAAAGCACGGTACACCCCAGCGACGAACCGTCGTCGTGGAAATAGCGGGTCATCCCCAACTTGCGGCCGATTAGGCCCATCTTCTGTGACATCGTGTGCGAACCTCTTGAAAGACGTGGGTTTATAGTCGGGTGGCGCCAGAAGGTCAAGTTGCAGAAATCATTGACCTGGCGATTTGTCAGGCGTCCGGCTTTCTATCAGATCCGTGAAATCGGCGGTGAACGTAAGCGGGCCCAAGATCAGCTCGATTTCGCGGTCCATGGGCGAAGCGTCTGGCTGGACCTCCTGGGGCGTGCGGGGCTGGAAGACCAAGTTCAGGTTGGCCGTGGTCGGAGCGTCACGATGCTCAGGCCGCGGATACTCGACGGCCCACGCCGCGTTACGCACGCAATTCTCGATGTCGGGATTGCCAAGGGTGGAACTGCGCACCACCGCGTCGTGCAACTCGCCTCGCTCGATGCTGAGCTCCAGTTTCATTCGTCCGCGCAAATAGACGTCGCCTGCCTTGGCCACCTTGCGGGAAAGGTAGCAGGCTCGAGCACGCGGCATAAAGGCGAGCGATAGGGCATTGCGCAACACCGTGGGATCCATCCTTCCATGGACGATACCGTCGCTGGGTTTGCTGGCTTGGACGGGCGGCGGCAGGATCGCGATGGCCATGCTGGCGTTTGCACCCGACCAAGCCCTGCGCTTGCCCGAGGCGGCATCGAGCAAAGGATCGAGCCATTCCCGCTTCACCTGCGCGGGCGTCGTCTCGACGTGCAACTCGGCGTCGAAACCACGCGCGCTCGCGTAGACCCGCCGGTCCCTGGGCAGTCTTGCAGGGTCGTTAAACACAAGGCTGGCGCCCTGGCCAGGGGACAGCACCTCGGCCAGCTTGCCGCGGTCCAGTCGCACATCCAGGAGATCCCCGCCCTTGGACATCGCAGCAAGGATTCCGCTCGCTGAATCCGCGGGATTGCCTGGGGGAATCACGCGCACAACTCCGCCGAATTTCCGGGCAAAATGAACATACTCCCTCACAGAATTGGCTGGAACTTCGTCGTCCCCCTGTTGCCGCACCAGCAATACCAGCACCTTGAGGTTGCGTTCGCGAGCGCCCGCAAGCGCCTTCTGCATGCGCTCCGCATTTTGGTTGGCCGGCAGCGCGCCATCCGTCATCAACACAACCCAGGTTGTCCCTGCCCCGTCGTCGCCACCAGCATCAAGCGTGGCGCGCGCGCGGCCAAGGGCTTGGGTGACATCCGTGCCGTTCTCCAGGGCATTGGGATCCGCAGCGCTGGCGAAAGCCTCCAGCGCCTCACGGGTCGGAATGCGTG
>Ga0265342_10003152_pt1 | contig 13760 bp, 11 predicted proteins | sample 4CB327metaG_FD_203125 | JGI IMG/M metagenome (GOLD analysis project Ga0265342, IMG submission 203125) | Rhizosphere microbial communities from Carex aquatilis grown in University of Washington, Seatle, WA, United States - 4-CB3-27 metaG | ecosystem: Host-associated > Plants > Roots >...
ACGGAACGTATGCGAGCGCGGTTGGAGCACGGCGACGCGGGCGCGGAATCGGCGGCCTTCCGTGCGGCGCTTCTCGACGTCGCGCCGCTCGACCGCGACGAGTGGGTCGACGTGGCATTCGGGCTCGGGCCGCTGCCCGACGACGGTCCGGATCTTCCGCGCGGCTGCGTGCCCTACTTGCAATGCCGGGTCGATTCGCTTTTGCGCGCGATCGATCTCGCGTCGATCGACGCATCCGACACCCTGGTCGACATCGGTTCGGGCGCGGGCCGCGCGGCGGCGTTGATCCGCCTGCTCACCGGCGCGAGGGTCGCCGGCGTCGAAGTTCAGCGCGCGCTGGTCGGCGCTGCCCGCGACCTGGTGGCACGGCTGGGGTTCGATCGCATTTCGTTCGTCACTGCCGAGGTTCCACCGCTGCCCGAGGCGGCGCGCACCGGTTCGGTGTTTCTCCTCAACTGCCCGTTCAGCGGCGACCGGCTGGTCCGCCTGCTCGCCGAGCTCGAGCCGGTGGCGCGCGCGCAGCCGATCCGGATCTGCTGCGTCGACCTGCCGCTGCCGCCGTGCCCGTGGCTGGTGCCGCTCGCCGCGTCGGGCGACGTCGAGATCCATCGCAGCCTCGCGATCACGGAAACTGGATCTTGATCGACGGCGCCGCCACGGCACGTTTCGGGGCATGTCCGTTCGCAGGCGTTGCTCATCCGACGCCGAACGTTTGCTCTACGTTCGAGTAGACGTTTCAAAGCGGCCGCGCCGTCCGTCGTAGAGCGTCATGCGTGAATTTTTCGCAGGCGACTTTCAGGAGGGGGATCATGTCGAAGCATCGTCTTGGGTTCGGCGCGTGGGCGGCAGCGCTGCCGCTTTCGCTCTTGATTTCGCACACGGCCGCGGCGGATCCCGCGCCGGAGCTGCTTCCCAACAACCAGGCCATCACGCCATCCGCGGCGCGCGGCGCGCGGTTCACCACGCTGAACCCGGGCGTAGCGGCAGACCCCAACTATGTCGTCGGCCAGGCCGTCACCACCGCGGTCAGCCCCGACGGTCAGACGCTGCTGGTGATGACCAGCGGCTACAACCTCATGGAGGACGCCACCGGCGCCGGCATCCCCGAGCTCTCGACGGAGTTCGTGTTCGTATTCGACATCGCGCACGGCGCCGCGGTTCAGAAGCAGGTGCTCCCGGTGGCCAACACCTTCATCGGGCTGACCTTCTCGCCCGACGGCCGCAGCTTTTTCCTGACCGGCGGCAAGGACGACAACGTGCACACCTATCGCCAGAGTGGCGGTAGCTGGGCCGAGAGCGGCACGCCGGTCGACCTGGGCCACGGCGGCGCGGGCAACGGCCTGTTCGTCAACGTCCCGGGCTTCGGCAGCGCCGTCAACGCGCAGTCGGCGGGCATCGGCGTCACCGGCGACGGCGCCAAGCTGGTGGTCGCCAACTTCGAGAACGACTCGATCAGCGTCGTCGACGTCGCCAGCAACACCAAGACAGCCGAGCTGGATCTGCGCCCTGGCAAGATCGATCCCGCGCAGGCGGGCGTCCCCGGAGGCGAATTCCCGTTTGGCGTCGTGGTGAAGGGCAAGTCGACCGCCTACGTCTCGAGCATCCGCGATCGCGAGGTCGTGGTCGTCGACATCAGCGGCACGCCGCGGGTGGTGACGCGCATCCAGGTGCAGGGCAACCCCAACAAGATGATCCTCAACCGCGCGCAGTCGCGCCTGCTGGTCGCGGCCGACAACGCCGATCTCGTCTACGTGATCGACACGCGCCGTAACGAGATCGTCGACGCCATCAAGACCACCGCGCCCGCGGGCCTGGTTCCACACCACCATCTGCCGGCCGGCAGCAGCCCCAACAGCCTGGCGCTGTCGCCCGACGAGCGCACGCTCTACGTCACCAACAGCGGCAGCAACTCGGTGGCGGTGATCGATCTCGACGGCTCCTGCGATCGCGACAAGGACGGGCATGGCCGCGTTCTCGGGCTGATCCCGACCGGCTGGTTCCCGAACTCGGTGAGCGTCAGCCGCGACGGCAAGACGCTCTACGTGGTCAACGGCAAGAGCAACGCCGGCCCCAACCCCGGCAACTGCACCGGCACGTCGGCGAGCAACACCTTCGCGCCCGGCTGCCCGGCCTCGCTGCAGAACGGCTCGAGCAACGGCTACGTCTGGCAGCTCACTAAGGCCGGCTTCCTCACGCTGCCGGCGCCCGACGCGCGCGAGCTGGCGCGCCTGACCGATATCGTCGCCGACAACAACGGCTTCATCCGCTCGGCCACCGCCGCGGAGGACGAGATGATGGAGGCGCTGCACAACCGCATCCATCACGTGATCTATATCGTCAAGGAGAACCGCACCTACGACCAGATCCTGGGCGACATCAAGAGCAGCAACGGGGATGCGAGCATCACGCAGTTCCCGCAGGCGATCACGCCCAACTTTCACGCCATCGCGCAGCGCTTCGTGAACCTCGACAACTTCCGCTGCTCGGGCGAGGTCAGCCAGGACGGCTGGCAGTGGAGCACGGCGGCGCGCAGCTCGGACATCAACGACAAGACCACACCGGTCGACTACGCGGGCCGCGGGACGTCGTACGACAGCGAGGGGACGATCCGCTCGGTCAACAACGCGCTGCCGACGTCAGTCGCGCGCCACGCGGTGAACCCGATCAACCCGCTCGATCCAGATCTGCTGCCCGGCGTGCGCAACGAGGTCGAGCTCGACGGCCCCAACGGCGAGGAAGGCGCCGGCTACATCTGGAACGCCGTGCTCCGCGGGGGCGGCAGCGTTCGCAACTACGGGTTCTTCGTCGATCAGACGCTGTACAGCGCGCCGGCGTCACTGGGCGGCATCCCGGTGCTGCGTGATCCGTTCACGGCGGGCGTGATCGTCTCGACGGCCTCGCAGCCAGAGTTGCTGCCGCTGACCGACCCTTACTTCCGGAGCTTCGACACCAACCTGCCCGACTTCTGGCGCTTCAAGGAGTGGGAGCGCGAGTTCGACGGCTACGTTGCCCACCACGACCTGCCCACGTTCGAGATGGTGCGCTTCATGGAGGACCACATGGGGTCGTTCTCGACGGCGATCGACGGCGTGAACACACCGGAGACCCAGCAGGCGGACGACGACTACGCGGTCGGCCTGCTCGTCGACAAGATCGCGCACAGCCCGTATGCGCACGACACGCTGATCTTCGTGCTCGAGGACGACTCGCAGGACGGCCCCGATCACGTCGACGCCCACCGGAGCCCAGCGTACGTCGCCGGGCCGTTCGTGAAGCACGGCGCGATCGTGTCAACCCGCTACACCACGGTGAACATGCTGCGCACGATCGAGGATGTCCTCGGCATCGAGCACATGAACCTGCACGACGGCGGCGTGCACCCGATGGCCGACCTGTTCGATCTCGGCCGCCGGCACTGGACGTACGACGCCGCGCCCTCGGACATCCTGCGCACGTCGACGACACTGCCGCTGCCGCCCAAGCCGGCCGGCGCGCGCATCCTGCCGCTGCGCTCGACCCACGACGGCGCGTGGTGGGCGGAGCACACCAAGGGCTTCGACTTCCGCACCGAGGACCGCATCGACGCGCAGGCCTTCAACCACGTGCTGTGGACCGGCCTCTTCGGCAACCGCCCGTATCCGATGGTCCGCCCGGTCGCGGCGCGCGACAGCGACTGAGCGACAACGACTGAGCCCCTCGCCCCTCTCAATCTTTCCGATCCCCTCCCCCCGTCCGCGGGGGGAGGGTTAGGGAGAGGGGTCCGAGCGCCGCGGCTCGCAAGGTCTGCCCTCTCCCTAACCCTCCCCCGCGGACGGGGGAGGGGACCGGAGATCACCCTCGCGTCGCGATCAGATCCCCTAGATACAGCGCCTCGTTTGCACGGTGGTCCGCCTCGACTCGCATCTGCTCCGACGTCTGCGGTTGATCCGCAGACCGCTGCCAGAGCTCTCCGCGCCGCGTGCACTCGGCGGCGCAGGCGCGGCGCTCGGCGCGCACCGCGGTCAGCAACGCCAGTTCGATCGCACCGGCCAGCTCGCGCGCCAATGCCGCGCTGAGCACCGACTCTCGGCCACGGCGAAAGTCCTCGGCCGCGACCCGGGCGACGTCGGCGAGCGGAACGGGACTCGCGGTATTTGCAGCAGCCATCGGGGGAGGATACGCCTCGATCGCGCGAGGCGCCTCACCGGTCAAGACCGGACGGGTTTGGAGCGGACCTGTCGCTTACTCGTCGCGCTTTTTCCAGTCCGTCCGCCCGAACCCCGCCATGCCCGATCCCGTCGGGTAGCCCGAGCGCGGATAGACGGGCGGATGCACCGGCGGCTTTCCGAATCGCACCGGCGCGGGCGACACCGACTGCACGCTCGCGGCGCTGCAAACCGCAGCCGCGTCGCTCGCGGGACCGGGAACCTCGGCGCTGGTCGGGATCGTCCCGCGCGTGCCCTGGTGACGAGGCGAGCGCTCGAGCACGTCGCCCAGGTTCAGAGCGTTGGTATCGCGCGCGGTCAGCGACTGCAGACCGAACGTCGACTCGATCAGCTTGAGCGTCGACGTGTGCTCGAACGGGCCATGGTGCACGACGCGCGCGGGCGCCAGGTTCGAGACGACGATCGCCGGCACGCGGAAGCCGAGCTGCGTGTAGTCGGGCACCAGCCGGCCGTCGGTGGGCGTGGTGCTGTCGCCGGTATGATCGACCGTGGCCGGATCGGTGTCGTCGACGACCTTGGGCGGTGGCACGTGGTCGTAAAAGCCGCCCCACTCGTCGAAGGTCACGATGAACACGGTGTTGTCCAGATAGCCAGCGTCGGCGAGCGCGTGGTACGCGTCGGCGATGAACCGCTCGCCGAGGCGAATGTCTGCCAGCGGGTGATCGTCGGCCGACGTGCCGTTGCCCTCGGTGTCGAACGCCGGGTCGATGAAGCTGACGTTGGGCAGATTGCCGGCCGCGACCGTCTCGATGAACGACGGCGTCTGTACCGGGATCCCCAGCGCGTCGGTGTCGCCGGGCGCGAACGGATGCCAGAAGGGGAAGTACTTCGTGCCCCACAACGCCAGGAACGGCAAGTCGCGGAAGAAGTAGCCGCCGGTGGGAATCCCCTGCGTGTTGGGGATCGGCGAGAGCTGGTCCCAGATCGACGGCAGCAGCGAGACCGTGTTGCTGTTGTGGTCGCGGTCGGTACGCGCGGCGTGCTGGTAAAACCGGTTCGGAAAGGTCTCGCCCGCGAACGAGCAGAAGTAGCGATCGAGCACGGTGTAGTTTTCCGCGAGCGCGCCAATCACCGGTAGATCCGGCTGCGCCTTGCGCGTGCGATCGTGATGGTGGTTGGTGTAGTAACCGATGGGAAAGGTATTGGCCTGCGCCAGCGTCACGCCCGGGTTGTTGGCGGGCGCGGTCGGCCGCTGCAGGAACCCGTCCATCTTTCCGAAGTTGTGCTGGACCAGGAAACCCTCCCAGCTGTGGTCGGGATCGCTGTAGCCGCAGCCCTGGAAATCCGGCGCGAGCGGATAGTTCCGGTAGAGGTGCCCGTCGGTCGCCTCGTAGGTCATGTCGTGCCGCCCGTCGGCGCCCGGCAGCCAGCTCAAGAAATGATCGAACGAGCGGTTCTCCATCATCAGCACCACGACGTGCTGGACGCCATTCGATCCGCCGGGCGACCGCGCCGGGTTCGCGCGTGCGACCGCGCGCGCGAGAAGCTCGGAGCCGGTGACCACCGCGCCCGTCGACGCGCCCGTGAGTTTCAGGAAACCTCGACGTGTCAGCATGCGCGGGAGTATGCGCCCGCGCGGACACGGCGTTCATGTCGGCGCGGCAACAAACGAGCAAACGGAACGTGACGGCAGGCGCAAACGCAACCTCCGTCACGGGGCCTTGACCGGGATGCGCGTTCCGGGTCAGCGCGCGATCCATCTACCTCTTCAAGGCCTTCATCCGGTTGTTCCTCGGATTGTGCTCGACCTCCGCAATCCCCAGCACCTCCATCACCGGCGGTACGTACATTCCGAATCGGCCGCGCAGCCCCTTTTTCAGCCCGTACCAACCGCCGACCGGATTGCTCTTCGCTCGTCCCCACGCCTCGACGGTGCCCTCCGCAGCCGGCTTCTGCTCGTCGGCGCTGCCGAGCGGCATCCAGTCGCCGTGCTTCACCAGCATCGCGTGCAGGTCGTCGATGCAACGGAGCTGGTAGCGGAGCTGGGTCTTGCCAACCTGTATGACCAGCGCCGGCAGGTCGGCTTGCGGATCGCGATAGGCCTCGAACTCAGACGTTCCCGGCGGCGTCTTCAGAATCCAGGGTTTCTCGACGGTGCCATTGCCCTTGGCCATTGATGTCTCCCGGTTTGGAGGGTGAACGGATCCACTCTCGACAACGTTCGACCCGGGCAAAAGGATGCGGTGGCACCGCCGGAGGGTCGCTGAGATGATGCGTTCATGAAGATGAATCTCTCCGGCTGGGCCCTCGCCGCCGGTTCGATCTGCCTGTGGCTCGCCTGGGTGCTCATGCCCGACGCCGCCACCAACGACGCCGTGCACATCCTCGCGGCGGTCGCGGCGCAGCGGGCCGCGGTGCACCGCTCGACCATGCTCCAGCTCGCCGGCGCCGTGCTGCTGGTCCCCGGCCTGGTTGCCCAGGGCGCGCCCGACCGGGGCACGCGCGCCGGCGCAATCGCGCTGCTCTGGGGGGCGATGGGCATGGCCGCCGACACCGTGTACCACCAGCTCGCCTACCAGATGACTGCACCGGGAGTCGCGCCGGACGCCGTGCTGCCGGTGATGACCCGCATGCAAGCCGACGAATTGCGCCCGCTGGTGCCACTCCTGCTGATGTTTCTCGCGGGCGCGGTGCTGCTCGGCTTACAGCGCCTACGCCGACGACTGCGTCCGCGTTGGATCGCGGGCCTGTTGATCGCGCCGGTGGTGACAATCCCACTCGGCGTGGTTGCAGTGACGACCCTCGGCGCTCCCCGCCGAGCGGTGGTACTGGCGACGCTCGGCGCGATCTGCGCGGGGCTGGCGGCGCTGGGCCTCAGGAGTGACGCTTCACCGCCTCGGGATTCACAACGTTGATCGGCGCGCCGCGGGCGTAGGCGACGATCTGATCAAAGATGTCGCTGAACTGGATCTCGTACTCGTCGCGCGTGACGTAGCCGATGTGCGGGGTGCAGATGACGTTGTCCATCGCAAGCAACGGATCGGTGCCATCGCGCAGCGGCTCCTGCTCGAAGACGTCGACCGCCGCCATTCCGGGGCGGCCCGCTTGCAGCGCGCTCGCCAGCGAGCCGGCCTGGATCAGGCCGGCGCGGCTGGTGTTGACTAGCAGCGCGGTCGGCTGCATGCGCGCGAGGTCGGCAGCGGTGACGATGCCGCGCGTGGCGTCGACGAGGCGCATGTGCAACGAGAGCACGTCGCACTCGGCGAAGAAGGCGTCCTTGCTGGACGATACCGCGTAGCCGTCCGCCTGCGCGCGCAGCCGCGCCGGCTCGCGCGCCCACACGGTCACGTTCATGCCGAACGCGCGCCCGTAGCCGGCGACGACGGCGCCGATGCGGCCGTATCCGTAGATCCCCAGCGTCTTGCCGCGCAACGATTGGCCGACGCCGATCTGCCAAGTCCCCGCGCGCAGCGCCGCCACTTGCTGCGGCAGCTGGCGCATCGCCGCCAGCGTCAGCGCCCAGGTCAGCTCGGCGGCGGCGTACGACGGCGTACCATCGTGCATGCTCGACGAAACGATCACGCCGAACCGCGTGCAGGCGGCGATGTCGATGTGCGGGTAGACGCTGCGCTGGCTGATGAGCCGCAACCGCGGCAGCCGATCCAGCAGCGCCGCACCGATCTTGGTGCGCTCGCGGATCAGCACCAGCGCTTCGACGTCGCGCAGGCGCCCGGCGAGCACGCCGACGTCCTCGACGTGATCGTTGAACACGGTCACGTCGAACGGCGCCAGCTTCTCGAAGCAGCGAAGCGTCCGAAGCGTATCGAAGTAATCGTCGAGGATCGCGACCTTGATGCCCATGACTCGCGCCGGATCATAGCGCGATGCTGGCGCGAGCGGCGTCGCACTCCTCGCAGCCGGTCCCCGACGCACACAAGAACACCAGCGGATCGCCGGCGAGTCGCGCGCGCGCCAGGTGGACGACGTCGCGCGCGCTCGCCAGGCGTGCATGAGCCCGACCCACCAGCCCCTCGCGTTGCAGCCCCGCCTCGCGCAGCCAACCATCGGCGAGCACGAAGCCGCGACAGCAGTGGTCGGTCTCCTCGATGGCGATGGTCCGGGGCTGCCCGTCGATGACGACAACGGTTGGGTGCGCGACCGAATAGGGTACGCGCGCCAGAGCCTCGGCCAGGTGCAACGTCGTGCTCTCACTGTGGCCCACCCCGAGCAGCAGCACCTGCCCGTCGAGATCGTGAACGCGGCCGACCGGGCTGTCGGGCCCGTGCGGCGGCGACAGGGGTTGCGGCGCACAGATGTCTTCCGCGCGCGGTCCCGCCGCCGCGAACGAGCCGCCCGGATGACCGCTACGCCGCACGCCCGAGCGCCGCCAGAACAGCTCGGCCGTGATGCCCATCTGCCAGGTCGGCGTCGACGCTGGATCGAACGCCGACTCGCCGTCGGTCATGGTCGGCATCACCAGCGTTCCCTCGGGCCCGAGCGCATCGTGCAGAGCTTCGATCAGAGCGGTCGGACCGCCCTCGACCGGCCGCACCGCGCGGAACGAGGCGTGCACCAACAACACGCCCCCGCGGCGTACACCCAAAGCGCGAAGGTGCGCCGCCAGCTCGTCACGAGTCACGAGTCATTATGTCTCGACGGGATTTCGCGAACCACATAGCGTCGGCCCCGTAAGCCATGAGCTCGCCCCCGCGCCAATCGACGTTCCTGAAGATCGCGCGGGCGGCGTTGCTGGCGGCCGCGCTGGTGGCGCTGGCGGTGTGGTGGCTTCGCCCGGATCCGGTGCGAGATGCCCACCCCGCCCAGCGCGCACACCGGCTCGCCCAGCACGACGCCGGCGGCAGCGCAGCTACCCACCCAGTCGACGGCGGCTGGCTGGTCGTCTACGCCGCGCCCAGGCGGCCGGGCGGCGGCGCGGGCCCCCTGCGCATCGTCGCCGACTTCCCGAACACGGAGCCGGGGCGCGTCTCGCGCTCGGAGCACATCGCCTTTGGCGTGCGCGACCTGCGCGCACCGGCGTACGTGACGATCTTCGGTGTGCAGGATGACGGCACGGTTCATCTGTATCTGCCGCGCCCGGCGGGCGAGCCGATTCACGCGCAGTCCGGATTCGAACCGACGGTGTTCCGTCCCAGCATCGGCCTCGCGGCCTCGCACCGGCTGGGGCGGCTGGTGGTTCACGCCCTGTTCACCGCCGCACCGCTCGATCCAGAGACCACACGCCGTGCGCTGGCGAGCGGCGACACGCTGGAATCGACGCTGGCCGCCGCCGATCCCTCGTCGTTTCGAGTGACCGGCGTGCTGACCGTCGAGCCCTGACCAGGAGGATGGGACGGGACGCCATACACTGCGCCAGGTCGTCTACGTCCAGGGTTGAGAGGACGCCCGGCGCGCATTTTCTGCGCGGGCCGACTCACCCGCGCAAATAACGCGCGCGTTCTCGACACCCGCGCCTGCGGCACGACGAAGGTCGGCGTGGCAGGGCTTTTGCTTCGTGGGCGGGGGTGCCGGCGCGGAGGGCGTTCAAGCTGATTGTCGTGATCGCAGGGGTCCTGATCGGGATCTCCGCGTTCACGTTTCGCTACGCCGAGGGATTGAGCTACTTCTCGACCGAGCCGCGGGCGTGCGCGAATTGCCACATCATGAACGACCAGTACGCATCCTGGTCTAGCGGTCCACACCACGGCGCCGCCCGATGCGTCGATTGCCACCTGCCGCACGACTTCATCGGCAAGTACATCGCCAAGGCGGTCAACGGCTACCACCACTCGAAGGGGTTCACGCTTCAGGACTTTCACGAGCCGATCCTGATCAAGCCGCGGAACGCGGAGATCCTGCAAAACAACTGCGTCCGCTGCCACGGCGACTTCGTCCATGAAATCCTGATCGACCGCGGCGGCGCGTCCCCCGGCGGCGCGCGCACGCAGAGTGAAACCCGTTGCGTTCATTGCCACCGCGGTGCCGGACACGGCGCGCGCGGTTGAACCGCCCGAGGAGAACCATGACCGGCATCGACCCAACATCGCCCGCGACCACGCCCCCGCCGCCACGCAAACGCCCGGACCGCAGGTGGCCCGGGTGGCTCGCCGGGGGATTGATCGGAGGAGCGCTCGTCGGGTTCGGTGTGCTCGCTCTTCTGACCAACATCTTCGAGCGGAAGCAAGAAGCCAAGAATCCGTACCTGCGCCTGGTCGACGTCACCGATGAGACCACCGACCCGACGGCGTGGGGCATGAACTGGCCGCGCGAGATGGACGGCTACCGCCGGACCGCGGAGATCAGCCGCACGCAGTACGGCGGCTCGGAGGCCCTGCCCGAAGAAAAGATCGACCGCGACCCGTGGCTGAAGCGGTTGTTCGCGGGCTACGCGTTCTCGATCGACTACCGCGATCGGCGCGGGCATGCGCACATGCTCGACGATCAGGAGCACACCAAGCGCGTGACCGAGCGGTCACAGCCGGGCAACTGCCTGCACTGTCACGCATCGGTGATTCCGACCTATCGCCGCCTCGGCGACGGCGACGTCTTCAAGGGGTTCGACGCGCTGGCGCGGATGTCCTATGCGGCTGCGCACGCCGAGGTGGTGAAGACCGGCTCGCTGAATCCGGTCCCCGGCGGCGACCGGCCGCAGTTCGCTCACGCCGACGGCGCGCATCCGGTCGGGTGCATCGACTGCCACGATCCGAAGACGATGCAGCTGCGCGTGACTCGCCCCGGCTTCCTGATCGGCATCCGCGCGCTGGCGCAGAGCCCGGAGCCGACGCCGCAGATCCCCAGCATCGAGCGCTGGCGCAAATCGGATCGCGCGGCGCCCTACGATCCCAACACCGACGCCACTCGCCAGGAGCTGCGCTCGTTCGTCTGCGGCCAGTGTCACGTCGAGTATTACTGCGGCCCCAAGACCACGCTGTTCTTCCCGTGGCAAGAGGGGTTGAAAGTCGAGCAGATCGAGGACACTTACGACAACTACAAGTTCCCCGACGGCCACCGCTTCTACGACTGGCAGCACGCCGAGACCGGCGCCGAGGTCCTGAAGGCGCAGCACCCGGAGTTCGAGATGTGGAGCCAGGGTATTCACGCGCGTTCGGGCGTCGCCTGCGCCGACTGCCACATGCCGTACGAGCGCGAGGGCGCGATGAAGGTCTCCGATCACTGGGTGCGAAGCCCGCTGCTCAACGTGAGCCGCGCCTGCCAGGTCTGTCACCCCTACGACGAGGCCGAGATCCAGGCGCGCGTCGCCGCGATCCAGGACCGGACGCACAAGCTGCTCGAGCGAGCGGCGACCGCCAACGTGGCGATGCTCGACGCGATCGTCGCCGGGAAGAAGGGCGGCGCCAGCGCCGAGCAACTGGCGCCCGCGCTGGCGCTGCAGCGCAAGGCGCAGTGGCGCCTCGACTTCGTCGCCGCCGAGAACTCGATGGGCTTTCATGCGCCCGCCGAGGCGGCGCGCATCCTGGCCGAGTCGATCGATTTCGCCCGCCAGGGCGAGCTCGCGGCACGCAGCGGAGCGGCGCCTGCGAACCCGGCGCCTGCGAAGGGTGCGCCCGCACCCGCGCATTAGCCTGCTGCCGCGAGCGAGAGTACGCTAGGGGCCGTGGCGTTCTTTCAAGATCCGCCCGCGCTCGACAATCAGTACCGCAGCGATCGCGTGCTGCGCTCGTATCTCGCGCGCACGCTGCCGGACGACGTGCGGCGCGCGATCGAGCCGGCGCTCGACGAGATGGGCGAGCTGGCGGCGGGGCCGCTGTATCAGCTGCAGCTCGCGGATCGCCTCAACGAGCCGGTGCTCACGCAGTGGGACGCCTGGGGCAAGCGCGTCGATCGTATCGAGGTCTCACCGCTCTGGCGCCGGGCGGCGCGCCTCGCCGCCGAGCGCGGGCTGATCGCGGTCGCGTACGAACGCGCGCATGGCGCGCTCGCGCGCGTGCACCAGATGGCGCTGGCGTATCTCTTCGATCCGTCAACCGACGTCTACAGCTGCCCGCTGGCGATGACCGATGGCGCGGCCAAGACGCTGCTGGCGCACGGTAACCGCGCGCTCATCGAGCGCGCCGTTCCGCGATTGACCAGCCGGGATCCCGACCGCGCCTGGACGTCGGGCCAGTGGATGACCGAGCGTACCGGCGGCTCCGACGTGGGGCTCACCGAGGCGGTCGCGCGCGCTGACGGCGATCGCTTCCGTCTGTCGGGCACGAAGTGGTTCACCAGCGCGACCACCGCGAACATGGCGATCACGCTCGCGCGGCCCCAGGGCAATCCGCCGGGCGGGCGCGGGCTGGCGCTTTTCTACCTCGAGACACACGACGAGGCAGGCGCGCTCAGCCCAGGCATCGCGATCAATCGCCTCAAGGACAAGCTCGGCACGCGTAAAGTGCCGACCGCGGAGCTCACGCTCGACGGGGCGCTCGCGAGCGCGGTGGCCGGCACCACCGAAGGCGTGCGCAACATCGCGCCGATGCTCAATGTCACGCGCACCTGGAACGCCGTGGCCGCGGCCGCGAGCATGCGGCGCGGGCTGGCTCTCGCGCGCGACTACGCGCGCCGGCGCGTGGCGTTCGGAGGGCCGCTCTGCGAAAGGCCGCTGCACCTCGAAACCCTGGCCGACGTGCAGAGCGAGCACGAGGCGGCGTTTCACCTCGCGTTCCGCGCTGTCGAGTTGCTGGGCCTCGAAGAGGCCGGCGAGCTCGCGCCGCGCGACGCCGCGCTGCTGCGCCTGATCACGCCGCTCGCCAAGCTGGCGACGGCTCGCCAGGCGGTCGCCGCCGCTAGCGAGATCCTCGAAAGCTTCGGCGGCGCCGGCTACATCGAGGACACCGGGTTGCCGCGATTGCTGCGCGACGCGCAGGTGCTGCCGATCTGGGAGGGAACGACCAACGTGCTCGCGCTCGACGTGGTCAAGACCGCCGTCCGCGACGGCGCGGTCGACGCGCTCCACGAACACGCGACGGCGCTGGCGGCCGCCGTAACGGATGCGGATCTCACGGCGGCCGCGCGCACCGCGCTCGGTGCGATCGAAGACGCGCGCAGCTGGGTGGGCCGAAACGACGCGCGCGCGCCCGCGGTGCTGGAGGCGGGTGCCCGCCGTTTTGCGCTCACGCTGGCACGCGCGCTGTCGCTGGCGTTGCTGGCGCGGCAGGCGCAGTGGTCACGCGATCACGAGCGCGACAATCGCGCGGCCGCGGCGGCGTTCCGCTTCGCGCGCCATGGCGTCGATCTCCTGGTGGATGATGACGGCAACGCTCGGCGTGCCGAGGCCGAGGCCCTGGGCAACGACACGCCACTGGCCGGTCAGATGAGCGGCCTCCGGTCCCCTCTCCCGTCCGCGGGAGAGGGCTAGGGAGAGGGCCTGATTCGTTACATGACGAAGTAGAGCGATGTGTCCATGTGTTTCGAGTCGCGCCGAGGCTACCGAAAGCCCTCTCCCCTGCGGTCCGCCGCGGGGGAGAGGGTTGGGTGAGGGGGACAGCGATGACGAGAGGGCTCGCGAAGTACAGAGCTCCCCCCTTGACCTTAACCTCCTCACCCCGACCCTTGTATGTGATTCACTGCAGGGGTCGGGAGCGGGCTCGGCAGATCGTCCACCGACCCCGGTCGCAA
>Ga0265342_10003155_pt1 | contig 13753 bp, 8 predicted proteins | sample 4CB327metaG_FD_203125 | JGI IMG/M metagenome (GOLD analysis project Ga0265342, IMG submission 203125) | Rhizosphere microbial communities from Carex aquatilis grown in University of Washington, Seatle, WA, United States - 4-CB3-27 metaG | ecosystem: Host-associated > Plants > Roots > Rhizosphere...
GGGTCGTCCAGCGGCGAGGGGGCGCCCGGCCGGCCGAGCGGCGTCCAGCGCGGCAGTGGGCGTGCGCCCTCGCCGTCCTCGCGCTCGTCGCACGCCGGCAGCGCGACCACGAACTCGCTGCCGCGGCCGCGCCCCTCGCTGCGCGCCTCGACGGTGCCGCCGTGCAGCTTGACCAGACCGCTCACGATGGTGAGCCCGAGGCCGAGCCCCCCTTGCGAGCGGTCCATCATCTGCGGCTCCTGTGCGAACATCTCGAACACGCGCGGCAGCATGTCGCTCGAGATCCCGACGCCGGTGTCCTTGACCGACAGGTGGACCTGACCCGCATCGCCCCACGCCCGCACCGCGATGCGCCCGCCCGCCTCGGTGTACTTGCCTGCGTTGGTGAGCAGGTTCGACACCACCTGCGCCATGCGGAAAGGATCGGCGTCGACGGCGAGACCGCGCGGCGGTACGTCGGCGGTGAGGTGGTGTCCGCGCAACTCGAAAAGCGGCGTCGCCATCTCGACCGCGCGCGCGACCACCTCGGCGATCTCGATGCGTTCCTTGCGTAGCTCGACCACGCCACGCGAAATGCGCGAGACGTCGAGCAGGTCATCGACCAGCCGCACGAGGTGCCGCGCCTGCCGCTCCATGACCGCGCGCTCCGTGGCGAATAGATTGCTGCCCCCCATCCGCATCACCTGGAGCGCGGTCATGATCGGCGCCAGCGGGTTGCGCAGCTCGTGCCCGAGCACCGCCACGAACTCGTCTTTGGCGCGGTTCGCGCGGTTCGCCTCCTCGGCCAGCACCTCGAGGCGACGCCCGAGCCGCCCGATCTCGAGCCGCGCCGCCACGCGGGCCATCAGCTCCCGCGCGGAAAAGGGCTTAACCAGGTAGTCGTCGGCGCCGGCTTCGAGCCCCTCGATGCGCGACTCCTCGCCGGCGCGCGCCGACAGGAGCACGACGGGCATCGAGCGCGTTGCCGGATCGGCGCGTAGCTCGCGCAGGAGCTGGAAGCCGTTCATCTCCGGCATCATCACGTCCGCCAGCACCAGATCGGGGCGCGCCGCGCGCACCGACGCCAGCGCCGCGCGCCCGTCGCCGACGGCCTCGACCTGCCACTGCGCCGACAGGATGCGCGTGAGATAGTCGCGCATGTCCGCGTTGTCGTCAGCGACGAGGACGCGCGCGCGGGCGCCCTCGCCGTCGGCCGCAGACGCCGCGCCGTCGCCCCCCGAAGGCGCCGCGACGGCTCGCCCGCTCCGCCCGTCGTGAGGCGGGGCCGCAAGCGGCTCCGCCGGGAGCCAGCGGAGCGCCTCGGCCACGAACTGCCTGGCGGCGTCCGCGCGCGCGGCACGGGGCGCGTCCGCGATCTGCTCGGGCGGCAGGTGAGCGTGTCCGGTCGGCAGGCGCACGGTGAGCGTGGTCCCCGCGCCGACCCGGCTCGAGACGGCGATGTCGCCGCCGTGCAGGCGCACCAGATCCTGCACCAGCGCGAGCCCGATCCCCGACCCCTCGTGCGTTCGCGCGCGTCCCCCCTCGACGCGGTGGAAGCGCTCGAACACCCGCGGCTGTTCGGTCTCCGGGATGCCGACGCCGGTGTCCGCGACGCGCAGCTCGACGAGACCAGCATCGGACGAGCGCAGCGACACCGAGATCGATCCTTCGAACGTGAACTTGAGCGCGTTCGACAGCAGGTTGAGGACGATCTTCTCCCACATCTCGCGGTCGACGTAGACCGCCTCGGCAAGCGGCGGACAGCTCACCTCGAAGGCGAGGCCGGCGCGATCGATCGCGGACCGGAACGCGCTGGCGAGGTCGGCGGTCAGCGCGGCGAGATCGGTCGCTGCGAACGACGCCTCCACGCGCCCGGCCTCGATGCGCGAGAAGTCGAGCAGCGTGTTGACCAGCTTGAGCAGGCGCATCTGGTTGCGGTGAACGGTCTCGAGATCGACGCCGGCAAGCACCGCCGGCTCGCGCGCGAGCGCGTCCTCGGTCGGCCCCAGCATCAGCGTCAGCGGCGTGCGGAACTCGTGGCTCACGTTGCTGAAAAAGGCGGTTTTGGCACGATCGATGGCGGTCAGCTCCTCGGCGCGACGCCGTTCGCTCTCGTAGGCGTCGGCGCTGGCGAGGCCGGATGCGAGCTGTCCCGCGAACAACGCCACGAAGCTGCGATAACCGTCGTCGATCGGTCGATAGGGGTTGAGCCCGGCGATCAGCACGCCCGGCGCGTGCGCCCGCCCCTGCGCCGCCATCGACACCACCAGCGACCGCACCGGAGCGCGATCCCACGGCCCGGTCGGCCAGACGAAGCCTGGCGGCAGACCGACTGCGGTGGCATCCTGCCTCTCGACCGCGTGCCGGATCGGCCAGATGGGGTGGTCCGCGCCCGCGGCGATCTCGGGCAACTTGGCCGGATGGCCCGGCGGCAGGCCGCTCGACGAGACGAGGCGTAGGATCTCACTGTCGGGGTCGAAGAGGTAGGCAAGGCTGAAGATGATGTCGCGCCCGTCCCCGGCCAGCGCGCGATCGATCGCGTCCGGGATCTCGAGGCGTGTATTCGCCGTCCCGAGTTGGGTCGCGAGGTCGCGAAGTTGGGCCATGCGCCGCTCGCCGAGCACGCGCTCCGTCTCTTCGGTCACCACGCAGAGCAGCCCGCTCGTCGTGCCGCCGTCGTCGGATAGAGGGCTATACGAGAACGTGTGGTACGTCTCTTCGGGGTAGCCGTTGCGCTCGAGGAAAAGCTGCAGGCGCTCGTCCCAGGTTGCGGTCCCCGTGGCAAGGACGCTGGCGATGCGCGGCCCGATCTGCGGCCAGATTTCAGCCCAGACCTCATGCGCGGGGCGACCGAGCGCCCAGGGGTGCTTGGCCGCCAGCGTCTGCTCACGGTAGGCGTCGTTGTAAAAGAAGGTGAGCGCCGGCCCCCAGCCCATCCACATCGCGAAGCGCGACGTCAGCAGGATGCGTACGACGGTGCGCAGGCTCTGCGGCCAGGCGTCCGACGGCCCGAGCGGTGTGCGCGTCCAATCGAACGACCGCATGAGGGTCGCCATCTGACTACCCCCTTCGAACGTCGTGTTGACGGGCTTGGAAGGCACGGCCTTGACTTTAACGCGTGACAAGTCCTATGCCACATCGTTCGTGGCTCCTCGATGGTGCTCGGTCGGGGACTCTCGGGGAGAGACGCATGGCGACGTCCCGATCCGGCATGTCGCTGCGCCAGCCCTGACCACCGTGCTTCGTGCGAGCGCCTCTCATGTATTTCGGAATCGTGCTCCTCGTCAGCGAAGATGGAATGCAGAACGCCCGACGCGCATCACCCGACTTCGTGCCTCATCGATCCAGTAGAGATGTTTGCCGTCGGAATCCATGGGAGAGCCGTCGTAGGTCGCCTTGTCGGCGATGACGTCGGGATTTGTGGGGCCATCGAGCTTCGCTCGCATAATGGTGCTCTTGGTGTTCCAGTATAAGCAGTCCCGGTCCACCAGCATGGTGGAGTCTCGATCGACGTCGAGTCCCTTGAGGTGCTCCGTCGGCGGCGCGGATCCATCCACCTGGACACTGAAGAGGCTCTTGCCGTCGAGGTAGTAGAGACGCCCGTCACCCACCACGATGGGCAGTCTCGAGCCCTTGGTGACGGTCAGTTGTTGCATGGTCGCAATCGGGTTGATCTGACGCCGCCATAGCGCCCCAACCTGGCTCCAGTACACGTAGTTGCGATCGATCACGAAGGGCGTTTCGTCCCCCGACGGCAAGGCGGCGAGACGCTCGGGCAGGCCAGTGCCGTAGCGTGGAACCCGAAAAAGGCCATCTCGGAGGTCGGGCGTGCGGGCGAAAGACGAACCGATGAAGTAAATGAAATCACCGTCGAGCACAATGCGCGAAGCCCTCGGGGACCCGTGGCTCTCCTGCTCCTCGACGAGGATGCGCTCAGGCTTTCCTTGGTCCTTTAGGCCGATGGCAACGAGTTGGCTTCCTCCAGACGTCGGGTCGTGTCCCCACGACCACACGAAGGTTTCCCAGCGATCCGCTGCTTTCAGGATGGCATTGCTGTCCACGAACCCCCACCGCCCCGTGCGTAGGTCGACCTGTTGGATATCCCTCCCCCATTGCCACATCACGCGTCCCTCGACCGCCATGAACCGTCGTCCGCTTGGGTTTGTCATGACCGTGCTGTTGGCCCCATCCCAGAAGACTTCGGGCTTGCCACCGAAGCAGAGGTTCTGCTTCGCCGTTTCGTCCTGTCGTCCGTCGTGATCGACGAGTGCCGAGCTGCAGGCCGCGAGCAGGAAGAGCGCTAGACCGACGAGCACAATCCGTCTCATGCGTCGTAACCTAGCCTAAACGCATGCCCTTGGTGCGGGCAACGTAGCGCTCTCCTATTTCTCAGACAGCACACGGACGTTTTAGGGCGGCGCCAACGTCTTGACGTAGAGGGAGAGATCCGAGTCGCTATCCGGGGAGGTGCTCACTGCCAGTTGTTGTCCGTCTTGGCTCACGGCAAAGTAGGTCCACCCAGCTCCGTTGTACTTGGCGACGACATCCCTCTGGCCGGTATTCAGATTCACCCGATAGAGCAGCCCCTGGCTTGTTACACAGTCTGTCACACCGTCATCGGCGACTTGTTCATCGAGGCACTCGGTCCATCGGTAGTAACCCTCAGTAAGATCGGTGGGCTCTCCCGAGAAAGCCTCAAATTGCGGAATGTCGTCAGGGAGCGCCTGCGTTAGTCCGGTCACCAAATCCACAACCCTGTACGGCTGGGACTGGAGCACTCGCTTCGGCGTTCCCCCATCCCAACTGATGATCGTACCTGGAAAATCGAACGGCTGACCAGCTCCGTTGAGAGGATCGGCAAGATAGACGGTAGCACCCGAACCCTGGTTCTTTGCGTAAAGAAGGCGCGTTCCGTCGGGAGAAAACGATCCGGACGAGGCCTGTCCGAAGAGCTGTCGCGTCCCTGTGGCAAGTTCGATGGTTGACATCTCCCGCGTACTTGCATCGACCAGGGCGATGCAAGCGCCGTCGAAAGACACCGAATACTGCCAGACGTTCGTTGCGATCGGCACTGCGGTTCCTGCCCGGCGGTCGGCCAACGGAGCCTGGTAAAGCCCCTCCCCTGAATGCTGATCGGTCGAGTCCGCGAGAAAGAACAGGAGGCTGTCCGAGGCCGCCAGCTGTGGCGAACCGAAATTGGTGTGTCCAGCCGTGACGGAATGGACGGTGCTTGTCTGGACGTCGACGGCCTGAAGGGCGTAGAGACCCGCCTCATTTAGCCCCGTCCAAAAGAGTGTGGCGTCGTCAACGGACCACCCCCAAAGGTCCGCGCTTGCTTTGTGGGCGACGACAAGCTTCCCGATATCGATCTTTACCTCAGGGGAACATCCGGCTGCCCCCGCCATTGCGAGAAAGTCAGCCACGGCCACTAGAACCACTGCTCTTGGCTGTCTCATGGCAGATTGGCGGCAGCATATTTCGAGCCAGGTAACGGAACAACTGGCGTCTTTCGGTAGGAGAGATCGTCCTTGGCTCGGCCGCAGCGTCGGAAATTGGCGGCGCCGACGCGTGTTCTGCGCTCGTTATTGGCGGAGTTTGGGTATCGGATGAGCACCCTCTCGGTGTTCAATTTTCGACAGTCGTGATGGAAAACGTGCTGGGCAGAGAGATAGCGCCTGGAGACGCTACGCTCACTGTTTAGGAATGTAGGTTGATGTGGGTGACCAGGCGATCCTATGTCGGACGTCTGCAGACGTGATTCGGCGAAGGAAGGCGGCCTAGGCCGGGCTTTGCCGGACGGAGCCAGAGTGCGGGAGGGGTTGGGAGGGGAAGGGTGGGAGGCCCCCACCTCCCACAAAAATCGACCGGGCTCGGGTTGACTTGCCGTCTTTCGTGCATAGATTGGCGGCCTACCGTTAGCAGTCACGCCGCGTGAGTGCTGAAGGAACTGCCAAACACGACCCACAGGGAGGCCAAATTCGATGAAAGTTCGCCCACTTCATGATCGCATAGTAGTTCGCCGCGTCGCCGAGGAAGAGAAGACGAAGGGCGGCATCATCATCCCCGATACGGCCAAGGAAAAGCCCGCCGAAGGCGAGGTCATCGCGGTCGGCGGTGGCAAGCCGAACGACAAGGGCCAGGTCCGCGCCCTGGAAGTGAAGAAGGGCGACCGCGTCCTCTTCGGCAAGTACAGCGGTAACGAGATCAAGATCGACGGCATCGAGCACATCATCCTGCGCGAGGAAGAAGTGCTAGGCGTGATCGAGAAGTAACTATTCACCAAGCGAAAGACATCAAGGAGATTCCATAATGGCTGCCAAAGACATTCTTTTTAGCGAGCAAGGGCGATCCCAGATCCTCATCGGCGTCAACACTCTCGCCGACGCAGTGAAGGCCACGCTAGGCCCGCGCGGACGCAACGTTGTCATCGAGAAGTCGTGGGGAGCGCCCACGGTGACCAAGGACGGCGTGACCGTGGCCAAGGAGATCGAGCTGGAAGACAAGTTCCAGAACCTCGGCGCCCAGATGGTGCGCGAGGTTGCCTCGAAGACCTCGGACGTGGCCGGCGACGGCACCACCACCGCCACCGTCCTGGCGCAGGCCATCTTCCGCGAGGGGGCGAAGATGGTGGCCGCAGGCCACAGCCCGATGGAGCTCAAGCGCGGCATTGACTTGGCCGTGACCAAGATCATCGAAGCGCTCAAGAAGCAGTCCAAGGCGACCAAGGGCCAGAAGGACATCGCCCAGGTCGGCACCATCAGCGCCAACGGCGACGAGTACATCGGCAAGTTGATCGCCGAGGCCATGGAGAAGGTTGGCAAAGAAGGCGTCATCACCATCGAGGAAGCCAAGGCCATGGAGACGACGCTGGACGTGGTCGAGGGCATGCAGTTCGACCGCGGCTACCTGTCGCCGTACTTCGTGACCGACGCCGAGCGCATGGAAGTGAAGCTCGACGATCCCTCCATCCTCATCTACGAAAAGAAGCTGTCGAACATGAAGGATCTGCTGCCCGTGCTGGAGCAGGTTGCGCGTTCGGGCAAGCCGCTGCTCATCGTGGCCGAGGACATCGAGGGCGAGGCACTGGCCACGCTGGTGGTGAACAAGCTGCGCGGCACCTTGCAGGTGTGCGCGGTCAAGGCGCCCGGCTTCGGCGACCGTCGCAAGGAGATGCTGAAGGATCTGGCGGTGCTGACCGGCGGACAGGCCATCACCGAGGACCTCGGCCTCAAGCTCGAGAACGTCACGCTCAAGGATCTGGGCCGCGCCAAGCACGTCACCATCGACAAGGACAACACCACGGTGGTTGACGGCGCGGGCAAGAAGTCCGACATCGAGGCACGCGTGAAGCAGATGCGCGCGCAGATCGAAGACACCAAGTCGGACTACGACCGCGAGAAGCTGCAAGAGCGGCTGGCCAAGCTGGTCGGCGGCGTGGCGGTCATCAAGGTCGGCGCGTACACCGAGACCGAAATGAAGGAGAAGAAGGCGCGCGTCGAGGACGCCTTGCATGCAACGCGCGCAGCGGTCGAGGAGGGCATCGTCCCGGGCGGTGGCGTGGCGCTCATCCGTGCCATCAGCACCATCGACAAGATCGAGAACCTCTCCGAGGAGCAGGCCGTGGGTGTGGCCATCATCAAGCGCGCCTGCGAAGAGCCCTGCCGCCAGATCGCCGTGAACGCAGGGCAGGAAGGCTCTATCATCGTGCAGCGCGTACGCGAGGGCAAAGGCGGTTTCGGCTACAACGCGCAGACCGACACCTTCGAGGATCTGTTCGAAGCCGGCGTCATCGACCCAACCAAGGTCGTGCGCTCGGCTCTGCAGAACGCGGCGTCCGTCGCCTCGCTGCTCATCACCACCGAGGCCATGATCGTCGAGCGTCCCAAGGACGAGAAGCCGGCCGGCGGCGGCGGCGGTGGCGGCATGGGTGGCATGGGTGGCATGGGCGGCATGGGCGGCATGGGCGGCATGATGTAGGGCAGAGCCCCGTTCCCAACTGATCCAACAAGCCCGTCGTTTGTCGGTTTCCAACCGGCCAGCGGCGGGCTTTTTCGTATCGGGTCTACCAGTCCGCTTCGACGGTGCCGCCCGTGAACTGCATGCTCTTCGGTGTGTACTGGTGGACCTCGAAGGCGTTGCCGTCGGGATCCTTGAGCCAGATCTGCCACGTATCGTCGCAGCCGAGTTTCTTATCGGTGCAGGCGATGCCGCGGGTGCGCAGGTCGGTCGTGAGGTGGTCCAGCTCCTCGGTCTCCAGGCAGAAATGGACGAGACCGGTGTTCACCGGGGCTTCCAGATTCGGATCCTCGAAGATCTCGATAAAACTACCTTCGGCAAGCTTGAGGTAGACCCCGAATAGGCCTCCTTTGCGTGTGAAGCGAAACACAGGCTCTAGTCCTAGACGGGTGTAGAAGTCCAGCGACCGTTGCAGGTTCTTGACGTTCAGACAGACGTGCGCGATGCGTTTGAACATGGGTTCCTGATGGAACCATAGAGAGCGCAGAGAAGAAAGAGGGCACAGAGAGGAAGACTTGCTGGGTCTTGGGCTTCCCAGTTACTGGCGCGAAAGCGGGCACGGGGATAGGCTCGGCTTTCCATGGCGGAACGACTCGATTGCGCGGTCATCGGCGGCGGGGTGGTGGGGCTTGCTATCGCCCGCAAGCTTGCGCACCTCGGTCGTCAGGTCGTGCTGTTCGAGGCCGAACGGGCTACGGGGATGCATACCAGCTCGCGCAATTCCGAGGTCATGCACGCGGGGATCTACTACCCGACCGGGTCGCTCAAGGCTCGACTGTGCGTGGAGGGCCGGCGCATGCTGCAAAGCTACTGCACCAGCCGCAAAGTCACCTGGCGGCGCATCGGCAAGATCGTGGTTGCGGTCAACGAAACGGAAATTCCAAAGCTCGAGCAGTACAAGGTTCAGGGCAATACCAACGGCGTGGACGATCTGGCGTGGCTCGAACGCGAACAGGTGCGCACGCTGGAACCGTCCGTGCTTTGCGTGCGTGCCTTGGCCTCGCCTTCAACTGGGCTCGTCGATAGCCATGGCCTGATGCAGGCGCTGGCCAACGATGTGCGCACTGACGGAGGCGACATCGTACTTGGCAGTCCGATCGTCAGTGGTGAAGTCGTGGGTGATGGTGTGGATGGTGGGATCGATCTCGACGTGGGCGGTGGCGATCCGGGCCGCTTTCGCTTTCGAACGGTGGTGAACGCGGCCGGATTCTCTGCGCCAGCCGTTGCCCGCACCCTGCGCGGTCTGGATGCCAGGTTCGTTCCCGCACCATATTTTGCCCGGGGCCACTACTTTACGGTGTCCGGAGTCTCGCCGTTCAAAAGGCTGGTCTACCCCTTGCCTGGGTCCAACGGGCTGGGCATACACGTCGCGTTGGATCTCGCCGGCAATCTGCGCTTCGGCCCGGACGCAACGTGGGCGGATGCAGTCGACTATGCCTTCGACGAGGGCCGCGCCGGCGATTTCTACCGTGCCATCCGCCGGTACTACCCCGGGCTGGCCGACGGTGCCCTCGCGCCGGGATTCGTCGGCGTGCGGCCCAAGCTCGGACCAGCCGGATCTGGCTTCATCGATTTCGTGCTGCAGGGGCGCGATGTCCACGGCGTGCCGGGGTTGCTCAATCTTTTCGGCATCGACTCGCCTGGGCTGACCTCGTGTCTGGCCATCGCCGACAAAGTGGCGCGCCATCTGGAATAGAAATGGGCCGGCGCGCCACCAAGCGTCGCCCGCGCCCAGCGCAAATTCCAAGCGGTAGCCGAGGGCGTGGCCTCACCGGGACACGACGTAGCTCAGCGCTTGCTCGCCCGCTTGCGGGCTTCGGGTTTTGACTCCAAGACGGCATCGCTCGGCGTCTCGGGCGTGGCGCGCCGGGCCGGCTTGCGCTCGAGAACACCCTCTGTGGGTACGGTCTTGGCAAGGTTCGAGGGCGGGTTGGCGTCCTCGATCTGCCGAGGTGTTTGGGCGGCTGGGCGTCCCTCGCCGAGGCTCGCCTTCAAGGCCTCCATCAAATCGATCACGCGACCGCCCTCGGATGGGGTCGGCGCGGAAGCAATCTCCTTGCCAGCGATTTTGCGGTCGATATCGGCCTGGATCCGCTTGCGGACATCGTCTTCGTAGTCTGCGGGGTTGAACGTCTCGGCGCCGATTTGGTCGACGAGTTGCTTGGCCAGCTTCACCTCGGAATCGCGTACTTCGGCGTCGGGGATGGGAACCTCCGCGAACGGGCGCACCTCGTCGGCGTAGAGCAAGGTCTGCATGATGATGCCAATCCCGCCCTGAGCATCGTCGGACACGCGAAGCATGACGATATACTGCTTGCCGCGAGCCGCGTAGCGGGCCACCGCGGCTCGATTGGCCTCACGCATGACCGTAGCGAGCAACCGGTATGCCTTTTCGCCGCCCTTCTCGGGCCCGAGGTAATACGCCTTCTCATAGTACAGGGGATCGATGCTTTCGCGCGGGACGAACTGGGCGATCTCAATGGATTGCGTCGCCTTTTCCTCGAGCGCCTTGAGCTCGTCAGGCGTGAAGGTGACGTACTGATCCTTTGCGAACTCGTAGCCTTTGACCATATCGTCGCGCGACACAACCTCGTTGTCGACGGGGCAAACGTACTGCTGCTTGAGCCGTGAGCCGCACTTGCCGTGCAGGAGATTGAACGAGACCCCCGTTGAGGACTGGGTCGCGGAATACAGCTTGACTGGAATCGAGACCAACCCGAAGGAGATGGTTCCGGTGGAGATTGCACGCGCCATGCAGCAAATTCTGGGCGCCTAATTCGACCGTTGCAAAAAAAAAGACCTACTATGTCCTCTTTGTCCTCTTTGAGGTGCGCTGAGTCGTGGCCAGCTTACGATCTTGTGCAACTCGCGACGTCAACGCTCGGGCGACATCCAAAGAATCTTGCGATCAACTTTGACCAAGTATCCGAACGAATTGCGCAGCCAGTTTCGGCCCGAGCCCCGCGTCCTCGTGCTTGAAATAGACGAATGCGGCGGACCACCCAGGATCCATGCTGACCAGTTTCTTGGCCCACGCGGCGAGTGCGGCCTCGTCGTAGTCGGTGCGGCGCAGGCGCAGGTATCCCCAGGAGGCTGTGGGGACAAGCGGGGTTGCGAGATCCTCGGCGTCAGCCACGCAGAGGGCGGCACCATGGGCGCGCAGGGCTTCGTAGACGGCATCGTCGAACCAAGAGAGATGGCGAAACTCGAAGGCAGCGCGGATGTGGCGGGGCAAGAGCGCGAGAAAGTCCACGAGACGCGGGACATCCTTGCGCAAGAACGGCGGCAGCTGAAAGAGGATGGGACCCAGCTTTTCGCCGAAGGACGACAGGGCTTTGAGGAAGTAGCCAACGGAGTCGGCCGAGCCGGCCAGTTTCTGGCGATGCGTAATCAGTTGCGGCGCCTTGGGCGCGAAGCGAAACGGGGCGGGCGTCGTCGCTGCCCACGCCGCCAGCATCTCGGCCTTGGGCATGCGATAGAAGGTGTTGTTGATCTCGACCGTCGTCAGGCGCTCAGCGTAATACGACAGCATCTTCGCGGGCGGCATCTTCTCGGGGTAGAAGCTGCCCCGCCACGCCGGGTAGCTGAAGCCGCTGGTTCCAATCCACGTCTCCACGACATCTTCTTTGACACGAAAAATCGACGCTGCAACGGGGATCCATGGGACTAGACGAGTACAGCCGGAAGCGGGACTTTGCCATTACCGCCGAACCGCCGGCCCGCGTGGGCGCGACGACGACGGGCCGGAGCTTCGTCGTGCAGAAACACGCCGCACGCCAGTTGCACTACGACTTCCGTCTCGAGCTTGATGGCGTGCTCAAGAGCTGGTCGATCCCCAAGGGGCCGAGCTTCGATCCCGCGGCCAAGCGCTTGGCGGTTGCGGTCGAGGATCATCCCATCGACTACGGGGGATTCGAGGGCATCATCCCGGCTGGTCAGTATGGCGGCGGCACGGTTCTACTGTGGGATCGGGGAACCTGGAATCCTCTGGCAAATCCGGCGGAGGCCCTGGCGGTAGGTCACCTCAAGTTCGAGCTCGTGGGCGAGAAGCTGCGTGGCCGCTGGGCCTTGGTGCGGCTGAAGGCGCGCAGCCGGGCCGCGGGCGGTCGTGGAAGCGACGACCGGAGCTGGCTGCTGGTCAAGGATCGCGATGCGCACACGCGACCCGAAGCAGAATGGAGTGTTACCGACGCCCGCCCTGAGAGTGTAGCCACGGGGCGCGATTTGGATGCCATCGCGGCGGCTTCGGATCGGGTGTGGCATTCGGATCGGGGGCGCGTGGATCCCAGTGCGGTCGTAGGTGCGAGGGCGGCGCCGATGCCGGAACGGGTGCGTCCGGCGCAGCCCAAGCGTGCACGGGCCGTGCCCGAAGGAGACGACTGGCTGCACGAGATCGAGATCGTGGGTGAGCGAGTGGTAGCCCGTGTGGACGGAGGACGCATTCAATTGCTAGGGGGCGACGGTAGCGACCGCACGGCCGCGCTCGCAGCAGGGGCAAGTGCGATACGCATGCTGCCCGCCAGCCAGGCCATCATTGCTTGTGTCGCGACTGCCCTGGATTCGGATGGGCATTCGGGGGCGGATAGACCGGCGGACACGCTCTACGCAATCGACTTGTCTTACCTCGACGGCTACGAGCTAACCCGTGTCCCGCTCAGCGAGCGCAAACGCTTGCTGGCCTCCTTGGTCGCCAAGGCCACCGCCAATGGCGCCGCAACTGGCCTTCGCTACGCGGACCATGTCGTGGGTCGCGGCCGCGAGATCTACGCCCACGCCAACGCGCTTGGAGCAGCCGGGATCGTCTCAAAGAAAATCGACAGCCGCTACCCGCCGCCCGCCGCAGCCTGGCGGCGTGTTCGCTGTCGCATGAAAGACACGAGCGAGTCCGCGTCGGCCCCCGTGGCATCGACGGCGGGGAAGATCGCGCGGTCTGAAGCCCGCGTGGCGGGCGTGAAGCTGACCCATCCCGAGCGGATACTCTATCCCGACGTAGGCATCACCAAGCTCGACCTCGCGCGCTTCTACGAGCGTGTCGGTGAGCGGATGCTGCCCTACCTCGTGGATCGCCCATTGACCCTCGTGCGCGCCCCGGACGGCATGCGTGGACAGCGGTTCTTCGTTCGTCATGCGGGCGACTGGGCACCGCGCGAGCTCAGGCAATTCGAGATTTCCGGCGGCACTGGCGCAGGCATCGCCATGGTCGTCGATGATCTGCGCGGCCTTGTCGCCCTGGCCCAGATGAACGTCCTCGAGATCCACCCCTGGAACGCGCGCACCCGTGACCTCGAGCGGCCCGACCGCATCGTGTTCGACCTGGATCCGGGGCCGGAGGTTCCCTGGTCGGACGTCGTCGACGGTGCCAAGCGTGTGCGCGACGTGCTCGAGACACTCGAGCTGGCAAGCTTTGTCAAGACCACCGGCGGCAAAGGCTTGCACGTGGTAGTTCCCTTGACGCCTGCCGCAACCTGGGAGGACACCCTCGAGTTCTCACGGATCATGGCCCGGGCGCTGGCGCGCTTCGAGCCCGCGCGATTTTCCGCCGGGCTCGCGAAAGCGCCCCGCACGCGCAAGATCTTCGTCGACTATCTTCGCAACCGCCGCGGTGCCACCTCTGTCAGTGCGTTCTCGTCACGCGCACAAGCGACTGCCACCGTGTCGGTTCCCGTCGCGTGGGACGAGCTTGGATTCGGAACGCGTGCCGATGCCTTTCACGTGGGGGACGTGGCCGCCTGGTACCAAGAGCGGGATCCGTGGGTGG
>Ga0265342_10003156_pt1 | contig 13746 bp, 12 predicted proteins | sample 4CB327metaG_FD_203125 | JGI IMG/M metagenome (GOLD analysis project Ga0265342, IMG submission 203125) | Rhizosphere microbial communities from Carex aquatilis grown in University of Washington, Seatle, WA, United States - 4-CB3-27 metaG | ecosystem: Host-associated > Plants > Roots >...
ATTCGCGTTGGGCCCGTCACCTTGGACCAAGCCTTTGCAACCGCCCATCCAGGAACCCATCCTGGGCTCTACGTTCGCCTGCGCATCTCGGACACGGGGATTGGCATTCCAGAAAAGGTGCTCGAACGCATCTTCGAGCCCTTCTACACCACGAAACCCCAGGGCGAGGGGACTGGCCTGGGATTGTCGGTCATCAAGCAAATCGTCCTTTCCTTGGGAGGAGCCATCGACGTCACAAGCCGAGTGGGCGAAGGCACGCGTTTCGACGTGTACCTTCCCTCGGCGCCTCCGAACCTCTCGCGGGCCGAGCAAAGCAACACCGCCAGCCCACGGCTGCACCGAATCATGCTGGTGGAAGACGAGACCCGCTTGGCCGTGCTCGGGCAGCGCGTGCTCGAATCGGCCGGCTTCGAAGTCGTCGTACACACGTCGAGCTTGCAGGCCCTCGAGGAGTTTCGTGCGGATCCCAAACGCTACGACTTGCTCGTCACTGACAACACCATGCCACACATGACGGGCCTGCAACTAGTGGAGCACGTCCTAGCGGCCTGCCCGGACATCCCCATCCTCATGGTGTCGGGCATCGGAGAGTCGATGTCCATCGAGGAGCTCAAGAAGTGCGGAGTGACCAGGCTGCTATCCAAGCCCTATCAATCGACGGATCTCAAAGCCGCAGCCAAGGAACTTATTACGGATTCGGTCTCACGCCGCTGTGAATGACTTGTCAGTCACGCCTTCGGTTGCCGAAGATGCGCAGGAGCATGAGGAACAAGTTGATGAAGTCGAGGTAGAGGATGAGCGCGCCTTGTAGGGCCATCTTGGTGTGCGCCTCACCCTCCCCAGCTTGCGCGCCCAGCTCCTTGAGCTTGGCGGTATCGTAGGCCGTCAATCCGGTGAAGACGATGACCCCGGCGAACGTGGTCAACCAGTACAGCATCGGACTGCCGAGGAAGATGTTGACGATGGACGCGAGGATGATCCCCCACAGACCCATCATGCAAAAGCTGCCGATGCTGGACAGGTCGCGCTTGGTCGTTGCCCCGTAAACCGAGAGCCCGGCGAACATGCCACCGGTGACCAGGAACGTACTTCCGATGGAGCCCGCGGTGTAGCGCAAGAAGATGACCGAGAAGGTCACGCCGCTCAGCGCCGCATAGCCGAAAAACATGGCGGCTGCCGTGCTGGCGCTGACCCTTGCCGCCACGGGCGCGAAGGCGAACACCAAGAGCAGCTCGGCGATGAGAAGCACGGGAAAAACCAAGGCGTTGCCGTACACGATGGCCATGGCGCTGGGACTCGACGCAACCACCAACGCCACCAAGCCTGTCGTCCCGAGGCCGAGGCTCATGAACAAGTGAACCCTCTGCAGGAAGGTGCGGGACGCCTCGGCGCTCAGGGTGCCGAAGCTTGCTCTAGCCGTGCCGACTCGCGTTGGATTGGTACCTACCCATGCCATGGGCTTGGTTTAGCACCCGATTCGCTCAAGTGCACCCCCAGGTAGGAACCGCGCTACATCCGCACGAAGGCGTCGTAGATGGCACGCAGGCCTTTTCCGAGATCGGCCGCGTCCACGCCGACGATGATGGAGATCTCAGACGCACCCTGATCGATGATGCGCACGTTCACGCCCGCGTTGGCCAGCGCGGTGAAAAGGCGCGACGAGACACCAATCCGCCGCGACATGCCGTGGCCCACGGTAGCGATGAGCGCGAGGTTGCGCTCCACATCGATGGCGTCTGGATCGCAGGCGTTGCGGATCTCTTGCAGCACCACGTTCTCCACAGGTTCGAAGTTCCTCTGATCGATGACCACGCACATCGAGTCAATGCCCGAAGGCGACAGCTCGTAGCTGATGCCCTTGGTTTCAAGAATGCCAAGCACGCGGCGGCCGAAGCCCCGCTCTTTGTTCATGAGAGTCTTTTCAATCTGCAGCAGGCAGAACCCGCTGCGCCCAGCGACGCCGGCAATGGGCCGATCTGCGGCCTGGTTCTCGGGAACGATCAAGGTGCCCGGGGCTGCCGGATCGTTGGTGTTGGCGATGCGGATGGGAATGCCGACCTGCTTGCACGGCAGGATGGCTTCCTCGTGAAAGACGCTCGCGCCCGAGTACGCCAGCTCGCGCAGCTCGCGGTAAGTCACGCGCTCCATGGGCGCGGCATCGGGCACGATGCGTGGGTCTGTCATGAGTAACCCAGAGACATCGGTCCAGTTTTCGTACAAGCTGGCGGACGCAGCGCGGGCCAGGATGGCGCCCGAGATGTCCGACCCGCCACGCGAGAAGGTCTTCACCTTGCCCTGCGGGCCGCTGCCGTAGAAGCCGGGCAATACGTAGAATCCTTGCGCCGGCAGACGAGGTGGCAGGTCTTTCCAGGTTCGCTCGTCGACCAAGCCGTTGGAAGTCAGGAACACGGTTCCTTCGGCTTCGACGAAGGTGCCGCCCAGGTAAGCCGCCATGATGCGCGCCGAGAAGTGCTCGCCGCGCGAGGCGATCCAGTCGCGGTCAGCGCCCGCGCGCACCGTCTTCTCGAAGTCGTCGAGCAAGCCCGCCATGCCGGCAGGTGCCCCAAGCTGGCTCTCGATTTCCAGAAAGCGACTGCGCAAAAGCGCCAGCGACGGTCCAGGATCCATGTCGCGGGAAACCATCTCGTGGATGGACAAAAGGATGTCCGTGACCTTGGGATCCTGCTTGTGGCGCTTTCCCGGCGCCGACACCACCACCGCGCGCCGATTGGCGTCAGCCTTGATGATGGTCGCCACCTTGCGGAACTGGACCGCGTCGGCGAGTGAGGTTCCCCCGAATTTGCAGGCAATGGTCATGGTGCTCCTTGATGCGAACGTGCACCCCCTACTTCCCCGATCTGGAAAACCAGATCAAGTCCTAAGCATCCAACAAACGCGAAGCATTTTGCCTCCCATAGCGTGCAGAGCCGATCGCGCCCCGTGTCGTCTTGGCATAAGCCCCAGATGAGCCTTCTCGGTTCGTCTCAGTGGTAAAGAACCCCTAGTCGAATGTCGAATCCAGATACGTGCAAGCTCTGCCTTGCAACGGCGATCACGCCGGCGGGGCGGAACAAGCACAGGGAATTCTTCCATTGCCCGGCCTGCGGGCTGGTATTCGTACCCAGCAAGCTCTGGCTCAGCGAGGACGAGGAACGAGCGCGCTACGCTCACCACGACAACTCGCCCTCGAATGAGGGCTACGTGAAGTTCCTCGGGCAGGTCGCCGGTGTGGTGGCGGAGCTCGCGCGTGGCCAAGCGCGAGTCCTCGATTTTGGCAGTGGAAAGAACGCCGTGCTCGCGGACCTTCTGCGCCAGCGCGGCTTCGGCTGCGTGGCCTACGATCCGCTCTACGGCAAGGGGCAGGCGGCGCTGGGCAACCGCTACGACGTCGTCGTGGTGTGCGAAGTCATCGAGCACCTGCGCGACCTGCGCGGCGAGCTCGGAAAGCTCGAGGACTGCCTGAGCCCGGGCGGGAACATCGTCGTACGCACGCAATGCTATCCATCGGTCGCCGAAGTGGCAACGTGGTGGTACGCGCGCGATGCGACCCACCTCAACTTCTTCGCCGAGCGCACGCTTGGATTTGCGGCCGGCCTGTGTGGACTGCGCTGCCTGCCCACGAGCAAGCCCGATATTTTCGTCTGGACTGCCCAGGACTAGCCCTGGGGGACCAAGGCCGGACACCGGCCGGGAAACGGACGGGGTCAGAACGGCAGCCGGACAGGTTCAGGCCCAGCCGGGAGAGCCGTAGCCCAAAGCGGCTGAAGATCGCGACGAAGTCTCGCCAGCGAGACTTGGCACCGTTCTCGCTTTGCTCCACCACGTGCTCACCCACGTTCTTTCCGCAACCGTCGTCGGCATCGAAGCCTCACCCATTCACGTCGAGGTGGATGTTGCCAACGGGCTGCCCGGCTGCCACATCGTGGGCTTGCCCGATGCTGGCGTGAAAGAGGGCCGCGTGCGCATCCGCGGCGCCATTGAAAATAGCGGCTTCAAGTACCCTCTCCGTCGCATCACGGTGAACCTTGCACCAGCCGATCTGCGCAAGGATGGGGCTGCCTTCGACGTCCCCATCGCCATTGGCATCCTGTCGGCCGCGGGCATGATTCCTTCCGAGGTGAATGACAACTCGCTCTTCGTGGGCGAGCTGGCCCTGGACGGTCGCGTGCGTCCCGTGCGAGGCGTGCTGCCAGTCGCTGCCTATGCCCGGACGTGCGCCATCCCGCGACTGTTCGTGCCCCGAGAGAACGCGTCCGAAGCCGCAGTGGTACGAAGCGACTGCAAGGTCATTCCCATCGGACATCTCGGCGAGCTCATCGAAGCCCTGCAAGGGGAGGCGGCGAGTGCGGAGCCGGCAATGCCTCCGACATTTCTGCCCACTACCAGCGCGGATCTGGCCGACGTCCGTGGCCAGGAGGTTGCGCGCCGGGCGCTCGAGATCGCGGCGGCGGGCGGGCACAACATCTTGTTTGTCGGACCGCCCGGGTCGGGAAAAACCATGCTCGCCAGGCGATTGCCAGGACTTCTGCCGGCCCTGACGTTCGACGAGTCGCTGGACACAACCATGGTCTATTCCGTGGCCGGCTTGCTTGCAGGGCGATCGCTGGTCACCGAGCGGCCCTTCCGCGCCCCTCACCACACGGTCAGCGTGGCGGGCTTGGCGGGCGGCGGACCCTCGGTTCGCCCGGGCGAGATCTCGCTCGCCCACAATGGCGTGCTCTTCCTCGACGAGCTTCTCGAATTCAGCCGACCAGCTCTGGAAGCGCTTCGCCAACCGCTCGAAGAGCGCGAGATCGCGGTGGTGCGCGCACGGCGCACGGTGCTGTTCCCGGCAGACTTCATGTTGGTGGCCGCCCTCAATCCCTGCCCTTGCGGCCACTACGGCAATCGGCTGCGCACCTGCACCTGTTCGCAAGCCGCCATCAACGCCTACCGAGCCAAGCTGTCTGGGCCGCTCCTCGACCGCATCGACATGCACGTCGAGGTGCCAGCGATGACCTACCGCGAGCTGACTGCCAAGACCGCTGGAGAGGGTACCGCGGCGATTCGAACCCGCGTGGAGGAGACGCGCCAGCGGCAGTACCAACGAAGTCCCCGGCCCAATGCCCGTCTGTCCACGCCCGACCTTGCCCGTATCGCGGTCCTCGACAGCGACGGTCATCGCATCCTCGAGCGCGCAGTAGAGCGCCTGGCCTTGTCGGCGCGGGCCATCGAGCGCGTGCGTAGGTTGTCGCGAACCATCGCCGACATGGAGGGCAGCGAAAACGTCCGCGGGCCACATGTAGCAGAAGCGCTTCAGTACCGCTTCCTGGATAAGGAGGCTAGTTAGATGTTCACCCCAGAGAGCACAGAGGACGGAGAGAGCGGGTTGAATCGGATCTCTCGGGCGGTCATTGGTGCAGCGATCGAGGTCCATCGGCAGTTGGGACCGGGGTTGTTGGAGTCGGCCTACGAGGCCTGTCTCGAATTTGAGCTGACGGCTCAAGGTCACGGTGTTGAGAAGCAGAAGACCCTTCCTGTCACGTACAAAGGCACTCCCATCGACTGCCTGTATCGGCTCGACTTGGTCGTTGGCGGGCTTGTGGTTGTTGAGGTCAAAGCCGTCGAGAACCTCCTTCCCGTACACCAAGCCCAAATCCTTTCCTACCTCAAGCTCTCCGGCCTTCCACTGGGCCTGCTCATCAACTTTCACGGCGCGACCTTGAAGGAGGGTGTGCGCCGCTTCCGATCTCTTTAACCCTTTTCCGTGTCCTCTGCGTCCTCTGTGCCCTCTGTGGTGAAAGACAGCTAACAAAAAGGAGAGAACCATGTCCACGATCAAAGAGAAACTGAAAGCCATTTCCAGTGCCCTTGCGGCCATCGAAAAGCAATTCGGCAAAGGCGCTATCATGTCCCTCGGCGGTGAGGCTGACGACATCGACGTCATTCCCACCGGCTCCGTGGGCCTTGACCTCGCCCTCGGTGTGGGTGGCCTTCCCCGCGGGCGGGTGGTCGAGATCTTCGGGCCCGAGTCCTCGGGCAAAACCACCCTCACCTTGCACGCTATCGCACAAGCGCAAAAGGCGGGCGGCGTGTGCGCTTTCATCGACGCGGAACATGCCCTCGACGTCACTTACGCGCGCAAGCTGGGCGTGCACGTCGAAGACCTCTTGGTCTCGCAACCCGACCACGGCGAGCAGGCGCTCGAAATCGCCGACAAGCTGGTCGGCACCGGCGCCATCGATCTGATCGTCGTCGATTCGGTGGCGGCTCTCGTGCCCAAGGCCGAGATCGAAGGCGAGATGGGCGATTCCCACATGGGCTTGCAAGCCCGCCTCATGAGCCAGGCCCTGCGCAAGCTCACCGCTGCCACCAGCCGCAACAATACCTGCGTGGTCTTCATCAATCAGCTTCGGCAAAAGATAGGCGTCGTCTACGGCAACCCCGAAACCACCACTGGCGGCAACGCGCTCAAGTTCTACGCCAGTGTGCGCCTCGACATCCGCAAGACCGGCACGGTCAAGAACGGCGAACAGGTCGTCGGCAACAAGACGCGCGTGAAGGTGGTCAAGAACAAGGTCGCCCCGCCCTTCCGCGAGTGCGAATTCGAGATCACTTACGGCACCGGCATTTTCGCCGTAGGCGAGATCGTGGACCTAGCCAGCGAAGCCGGCCTCATTGAAAAGTCCGGCGCGTACTATTCCTTGAACGGCGAACGCATCGCCCAGGGCCGCGACAAGGCCTGCCAGTACCTTGGCGAGCACCCCGCCCTCGTGGACGAGCTACGCGAGAAACTGGTGGCTCTCCGCAAGGCGGAAAACGCGCGCTTGGGTGCGCCCGCGCCGGTCCCAACCAGCGAGAGCGAGGCCGCGTAAAACACGCGAGTGCATCGGGGTCAAGAACTCGCAACCCTGCGGGGGCGGCGGGCATGGCTCCGTAACACTCGTTCGCGCCTGACCATAGCAGTCACGGGGATGAACGCGAGCAGGAGCAGGAGCGCAGGCCGCGCACCAAGGGAGCCGGAAATCAAGTGGGACAGCATCAAGGGGAATTCACCGAACTGCGCGATCTTCCATCACGGTGCGATGAACATCCGATGAAGGTCTCGGCCGATGTCGTGCCATCGTTCCCGGTTGGTGCGGATCTGTCTGCACGCAGTGCATGCGTCCGGCATCGCGCTGGTCGTGCAATCCGCAGGATAGAAACCTCCATTCGAGACCGCCAACAGAAAGTTCCGCATGTCCTCCCGATCGAGCGGCACGGACTGGATTGATACAGCCGCGGAAAAGGGATGATAGTCGGCCAAGGACAGCTGTACTGTCGCCGACCAGCGGTCCGCACCGGATGCCACGACCACGACGTCCCCCACCCATCCCCTGCCGTGCCACGTATCGCTCTTGCTGCGCTTGTCGACCTCCATCGGCGGCATGCCACCGTTGCAGGATGAGATGGTCCCGATGGTCCGTCTGACGTGCTCCCTGGCCATCGCGACGATGGTTGCATCCTCGCAGTCGGGACGCGAAGCGGGGCGAACCTCGCCGAGCTGGAGGGACGCGTTCCTGGCAAAGCCGAAACGCATGTAGCATCTGGCCGCGGGATCCACGGCAGGCTCGGGTCTCTCCTGTTTCGAACAGGTGGGCGCCGGTTTGTCCTGATCAGGTGGTAGATCCGGTGGCCAAACCGGCTTTCGGAGAGGGGCTTCCCCCGACAAGAGAAGATCGTCGTGAACGATGCGCTCCTGGCTCTGCAGGAACCTGATGTCCGAGGTCATGCACAGTCCGCATGGGGCCATATGCTCTTCCCCGCAATGGAAGAGGATAAGGGAGGCCTCCCCGGCGAAGCGAAGCAGCGGATGGAGGACCGCCCAATCCTTTCCACGATACTCGAGACGCAAGGCGGGGGTCCACTTACGGGATCGGAAATGCACGTCGCAGGTCACCTCCACTCCCTTGCGAATCTGCCCGGTCAGGCATTTCACGACTCTGTCGCCGAGGTCTATCGTCTGATGCCTCTGTCCGCGCTTGGGAACAGTCTCCATCGCCGACTCAAACGTACAAAGTGACAGCGTTGCGCCCTCGAACCCTGTGGCCTTCGAGGCGAAGCGGACGCAATCCTCGGTGTCGAAGACCGCCATTTTCCATGCTTCGGGCCACGGTGGGAGCCGTTCGGAACAGTCCAGGAGACAGGGATCGACGGGCAGGCCTGGATCCAGGGGCTCGGTCGGCAGGCTTTGAGGTACCTTGGGCCTACATGCCGCAAACAGCCCCGTCAGTGCCACGACGCCCACAAGCACCAACGCCCCACCGAAACGCACCGGGCCGCCTGATTTCCACGACGGCTGCTGTGGTCGGAACATGCGGCGAGCAGGTCGTCGGCAACAAGACGCGCGTGAAGGTGGTCAAGAACAAGGTCGCCCCGCCCTTCCGCGAGTGCGAGTTCGAGATCACCTTCGGGACCGGTATCTCCGCCGTCGGCGAGATCGTGGATCTGGCCAGCGAAGCCGGCCTCATCGAAAAGTCCGGCGCCTATTGCTCACTGGGCGGCGAGCGTATCGCCCAGGGCCGCGACAAGGCCTGCCAGTACCTTGGCGAGCACCCCGCCCTCGTGGACGAGCTACGCGAGAAACTGGTCGCCCTCCGCAAGGCGGAGAACGCGCGACTGGGCGCGCCAGCGCAGGTCCCTGCCGGTGAGAGTGAGGCCGCGTAGCGTACGCGGGAATAGGACTCGGGAGGTGCGATCGACGGCGCGGTCACAGCGACCACGCCACGATTCACACTCGACTACGGCGCGAGCGTGCTGCCGATGAGGGCGCCGCCCGCGACATAGGTGCGGCTGTCCGAGGCCGGAAGGATGTCGTAGGTAAATGCGTATGGGTACGAGATCGAGCGAAGTGCGACGACGCGGGCATCACCCAGGTGGTCGCCCGGTCGCAAATCAGCGAAGGTTCGGCCGTCGGCGGTCGGATGCCCTTCGCTGATGCGGAGGCGCGCGCCATTCTCCAGCACGAGCTCGACCACGTGATGGTTTGCCGCCGGAACGCGGTTGGTGCGCAGGATGGGTACCGCCACGAGTTGTCCGCGATCCCGGCTCATCACCAGATCACCAGCAACCAGCTCGGCGATGCGACGCTCGCCGGTCGGGGTCGCGATGGGAGTGTCCGGGGCGGCACATCGACAACTGCAACATGGTGCAGGCGCATCCGCGGGCAGGCAAAGGAAGCCACGATCCGGGCAACCGCCGCAATGCGGTCGGGCAGGATCGGTGCAATCGCTGTCGGTCGTGCAGCCGGTCGAACAGTAGCAGGCCTCCGCGGCGAAGGTGTAGCAAAGACAGCTAAGACCTGTGGAACAGGGGGGCGTCCATGACCAGCACATGGGTGTCGATGTGCCCCCATCTATTGAACCTCCAGTCCCACCTGCGCCGCCGCTACCACCCGTGCCGTTCGAGCCACTCCCGCCCACGCCTCCATTGCCCCCTGTGCCGCCCGAGCTGGTCGTGCCGCCCGAGCTGGTCGTGCCACCCGAGTTGGTCGTACCACCCGAGCCGGTTGAACTGGATGTGCCGCCCGAACCAACTCCGCCGGTCCCAGCTTCCGCGTCCCGACCAACAGCGCCGCCCACTCCAATAGCGGTATTTCCAGCCTGACCGCCGGAGCCCGCCGGCATGCCCCCGGTTCCGACGCTGCCATCGGACTTGCTCGATCTCTTGCCCCCACATCCCGAACCGCTGACGAAGACAAAGAAGATCGCACCCATCAATCCGAATCTGGACATGGAGAGGAGGCTAACACCGGCAAGGCGAGGTCTTCAGCAATCTGGGCGCGCGCCTCGTGACCACGCACACGCCGAATCGCGTTGCGCCTCGGACCTTCGCCCGTTCGCGGAAATCCGCAAGCGGGCTCTCGACCCGGAAACCGCATAGATGTCACCGCCGACACGCACCAAAAGGACGTTCACTCCCTTGGGATAGGCTGGCGCCATGTGGCCTTCCAGCAAAGCTGTATCATCCATGGCGTAGATCCAGTTTGCGCTATCGGAAGTCGACATGATGCTCGCCTCACGCCTGCACGACCTTGAAGCCAATGTCGGTTCCCATCTTGAGCACGTAGCCGAGCTGGATGTTGAGGTAACCGAGCGGCTCGAGCAGACGAGCATTGCGCAGCGGCCCCGCGTCCACCGCCTCGAAACCAATGGCCTTGGCTAGCTCGAGTGCGGTGCTCTTCGCGCCCGCATCGTCGCCCACCACCAGCGCACTTAGCGCCTGCGTGCCCACGTGACCCGAGGGCATATTCTGCGCGAACACGGTGTTGAATGCCTTCACCACGTGCGCCTTGGGCGCCTTCTTCTGTAGCTCTTCCGCGCCGCTGGTGGAAAATCCCAGCGCCAGGCTCATGTCGGGATTGAGCGGGTTGGTCGCGTCCACGACTGTCTTGCCATCGAGCGCGCCGCCCGCGCTCTTGAGCACCGGATCGAGCGCGATTACTTGGCAAGCCCGATTTGTTTCATGAACTCCCCGTTGTCCCAGAACAGATACTCCTCGAACATGATGCCGTCCTTTCCCCAGTGCCCTAGGGTCGCCATCGGAATGCGATAGGCCTTGCCGGTCGGCGGGATGCTCTTTCCGCCTCCGGTGGCCATGGGCTTGGTGAAAGTGCCCTCCAGCCAACCCGCCACCGCCGTCCACTCACCGTCCGCGGTACCGAAGCGAACGGGGTGGGTCACGATGCGGTTGTCGGGCGCGAACGTCCACATCACCTTGAGATCTTCGATGTGCTTGTCGATCCCCGTGGCGGTGTGGCCGTCGGGCCAGTGGACGATGACGTCCTTCGAGTGGCTCTTGTGAAGGTCCTGCCACTGCTGCCCCGTGTAGACCCTGAAGTCCAGGTCATCGAACGTGGCCAGGTTTTTCGCCAGCTCGGCGGGCAAGCCCTTGACCTTCGGTGAGGGCTCGCCGGCCTTGGTGCTGGGCCACTTGGTTTCACCGGCGTAAAGCGACGGGGTTGCGACCAGCACCGCGACCAGGACCGCGCCAGAGATCTGAACGATACGATTGAACGATGTCATGGTCATTCTTCCTTGTTCGTTAGGTGTCGCGAGCACGGCGGGCGGACCATCCGTTGGCCGCTCAGGATGGCTTCGCCGCCGTCCCGATCTTCTCGCGCACTGGTCAGATGCCTCTAACGGCGTTGTGATTCTCGGACGCCGCGATACACTATGTCGCACGGTACGCACCAATGGATCTCAGCCTACTCGCAAGTGCGACGGCGCAACGAAGCGTTGATTAGGGGGCTCGATGGTCGTGCATTGGTTCTGTCCGCGCAGATAGAGGTTTGGCGATGGACAGCAATAGGGCGCGACGCTGGCGCCCACGGCGATGGCGCACCCCGGAGCGCTGAGCAAGTGCGGCTTCACTGCCGGCAAAGGTTCCGCGCCGCACGCTCACTGCCGCTTGCCTCCAGCGGACCGCCCTGCTACACCAAACCGGGTTTCGGGAGAGGAGCTGTTTCATGCGCGAGAAGATCGAGGTCGGCTTCCAGACGTTCGTGACGGATGGCAAAGAGGAGTTCGGGGCAATACGTGGGATTTCTCCCGATGGCCGCGCGCTAACCGTCTACGTCGAGAATGCCGGGGACTTCCAGGTGCCGGTCGATGCCGTTGTCTCAGTGCAATCGGAAAAAGTGACGTTCGACTGCCGGAAGCTCGAGCCCGGGCTACGGTCCGCCATCGGGCACGCGCACGACGCGGAAAGACTTTGAGCCGCGCGGCCCTGTCTCTAGTTGTCGTTGCCGCGATTTCCTCGCTCGCAGTCACAGGCAACCTATTTACCTCTTCACCGTTCGTCATCTCTGCTCAAGTCGTAGCCGTAACGCTGAACCTCTGGGCACGAATTCTGTTTCAGAGGGGGACATTTCGGGTAACGGCTGAGCCCAGTGGTGCTCCGATGATCACGCGCGGTCCCTATCGTTTCCTTCGTGGTGGTCCCATGTCCGCGAGGCACCCATGAACATCACGATCCTCGACGACTACTTCGACACTGTGCGCACGCTCCGCTGTTTTGATAAGCTCCGCGTCTGGCATATGTTGCGGGCGAGCCGACGAACGTCGTAAACCCTAGTGCGCTTTCCATTGGGACGATGGGGACTGCGTAACGCCGATACGTCTTCAGCGGTAGCAAACCAAATGTGAGCCAGCGGGAACCAGGAGGGAATCCCCCCCCGCGCCCATCCCCGCGAGAGGTTGACCGTCGTTTTGCTCATCGGAAGCCGAGATCCCCCAGTCCAGTGAATCCGACCACTGCGCACTGCCAGTCGCCGCATCGAGGGCGTAGAGTTTGCCAGCCGAGGACCCGATGTAGACCGTGTCGTTCACGACCAAAGGCGGGGACGCCAGCGTGCCGTCGCCAGAAAATGTCCACAGCAGGGACAGCGTGCCCACGTCGCGAGCTTGCAGGGTTCCGCTCGCCAGAAAGAAGCCGCGCGCGCCCGCGAAGGCCGGAATGGCGCTGGCAGGGAACGAGCCAGCCGCGGCGCCCGTTGCCGCATCCAAGACGAGGTTGCTCGTGGCCCAGTCCCTTGTCCACAATTGTCCGCCGTAGAGCACGGGTGTCTTTCCCCCGCCGCCCTCGCAACCGCTGCTGTGATGCCACAGGCTGATCCCGGTCAACGGGGCGAAGTCGTAGATTTGAGCGCACACGTAGCTCACATAGACTCCGGTCGCGGACACCGCAGGCGAGCTGCTGTCACCGTTTTCCACACTGGCTGTCCACAGAACGCTGCCGTCCGCCCCATCTACCCCATAGACGGTTCCCCCTATGCCGGCGCCGCTCACGAAGACCATCCCCCGAGTCGCCGTGGGCGGCGATGTGAATGCATATTGTCTGGGCAGCTGTTTGGCCCACAGGGTATTTCCAGTTGAAGCGTCGAATGCGGTCAACATGCCGTTGAAGTTGACGACGTAAACCTTCCCGTAGTCGTACGCCGCGTTCGACCAGGAATAGTCCCCGGCGATGTCGATCGGCCCCCACACGGGCATTCCGGTTTGAAGATCGAGCGCGTGCAGCCTGGTACCTTGCGAGTCGACCTTCGCCACTGTCACGAACACGCGGCCATCAGCGACGAGCGGGTAGGAAACCTTGCCCACGAGGTCGACGGTCCATTGCCTGGTCAGGGGAGTCGTGAGGCTGCTACTCGGCTGGTTCCCGGTATGCGCGGGGTCGACCTGATACGCCACCGACGATGCGGCGGGGGCGGGTGGGAGATCGTCGCCGCTATCCATCTCGGCGGATTGCGTGTCTAGGCTCGCCTCCGAGCCAGCCGCATCGAGGGCCACGCCCGCATCGTATCCGGCTCCGCCATCCAGGGAGGTATCCGTGTCCGTGAGCGTGTCGGTAGCAGTATTGGTGATGGTTGCCGTGGTGGTATTGGTCACCGTGAGGGTGCTGGTGTTGGTATGGGTGACGGTATCGGTATTGGTGACGGTTGCCGTAGTGGTGTCGGTCTGAACCTGAGTGACGGTCACGGTTTGGGTCATGGTGCCGGAATTGGTCACCGTGCTGGTGGTGATGATGGTGTTGATCGTCGTGATCGTGCTTGTGTTGGTGACAACCTGCGTGTTGGTGACCGTGTTGCTCCTCGTGGTCGTACCCGACCCGGTGCCAGTACTCGTATTGGTGACGATTGTGCTGGTGGTAACCGTGGCAGTGGCGGTTCCCGTCGCGGTGGCGGTGGTGGTCGCCGTGACAGTTGCGGTGCCGGTAGATATCCTCAAC
>Ga0265342_10003160_pt1 | contig 13732 bp, 15 predicted proteins | sample 4CB327metaG_FD_203125 | JGI IMG/M metagenome (GOLD analysis project Ga0265342, IMG submission 203125) | Rhizosphere microbial communities from Carex aquatilis grown in University of Washington, Seatle, WA, United States - 4-CB3-27 metaG | ecosystem: Host-associated > Plants > Roots >...
TGCCGTGCTGCAGCCGATAGAAACCCTGTTCGTGGTCGATTCGATGCAGGGCCAGGACGCGGTAAACGTCGCCAAGGCGTTCGCCGATGCGCTGCCGCTGAGCGGCGTGGTGCTGACCAAGCTCGACGGCGACGCCCGCGGCGGCGCCGCGTTGTCGGTCCGCCAGGTAACGGGCAAGCCGATCAAGTTCGCGGGCGTGGGCGAAAAGTTGACGGGATTCGAAGTTTTCCATCCCGACCGCATGGCGTCGCGCATTCTCGGCATGGGCGACGTGCTGTCGCTGATCGAAGATGCGCAGCGCACCGTCGACCGCGACGAAGCCGAACGGTTCGCGAAGAAGCTGAAGTCCGGCAAAGGTTTCGATCTCGAGGATTTCAAGCAGCAGATCGGCCAGATGAAAAAAATGGGCGGCGTCACGGCAATGCTCGACAAGCTGCCGGGGCAGCTCGCACAGGCCGCCGGCAAGGCGCAAATGGATGATCGCCAGATCCGCCGCATCGAAGGGATCATCAACTCGATGACGCCGCAGGAACGTGCGAAGCCCGAACTCCTGAAAGCGTCGCGCAAACGCCGCATCGCCGCCGGCGCGGGCGTAAGCGTGCAGGAAGTAAATCGTCTGCTTGCGCAATTCGAACAGACTCAGAAAATGATGAAGATGATGGCCAAAGGCGGCATGGCCAAGATGATGCGGTCGATGAAGGGCATGTTGCCCGGCGGCATGCGCTGAGTCCGGCGTACGGCAAGGGCCGTATGGCCGTCCAACTCTTCCCTTGTCGATCAATGCGTTAGGTTTTGAGGTCGACTGATGACCGTCGGCCCAAAATGCATTTGGCTGGACCCGGTTCTTACCTTGCGCTAAACGCAAAAACTAGCGTAAAATCACGCCCTTTCCGCATTTTCAGGGTCGGATTTACCATGGTCGTTATCAGGCTGGCACGAGGCGGCGCCAAAAAGCGTCCGTTTTTTAATCTGGTGGTCGCGGATTCGAAGCGCGCGCGCGATGGCCGCTTCATCGAGCGCATAGGTTTTTACAATCCCAAAGCGCCGGAAGGCCAGGAAACGTTTCGCTACCAGGCGGAGCGCCTTACCTACTGGCAGAGCAAGGGTGCGCAGATCAGCGACACCGCCGCACGCCTCGTGAAACAGTTCGGCGCGAAGCCCGCGGCCTGAACGCATGGTGGTGATGGGGCGGGTGACCGCCCCGTTTGGAATCAAGGGCTGGTTCAAGGTTTATACGCTTACCGCGCAGCCGGACAATTTGTGCGATTACCCGGTGTGGTGGTTGCAGCGGGATGGCGAGTGGCGCGAAATGAAGGTGGTCGCGGCCAAGGTTCAGGGCAGCACGCTGGTGGCGCAGTTGGCCGGCATTGAAAGTCGGGAAGCTGCCGCGGCGTTGAGAGGCTCTGAAATCGGCGTGCCGCGCGAACAACTGCCGGATGCCGCGAGCGACGAGTTTTACTGGGCCGATTTAATCGGCTTGCGAGTGGTGAATACGGAGCAGCACGAATTGGGACGAGTGGTCCGGATCGTGCAAACCGGCGCGAACGACGTGCTGGTGGTGGCGGATAAGGATGGCGGCAAACGCGGCGCTGCGCGGGAGATACTGATACCGTTTATCGCCGATGCGATCAAGCAAGTGGATATCGCGGCGGGTTTGATTGCCGTGGACTGGGGCCGGGATTACTGATGCTTCAGTTTGACGTGGTGACGATATTCCCGGCGATGTTCGATGCGGTCGCCGAAGCCGGGGTGATCGGGCGGGCGCGGGAAAAAGGGATTTATCAGCTGGTCGCGTGGAATCCGCGCGATTTTGCGCAGAATGCGTATCGCACGGTCGACGACCGGCCGTACGGGGGCGGGCCCGGGATGGTGATGATGGCCGAGCCGGTCGGACGCGCGCTGGCAGCGGCAAGGCAGCGGCAGAAAAGCGCGGGCGTGCAGCAACCGCGCGTGATTCACCTGACACCGCAGGGGCGGTTGTTGAATCACCGGCTGGTGATGGAGTTGGCGGGGCAGCAGGGACTGGTTTTACTGGCAGGGCGTTATGAAGGCGTCGACGAACGCGTGACGCGCGGGATCGACGATGAAATCTCGATCGGAGATTACGTGCTGTCGGGCGGCGAACTGGCGGCGATGGTGCTGATCGATTGCATCGTGCGCCAGTTGCCGGGGGTGTTGGGGGACGCGGAATCGGCGACCCAGGACTCGTTTGTGAACGGATTGCTGGATTGCCCGCATTACACGCGGCCGGAAAGTTACGAAGGACAGAAGGTGCCGCCGGTGTTGTTGTCGGGCAATCATGCCGACATCGGCCGCTGGCGGTTGAAGCAGGCTTTGGGCAGGACGTGGCAGCGCAGGCCGGACTTGCTGGAGCAGCGGGTGTTGTCGGACGACGAGCGCAGGCTGCTCGAAGAATTTAAACAGGAAATGAGCAAGCAGGAATTGAGCGGAGCATGACAATGGACCTTATACAGAAACTCGAAAGCGAAGAAATCACCCGTCTCGGCAAGAAAATTCCGGACTTCAAGCCCGGCGACACCGTGGTGGTGAACGTCAACGTGGTCGAAGGCGACCGCAAGCGCGTGCAGGCCTACGAAGGCGTGGTGATCGCCAAGAAGAGCCGCGGGCTCAATTCGGCTTTTATCGTGCGCAAGATCTCGTCGGGCGAAGGCGTCGAGCGGACGTTCCAGATGTACTCGCCGCTGATCGCGTCGATCGAAGTCAAGCGCAAGGGCGACGTGAGCCGCGCGAAGCTCTACTATCTGCGCGAACTTTCGGGCAAGGCCGCCCGCATCAAGGAGCGCCTCGAAGTGCGCGCCGAAGATATTCTGCCGCCGGTCGAAGCCGAGCAACCCAAGGCCGACGCCAAGCCGTAGCTCCGGCAGGTATGCGGTGCGGAAAAGGCGGCGCGAGCCGCCTTTTTTATTGCGCGCCTCCCTCCGGACATGCTGCGAGATTTTAAAATGTCGTTGTAGTCGGTCGCGGTCCGTTTACACGGTCACATCCCCGCAAGCGGGGCCCCTGCTCCGCGTTTCGCCGATTCCTGTTCCGCGCTCCAACGAGCCATTTGGGTCCTAGCGAGCTCTCCCCCTACAATAGACCCATGCGCTCCGTTGTTTTGCTGGTTATGCTGCTGTCGTTAAGCGTCCATGCCCAGGGCGTGCCCGACCCGTTCGAGATCACGCAGCGGTTCGCCGACGTCGCCGCGCCGGAACTGGCGCTCGCCCGCGTCGAGCAACTGCAGCCGGCGGCCCCGGCCGCGGCACGCTGGGCCGACTGGGAGCAGTTGCGCTGCACATTATTGGCGCGGCTCGCGCGTCATCAGGAACTCACCAAACGCGTCGCCGCGTTGCCGCCCGGTGCGCCCGACAATGTTGTGCGAACTTGCCTGCTGCAAGGCGCTCGCGCGGCGCTCGCGAATTCGCAAGCCGTCACCGCGCGCCACTTCCTGGCGCGCCTGATGTGGCGCCACGAGTTGCCCGCCGACGAGATGCGCCAAGCGCGTCTGCTTGTGATTGAAACCTATCTGGCCGAAGACCAGGCGCAGGACGCGTACGCGCTGATGCTGCGCTACCAGCTCGATTACAAACCGGTCGATCGCGACACCGCGGCGCGGTTTGTCGATGCGTTGCTCGCGGTCGGCATGGAGAAGGAGGCCGTCAACTGGTTCTCCCAGCTCGACGACGCGAGCCCGCTCAAATTGTTGCTGCGGCTGAAAACCAACCTGATGACGCCAGACGCGGTGGTTGCGCAGGCGCGCGCCGCGCTGGCCAAAAACAACAACGTTGCTTACTGGCTCGTGCTGCAGCACGCGGCAGTCCAGCAAAAAGACGGCTTGCTGCTGTCCGAAGTACTCGAGAACCTGCTGCAGCTCGCCGGCGACAAACCAGCGGAGCGTGTCATGGCGCTCGCGGCCGAGCTCTGGAAGGCGTATGCCGCGGCGGCGCAGGACGTCGCGAACCAGAACCGGTTGCTGGTCGGTGACGATGCCGGATGGGCGGATTATGCGGCGCGGCGCGGTGTCGCCAGTCCGGTCGCGGGGCGCGCGCTGTTCGCGTACCTCGCACAGCAAAGCAAAGTTCGCGCGACGCGTCAGAATGCGCAACTGCAATTGACGTATTCGCTGCAGAACTCCAAATTGCCGCTGACGGCGATCCGCCTCTTCGATGACGCGACGCGATTTCCGGTCGCGCAGCTCGATCCGCAGGCCCGCTTCCTGTTGGGCGGCATGGCAAGCGATGGCAATCAACCGCTGGCAGCGGCCCGCTACTGGCAGGGCCTGCCGGCCCCGCCGACGCTGGAGTCCGACGAATGGCGTATCCGGCTCGCGTCGGTGCTGGTGCGGGCCGGCATCGCGGAGCCGGGGGGGGACGTGCTGCGCGCGCTGGTCGCCGGCAAAAAAGCGCTGTCGGCGGAACTTGTGCAGCGCGCGGTAACGATCGTGCAGGAGTTGCAGGACACCGGGTTTTTCAAGACCGCGGACGAGCTGTACAGGTCGCTGTTGCCGCTGGCCGCCGCCCGCGAGCGGCGCGAGATCCTGTTCGCGCTCGCGCGCATCGCCGAGAGCTTCAACGACTTTCAGAACGCGGCGGATTATTTTCTGGAGGCGGCGCTGCTCATCGACGCAAAAGCGCCCGATCCGCTTGCCATCAACGCACGCATCGCCGCGGCAACGAATCTCGGTCGCGCGGGCTTGAAAGACGACGCCCGCGCGCAATTCGACTGGCTGCGCAAAAACGTGCGCGACGCCGACAAGCTCGAATTGATCCGCCGCGAAATGCAGAAACTATAGCGGCGCGAATAGTCCACCGTGTGCCGCGCTCAAGCCTCAGCGCGGTTCGCTTTTCCAGAGGTCGCTCAAATACTCGTGGTCGCGCGTATTGACCCAGCTCGTGCGCAGCTCGACGGGTTCGTCGTGGTAGGTGTAAGCCACGCGCCTGATGACCAGCGCCGGGCTTGCCGCGCCTAAATCGAGCACGCGCGCGATGCGCGCCGGCGGCAATGCGGCGGACAGGCGTTCGCTGATGCGCACGACGTTGAGGCCGTAGCGCGCCTGGTAGAGCCCATAGATGGTGCCGTCGCGCGCGCCGAACGTCGCGGCGGTGAGGTCCGGAAAACGCGCGGCGGCGATGCGCAGCTCATCGAATATCACCGGCTTGTCCGCGAGCTTCAATACGTTGTGTATGCGGTGCACGCGTTCGCCGGGTTTGAGGCGGAGCTGCAACGCGGTTGCGGCGTCGGTCTTGACCGTTTGCAGCGAGAGCAACTCGTGCGTCGGCGGCTCCTTGCCGCCGTGCCTGCCGACGATATGAAAGAAATAATAAAACTGGCGGTCTTCGGTATGGATGGTCACGAAAGTGCCGCGGCCCTGCTGGCGGATCACGATTTTTTCCGCGACGAGTTCGTCGATCGCCTTGCGGATGGTGCCCACCGACACCTGGAATTGCGCGGCCAGGCGCGACTCGCTCGGAATCGCGGTGCCGGGCTTCCATTCGCCCGCGATCAAGCTGCGTGTAATGCGGCTCTTGACCTCCTTGTAGAGCGGCTGCGAGGTCGGCGCGCCGCCGGCGAAAGTTCGTGCGGAACTCATTGCATGCCTGAATGCGACATGGAAATCATTGCGGGAATTCTAGCATCGCACTGCAACATCATATAGGTCATATAGTTGACTCATATTTAAAGCGGCGGGTAGTATCCCCCGGCGGATAACAATTACCATAGCTGCCCCGCTCGAGGCCATTTCAACTCTTTGTAGACCAGGAGTAACGCATGATTCACTTTGTATTGCACGACCCGAAAGACACCGTCGCGGTGGTCGTGGTCGAAGGCGTGAAGGCCGGCCAGGATTTGACCGGCTGGATCATGGACGAAGACCGCACCATCTCGCTGAAGGCGCAGCAGGACATCCCGATCGGTCACAAACTCGCCCTGAAAGACGTGAAGAGCGGCGAGACCATCATCAAGTACGGGCACGACATCGGCAAGGCGGTCGCAGACATCAAGGCTGGAGCGCACGCTCACGTCCACAACATCAAAACCAAGCGCTGGTAGGCGCAAACAGGAGTGAGCATGATTTCAAGCAAAACGACTTTCTGGGGTTACCGCCGCGAAAACGGCCGCGTCGGCGTGCGCAACCACGTCCTCATACTGCCGGTCGACGATCTGTCGAATGCGGCGGCGGAAGCAGTCGCCAACAACATCAAGGGCGCCATTGCGATCCCGCATCCTTACGGCCGGCTGCAATTCGGCGCCGACCTTGACCTGCATTTCCGCACGATCATCGGCGCGGGCGCCAATCCGAACGTCGCCGCAGTGGTGGTGATCTGCATCGAGGAACAATGGGCCAAGCGCGTCGTTGACGGCATTGCCAAAACCGGCAAGCCGGTCACCGGCTTCGGCATTGAACTGCATGGCGATCACGACACGATCATGCGCGCGTCCAAAGTCGCCAAGGAATACGTGCAGTGGGCGTCGGAACTGCAGCGTGTCGAATGCCCGATCAGCGATTTGTGGGTTTCTACCAAGTGCGGTGAGTCGGACACTACGTCCGGTTGCGGCGCGAATCCGACGGTCGGCAACGCATTCGACAAGATGGAGCCGCTCGGCGTCACGATGTGTTTCGGCGAGACCACCGAAATCACCGGCGGCGAGAAAATCGTCGCCGACCGCTGCGCGACGCCGCAGGTGCGCGAGCAGTTCATGAAGATGTTCGACCGCTACCAGGAAGTCGTCGAGCGCCACAAGACTAGCGACCTCTCGGATTCGCAGCCGACCAAGGGCAATATCGCGGGCGGGCTCACCACGATCGAGGAAAAGGCGCTCGGCAACATCCAGAAGATCGGCAAAAAGTGCAAGGTGATCGGCGTGCTCGACAAGGCCGAAACGCCGACCAAACCGGGTTTGTGGTTCATGGATTCGTCGTCGGCCGCGGCGGAAATGGTCACGCTGCTGGCGGCGGCCGGCTACGTCGTGCATCTGTTCCCGACCGGGCAGGGCAATGTGATCGGCAATCCGATCCTGCCGGTCATCAAGCTCTCGGCGAATCCGCGCACCGTGCGCACGATGTCGGAACACATCGACCACGACTGCTCCGGTCTATTGCAGCGCGAGAAGAACCTCGACCAGACCGGTGACGAACTGATCGAAGTCATGCTGCGCACCTGCAACGGACGCCTCACTGCGGCCGAAGCCTTGGGGCATCGCGAGTTCGTGCTGACACGTTTGTACGAAAGCGCGTGATATAAACGGCACGGATGAAGGCGGAAGGATGAATTACACCAGCGGGGTTTCCACTATGTGGTTTCATCCTGCATCCTTTATCCGTCACCCTTTCGGAGCATGGGGATGAGCCTGCTCCGGGTCTCCGTCTGGCGCGGCGCCGAAGCAGGCGAGTTCCGCGCTTACGATGTGCCGCGGCAGGAGAGCCAGACGGTGCTCGACGTCGTCACGCACATCCAGCGCAATATCGATCCCACGCTTGCGTATCGTTTCGCGTGCCGCGTCGGCATGTGCGGCTCGTGCGCGATGAACGTGAACGGCAAGGCGCGCTGGACGTGCCGCACGCACGTGGCCGACGTCGCGATCGACGGCGTGCTCGAAATCGCGCCGCTCCACAATCTGCCGATGGTCAAGGACCTCGTCACCGACATGGCGCCGTTTTTCGACAAGATGGCGCGGGCGAAGAGCAGTTTCAAGGGTTCGCGCACGCGCGCCGACGAATTTGCGCGCGTGATGCCGGATTCGCCCAGGCGCAAGGAAGTCGATGCCGCGATCGAATGCATCGGCTGCGGCGTCTGCTACAGCGCGTGCGACGTGGTGACGTGGAACCCCGAATACCTCGGCCCCGCCGCATTGAACCGCGCGTGGACGCTCGTGAACGACGTGCGCGACGTGACGAACGATGAACGGCTCGCCGCGGTCGCGGGCGATGCGGGCTGTCACGCCTGCCACACCCATATGAGCTGCACCGAACGCTGTCCCAAGCGTATTTCGCCGACGGCCGGCATCGCCGGGCTCAAGCGCGCGGTCGCCGCTGCTGTGCTCAAAGGCCGCCTGTGAGCTTCCGCGCGCAAGTGCTGCTGTGGACTGCGCAACGCGTCAGCGCGATGGTGCTTGGACTGTGCGTCGTTGCGCATCTCGCGACGATGATTTACGCGGTGCGCCACGGGCTGTCGGCGGCCGAGATACTCGGCCGCACGCACGGCAATTATGCGTGGCTGGCCTTTTACATGATTTTCGTCGCCGCGGTCGCAATTCACGCGCCGATCGGCATGCGCACGATCGTCGCCGAATCGTTCGGCTGGCGCGGCGCGCTGGTCGATCTTGCGGTGCTCGTGGTCGGCGTAGCACTCGCGCTGTGGGGCTGGCGCGCGGCGCTGGCGGTGTTCGGCTGACGCCCGTTATGAAAAACGATTTCCGCGCACGCAACCATCCGGCTTATTGGGCGTTCATCGTGCACCGCGCGAGCGGCCTGCTGCTCGCGATTTTCCTGCCGTTTCATTTCTGGGCCCTGGGCCAGGCGCTTAACGGCGCGCAGGCGCTCGACGGTTTCCTGCTGTGGACGCAGCAGCCGCTCGTCAAATTCGGCGAGATCGCGCTCGTCGCGCTGCTCGCGGCGCACATGGCCGGCGGCGTGCGTTTGTTGATGCTGGAATTTCTGGCGTGGCGCGACTGGCAGAAAAGCCTGCTCGCTGTCGCCGCCGGAGTCAGCCTGGCGGCGGGACTTGCGTTCGCGTTGAATGTGGTTTGATTTAGCGCTGATCGCGGTCGGCGGCTTCGTCGCCGCGCTGGTGGTGGGTAGCGCGGGGTTTGCATTTGCGATCGTCGTGACCGGCGTGTGGCTTTACGTGCTGCCGCCGGCGCAGATTGTGCTGCTGGCATCGATCTGCGCGACGGTGCTGCACGCCGTGAGCGTGTGGCGATACCGGCGCGAAATCGAGTTTCGGCTGCTGTGGCCGTTCGTAATCGGCGGCGCGCTGGGCGTGCCGCTCGGCGTGCTGGCGCTGCAGCGGCTCGACACCGCGCTGTTCCGCCATCTGTTTGGTGTGTTCATGATCGCTTATAGTGGCTACATGCTCATGCGCCCGCGCATTCCCGTCCTGCAGTTGCGCCCGGGCATCGCGCGCGCCGCGGATGGCGCGGTGGGATGGGTCAGCGGCATCCTCGGCGGCTTCGCGCTCTTGCATGGCACGTTGCCGACGATCTGGTGCGGGCTGCGCGGTTGGGACAAGCGCCGCAGCCGCTACATTTATCAGCCGTACATCCTGATCACCGGCGTGCTCGTGATGCTGTGCGTGGGCACGACCATCAAGTTCGAGAAGTCGGAGCTGATCCTGCCGCTGGCAGTCGCCGCGCCGGCGATGGCGCTCGGGCTGTGGGCCGGCACGCGCGTATTCGACAAGATCAGCGAAGAACTTTTCCGGCGCCTGATCTTGTGTTTGATACTCGCTTCGGGAATTTCGCTGCAATTCTAGAGAAGGTTGGAAAATCCATGCGTCAGGGTAAACGGGATTCAAAAGTTCCATTCGGCTTCGTCGAACTGCCCGCCGCGCGCAGCCAGCATAAGCCGCGCAAGACGGGAATTACGATGGTCGCCGATTTCGGCCTGCCCTATGTGCAAGTGGACGACCTCGTGACCCTGGCCGACCGCTATATCGATCTCGCGAAAATCGCGGTTGGCACGTCGCGCCTGTACGATCTCGCGTACCTGCGTAAGAAACTCGCGCTGTACCGCAGACACCGCATCCGGCCGTTCATCGGCGGCCAGTTCCAGGAATACGTGTTCGCGACGTACGGCGAGAAAATGCTGCGGCCGTTTCTGCTCGAAGCCAAGCGCGTTGGTTTCGACGTCGTCGAAGTTTCCGACAACTGCGTGGAACTGACGCCGCGCCAGCGCCGCGCGCAAATCCGGCTGGCGGTCGAGTGCGGGCTGGCGGTCTTCGGCGAGGTGGGCTCCAAAGACGCCAAGAACGACGCCGCGCTGCTGGTGTCGCAGGCCGAAGATTGTTTTGCCGCGGGCGCGGAACTCGTGCTGGTCGAGGCGGCCGAGCTGATCGTCAACGGCAAGCCGAAAATGAAACTCATCAACGGGCTGCGCAAAGGGCTCGACATGTCGCGCGTGCTGATCGAGCTGCCGGGTCCGTGGATTTCCAACATCACGCTGTCGGTCGTCGAGGACATGAAAAAATTCCTCGTCGGCGAGTTCGGGCCGGACGTCAACATCGCCAACGTGATGCCGGCCGACATCATGGAGACCGAGGCGTTGCGTGTGGGGCTCGGTGTGGTGGGGCCGCAAGTTTCGCGCAAGGGAAAGTAAACGCCATGCCGCATTCAACTTATTTCGCCGAACGCATGGGCACTGCTGCAATTTCGCCGCAGGGCGAATTCGAAGCCGGCAGCTTCCAGTCGTTCACGCTCACCTACACGGCCGGCTATTTCGGCATCGACGACACCGGCTCGCTCAAAATCGTGCACCGCTTCGCGTCCGACATGGGACGTCCGCAGTTCACGGACCCCAAGGGCTGGAACTACACGACCGTCGAGGCGAGCAACGGCGCGGTGCTGGAGGTCAAGTACGACGGCAAGATGAATATCCGGCCGTGGGACAAGACGCTGTTCATTCGCGTGGTGCGCGGGTTCCTGCGCGAAAACGACCGGATCATCGTGCGCTTCGGCGACACGCGCCAGGGCTCGCCCGGAATCCGCATGCAGACGTTCAACGAGCCGACGTTCGAATTTCGCGTGCTCGTCGACGCGTGGGCGACGTACAACTACGTCGAACTGCCGGTGCAGCCATTTATCTCGGTGGTGGCCGGGCCGCCGGTGCTTTACAAGGCGATTCTGCCCACGCTGCGCGTGCAGGGTAAGCCGTTCAAGCTCGGCTTCAAGGGCGAGGACAAGTGGGGCAATCCCTCGCATGTAGTGAGCGGTACATTCAGCCTCAAAGCGAATTTGCCGGTCGACGGACTCCCGCCGACCCTCGCGATGAAGCCCGGCGAGTATTCGAAAATCCTCGATGGCCTGACTTGCGCCACGACCGGTGATCTCCTGATCGAAGTGCGCGATGCCGCGGGCAAGTTGGTATGCACGAGCAATCCGCTGCGCATAGTTGAGAAAGCATCGTTGCTGCCGTACTGGGCCGATCTCCATGGCCAGTCGGAAGAAACGATCGGCACGAACTCGGCGCGCGAACTGATCGAATTCGCGCGCGACCGCGCATTCCTCGATGCGATGAGCCATCAGGGCAACGATTTCCAGATCACGACGCCGTTCTGGAACGAGCTCAACAAACTGAGCAAGGAATACAACGCCGACGGCCGCTTCATCATGTTCCCCGGTTACGAATGGTCGGGCAATACGGGGCTCGGCGGCGACCGCAACGTGATGTTCCTGAACGAGGGGCGGCAGATCCATCGCTCGCATCACGCGCTGATCGACGATCTTTCCGACGTCAAAACCGACGCCAACAGCGCGGACGATCTCTTCACGATGCTGAAGGGCGAAGACGTCATCGTGTTCGCGCATATCGGCGGGCGCTATGCGGACATCAAGATGGCGCACGACGCGCGCATCGAACGCAGCGTCGAAGTGCATTCCGACTGGGGCACGTTCGAATGGCTCGTGCACGATGCATTCGAGCAGGGTTACCGCGTCGGCATCCTCGCGAATTCCGACGGCCACAAAGGCCGCCACGGCGCGAGCCATCCGGGTGCGTCGCTGTTCGGCGCGTACGGCGGATTGTCCTGTCTTATGGCGACCGGCTTGTCGCGGCAGGAATTGGCCGACGCATTGCGTAAACGCCATCATTACGCGACCACCGGCTGCCGCGTGTTCCTCGATACGCACGCGACCTTCGCCGCCGACGCCGAACTCTACGCCGACGATCCGAATCTCGGGGCGACCACCAGTAAAAAGGTGAGAAGCGCGATGATGGGCGACATCCTGCGTTCCGGCGAGCGTGAAGTCACATTCAATATCGACGTGCACGCGTCGGCACCGATCGAGCGCATCGAAATCCGCAACCGGCTGACCACGCTCGAAACGTTCCGGCCGTTCGCGGAAGAATCGCTCGGCCGCCGGATCCGCGTGATCTGGGAAGGGTCCGAATACCGCGGCCGCGGCCGCCAGACCGTGTGGGACGGCGGCTGCACGCTGACCGGCAACAGCTTCGAGAAAGTGCGCACGATCAATTTCTGGAACCTCGACAAGAAACTCGAGCAGCCGGCGCCCGGCGAATTGAAATGGGGCGGACTGACGACGGGCGGGTTTGCCGGTTTCGATGCGTGGCTTGCCGATCCGCAGGCCGGCACGCTGAAGATAGACACCGCGCTCGTCAAAACCGAAATCAAGGTCGCCGATATCGGCATGCACGATTGCGTGTTCGCGAACGGCGGCATCAAGCGCCAGCTCCGCGTATTTCGCATGCCGGATGAGAACACGCACACACGCGTGCAGCTCGAGCGCCGCATCGCGCTGACGGATCAAGGCGACAACGCACTGTACGTGTGCGTGACGCAGGAAGACGGTCACCTGATCTGGTCGAGCCCGATCTATATCTTCCGGTAGAAGTGGTGGGGAACGTTGTAAACTACGCAGGGATTAATCGGGTCGGGCAGTTCAGGAATTCCGGAGGAACTATGCGTGTTGTTCAAGGTCTGGTGGTGTGCGCCGCCGCACTCGCTTCGGCATCCGTCGCGGCGCAGAGCTACCCGGGCAAACCCGTACGTATCATCGTGCCGTTCGCGCCGGGCGGCGCCACCGACATCGTGACGCGCGTGGTCGCGCAGAAGTTGAACGAGATCTGGAATCAACAGGTGATCGTCGATAACCGCGCCGGCGCCGGCGGCAACATCGGCGGCGAGCTTGCCGCGAGAAGCGCCCCGGACGGCTACACGTTGTTCATGACTTCCGGTTCGATCGTGACCGCGAACCAGCACATTTACAAAAAAATGCCGTTCGATCCGGCCAGGGACCTGGTGCCCGTGACCAACGTCGCGAGCGGTCCGCAGGTGTTGATCGTGACGCCGACTTTTCCGCCGAAAACGGTCAAGGAATTTATCGAACTCGCGAAGGCGCGGCCGGGCCAGATTTCGTACGGCTCCGCGGGGTATGGCAGCCAGACGCATCTCGCCGCGGAAAATTTTCTGTACGCGGCAAAAATCGAGGTTGTGCACGTGCCGTATAAAGGCGAAGCGCCGGCGATAGTCGATACCATGGCGGGGCAGGTGCCGTTCTCCACGCCCAATCTCGCGGCCGCGATCAATTACATCCAGCAAAAGAAGCTGCGCGCGCTCGGCGTGACGAGCAAGCAGCGTTCGCCGCAATTGCCCGACGTGCCGGCGGTTGCGGAGACGCTGCCCGGATTCGAGAACCTCGGCTGGTTCGGCTTCATGGTGCCGACCGGAACGCCGAAAGAAGTCGTCGACAAAGTCTATCGCGATACCGCGAAGGCGCTCGAAGCCGCGGACATCAAGGGCCGCTTCGAAGGGTTGGGCATGGTGCCGGTCGGCAACAGTCCCGCCGACTTCACCAGGTACGTGCGCGAAGAGACGGAGCGCTGGGCGAAGATCGTGCGCGAGCGCAAACTGCAGGTCGATTGATCATAGATGCGGAGCGATTACGCCAGCATGGTGTCGAGGAACTACTCCTTCCCCTTGAAGGGGAGGAGGAGAAACGCGGCGCACGCGTTCGCGTGATGCGCCTGCCGAGAAGGAAATCATGAGCGAAGCCAAGC
>Ga0265342_10003165_pt1 | contig 13708 bp, 9 predicted proteins | sample 4CB327metaG_FD_203125 | JGI IMG/M metagenome (GOLD analysis project Ga0265342, IMG submission 203125) | Rhizosphere microbial communities from Carex aquatilis grown in University of Washington, Seatle, WA, United States - 4-CB3-27 metaG | ecosystem: Host-associated > Plants > Roots > Rhizosphere...
CGTCGGCAACCTCCACCATCGTCTGATCATCGGCGGAGGGATTGGCGGTCAGATCGATTGGTTCGGGGATCGGCAGACCGGGCTGCATGTGCCGGAGGACGCCGTTCTTGTACGCCAGCGCCACCCAGCGATCGGGGAGCACCGCCTCGGCACCTCGACTGGGCACCGTCGCTCGCGGCGGCGGCGTCCCGCCGTTGGCAGTGGCGTTGACGATGTAAGCGGCGCGGGGCACGCCGTAGCGCTTGGCGAGCGCGGTCCAGCGCAGGACGTCCTCGTTGATCGTGCCGTTCTCGTTCGGCGGTGGAATGTCCTTCCAGTAGGCATCGCCCGCCGCCTGCTCGTCGGGCGTCAGCTCGCGCTCGTGAATGTCGGAGAAGAACTCGTCGGGGTAGACGCGGATGTGCAGAACCCTGGCGGTGACGTCGAACCGCGTCTCGAGACGCAGCGGGAAGAAGGCGACCGGGGAATCGGTCCGGTCCATCCGCGCGAAATCCGCGTCCGGGGTCAGCGGCTGCTGGTTTGCGTCCTGCAGCCACAGGGTGATCTGACCGTTCAGCGCGTCGCGCGCCGTCTTCTCGGCGCCGCGGGCGGCCAGCAGCAGCGTCGAAGCGCTGTTGAGCGCATCTTGTGCAGCGGCCACGCCGGTCCCCAGGCGCAGCGCCGCGTCCAGCGCCTGCTGGGCGGTCACCAGCGCGAACAGCTTGCGCGCGGTGTCTTCGCGGCTCGACTTGAGCGTCGTGCGGGCCACCGTGATTGTTCCAGGTACGGGCATCGTGGTCTCCCTAAGGCGACGGAGGTAGCAGATCGCGCCCCAGGATCGCGGCTCGCGTCGGAGTCTCGAACGCAACCGCCGCCAGGTCGGCGGCCACCAGGACGGGTTGGTTGCCGTTGTCCGGGGCGTAGTCGTTCGGGCTCGCGATGATCGGGTTCGACGGCTGCGTCGGGTCGTTGAACTTCGGCTCCGACGGGTGCTCCTGAAGAACGAAGTACCAGCCGGGGCCGCCGCTCGCACCGCGCGCGTCGTCGGCGGTCAGCTCGAACCCGTAGTAGGCGACGTCACCGGTCAGTACCGCCTGGAACACGGGGTACTTCCGCTGGGTGTCGTCGATCTGCAGCGGCGCCCGCCGCCGGGATCCACGGCCTTCGCGGCATAGACCACGACGTTCGGGTAGCGCTTGATCACATCGCCGCGCACCAGCAGAACCAGGTGCTCGACGTTCGGCGACCTGCCGGTGTGCGAGCCGAGCACGCTGGTGCGGGTCCAGGTTTTCACGGGAGTGATGTCGAGGAACGCCGTGTCCTGCCGCGGTCCGGATCCGTCTCCGTCCGCCCAGCCACTCGGGTCCCAGAACTGCTGGAAGATCGTTCCGCGCTGGTCGGTCGGGTAGCCGTTCCAGAGGAGCTCGCGGTTCATCTGGTGGTTGAGCCCGACCATGAACGACTCGATGAACTTCTGGTTGGTCTCCAGCAAGCTGACCGAGTTGCGCGGGACGTCCCCGACGTTGGGCAGGATCCAGTCGGCCGAGATCGCCGCCAGCCGGTGCCACATGGGGAACGACACCGCCGGCGGCAGCAGGATCGGCTCGAGCGGATCGGACGACTGCCAGGCGAGCGTCGTCCCCGGCGTGCGCACGTGAATCGCCTTCTCGTACGCGGTGAAGGTGACCGCCGGCGCGGTCGAATTCAGGATGCAGGTGACCAGGTCGGGAACGTGGGCCGCCGGGATGGTCCGCCCCGCGAGCGGCAAGCCATTGACGAAGTTGAACAGGTCGATCGCGGCCTGCTTGAACGCAGTTGCCTGCGGACTGTCGCCGGGAGTGGTGGTAGGCGCGCGCGGCGTTGGCCAGCTGGTCGGGTCGCTGAGCACCGGATCCTGGGTGATTGACAGGAAGTTGTTGGCCACCGGTATGGTTTGAATGTCCGTTCCGAGCAGCGTGCCGGCGCGCAGCTTTTGAAGCACCGTCACGCTCGACACGCCCTGCGTTGACCCGAGCTGGATCAGGTCGAGCCCGAGCCGCAGCAATCGCCGGAGCAACCACCAGTACTTCCCGCCCTGGGTCGACAGCAGCTGGCGCGCGACCCAGAAGATCACGACGCCCCAGTAGAGGCGCTGATCCGGATTCATGATGTTGATGATCGTCGCGATGCCCGGGTCGGGGAGGGCGCCGGGGATGGCGGGACCGACGGTGGTGGGCGGCGTCGACATTCCCGTCGGAGTGTCGGGCTGCGGGATGAACCCGCCGGTGTTGATGGTGTGGATCAGGATTATGGGCGGACCCCGAAACGGACGCCGCCACGGAATCGGAACTCCGCTGAAAGGCGATCCGCTCAGGATGCCGCCGATCGTCGGCGTGGGAGTGGCGCCGCCCGTGCACGACAGGACCTTGCCGTGCCAGAACGCCGTCACCAGCAGGATCGATTCGATCACCCCGTTGGGCGTGTTGAGGTGGCGGCCCACCATGCGCGTGAACACCTCGCGCCCGGTCTGCATGATCCGCCTGCGGCGGTTGACGGTGTTGACCAGGACCGACGCTTGCTCCTGCGCGGCCGCCATCAGCGCTTGCTGATCGCGCTGGACGACCTCGGTGCCCAGGCCGGCGGCCACGCGGAAGCGCGGATCCTGATTCAACAGCGAGAACCAGGGCGGATTCGTCGGATTGCCGCGCGCGGGATAGTCGAGGTGGTCTTCGGCAGCGTACCAGCGGCCGTAGATCGGCGGGGCCACCACGGGCGGCGTCTGGGTCGTGCCGAGATCGACGAGAGCGCCGATGCCATTCAGCCAGCTCGTCGAAAGCTGTGGATCGGCGACGCCCGCTTGCTCGGGGGTCTGCAGCGCCCCGCCCACGAACAGCGGATCGGTCCCGCCGGTGGGGGACGTGAGCGAGAGCCCCGGGCTCGACACGTCCATGGCGCGCACGCCCACCGTCGTTGGCAGCGTCGAGGCCGGGCGCAACTCGGAGACCGCCTGCCGGAACGAGCTGACCGTTCCGGTCTGGAAGCGCCACGAGTGATAGACGGGGAGCGTGAAGGGAAATGGCGTGGCAGCGCTCCACGCGGGCGCCAGACCGTCGACGCCGCTCGCGGCGTTCCCCTGCCCGGCGCGGACGCCGCCGGAAAAGGTCGGTACCAGAAAAGCCGTGTACGCCGTGCTGGGAGCGAGCTGTCGCGGCGAAAGCAGCCGCGCGACCAACGCGCCCGGAGGACCCGCGACGGCGGCGGCGATCCCCGCGTCGTCGAGCGTCTGCTGTCCCTGGACGTGCGCCCACGCCCAGACCTGGCTCAGATCCGGCAGCAGGCGGAGGCTGCCGACCGTCAGCTGCGGCAACTTTTCGTTGCCCTGCGCCGGCCGAAAATCCCCGCTGGCGAACTCGGTCCCCTCGGCCAGCACCACCAGTGTCAGCCAGGGCCGGATCTGATCGGTGCGCGCCGCGATGCTGCCCGCGTTGGCGGCGGGCGTGTACCGCCACGGCAGATCGGCCTGATCGAGCTCGACGTAGCAAAGGAAACCCGCTTCGGCGTCGTTGTCGTTGGGCGGCGGGAACATCCGCACGATCGAGCGGGTGTCGAACCCGACTATGTCGCCCGGTCCGAGGAGCGAGAGGTTCGTGCTGGCTGCGGGCTCGCTCGCGTAGCTGAGCGTCACAGGAAGCGTGACGCGGGGGATGGCCACCGGATCACTCGGGTTCGGCGTGTCCTGCCGCGTGATCGCCAGCGCCGCGCCCCGCCGGATCGAAGAATAGAAAGTGAGATCAGCCATGGTCTACGCCAACTCGTGGAACGCCGATACCTGGAAGCTCGCCGCCTGCTCGATGTGCTGAGCGCGGAAGCCGTCCAGCGCGATCAGCGTTGCCGATCGCGCCGCCGCTGCTGGCGCGCCGGTGGCGACGGCCAGCGTGGTATTGGTCGAAATGACAAACGCCGGCAGCTTCTCGGTGAACGCTTGGGTGAACGCTAAATTGATGAACCGCCGCGCCCCCGCCAGCGTCACCCCGCCTCTGGTCACGGCGCTGCGCGTGTTGGCCGCGGTCACCTGTGCGTTGTCGTTGGGCGGCGGCGGCGTCTGTTGCGGCCCGGTGATCGTGCCGTCGCCGCCGATGACAAAGGTGTTGTACGTGAGCGTCTTCGGCGCGCGGCTCCCGGCCTGCACATTCTTGGGGCTGGCCGCGGTCGCGAACAGATAGCCCGCCTGATACGACTCGAAGCCGGCCGAGGACAGCTTCTTCGCGTCGTTCATGTCGAAGAACTGCGCGGGCGCGAAGAACTCGTTCGTCGCCTCGACCGGCGTCAGCGAAACCGGGCTGCCGGTGCCCAACGTGGCCTGAACGTTGCTGAACGAGACCGGCCTGGCCACCCGGGCCACGCCGAACTTCGTGAGCGGGTTCGACGTCTCGACCGGTGCGACCTTCTGCCGCACGGTCAGTCCTCCCACCGGATCGACCAGCGCCTGCGTGCCCTGTGCGCGCGTCACCGGGCTGACCGCGCCGGGCAGCGCCGCGCCCGACCAGTTCCCCGGATCGGACAGGGCGGCCTGCAGCCCGGGCAGCGGGCCGCCCGGCTGGCTCGCGTCGACGCCCACCCAGGGATCGATCTCCGGTTGCGTGACCTGCTGGTTGCCGCCGAACGTGACGTCGAATCCCAGGCACGCGTCCCACCACAGAATGCTGACGCAGACCTCGCCTTTCACGTGCCAGGGCGATGGGCCCTCGAGCACACCCGAGAGGTGAACGCTCGGCCCGTAGCCGTGGAACGAGATCTTCACGCTCGCGTCGATGTCCGCCTCGAACGAGAACGGCGTGAACACGAACAGCGCCTTGACGCTGACCGATGCATCCAGGCTGATGCCGCTTCCGCCCGCATGCAGCCTCGCGGCGCCGCCGACCTGCACGGTGTTCGAAGTGACCGCGAAGAATCCGCTGACCGTGATGGTTGCCGGTCCGTGGCTGCCGAGATCGAGCGCCAGCGGCTGCAGCTTGGGGAAGTTGGGCGGCGGCGTGTAGGCGGGGTGGAAGCCGCCGATCGACAGCACGAAGTTCGGCTGGCCTCCCCAGTTCAGCCGCATCGCCATCTGCCCCGAAACCGGCAGCCCGTTGATCACCGAGTCGTGTAGCGTCGCGTCCAGCGAGAAGCTCTTCTTGGGAAAATCGAGCTCGCCGTCGACCGACAGATTCAATTTGATCAGCGCCGCGTCCGGCTTCGGCAGCAAGCACTTCACCTCGCCCAGGATCACGACAATTGGCCCCGGGATCTCGAGGATGACCCCGATCTCCGCGGTGATCAGCGTCGGCGTTCCCCACCCGAGCTTCGCGAGCGGCCCGAACACGTAGCGGCCCTGCGTCGCCGGAAACACCGACGTCAGGTCGCGCACGATGGTCGGCGCGTCGGCGACGACGTTCTTGGGAAACAGCAGCTCCTCCGACTGCCCCGCCCGCACCAGCGTCGACAGTGCGTTGGTATCGATGCCGCGATTGATCCCGACCATCCCGCCGACGCCGTTGAGCGTGAACCCGAGCCCGAGCTGAATGGGCGTGAACTCGGCGGAGATGATGATGACGAACGAGTAGCTGACGCCGGGCAGCTTGGTGTCGACGAGGCCGAAGGCGTTGACGGCGATGTCGTAGATTGAGAGCTGCAGCGCGCCGGAGTAACGGCCAGCTGTCGGGTCGAAGGAGATGAAGCCGCCGCCGTGGACAGAGCCGGCATCGATTGCAACACCGACGCCAGTCGGGCTCTTGAAACCGAAGGTCGTCGAGAGGTCGCCGAAGTCGCGCCGGCCACCCGGCGGCGCATCCGGGCTGACGCCAATCTCGACGCCAATACCCGAGATCGTCGCGCTCACGGGACCGAGAGCAACTGTTCCGTCAACGGTGGCCGCGATCGATGCGCCATTTCCGGAGGCTCCTAGTGCGGCTCTGACCGACTGGATGAACAAGGTGCCGGCAAAGGAGCGATTGACCGGGATGGTGACGGCGAGCCCACCCTGGGAGCTCAGCGCAAACCCACCGTGCGACGACCACTTCAGCGTGAAGGGGAATTCGGTTCTCACCGGGCTGCTGCCCACTATGCCCGCGACGAACCCATCGGCTTGGCCAAGGTCAATCACGATGGCGAACCTGCCTTGGTTCGCACCGTCGCTTGACCCGACTGAGAAATCGATATTGGTTGACGATCCGGCGCTGACTCCGAGAGAAGCTTGAAACTGAGCAAGCTCAAGTCGGCTTCCGGTGGCAGTTCCAACCAAGACCCACGGAGTCACGGGCTTGAGGGTCACTCCTACTGAAGCGCCGGGAACTCCGCCGCTGAGGGACACGGCTCCCGGCCTGACCTCGAAGAAGACACCTCCGTCCACGGAGAAACCACCACCGAAATCGATGACGGCGTCAGCGGGCGTAGCGGGCGTACTCGGCAGGATCCCGGTGACGGCCGGAAGGAGAACCCACCCGACTGGCGGCCCCAATTTACTGACGTCGGGAATCGGTAGGACGTTGAGTCCGAATGTCGCATAGGCCGAGGTGTCGGCCGACCCAGACGACACGATATCGACGAACAGCTGCTGGATCTCGGCGGCCGAGGTGTTCGTCGGGTCGTAGTACTTTGCGAGAAGAGTGGGATCCGGGTTCCGGACCCTGGCAAGGACATCTGCGCCCCACAACGCATCTCGGAGCGCGAACAAGAATCTCCGGTGATCGAAGGGCTCTGCGGGATTGTTCCAGTTGTAAACGTCGCTGACAATCTTCGCGGGACCGCCTGCAACGGTCCCAAGGCGATCGAGGCGCAGTCGCCGCGTCTCGACGATTGCGCGTCCCGGGTCGAAGTCAGTGGGAACATTCAGGTCGATGAGTCCAATGACGCGGGCCGTGGCGTAGAGGATTGGCTGATTGACTTCCAGGTACCTCGCCACATTCTCGTCGACGATCGCCGCCGCCAAATCGGACCAAAACTGATCGATGGAGAACGGGTACGGAAGAGTGGCACTGGTCTTGCCTTGGGCCCGCGCAGCGTCGAGGAGTTGTCCGAGGACATCAACCAGCTGTCCAGCGAGGCTGATTTCGTCCCCGCCGGCGTCCAGCTGATCCAAGATATTGTCAGCCTGGACGAGCAGACCGGTTACGCCGGCGGCCTGTTTGACGCTTGCTATGTTCGTGTCGTCGAACGTGTCCGTTGTCCAGCCTGCCGAGCGGAGGAACTCCCGGAGACTGCTGACGCGTCCGAAAGGACGTGCCACCGGAAGCAACGTCTGGAAGAACGCGCGCGCAACTCCTGTGAGAAAGGTCGCCATGTGCTCAACCCAAGACTTCGCCCGCAGACCGTGTCATTTGATCTCCACGAACACGGAGCCTGCTTCTGGTTCTGGTAGTTGGCCCTCGTTTTCCAGAATGTTTTCATATGTTGTGCGATCTATGCAGGCCGTTACTTTCGAAGCCAGAGATGTGAAGGCTTCGGCCAAGTCCCCTCCAAGGGAGCAGCCCCACAGTTTGACGGTCCCGTCGGCGGCAAAGATCGTTACCGGGAGTGCCTCGATATCTTCCCTGGTGATTCTCACCTCGCTTTGGGGAAGTTCTCCCTTCTTGTTTGATAGGCCGTATTGAAGGAACATCGAGTGGGCGCTGGAGTGACCAAAGTAGTCCAATCGCTTCAGCTTGACGCGGGTGCGATTTACGGATGGACTGAGTGCCCAGTCAGGATGGGTGTCAGTCAGCGGGTTGACGTTCGCATACCACCCGGCCTCGTCGATGCCTACGGGGTTCGCGGGTGCCTGCCGCGGCTCTTCCGGGTCTGGCAGTGTGATCGGGTTGTCCCAGAGAGGTCCTGACCATGCCCCGGTGCTCATATAGAGGAGCAGGTCGTCCGGGTCTCGAACAACCAACACTTTCGTAAAGACGTGGCGCAACGGTGTCGCTCGGCCGGGGAAGGCATACATGCCTTTGCGAACGATGCGATCCGGGACAAGCATGGCGTTTTCTGCGTATTCGTCGTCGCGTCTCGCGCGCTTTGGGTATCCGCCATCGAATCCGTCCTCGCCGGTCCGCCGTGCGTAGATCTCTAGGTCGATGTCGTTCTCGGACTTCGAAAAGACGATCGGAGGACTCTTGTCGGTTTGGTTTATGCGAGCGCTCCTCTTGGTTTCTGTGTTCTGCTCGTCCAGTCTGAACTTACGGCTGTATGGGAACCCGTTAACCCATAATGAGTTTCTATGGATGGGGTTATAGGGCGAAGCGTTCCAGTCGAATACGTTCCGCTGTTCGTAGCCGGGCATGTAGATCGCGTAGGTCAGGATGTCACCTGGCTCCGGTCGCACAGTCTTGGACTCGACAAGAAAGACCGCGGAGAACAGGAAGTTCGCCCAGTACTGGTCGTGCGTGTAAACCTTCTTGTTCGGATCTGTGCCGGTGATGTAGTTCTCGATCTCCGTCTTATTGGTCGATGTCGGAGGGGGTGTCGAAGGCGTAATTTCGCCGGTGACCGGATCATCGAAGATGAAGCCGTTGATCATGTTCGAGGGAGCCCCAACGATGATCAGGTACTCTTGGGCCGTGGCCTTCAGCTTGCGAGAACGTGTAATCGATGGCATGGGTCCTACGGTGTTCGGGTTAGGTGGCCTTTGCAGTTGGCCCAATCGGCCCCGCGATCGGGCTCCACGCTGCCATCTGGGCAAACGAGTCCGCGACCATTGAGGTGTCGTAGGGCACAGCGGACCGCCGTTGGCGTGCGCGGCGCCTTTGCGCTGCTGGTCGGAGAGTTGCCCAGACAATTGCCGCTTATGGCGCCCGTCAGATCTGCCCCGCGGAAATTGGCACCAGAGAATACGCCGCTCACAGTGGCGCCGTTTAGCGACGCCCCTTCGAAGTCCGCCCCGCGAGCGTTGACCGATATCAAGACCGCAGTGCCGAGATTGGCGCCGTGTAGACGTGTGCGCACGAGGGTTGCAACCGACAGATCGGCCGAGGTGAGATCCGCATTGCTCAGGTCGGCGTCCGTGAGGTCAGTCCCGACGAAGGACGTCTTGCTGAGATTCGCGCCCCTGAGGCTGACGCCCCCGAGCTGCTGGTGACTGAGGTCGCCGTTGGGGCACGCGCCGCTCTCGCGGAGGTCACAAGGCGGAGTTGCCGTCGTCGAGGATGGCGATCGGCGGCAGTTGGCAGACACGACGACCACTGCGGCGACGGCCAACAGAGTTGATGTGCACGTCGAGGGCGAGCCCCCAACCAGCATGAAGAGTGGGGACTTCTTGGGCATTGGCGGCATGAGGTCATGATAGACGAACACTCCAGGAAGGCAGCCCGCACGATCGTCCAAGACCGAACGGATTGTCGACCCGATCGAACGCCCGATTGTCTGTGTCACCGCGCGACCGAGCATGAGTTTCGGTATACACGGCGTCCCAGATCCCCGGTACTGGGGTAAACCCCAGTATCTGGCGCGGACTTGGTCACTCAAGCCGAGCGACACTGGTCGGATTCGTACTAGGCTCTTCGGGTGCGGCGCCATCACGGGCAAGGCTCGACCCCGAAACCATCGCCGTCGAAGTCGGCGAGAGCCACGTCGAACGCGTTTTCCGCCACGGGGGGCCGGAGTAGCGGAGCCGCCTTGTACCCGGGGCCGCCGCCGCTGAGGAGCAAGCCCACCAACGTGTGAGGCGTCGAACCCGCGATGTCGAGGATGCCGTCTTGGTCGAGATCGTAGGTCGCCAGCTGATTGAATGAAACAGTCGGGACGACGTACTGCTCAGGAGCGGCGAAGACCCGAGGCGCAGTTTGGCGAATGATGAGGAAATGAGCATCGGCATCGTTCCAGGTCGTTACGATGTCGCGTATGCCGTCACCGTCCATGTCGACCAGGAGCTCGTCGCCGCTCGGGTGGCTCGGCTGAAACTGGAATGAGCTGCATCGACTGGCCGATGCTCCGCCGTTTCCGCCAACGCCCGACCCGTCGTCCGCGCCGGCGGCGCCAGACTTCGCCGCTTCCGCCGGCGGCTCCACCTGCGCCGCCGCGCGCGTCCGACGCACTGGTGTCCGGCGACGCGTCCTTTACGCCGCCATCAGACGAATTGCCTCCGTCATGCTCGGCGAGCGCGCCACCCGCTCCGTCGGCTGCACCTCGCCACCGGCACCCGACGTCGGTCCTGCTGCGTGGCTGCCACAGTCGAGGCCGACTGTCGCGATGAGGGCCAGACAGACCCACCCGAGCTTCGAGACAATCCTGGGCTTCACGGATAGCGCCATAACGCCATTACGGACAGGGCCCGTAAAAGATCCTCGGTCCGTCGCCGGTCATCAGATCTTGGAATCCGTCGCCGTCGACGTCGTCGATCGTCAGCGTGTTGCTCTGGATGGTCATCGGGAGCTGCTGGGCAGCCTGAAAGTGACCGTCGCCGGTCCCGCGGTAGAAGGCGATCGTCTGTACGATGAAGTCGCCAAGGACCAGGTCGGCTTTGCCGTCGCCGTCGAGATCGCCGATCGCGGCCGTGAAGGGCTGTGTCGCGGTGGCAGCGAAAAGACCGGTCGGGACGGTGAAGGCGCCGTGGCCGTCGCCCAGATACACCAGCAACTGGTTGAAGACCAGGTCCGGGATGACGACGTCGACGTGCCCGTCGTGATTGAGGTCACCGGTCGCGAGCGCGAGCGCCCGCGAGGTTCCCGCAAGCAGAACCGAGGTGAACTTGCGGTTCCCCTGGTTGATCAACACCACGCTGCCCGAGTCTTCACAGCTGATCGCCAGGTCAGGGCGCCCGTCCTCGTTCGCATCGATGACGGCCGCATGGGATCCGCTGGTGCAATAGCTCAGGTCGGCCCGCGCCGCGAACGCGCCGCCACCGGTGCCCCAGTACATGCCCAGGGTCGTGCCGCCGTTCTGGATCGGGACCACGATGTCACCGAAGCCATCGCCGTCGAAGTCGGCGAGCACGACGTCGAGCGCGTCTTCGTCAATGGGCGGCCGGAGCAGCGGCGCCGCCTTGTACCCGGAACCGCCGCCGCTGAGCAGCAATCCCACCAGCGCCTGGCGATTCGATGCCGCGATGTCGAGGATGCCGTCCTGGTCGAGATCATAGGTCGCCAGCCCATTGCACGGAATGGAAGGGATGACGTTCTCGGCGGGAGCGGCGAAGACGCGTGGGGCCGTCTGGCGATAGATGAGAACGTGAGTGTCGGTGTCGCTCCAGGTCGTCACGATGTCGCGCCTGCCGTCACCGTTCATGTCGACCAGGAGCTGATCGCCGCTCGGGTGGCTCGGCTGAAGCTGGAACGAGCTGCATCGACCGGCCGATGCTCCACCGTTTCCGCCGACGCCCGACCCGCCGTCCGCGCCGCCGGTCCCAGCCTTGCCGCCGCTTCCGGCGTTTCCGCCGGCGGCTCCGTTTGCGCCGCCGCGCGCGTCGGACGAACCGGTGTCCAACGGCGCATCTTTGGCGTTGCCATCTGACGAATTGCCTCCGTCGTGCTCGGCGAGCGAGCCACCCGCGCCGCCGGCAGCACCGGCCCCACCAGCACCGGTCGCCTTCCCTGATCCCTGGCCACCGCAGCCGACGCCGATCATGGCGATGAGGATCAGACAAGACCGGCTGAGCTTCGAGGCAACCACGAGTGTCACAGCTTGTGCGCCATTATGCACGACCCGACGGCCGCGATGCGCTCAGCGAAGCGCCTGCGCGATCAGAGTCGCGCGATTCGACACGCCGGCCTTGTCGAACAGCGCGGACAGGTGGAACTCGACGGTTCCCTTGCCGATGCGGAGTGTCTCCGCGATCAGCTCGTTGGTGAGGCCGCGCGCCACGAGCTCGAGCACCTCCACTTGCCGCGGGGTCAGCTTCCAGCGCCGGCGGGCTGCCGCGAGCGCTTCGCCGAGCGCTTGCTCGGACGGGGGACCGCGTAGAATTGCGAGAAAGCCAACCACGTCGCGATCGCGGCCGAGCGGCGTGAGGTCCCACGCGCAAGCCCGCCAGTTCGCGCTGGCTCGGCCATGAGCGGCCCAGGTCAGCGCGAGCGCGAGGGAACGGCGAAGCGAGGCCTCGCCGACGGCGAGCATCGCCCTGGCCATCGCGTTCGCCCGCAAGATGTGACCGTCGTTTCCGATCAGCAGGGCCGGTGCCTTGATGGCTTCGAGGGCGAGATCGAACGCCACTATCAGGTCGGCCAGTTGTCGTCGCTCTTCGCCATCCCTGCGAGGCACCGATCCGACCGGCTGCGATCGACCGTCGTCGTCCGCGTCGGCGATCCTCACTTCAGCTCGCGCCATGCCTGCCAGCCTCCCTGACGGACGCCCGAGTCCTCGGAAGCGTCCGCGCCGTCGGAGCCACCCGACAATACCGCCCCTGAGATCAACGTCGCGATCTCAGATCATTCCCAGGGGCCGTGCGAGGCTCGCCTCTCACCTCACGATGCGCAGAGCGCCACTCAAGGCGGTGCAGGAGCTGCTTGGCCACTCCACGATCGAGATGACGATGCGCTACGCACATCTCAGCCCCGACGTGCGCAAGGAAGCCGTGCGGTTGCTCGACGCCGCTCCGCCTGACAACAGGCTGACAACGGCGCCATTTTAGAACGTAAGTATTTAGAAGTATTGTGGAGGCGCCGGGAGTCGAACCTGCCCGGCGAATGATCTAAAACCAAAGCGCCGCACCGACTTGCACGGTCATTACGGGGACTTGGCGTTTTCGAGACGGAGCGAGAGAGAGCCGTTGGGAGCTGGTGAGATCCGGTGAATCCGGGTCGTCTGGGCGACAGGTGGGCGACAGGCTCTCGAGTGTTGCAGAAGACGGATCACACGAATTCGAAAGCCGGCACGAGCTCCGTTCCTGCCTGGCAAAGTTCGCAGTCGTTCGGGCTTGTGATCGCCCAGCGCGCCTGCAGAAGGCAGTGGCCATCTACGGCGAGTCTTTGGAAAACTCGGGCGTGCCCACCTGGCTCGAGAGTGGCGAACGCGATCAAGCGCACCCATTCGAGATTGCCAAACTTCTGGGCAACATTTACAAGTGGCCTCACAGACTCCCCCGTCGTCAGAATGTCGGTAGCAATCAGCATCCCGCGGGCTTTCTCGAGCGCCTTCTCGTCCGTGAAATCCGTAGTAGGCCGGCGACGCTCATCCACCTTGGCGAGGACAACGGGCGTTCCCATTACTCGACCGAGTGCGCTGGCTAGGTATCGTGCCGACGTCTCGGCTCCGAGCACAACTAGGCCGTCTATCGGAGGCTGGACGAGCGCAACGAAGAGAGCAGCAATCTTGTCGGCATCGGCCTGTCGAAAAGTGAGTTGGCCGAATCGAAGAAAGTAGGGCGAGTGTAGGCCGCTTTGAAGCCGAAAATGGCCCTTAAGCAGGCAGCCGGATGACGCAACCATCGAAACCAATGTCTCATCTAGGGGCCCATCTACCGTCGAGACGAGCAACTTGGCGACTGCCCGTGGATCTGTGACACGCATCGGGCTATTGGGCTGCGTCTAGGATCATTTCTTCGACACCGTTTTGCATCTCAATCCTCGCTAAGAATATCGGCAGCGGCGAGCCACCAACCACGGGGCGACTCTTGACCACCGAAAGAAGGGTTCGATCGTGCAGAACTAGTGCTGGGATGGGCTCGCTGGGAATAGTCGACTCCGCCATCGCCACCGGCCATACATCACCGATCCGAGGCGCTTCCTCAGCGCGAGAGAATGCCTGACGCCACGGTTCGACCATGTCAGTGCAGATAACGAAATGATCCAAAACGTGCTCGAAC
>Ga0265342_10003166_pt1 | contig 13703 bp, 30 predicted proteins | sample 4CB327metaG_FD_203125 | JGI IMG/M metagenome (GOLD analysis project Ga0265342, IMG submission 203125) | Rhizosphere microbial communities from Carex aquatilis grown in University of Washington, Seatle, WA, United States - 4-CB3-27 metaG | ecosystem: Host-associated > Plants > Roots >...
TCCGGATGCCCGGAGTCCTTCGCACTCTTCGCGAGCATCGCGAGCCGCTCGGTCCCCTCTTGCGCGTCCGCGTAGAGAGCGCGGTACTCCGCGTCCGTGTCCGGATCGGGATCGTCGCCCTCGGGCACTTCGGGGTCGGTCACCTTCTGGATCGCTTCACTCATTGGGGTCCGGTCTCCTTCGTCTTCGGCTCGTCGAAAATTCCGTTGCCGATCAGAGGCAGGTGCACGCGCTGCGCGCCCTGCTCGATCTTCATCCTGTCGAAGCCTTCGAGGTGAGCACCGGTCACCACGTCGTACGGGTCGCGCATGTCGCACGCCCACACGCCCGTGTCGCTCACCGTCATGAACGTCCCCTCCGTCGTGCGGCGCGCACTGCAGAGGCGGTACACCTTGAAGTGCTTCTGGTTCAGATGGTAGCTGCCCTTCTGCCGCACGTAGTGACGGCACTGCGGGCGGATGGGCTCGACCTCCATGAGGTTCTGGCCAGTCATGATCGCCACGGCATCACGAAGCGCGTCCGACTGCGGGGGAGCCTCCACGGTCCACTTGCCGTTCGGCTGCCGCGTTACCTGGCTCGGCTCGTACTCCTTCGTGATGCGCCCCCACTGGTCTCGCAGCACGAACTTCGACGCGTCCTCCATGCAGACGAGCGTCTCTTTCGAGAGCACGGGGATGTCGCTCTCCGTCGTCGTGTCGACCGTCGTGGGGAGCCCGTCCGCGCCCATGACCCGCATAGCTGGGCCGGGCTTGAACAGGTCCAGCACCTCGTCGAACGGGCTGAACTCGGTCTCAGCGTCCTCGCTCGGCTCCTGCGATTCGAGGACAGTCTCATCCGGCTGGGCGACGTCGCGCCCTTCTCCAGGCTCATCGGACATCCCGACACGGTAAGCACAGGGGCGACCAAGAGCAAGTCGTCCCTACCGTGAGGGGCCTGCCTATTGAGAGGGGCTCGGTGAGGCCTCGGAGGCCTGGTCGACGAGACGCGCCGCATCCATGCCCGGAGCCCGCGGGAGCGTCTGCTTCGCGCCCTCGTCGAAGCCCTCGATCGCCTCGACAAGCCTCGGATCTACCGCCATCAGCGACGCCGGATGACCGAGCTTTCGCAGCTCTTCCCCCCTCCGGTTCACTTCCAACGAGAATCGCTGCAGCTCCCGCATCATCCAGGCCTGAGCCGCCCCCGCGGCGGAACTCGACCGGAGGTGAAAGCCCTGCCAGCCGTCGCGCTCCTTCTCGATGCCCTCGATGATGGAGAAGAACTCGCGGGCCCGACGCTCGTGCAGAGTTGCGAGCGCCGCGAGCTGCTCAGCCGCTGACTGCGCGTCGGCCGCCGCTTGGCTCACGCCCTCCAGCGCAGTCGTCAGCGCCACGATGCGACCGCGGGCGCGTGCCCATCCCAAGAAGAACCCCAACGCGGCGAAGGTGAGAGCAACCCAAATATTTTCGTGCATCTATCTACCCGTACTCTTTCATCAGCCAGCGGATGGCGCAGTCGGCTCCAGGGTGGAGGTGCGGGCCCGGGAGCGGGCGAGCCCACATCCACTCCGTGTGCTCGGCATTGAGCGTCGGCTCGAACTGCTCGCGCACTGTGCACACGAACATCTCGTAGATCAACGTCGCGTCGTCCGGGACCTCGTAGACCTCCTGCCACGGGACGCTCATCACGTCGCCGTCACCGAGACGCACGAGCAGGTGTGTGTCCGCGAAGGTGGTCAGGTCCGCCGAGAAGCCTGTCTCCTCGTCCAGCTCACGACGCGCCGCGTCCGCTCCGCGCTCGCCCGGTTCGAGCATGCCGGCCGGCGTCGCCCAACCCTCGCCGTCAGCGCGTTTGAGGAGGAGGACTCGCCCCGTCGTCTCGGCGATGATCAACATGCCCGCCGCGAACATCATCGGTCGCTGTACTTCTTCGCAGCAAGGCGCTCCATTGCGCTCTCGACGCGCTCCGGCATCTTCGCCAGCCGCTTCCCTCGGCGATAGGTCCTCATGTATTCCGCGTGGTAGCGCGTACAGTACCGCTGCCGACCGTAGCGACTGTCGAGCGAGAACTCCGTCTCGTCATGCCACGCAAGATGCCCAGCGCACCACGCCTTCCCCTCTGGAGCCCTGCGGACTCCGGCGTGACGTTCGGCCTTGGTTCGGCGCGGTTGCATGGGGAACGTTTTACCGTGACTGTTATTTAGCGCAGAGCTGTTCGAGCGCCAGCAGCAGCGCCCTGACGTCCGCCGCTGCGGTACGCACCCGCAGCGTAAGGAACGGATCCTCCGTATGGGTCAGCGACTCCAGGAGAGCACGCACCTGCGTCTCCAGTCGAGCGACCTCGCTCACGGGCACGTAGCCCGCATCATGCAGGTCCTCGTCCGTCGCCCACTCCGTGTCCCCCGGCTTCAGGTTGTCGGTGCCGGGGACCGTGCGGGTGCCACGCCCCGTCTTCACCGTCAGGAGCCCGAACTCCGCAGGCGCCGATCTCGTGAACGTGATCGGCTTACTCACGCGGGCGTCTCCCGCGAGGGAGCGCAGGGGCCGCGCGACCGGGCAGCGCGCCGCGCGGCTGCTCACTCGCGTCGAGACGCGCCTCGATCCTCTCCAGGAGGCTCAACATCTTGATGTTCGCCTTCTGACCAACACGCTGGTCAGTTCGCCCCATCGCCGCCGGGTCGTAGATCGACGTCGCGATCGCGCCGTCGCCGAAGATGCCGCCCGCCGTCTGTCCACCGAGGCCATGCACACCGTCGGGCAGCTCCGCCTCTTCCTCGTACCAGCGCTCCATCGCCTCCTCAGCAGACTCGGGCTCGTCCTGGTAGCGCACGACGGGAGAGCCGGGGAACGACTGCGACTGGTGGCGCTCGACAGCCTCGGCGCGCGTGCGCGCGACGGCGGCGCCACTCGCGTCCCCGCTACCCGAGCGTGCGATCGCACGCGACGGCACGGGCTCATGGTGAGCGGGCGGAGGAGGCGCGCCGCCGAGCGCGCCCTGCAGCAGCTCGTTCTGCACCTCCTCGACGGACATCTTTCTCGCCTTCGCGATGGCCCGGATCGCGTCATCGAAGTCGGACATGGCTCAAGGATCGCTCAGGCTAGCCGTCTGCGCAAGCCGGAGGCGTCTCCGCTGGAACGGCTGCTGGTTTCTTCTTTTTGGGCTCCGCGGGGAAGGCTGCGCGAGCGAGCTTTCGGAGCCCCTTCAGCTCCCCGGAGTGGATGAGCCAGTTCGGGTTCCCGATGCACCGCCCCGTGCGCACCGAGAACAGCTCCACCGATACGGGCGTCTCGCTGCCGCCGTCCCAGCCCCAGGTGAGCCACACGCGGAGACGCGACTCGAAGCGATGTACGCGCTCGCGGCGCTCCTCCTGCGGCTTCGCCGTGCGCCTGTAGCCGGCCTCGCCACGCTTGACGTGTCCGTCTCCATCGGTCGTGCGCGAGAGCACCGTCCACCGCTGCACGCGAACGTCGGTCACGCTTGCGTCCTCTTCGCGATCTCGTCGGTCACCACCTTCTCCCAGTGCTTGAGATTCAGCCTGGTGAACAGCCGCGCGAGCAGGCCGTCCGGCTCTGCCTCGATGACCTTGGCCATGAACACGAGCGCTGGCATCTCGGTAAGGATCTGCCATTCGTCGTCGCTGAACAGCTCCGGCTTCACGACGCGCTGCAGGTGACGCACGAGCCGCTGCCAGATCGACATCTGCCTCTGCCCGCGCTTGATGTACCAGAGCGCCTTGCGGAGGTCTTCAACCTCGTTGCCCTTGAGCCCGGCACGCCAGCAATACTTCAAGGCGTTGCCCGCGTTGAACGCCATGTACTCGCAGATCTCGATCGCCTCGACGCCGCTTACGTGCAGGTTGTAGTGCTTGGGTTTCTGTACCGGGTCGAACTTCTGGTCGTCAGACATTTGGTCCTCCTGTCAGGCTTGCCACGTTGCGCAGCTCGTGCGCCAGCGCGTCTTCCAATTCCGAGACACGGTTTCGGAGACGAAGAATTTCCGCGTCGTCGTCCGCGACGACAGCTACCGATAGCCGACATAGATTCCCCAGCGCTGCTCGCTCGTCGTGCAGCGCTGCCGTCGTGTCGGCGCCTCGTCGATAGAGCCGCTCGACCTTAGCCTCCGCTCGCGACAGGGCCTCGTCCAGAAAGCTCGCTTCGTCCGCGGCCTCGCCGATGAGCCGGTTCGCGACGTCGAGCGTGGCGCGCGTCTCGGTCAGCTCGACGAGCGGATTCACCGCGTCGCGGTTTTGCTCCCAGCACGCCTTGTGCAGCCCGCGCCACGTCGTCGTGCCGTGATTGCGCACGCACACGAGGTACTCGACCCGAGGCCCGAGGTATGAGCCGAGATGCGAGCCCGAAGGGAAGCCGAACACGCTGCGCGGTAACCCTGCTCGCGGGAGACCGCAGCAGAGGCACGAGAGACGGGTGTCCTCACCCTCGGCAGCCGTGACGGGGAGGCAGAGCCAGCGGCCGCCGGAAACCGGGTTCAGACGCTCGACCTCGTCGTCGAGCCAGGGCGGCGGCGTGCAGAGCGCGATGAGGCCGTCGCAGAGCGACGCGAATGTACCGACGTATTCTGCCTGGTAAAGCCAGGTGTCGCTCCGCGTGGAGAAGCCCATCTCTGGCCCTCCGGGGTGCAGCATGCGAATCAGCTGATTGGTGGAATGGATCACCTCCACCACGAAGTAGAACTTACCCTGGTAGCGCCAGACGTCACCAGGAGACGTGGGGGCGTCCATCAGCCGTGTGCTCCCCGGTACCCGAGGATGTCCTCCTCACCGTGCACCAGCTGCCGCTGCGAGATCCATCCGTTGAACGGACCCGCGTAGTGGAGCGGGCCGCGCACGCGAGCGATGGTCGCCTTCCTCCCGGAGTAGAGGACGATGCTCGTGCCCACCGCGGGCGGCTCGTCCCGGAACCGAGCGGTGCGCAGCGTCGGGCCATTGACCAGCGATACGTCGTACGCGCGCGTCCACTTCAGCTCGTCCTCGTCCATCGGACGCGCCGCGTGCTCCAGCGGGCTCATGTGCCCCTTCGCCGCGAGCGTGTCGTCGTAGAGCGTGACGTCCGCCGCCGGGTCCCGCTTCCCCTCGTGCGTGAGGCCAGAGACGCGAGCGCAGCGCGCGACGCTGACCTTGACCGGGTCGAAGCCGTTCACGGTGAGCCAGTACGCTTCCCCGACGTCCTTGGCTCCGCCCGCCGTGTCGCGCATCCACATCCGCTCTACGAGCGGGAGGTGCCACTCACCGGGCTTCAGCTGCACCGGCGCGCTCGCGTTCCGCGCGTCCCGTAGCATCGACGCGAACACCTGGTACTCCCCCATCGCCGCGGGGTTCACCCGCTGGTGCTCGTGGTTGTCCCAGTCGGTCGCCGTGATGATCGCCGTGTGCCAGGACCAGGGGTCGAGCACGCGGTTCGCGTACTGCTTGTGCACACCCATGTCCGCCAGCTCTCGCGCCGTCTCGATGGCGGCGCGACCGAGCGCGACCCAGCGGGCGCGGGCCGCCTCGGCCTCGTCACCGGAGAGCACCTCGCTGTGCTGCATCCCCTTCTGGTTCCTCCCGAAGGCCGCGGGGATGAACATGTCCTCCTCGACCGCCGCGATCTTCTTCGCGACCGGGATGGCGCGGGACGACGCGCTGTTCCTCCCGAACTGCCGGGTCGTGTTCACCTCGGCCAAGATCAGGCGCGGGAACGTTCCCATGCACGTCGTCAGCCGGTGCCCCGCAGGGCTCACCGAGTCAGCAAGAATCTTCACTTCGTAGGCCATTCAGATCTCCTCCAGCAGCTTGTCGATGCGGGCGAGCGCCCGCGTGAGCTTTCGTTGAGTACCCTCGTGCTTCGCCTTCAGCTCGGCGATCACCTTGCCGGCCGCCTTCATCAGCTCGGCCTTCTCTTTTTCGAGCGTCTTGATGCGCGCGCGTAGCTCCGCGATGTACGGCTCGCTGAGCGGCATCAGGTCGCCGCTGAGCGTCACGGCTTCCACTCCTCGATGAGCACGGCAACCTTGGCTCCCCAGAGATGGGTCAGCTCCCACTGGATCCAATCGGCCGTACCGCGCAGCGCCTCCCATCGCGCGTGAGGGAACATCTCCTCAGAATGCCTCCACGGCTCCCGGTAGAGCTGGGAGAGGAACGTCTCGACTGAGTCTACGAGCCGCTCCTCGTAGATGCGGACCATCCGCCTGTTGCGAGAATCGCTCACTCTTGGCCTCGCGTTCCTGTGACGCCCTCGTACATAGTGAAGCCGAGCCGCTCCGCCAGCATCACCGCGGACCAGGGGTGTTCCAGCGTCTTCTCCTCGGGCCAGAGTGGCATCGGGACGAGCAGGAGGTCGTCACGCCGAATCTTCAGATACCACTCGGCCCTCTCGCGCGCGGCAAACCAGCCTCGCTCCCACACCACGCAGATGACGCGATAGTCCGAGGCGTGAGCAACGAGCCAGCGCTCGACCTCCCCCGACGGCCCGGAGGCCTCCGCGCTCGACCGCGGCTGCGCGATCATCTCAGGCGTCCACTTGATCACGGGGCGCCTCCATTCTTGCGAGCGTTCCGCGGCAAGTACCTGGCGCCGAAGGCAGCAACCGTCGCGTACACGAAATAGTCGCCGCGCGCCCGCTTCACGTTCTTCACGAAGAACCGTTTCACGCGAGCGAGACGTCGCTTCGTCACGCGACGACGCCGGTGCGGGCTCTCCCAACGCCAGAGGCCAATTATCTCCACGCGCATCAGACCACCTGCTCCGACCGCAGTGAGCGCGCTGTCACGTACCACACGTGCCACTTCGTGACGTCCCCAGACGGGGCACGGACATGGACCTCGACGGCCTCCTCTTCCTTCGCCTCCTCCAGCGGATCACGCGCTCGGGCGAAGGCGGCACCCTGCGCGCTCACGGCCTTCACGACGCGGCCGTCCTGCTCGCTCTCGCCCCCTCCGGGGATCCAACACGTGAACTCAAGCGTCATCGTCCACCTTCACCTGGCGCACGTGCCACTCGACGGACGGCGCGGGCTTGCAGCCCCAGACCGTCAGCTCCCCGTCGGGCTCGACGACGTGCACGATGACCTCGTAGGTGCCGCCTTCGTATCGCTCCTCGGCGAGCTGAGAAGCGACGTACTGCGCGCTCGACCCATCACGGGGCACGGCGTCCGCTTCTTCCTCCCCGTCGTCGGGGACCCAGCAGAGGAACCTCATCGCTTCCCCGTTCCGAGCAGCTCGCTGATCTCCTCGGAGCGCGCTCGCTTGCCGGCCTCGTAGGCGGAGTCTAGCAGCGACTGAAACCGGCGAGCCTCTCGCGCGGGATAGAGCCCGCGGTTTTCTTGCATGATGCCCTGCGCCCAGCTGTTCGTGAGCTGGAGCAGATGCAGCGTGTTCGCGTGCCGCGGCATCCCCGGCCCGTGCAGCTCGACCACGACGCCGAGCGCGTCCTCCGTCACCGTGAACCTGTATCCGTCGCTCATGTTCTTTGCTCTCTTTCTCGGACGCGATGCGCCCGCTTCGGCGCGTCCTTCCGCTTGTTCGCTGGCCACACCGGGTCGGGGCTCTCCGCCAGCCGCGAGTAGATGTTGTGCCCGTTCATGATGCTACGCTTCAGCCACCGGTAGACACGGGGCGACATCCGCACGTAGCTCTGGTCTGACGGCAGGGTGCAGCCGTTCTGGAGCGTCGTGAGTGCGCGGATGTCTTCGGCGCTCACGTGCTCCCCTTCCCCCGTACGCCCGCCATCCTGGCGCCCGCGAGCGCCGTCCCGACCGCGTCGCTCTCGTGCTCGCTCATGTCGTCAGGAAGCCCGTTCACGATGGCCCGCACGGCCCGCTGCACCTGGGCCTTCGTCGCGGTCTGCTTGATGCCCATGAGCACCTTCTTCACCTGGGCGGGCGTCGGCTCGATGAAGTGGGTGCCGTAGAGGTAAGCGTAGGCGCGCACCATCCCGACGACCTGCTGCACGAGGAGCGCCTCCACGTTCGTAAGCCCCTTCCGGCGCTTCCCCTCCTGTGTGCCCGTCTGGCTCTCGCAGGCGATCACCGTCTCGGACTTCCTGACGTGGAATATCTCCGGAGGCACCTCGTAGAGCGCCTTGTATATGACGTGCAGCCGCTCGTGGAACGGCATGGAGGGGGGCGTCGTCACGAGCCTCACGTAGGGGGCGCTCCAGCGCTGCTCGGAGCCGCGCGTGAGGCACGCGATGCCGAACGTCGCATAGCCGGGATCGACGCCGATGGCGGTTCGGATCATTCGGGCCTCCGATACAGCTCGTGCTGCTCGACGGACTCCGGCGCAACCTTCGAGAGCGCATACCGGATGAGCATGCTCCGGTTCGCGCGATAGAGGCCGAATGCCTTCAGCCGCTCGACCTTCTTATCCAGCTCGCGCAGGTCCTCGACGTAGAGCGAGATGCAGATGACCTTGTACGGGATGGAATTCAATACTCTCGGGGCGGGATCCTCTGCGCTCTGCAGCGCCAGCTCTTCCTTGGTCTGCCGGACGGCCATCCCCGCCGACCCGTCGTCATTCTCGACGTAGTGACCGTCCCGGTGCCCGCGTGCCTTCACGCAGTGCCATGGCTTGCGCTCACCGTCGATCTTGAACGCCTTGCGACACTTCTTCATTCGTAGCCCTCTGGCAGCTCCATGATGTCGCACTCGGGGACGCGCCACTTCGTGCCCGGGCGCGAGGGCCAGTCGTCAGAGAAGCGTTCCTCGACGCATGCCCAGACCCGCTGCTCGACCAGCCCCGCGTCCGCGCGGTCTCGGTACGCGAGCGTGCGGGAGCTGGTCTTCTCGGGAGACTGGTCGCTCTCTCCCTCGACCACGCCGAGCACGAGGACCCGCGAGGGGCCGCGACGCGCATGCCGGGTTCGATCTTCACGATGGCGGCCCTCCGGGACCGAGCCCTTTCCGAACGGATTGATGGATCATGCGCGCGAACTCGACGAACTCCTCCTCGTTGAGGGTGCGACCTCCGTCCGCCTGGGACAGGATGTCCGCGACGGCAAGTCCGGAGACGAGGAACGCCGAGGCGCGGTGCGTCTCGCGGAGCCCGAGGTTCCGGAAGTGCATGCTCGCACGGATGAGTTCCTGATAGAATTCCTGGAGCAGCGGTAGCTGGGGAATGTCGTCGCTCACGGCTCCTCCGTCCGCTCGGCGATACCAGCGTCCGCCTTCAGGTTCTGGCGGCGGCGAAAGTGCTCCGGGTCGATGGCGAGCACGCGCGCCAGCTCGGCCGCCTCGCACTCGTCGGCCGAGATCCCCTTGGCCGAGCAGTACGCGAGGAGCGTTAGCTCGATGCCGCCCACCTCCTGCGCGGCGTCTCCCGGCGGCTTGCCGTACACGTGAGCGACGATGGCGCGAAGCCGCTCGGGGTCGAGCCCCTCAGCTTGAGCCAGCTCCACCGTCTCCTCGAAGAGACGAAGGACGCGCTCGGTGATGTCGTTGGCGTTCGGAGCCCCGAACGCGCAGCACACCCAGTCGTAGACCTCGACCTGACGCATGTCCCGAGGCGACATCAGCTCTCGCCCTCCGAGGAGTACTTGGGCTCGCTGCCGAGGTCGTCCCCGATAGCGTTCGGGAACCCGAACTTGACCGCGACGGCCTTGAGCAGCGGAAGCCCGTAGTGCGCGTACCCCTCGTCCGTCGGCTCCTCCTGGTACAGCTCGTCCTCCAGGATCCAGAGCCACATGCGAACGACGTAGAACATGGCGTTCGCGGAGATGCCGCGCTTGTCGATCGCCTTCTCGAAGCCGAAGGCCACGTCCGCGCGGAGCTGCTCCATGACGGTGGACGGCGTCCACTCTCGCTGCCTCCACGTTGGCGCAGCGCCATCGTTCAGCTCGAAGCCGAACGTTGGAACCTCGCTTGCCGGAAAGAACTCCGAGAGCCGCGCGTAGTCGCGACCGTCGATGCAATCCGATTCTCGCCCGCCTTTGACTGCTGCGAGCACGTCTTCTTGTGTCTTCATGCCGCTCACCCGCTCCTTTGCCACTCGGCCCCGAGACGGCGCGCAGCGCGACGCGCCTCAGAGCCCCACGTCATCAGCGTGTCCACGTCCTGACCAAGCCGTGCGTGCACGTGCTTCTCCTGCTGGGCCCTCTGCCAGAGGCGCTCGACCTCGCGCCCGATCTCCTCGAAGCCCCTCGCCTCGTCAGTCGCCTCCGCTCGCTCCTCGAAGGGCGCGACCAGGCGCTGGACGCGGCCGCCGGAGGATTCGTATAGCTCCCTCAGCTCGGCGAGCGTGGCGCCGCCGTGGCCCGGCAGCGCGCTTCTCCCAAGAACAACGAGGAACAGAAACTGTCGTTCTCCGTGGCGGGAGATCAGCTCGTACCACCCGGTGACATTCGCCTCGTCGGTCGCCATTCAGTTCACCATCTCCGTCTGCGCCACCGGCAGCTTGACCATCTCGTCCAAGAACCAGTGGAGGTCCGCCGCCTCCTGCTCCAGCTTCGCCATGTCCGTCCGCAGCGTCACCGCCATCGTGAGCTTGAGCCCCGAGCGCGAGATGGAGATCCCCGTCACCTCGACGTGACGAATCGACGTGAGCACGCGCAGCGCCCTCTGGATCTCAGGCATGCGCGCGTCCCAGTACGGCGCCCACCACCACGGCGTGACGTCGGCTTCGAGCTTGCTCGTGTCCGCTTCCGGACGGCTGCTTCCCATGTGGATAGCCAGGCTAGCCAGCAGCGGGGGCCTCGTCAACCGGGAAGTGCGATTCAGCGGCGAACGAGCCCGATCATCTCCCGGGCCGCGTCGTCCACGGTGCCGTGCACGTCGATGTGCCCGGTCGGCGCGGCGCTCTCATCCGTCGCGGGGTTCCCCTCCCAGAACGTCACCTGCCAGGACACGTTCGGGCGCGTCGAGCGGAAGAGCGTGACCCAGCCGCTCCCGTGGCGCATCGGCGCCAGGAACGAGCCGGTCTCCCTCATCGAGCGGGTGACCTTCGCGACGAACGCCTCGCGCTCGGCGCGGACACGCGCCATGAACTCGAAGAGGGTCTCTGTCACGACATCCTCGACGCGAGCTTTGCCACCCGCGCCGGGGTCGGGGAGTACGCCCACATGATCAGCGCCAGGTGCCGCCGCGTTGGCACGCCGTCCTTCCAGAGCGGCTCACCATGCGCCTTCACTTGCGACATGTGTCGCGACACGAAGTTGTCGCGCTTCCGCGCCCAGTGATCCGATAGCCGATTCGGATCTCCGCCGGCACGGCGGTACGCGGTCATAAAGCCACGCGGGCTGCGCGCCACGGCCGACACGCCGAGCTTCCTGGCCGCAGACATGTACTGGTCGATGAGCCATAGGCTCAGGTAACGCGGGCTTCTCACAGCGCCTCGCGGCCGTTAGAGATGAGCGTCTCCTCGATGTCGGCCGCGGGCCCCGCCGGCGTGTGCCCGGGATCGAACACCACGAGCCGCGTCCAGTCGTTGGTGCTCGTCAGCACGTGCCACCCGATGTTCATCAGGTGCACGTCACGGAGATACACCCCGTTCGAGGCGAGCATCGCGAGCGACTCGCCGAGCGGCGCGCACGCGCCACCCTGAAAGCCCATCTCGGCGATGCGCTGGATCTTCTCTTCGATCTTGTTGCGGAGCCCCGAGGCGTCGCCGCTGTAGACGCCGTACCTGCTCCGAATGTCCTCTCGCGCAGCTTTCGCCGCCGCTGACTCGCGACCGCGCCACTGCGCGTTCCAGACGTGCCAGTCGGTCGCCGCCGTGCGGTACTTGCCGAGCGCTCCAAACGTCTCGTCGAGATCCTTCCCGTCGGGCCCGCTACGCGCGAGGTCCCCGAACCAGTCGCCCTCGGCGAGGTTGTACTTGGCCCGAGTGAACTCACTGAAGCGAAGCGAGCCGCGCACATCCGTGAACACGGGCTCGATGCCCATCGCGCACGATGGCCCAGACCTTTCGCTTCTTCCCGCTGTGCGAGATGTCCGGCATCAGCCGCGTGATGCTCTTGATGTTCGGGAAGCCCATGCCCCCGTACTGCTCTTCCCGCACGAGGCCCACGATCTTCGACCAGATGGGGCCCTCGGTCGGATCGATCGAGAACTTCACCACGAACGGCGTCGTGCTCTCGAACACGCAGCCCCAGTGCCCGCACCCGAGCATCCGACCAATGGGGACTTCGAGCACGTCCTCGATGGCAGCCTGCTTTGTGAGCAGGGCCTCGACCCACTTCTTCTTCCGGTAGCCCGGCACGTCACGCACGGGGCGGGGGACGAGGCGCATCCCCATCGCTAGCGCCGCGTCGAAGACGCTCTGCCGTGCGGCGAGCCGTGACGGCTGCGCATCGACGCGCCGGTGAGCGCCAAGAACTCCGCGCGCGAGTGCCCCGACGCTTCCCAGTCCGGCTCGAAGCCGCCGCGCTCGATCCAGTCCATCAGGTCGGACTTCGCATCCCGCGCTTCGGCGATGTCCCCGGCGTCCACAGCTTCCCAGTACCGAGTGAGCGCTGCATCCGGATCCATGTTCACCGCGAAGTGGTGCGGCCTCGCGTAATGCTCGCGCGGCGCTTCTGGATTGAACGGCTTGTCGTCGTATGAGCGCACCATGCGGCTCGCATGCCCGAGCGCGCTCGGCTGCCGCACGCGCGGGTGACCGACTCGCGGCGGGGGCGGCGGGCGCTGCCCATTGCCCGCGTAGCCGCGCTCCTGCAGCCACGCGCCCTCGGCCTCGGTCGCTGCCTCGCGTGGCGAGAAGCCCGCCTGGTACAGCTGGCGCCAGTACAAGGGCGCGATGTCGTCGAAGTACGGCGGCGGCGTGAGCGCGTTCACGACGTCGCCGACCCACGCGCCGTACGACTCGCTGCGGTTCGCTTCCAGCTCCGCCCGCGGCTCCATGAGCGCGCGGCGCAGGCGCTCCTGCTGCTCCTCGCGCTCGTCCTCGCGCTGCGCCGGAGGCACGAGTGCTTGCTGCAAGAGCGCGTGCTCCTCGGCTCCAAGCCGATGCGCCGGCTGCGCTCCGAGGAACGCATCCTCGGCGACGACGAGCGCGAACTCGAAGTCCACGTCGGTCGTGCGGCCCACGGCGCCGCGCTTGTCCGAGATCATCACCTCGAACTGCTCGGGGTCAGCTCGCAGCGCCATGAACGTGAGCCCCGCGTCGTACTCGCTCAGGAACGCATGCACGCGATGCTCGAACTCCGGGCTCACGTACCGCGTGCGAGAGCGCGAGCCCATCGCGTGGTTGAGTGCTTCCTCGATCCAATCGGTCTCGACGACGTCACCCGGGTCGAACGTGATCTGGAAGCGGCCCTCACGGAGCGGCAAGATCGCGACGGCGACGTGGTCTTTGACGAGCCACTTCAGGAGCCGGTCCTGGAACTTCGGATCCAGGTCGTAGAGCGTGACGTCGTCTGGGTCGCGTTTGGCCATCGGGAAAGACCGCTCAGGGGATGCCGTTCTGGAATCCATCGTACTCGTCGAACTCGCTCTGTTCAAGCTCGGCGAAACGCACGTATTCCTTGGCCAAAGCGAGCTTGTAGATCCCCGTCGGACCGTTTCGCTGCTTCCCGATGATGATCTCCGCGATGCCTTTTACCTCGGCCTCGTCCGAGTACATCTCGGGACGATACACGAACAGCACCGTGTCCGCGTCTTGCTCCAGGCTGCCCGATTCGCGCAAGTCCGAGAGCTGCGGACGCTTGTCGTTGCCCTTTCGCTCTTCGACTTTGCGATTCAGCTGCGAGAGCGCAATGACGGCAACCTGCTCGTCCTTCGCGAGCTGCTTCAGCTGGCGCA
>Ga0265342_10003167_pt1 | contig 13691 bp, 8 predicted proteins | sample 4CB327metaG_FD_203125 | JGI IMG/M metagenome (GOLD analysis project Ga0265342, IMG submission 203125) | Rhizosphere microbial communities from Carex aquatilis grown in University of Washington, Seatle, WA, United States - 4-CB3-27 metaG | ecosystem: Host-associated > Plants > Roots > Rhizosphere...
ACAACCACATCGCGGGTCACCACGCATTCTGTCACCCCACTAAGCGAAGGAATCTCGTACATCACGTCCAGCATGACTTCTTCCAGAATGGCCCGCAACCCGCGCGCCCCGGACTTCCGGCGCGCGGCCTCCTCGGCCACGCTGCGCAAGGCGTCTTCGGTGAAACGCAGCTTCACGCCCTCGAGATCCAGCAGGCGCTCATACTGCTTGGCCAGCGCGTTCTTGGGCTTCCACAGGATGGCCATCAGGTCGTCCACGTCCAACTCGTCGGCCGCGACGATGATGGGCAAGCGACCCATGAACTCGGGAATCATGCCGAACTTGACCAGATCCTCGGTGCGCGCTTTGGCTCGCAGCTCGTTCTTCGATTCGTCGCTCTTGCTGATGGTGGCGCCGAAGCCAAGCCCGCGCGTTCCGATGCGCCGGCGCACCAGCTCCTCCAGCCCATTGAAAGAGCCGGTACACACGAAAAGGATGTTGGTGGTATCCACCTGCACCAACTCTTGCTGGGGCCGGTTGCGTGCGCCGTCCGGCGTGATGGAGGCTTGCTTGCCTTCCAGAATCTTGAGCAGGGCCTGCTGCACGCCCTCACCCGACACGTCGCGGGTCACCGAGGGCCCGCCCCCTTTGCGCGCGATCTTGTCGATCTCGTCGATGCACACGATCCCGCGCGCCGCCTTTTCAGGGTCGTTGCCCGCGTTGCGGTACAGCGACTTGATCACGCTGTCCACGTCTTCGCCCACGTAGCCGGCCTCGGTCAACGTGGTGGCATCCGCCATGGCGAAGGGCACGTCCAGCTTGCGCGCCAGGGTCTGCACGAGAAGGGTCTTGCCGCAGCCGGTGGGTCCGATGAGCAGGATGTTGCCCTTCTGGATCTCGACATCGCCGGCCTTGCCGTGCTGGCCGATGCGCTTGTAGTGGTTGTACACCGAGACCGACAGGGCCTTCTTGGCGCGTTCCTGGCCGATCACGTAGCGATCGATCTCGTCGTAGATCTCGCGCGGGCGCGGGTAGCGCGGACGCTCCGCCGCCTCTTCCTTGGCGATGATGTCGTTGCACAGGGCCACGCATTCGTCGCAGATGAAGACCCGCGGGCCCGATATGAGCTTCCGCACCTCGCGCCGGCGCTTTTGGCAGAAGGAGCAGTGGAAGTCGTCCATCCCCCATGAGTATTGCATCCGAACTCCAAACAAGCCAAGCCTGTCAACCTGGATCGCAATGAACCCCTTGCGCGCGCAGGGAAAAGGTGTTCCGCAGAGGACGGTTTTTGGCCGCAGCGCGTGCCGCGGTGGCCTGGCCGAGGAATGCAAGAAAAAAAGAATCTTGGCCTCGCGCCAGGAGGCCGGGTAAATGGATAGCGGTTAGAACCATGTGTGGAATTGTTGGATACGTAGGAACAAGGGAAGCGACGCCCATCTTGCTGGGTGGGCTGCGCCGGCTGGAATACCGGGGCTACGACTCGGCGGGAATCGCCGTGTGCAACGGCGGCGAGGCCCATCGGGTGCGCTGCCAGGGCAAGTTGGCGGCCTTGGAAAAGCTGCTGGACGGAGCGTCTCCGAAGGGTGGGTACGGCATCGGACACACGCGTTGGGCGACCCACGGCCGGCCCTCCGACGAGAACGCCCATCCGCACAAGGCCGGTCCCATCTCGGTCGTGCACAACGGGATCGTCGAGAACCACGTGGAGCTGCGCGAGCGGCTCATCGCCTCGGGCCGCCATTTTTCGTCGCAGACCGACACCGAGGTCCTGGCTCACCTCATCGACGAGGCCTTGCAGGCCGGCGCCGCCTCGCTGGTCGAAGCGGTGCGCGTAGCCTTGCGCCAGGTGACGGGCGCCTATGCCATCGCCGTGCTGTCTGATCGCAGCCCGAATTTGCTGGTGGCGGCGAGAAACGCGTCGCCGCTGGTGTTGGGCATCGGCAAGGGCGAAATGTTCATCGCCTCGGACGCGCCTGCCATCCTCGAACAAACCCGCGACATGCTGTTTCTCGAGGACGGCGACATAGCCGAGCTGGATCATTTAGGCGCGCGCATCACCGATCTCGACGGAAACCCGGTGCTGCGCAAGCCGCGCACCGTGACCTGGACTGCGGGGCAGGCGGAGAAGGCCGGCTATCCGCACTTCATGCTGAAGGAGATCAACGAGCAGCCGCGCGCGGTGACCGACACCCTGCGGGGACGCTTGCTCCCTGACAGCAACGACGCGGTTCTAGGGGATCAAGAGGTGACCCCGCTGCCCAGCCGTGTGATTATCCTGGCCTGCGGGACTTCGTATCACGCGGGCCTGGTGGGCAAGTTCCTCATCGAAAACATCGCGCGCATTCCCTGCGAAGTGGACCTGGCCAGCGAATTCCGCTACCGGGAGCCGGTGGTTGGATCGAGGGATCTGGTGGTGGGGATTTCCCAAAGCGGCGAGACCGCCGACACCCTGGCGGCGGTCAAAGAGGCAAAGGCGCGGGGCGCGCGCATTCTCGCCATCTGCAACGTGGTGGATTCGGCCATCCCGCGCGCCTCGGACCTGGTGCTGTACACGCACGCCGGCCCCGAGATCGGCGTGGCGTCCACCAAGTGCTTCACGGCCCAGCTCGCGGCGCTGGCGTTGCTGGCCATTCACCTGGGCCGACGCAATGGCGCTCTAGCCGGCGTGGCGGCCACCGAGCTGGTGGGCGCGTTGATGCACATCCCGCACAAGATGAGTGAGACGCTCAAGGAATGCGGCGACTTGAAGGCGCTCGCCCGTAAGTACAAGAACGCGCGCGACTTCCTTTTCCTTGGGCGCGGCACCAACTACCCCATCGCGCTCGAGGGTGCGCTCAAGTTGAAGGAGATTTCCTATATTCATGCCGAGGGCTATGCCGCCGGCGAGATGAAGCACGGGCCGATTGCGCTCATTGGCGATGGGTTGCCCGTGGTGATCATCGCGACCCAGGGCAAGGGCTACGACAAGGTGCTGTCTAACTTGGCCGAGGTGCGCGCGCGCGAGGGCCAGGTCATCGCGGTGGCCACCAAGGGCGACACGGCGATTCTTGACCAGTGCGAGGACGTGCTGTGGGTTCCTGATGCGCCCCCGCTGCTGCAGCCGATGCTGACCGTACTGCCCTTGCAGATGCTGGCCTACGCGGTGGCGGTGGCACGCGGGAACGACGTCGATCAGCCGCGCAATCTGGCCAAGAGCGTGACCGTCGAGTAGGTCCAGCTTACTGCAGCGGGGCTACCGGCGCGGCTTGCCGGCGGGGACCGATCTCCACGAAGAGCGAGTCCGCGCCTCCCACCGGTCGCACCAGCCGCCCCGCGCTGAGCGCGCGCAGCTCGGCCTCGGGAACGTCGGGCAGGACGAACACACGTCGGCCCGCCCGCTGGAACGCCTCCACCAGAGCCGGGGCATCGTGGCCGTGGTCGGGCCACGTGCTCGCAATCACCAGATCTCGTCGTTCCAGCAGCAGCGGTCCCAGCGCATCAGCACGCTGGGCGAACAGTGCTACGGGCACGTCGGGCAGAAGCGCGGCCACCGACGAAAGCTTGCTCAGGTTCGCAAGCCGCCGGGCACGCGCAGCCGGCAGATCGTCGCCCATGTGCACGGCCGCTGCCCAACCGAGAAGAACGCCCGTGGCCGGCGCCAGCCAGCGCTGCACGCGCGGTCGGCGCCGCGCGGCCGCAAACAACAGGACCGACGCGAACGCCAGCACCAGAGGCACGTACATCAGGGCGAGTTGGCGCACCGCCGAGGCCGGCGAGAGAGCCAGCGGTATGGCGGCCCCAAGCACGCCAGCCGCTGCCCCGGCCGCTAGCGGCCGCCAGCGCATCCCCGTCCGCTCGACCAGCAGCGCAAGAGCCAATGCGGCCAGCGGGATCAGATCGAAGAAATAGCGAGCGTTGTAGCACCAGCCGTCGGGACGGTCGGTGCCCGCGAAGGCAAATAGAAGCAGCACTCCGGCCACGACGATGCCCGCCGCGCGCAACACCCGGCGCGCCGGATTCGCGGGCTCACCGCGCAGCCAGGCCGCGGCCATGGCCATCATCACCGCCAGTACCCAGGGTGCGGATTGCAGAAGCGCCTTCTTCACGGCCGACAGCAACAGCAATGCGCCGGTGTCGCTCCAGTGACCGCCTATCTGCTGCCACATGGGGATGTGTCGCTGCATGCTGAAATCCAGCACATGGGCGCCGAATGCGCGCAGGGGATCCCATCGCGACGCGCCTGTCGCCAGCCCCCGCAAGGCCACGTAGCCGCGGCCCTTGCTGACCGGACTCACGATGCCCGCGCGCAAACTGTTGACAACCGAGCAAAGAGCAAGCGGCAGCGCGAGGCCAGCGGCGTACGCCATGGCCTTGCGCAACCGCTGCACCGGATCGGTCAGCAGCGCAAGCCCGATCAGGCCGGCGGTCACGATGTGCTGGTAGCGCACGCCAGCGGCCACACCAGCGAGGAGCCCGGCGGCATATGCCCAGCGAACCCGATCCCGCTCGGCCGCATGGAGCGCAGCCACGAAGGCAGCCACGGACAAGCAGGCAGCCAGCGCATGCGGCCACACCCCGACGGCGTACTCGAGCGAAAAACCAGCCAGAGCAAAGGCCAGTGCCCCGACCCACGCCGCCGGCTGCGAGGCCCCCGCCCGCCGCGCCGCCGCGCGTACCAGAGCGATGGTGACCAGCCACGCTGCGATGTTGAGCAGGAAGAGGCCCGTCCAGCCGGCAAGCGAGAAAGGCAGCGCGAAGAGGGCATAGAGAGGAGGGACCACGGAGGAGGCTCGTGCCCCGGGGCGCACCTCTGGCACGGGATCGAAAAAGAGTAACTCGCTCGAGCGCGGCAGGGCGTCCGTGCCGGGCAAGGTCAGCCGGCCCGAACGCAGCGAGACCACCCAGGCCAGGTGGTTGTTTTCGTCGACGGTGAACACACCCGGTACGATGAGCAAGGCGGCCACAGCGCCCAGCACCGCCAGCACCAGGATCACGCTCTGGCGCTCGCTCATGCGGCCCAGGAACCCAGGCGTATCGTTGTTGGACGTCCCGCTTGGCTCTTGGCTCATGACAATTTGCCTGCGCGCGGCCTGACGCCAGCGCACGATACGGGCATTGTAACGGAAGGCTGTCGGGCGCGGTACCGGTTGCAGGGGACCGGCCCGGCAGCAATGCCCGTTTGACAGCGCCGCGTACCTCTCGCGATAATCGTCGCGTTTGAATCTGGAACGCCGCAATTCGCTCGGTGTCGCCATCGCCGGGGACGCCCGACCATGAATGGGACGGGGATCCGCTCGCCGCGGGCGCTTGTCCAGGCGGGCGACGCCTTGCAGGTCGTGCTGGCGATGTTCGCGGCTTATGCGTTGCACGCGCTGCTTTGGCCTCACTTCGCTTTCCTGCGGGCGCCTGCGGGCCCGGAAGGCTTCATCCTGCTGGCGTATCTCGCGCTGCCGTTGTGGGTGATCCTGGTTGCGCTGCTGGGCCTGGACCGTCCGCTGGAGAGGCGCTGGTCGATTGCCCGCACCGTGGCGCGGTTGATCGCTCTCCACGGGCTGGGGCTGGCCGGGCTAACCGCGGTCACCTTTGTCACCAAGACGGTCGTGAATCGCTCCATCGTGGCCGTATTCCTGGCGCTGTCGTTCGTCTTCATGCTGGCGGAGCGGCTCGCACTCCGGCAGTGGGCGAAGCGGCAGCACGCAAAGGGACACACGCGTGGTCGCCTGCTCTTGGTCGGCGAGCCAGGTCCGGCCGTGCGGCGTTTTATGGATGGCCTGCGCGACGATTCGTTCCCGCCCGAGGTCATCGGCTATCTCGGCCGCCAGGAATCGGATGGCGGTGCGCCCAAGCACCTGGGCGCCCTGGGCCAGTTGCCCGCGGTCCTGCACGACGAGGCGGTGGACGCGGTGGTGGTACTGGGCCAGCTTTCTCCGCGCCGGGCGGGCTGGGTCGTACAGGTGTGCGCCGACCTGGGCCTTTCCGCCAGCATCCCCTTGCCCTGGCCGCACGTGCCCCGCCTGGCCCCACACGTCGAGTCGAACGCCGGTACGCACTTCCTGTTCTTCGCTCCGTCCGCGCGCCGGGTGGCGCAACTGGCGGTCAAGCAGGTGCTGGACTTGGTGCTGGCCTTTGCCGCCGTGGTGGTGTTGCTGCCGGTCTTCGTCGGCATCGCGCTGGCCATTGCCCTGCTCGACGGCCGTCCCGTGGTCTTTTCGCAGGTGCGCGTCGGCCTGCACGGCCGTCGCTTCCGCATGCTGAAGTTCCGGACCATGCTGAAGGACAGCGACGAGCTGAAGCCGGCTTTGGCCTCACTCAACGAGGTCGATGGTCCGGCCTTCAAGGCGAGCCACGATCCCCGTGTGACCGGATTGGGCGCCTTCCTGCGCCGGACCAGCCTGGACGAACTCCCGCAGCTTTTTCACGTCCTGGGCGGCGCGATGAGCCTGGTCGGCCCGCGGCCCCTGCCCGAGCAGGAACAGCAGCGCATCCACGGCTCGCAGCGCCGCCGCTTGTCCATGAAGCCAGGGATCACCGGGCTGTGGCAGACCAGCGGCCGCAGCAACGTGGGATTTGCCGAGTGGATGCGCATGGATCAGGAATACGTCGATCGCTGGTCGCTGGGGCTGGACCTGCGCCTGCTGCTGGCCACCATTCCCGCCGTCCTTTCCCGACGAGGGGCGAGGTAGAAGGCGCCGGCCGCTGGCACACTCGGTGTACACGTGCAGAATATCCGGTGCACTTCACCAAGAGCACCAATAATACCTCCGTGAACCCGATGCAAATTGACCGCCCCGACTCCCGATCCGGGCGTCTCTCGACCCGTCTCGGTCGGTTGCTCCTGCGGCCGATCCGGCCATTTCCTTCCACCTCGTCATCAGGTGCACCGGACGCTCGATCCAGCTCCGGCCGGGTGGCCACCAGCCTTTCCTATCTCTACCGCTGGCTCAGGGGCGCCGTGGTGGTTGCGCTTCTCTGCTCCGCGGTCAGCGCCTTGGGTGGCGCCGGGGAGACCACTCTGCTCGTCATTGTCCTGACGTTCGTCTGGTCCTTCGGACTCACCGCTCTGCTGCTCGGATGCGCTTGCCTTGTCGCTGGCCTAGCGCTCCTTGTAGCCATGCGGGTCGGAGGGCGTGCGACAGCCGTGGGTGTGGTTGGTGCTTTCGCCCTTGCGTGCGCCCTGGTCACCGGGTCCGCCCTGAACGTGGTCTCAAGGCTCGGCAGTCCCTACTTCGTGCAAGCACTGGCGGTGGCAGTTGCGCTCGCGGTGTTCGTGGTGGCGATTCCCGTTCTCCTAGTACCGGCACTTCCGTTCCAAGATGGGCGCCGCCGTCCGAGGATGCTCTTCATAGCACTCGTGTTGGGGGCAGGTGTCGCGCTGGAATATGCCGACCATGTACTCTACGCCGGGCTGTATCGGCCGGCGCACAATCTTCTGCATTGGACCGCGGTTCTGACGTGGGTCGTCTCAGCTGTCTTGCTGCCGTGGGGCACGCCACGCCGGGTTGGAGGCGCCGTCCTTTCGATTCTCGCGCTGGTGCTTGCCCTTGGAGTCTTTGCCCTGATGCGGTTCGACGCTGATCGCCCCGCGGGCGTACTCGTGGCCCGGCACCATCTTAGTGGCCGCGTGCTGGCCGTCTGGCGTTCCGAACTCATGTCCATGCCGGTCGATCCCTGCGACGCCGAGGCAACGCGGGCCACCGGCGCTGGCAGCCGCCCTAGGGTAAGCAAGGATCGTGCTGCGGCAGAACGAACTGCGCACATTGAAGCGAGACAGAGTGAAGCCCCAAGCTTCCTCGTCATTACTGTGGACGCGTTGGCATGCGGGTTTTTCGGCCATGACGGAAGGAAGGGTGCCAGAACCCCCAATATTGATGCTCTGGCGGCAAACGGCGCGGTGTTCACGCGGGCCTACACGGCGGGGGCGATCACGATGCTGTCCATCCCCGCCATGTTCCGAGGCGTGAGCCCCAGACGCATGCACTGGAGCCCGCTCTACGAATTGCCAACCTTCGAATTCCTGACCCGGTCTCAACTGCTGGAACGTCGTGGCTCTGGACGGAGGCCACACTTCATCAACGTCGCAAGTTCGTCAATCGGCGAGGAGCGACCAACCCTGCCTGCGTTGTTTCATGCACGAGGCTACTCGGTCGTGGCAGTCGTGAATGACAACTTCACCGACTTTCGGCCCTACTTTGGTCAGGGCTTCGGGTTCGATGATTTCGTGGTGGCCGATGGATCGAATTTCCCAGCAGATGAACTGGAGCAGTCTCGCCTTGATGGCGTAGCGGTCGATGAGGCGGTGTCGCGGTTGGTCCATCGGCAGGGACCGTTCTTCTTCTGGGTGCACCTGTTTCCCACCCACGATCCCATGTATGTCCATCCTGAGGTCCCTCCACCAACCGGGACGGACGTGCTTGCCATGTATCAGCACGAGGTGAACTTTACCGACTTCCTGGTCGGCAGGTTGCTGGAGGCCGTAGCTTCGCAGAAATCAGTCTACGTCATTCTGACCGCAGATCATGGAGAGCAGCTTCTGCCGCAAAAAGGCCACGGCTTCCGCATGTCCGAGGAGATGATACGAGTTCCACTCATCGTGGCGGGCCCTGGGATCCCACAGAAGACAGTGCCTTTCGTCGTCAGTCTCGTCGACGTGTACCCTACCATCCTCGCTCTGTCCGGAGCCGAGTGTGGGTCGTGTCTGGATGACATAGATGGGGTCGACCTGCGGGACGCATGGGAGGGGCATCAGGATGCTCGCAACCGTGTGGTCGTGGTCGAATCCTGGCTGCATGGCGGCGATGCAAAGCCGAGGTGGGATCTGGTGGCCGCGGTGACGACGGAGCGCAAGCTGAAATACAACCGGCTGAAGGGAACCTATAAAGTTACCAATCCCGTTAGCGATCCGCAGGACGATATCGACCTGCAGCTCACCGAGGGGAGAGGGCAGCTGGCATCTTTACTCAGGGCACGCGACGAAAAGAACGCGTGCTTGCGTTTTGATCCCTAGGACGGCCGATCCGTTCCCTTCGCCACATTCAACCGGTCGAGACGTGTCCACAAATTGACCCGTCTTGAAGATTGTTGAAGGGAGGGCCGCTGCCCTCCCCTCGTCCGCGAAGTAAATTCGCGGACTTCACCCCACCTGCGGCCGAGCCCTTGGCTCGGCTACTGAAGACCCGTCCAATTTATGGACAGGTCTTCAGTGTGCTCGAGCGCCCCGCGCCCGCTGATACACCTCGACCAGTTGCCCGGACACGTGCTTCCAGGCGTACTTCTCCTCGGCCACTTTGCGCGCCGTCTGTCCCATGCGCGCGGTGCGCTCGGGGTCCTTGAGCAAACCCGCCAGCGCGGCCCCGTAGCTCTGCGCATCGTCGGGGGCCATTACGCCGACCTCGTCGGCCTGGAAGACTTCGACCAGATCGCCCACGGGGTTGGCCAGCACGGCCCGGCCTGCGGCCAGGTAGTCGCCCAGCTTGATGGGTCCCCGCGCCCGGTTGGTCAGGGTGTCCGAGTAGGGCAGCAGCAACACGTCGGAGGCGCCCATGGGAACCGGCACCCGGGCAAAGGGGAGGGTGCCGGTGGAGTGGACGGCACCGGATAGGCCGAGTTCCGCAATCAGCTGCTCGGCCTCCCGGTTGCGCGGACCCACCAGCAGCAGGAGCGCGTCGGGCACGGATCGGCGGGCGACGGCAAAGGCTCGCACCGCGAGGCCCAGGTCGTACTGGACGAAGCCCACGAAGCAGGCGACAGGCGCGCCGGCCGGCAAGCCCAGCTCTGCGCGGCACGACCCCTGATCGAGCACGGGTATCGTGCGCACGTTGGCGCCCGACGGGATGAAGTGGACCCGCTCGCGGGCGATTTCCAGACCGAGCGCGCGCTCCGCAAGGGCACGGCTGGTCACGGTGACCTGGTCGGCGAGATGACGGAAGCGTTCCTCTAGGAAGGTTTCGAATGGGGCAAAGGCCACGCGGCCGATCCAGCTCTTGCGCAGGGAGATGGCCCCGCCCCGTCCCCACCAGTCTGCCCAGTCGCTCACCCACGGGGCGTGCGCCAGGGCCTTGAGCGCCAGGCTGGGCCCGAGCACAACCGGACGGCAGTCGAACCCGTGCACCAGGTCGGGCCGCTCGCCCAAAAAGCGCGCCACCCGCCAGGCAGTGTCCCAGGGATCCCATCCTGTGCGCGCCAGCGACACGCCCAAGTCTGGCGTCTCGATCACGCGGACGCCTTCGCGCAATCCCACCACAGGACGCAAGACATTCCGGCGCGAGATAGTAGCCAGAGTCACCTCGTGACCCCAATCGGCCAGTTCGCGGCCGAAATAGAAGGCACGATAGAACGTGCTCCGTTCCACCACGTTGTGATTGAGCAGCAAGATTTTCATCGGTGGAAGCCTAACCCGGCGTTGCCAGCAGCAGGCGGGCGGCGCGGACCAGCCGACGCCTGACGCCCGCCACACCCTGGTCGGAAAGGATCTCGCGCAGGTAGCGCGCCTGGCGCAAGAGCCAGGCCGGATCGCGCAACCGAGCCCGCAGCCAACGCGACGGCGCGTGGGCCGCGAACTCGGCGATCTCGTCAGCGCTCAGCCCTTCGTGACGGATCACGGCCGAGCGGCTGCCGTCGAAGTCGGCCCAGCGCGCGTCCAGCAGGTGCCCGCTGCGCCGTGCACTTTCGTAGTAGGGCGTGCCCGGGAACGGGGTCGCCACCGAAAACTGGATCGAGTCGACCGGCAGCGTGCGACAGAACTCAAGCGTCTCGCGCATGCTGTCGAGGGTCTCGCCATCGAGGCCGAAAGTGATCGTGGCGTGGGTCTTGATGCCGCGCTGGCTGCACCAGAGCACCACGGCCCGCACTTTGTCCAGCCGGATCGGCTTTCTCGCCTGCTCCAGCACCCGGCTGTTCGCGCTCTCGATGCCCAGCTTCATGCCGATGCATCCCACGCGGGCCATCTCCTCGATAGCGCGCTCGGTGACCGCCATGGCGTCGCCCATCACCGACCAGGGGACGCGCAGCTTGCGTGCCGCGATCTCCTGGCAGATGGCCAACACATGCGCCTCACGAGCGGTGAAGATGTCGTCGTCGAAATAGATTTCCCGCGCGCCGTGCTCGCGCACCACGTGTTCCATCTCGTCCACCACGCGCTTGGCCGAGAACATCCGGTACGGCCCGTTTTGGTACATCACGCTCACCCACAGGCAGAAGGTACAGCGGAACGGGCAGCCGCGACTCGCGTGCATCTGGACCGCGGGCCGGTGCCGGCAGAAGCCGTCCCAATAGGGCCAGAGCGAAGGCGCCTCGGCTGTGGGGAAGAGGTGGCGGGCCGGCATGGGCAGAAGGTCGAGCGGTTCGATGGGCGCACCCGGCGGTCCCGAGACGATTCGCCTTGAGCCGTCCGCCAGGGCCTGAGTCCGCACCAGGCCGGCCACGCCATCGAGCAAAGGCTCGCCTTGACACCAGGCCTTGATGGCATCGCGTGCGTTCAGCTCGTACTCGCCGGCCAGGATCCAGTCGATCTGGCAATGCTCGCGCAGGATGGATTCCGCAAAGGTGGTGGCGTGCGCTCCGCCCAGAGCGATGAGCGCGCCCGTGCGAGTCTTGATCTCGCGGCACAGCGCCAGATCGTGATCCACCGTCGGGGTCGTGGTCTCCATGAACACGATCTGCGGCCGGCTCCTGACGGCATACTGCAACAGCGCTTCGGCCGAGGTGTTGAGCGCGACCCCGTCGTAGACTGCCACGTCGACGCCGTCGCGTTCGAGCAGCGCCGCCAGGTACGCGAGCCCGAAGGGAAACGGGACGTAGCGGCATGGCTCGTCCACCGCCTTCTCGATGGAAAAAGGCCACCGGCTGCCCGCCTTCACGAAGAAACGCTCCCGGCCTTTGCCGGCCGGAATGCGCGTGGGGGCGTTGGCCAGCAGGACGGTGATGCGGGGGAGCGACGGAGACGCCTCGGGCACGGGGAATCAGCCTGAACTCGAAAGACCATGGCGGCAAGGCCAAACCCGCGTGGTGCATTCTGCAGTTCGCGGTCCGCGACGTCTCCGTCTATGATGGCCCAAGGAGCGCGCAGCATGAAAGTCTTGGTGACCGGCAGCAGCGGACTCATCGGCAGCGAAGCCGTGGTGCATTTCGCCGGAAGGGGCCACCAGGTGGTCGGCCTCGACAACAACCTGCGTCGGCATTTCTTCGGCGCGGACGGTGACACCACCTGGGTGCGTACATGGCTGGAGCAACAGGTGGCCGGCTTCGTGTGCCGCGATATCGACATCCGCAATCGCGCGGTGGTGTTGGCCGCCGTCGAGGAGATCCGCCCGGATGCCGTGGTTCACTGCGCGGCCCAGCCCTCGCACGACCTCGCCGCGCGCCTGCCGTTTGACGACTTCGACACCAACGCGGTGGGCACGCTCAACCTGCTCGAGGCCGTGCGCCGCCATGTGCCGGAGGTCCCGTTTGTCTTCATGAGCACCAACAAGGTCTATGGCGACGCGCCCAATCGACTGGCGCTGGCCGAATTGCCCAAACGCTGGGACTACGCAGATCCAGAATGGCAGCACGGGATTCCCGAGACCTTCACTATCGATCGATCGCTGCACAGCCTGTTCGGCGCGAGCAAGCTGGCGGCGGACGTCATCTGTCAGGAGTACGGCCGCTACTTCGGCATGAAGACCGGGGTGTTCCGCGGCGGCTGTCTGACGGGCACTCGCCACTCCAGCGCCGAGCTGCACGGCTTTCTCGCCTACTTTTTCAAGGCCCTGGGCGAAGGCCGGCGTTACACCGTGAACGGCTACAAGGGCAAGCAGGTGCGCGACCAGATCCACTGCCACGACGTGGTCCGCGCCATGGAGGAGTTCATCCTGGCTCCTCGGCCAGGCGAGGTCTACAACCTGGGCGGCGGCAAGGCGAACAGCGTGTCCATCCTGGAGTGCCTGGATCGCGTCGAGCAGCTCACCGGCAAGAAGCTCGACTGGACCTACTCGGAGACCAACCGGATAGGCGACCACATCTGCTACTACTCCGACCTGCGCAAGCTCAAGGCTCACTATCCCAACTGGACGATCACGCGCAGCCTCGACGACATCTTCGAGGAATTCGCGCGCGTCCTGCGTGATGGCGCCGCCTCATGATGGTGGCGTGCACAAAGCCGTGCTCGTGCCAGGGGCCGGATGATATGATTTCTAAGTTCCCATGCGAATCCTGAGTCATCGCGGACTCTTCCGCCGTCCCGACGAGAAAAACACGCTGGTGGCTTTCCGGCGGTCTTTCGAGGCTGGATTCGGGATCGAGACCGATGTGCGCGATCTGCAGCGCGCGTTGGTGATTTCGCACGATCCGCCGGATGCCGCCGCCCCCAGTTTTCGCGACCTGCTCACCTTGCACCACGAGGTGGGGCCACAGACGCCGCTGGCCATCAACGTGAAGTCTTGTGGACTGGCCGATGCCATCGGCAAGCTTTTGCGTGAGTTCGGCGTTCGGTCCAGCTTCGTGTTCGACATGGCCGTGCCCGATGCCCTGGAGTACCTGCGGGCCGGATTGCCCGCCTTCACCCGCCTGAGCGAGGTGGAGCCGCAGCCGGCGTTCTACCAACAGGCGCATGGCGTCTGGATTGACTGCTTCCGCGAGGACTGGATCACCGAGAGTGTGGTGTCGAGGCATCTGGCTGCCGGCAAACAGGTGGCGCTGGTCTCGCCCGAACTGCACGGGCGCCCTAACGAGCCGGTGTGGCAGCGCTGGGCGGCCAT
>Ga0265342_10003169_pt1 | contig 13686 bp, 12 predicted proteins | sample 4CB327metaG_FD_203125 | JGI IMG/M metagenome (GOLD analysis project Ga0265342, IMG submission 203125) | Rhizosphere microbial communities from Carex aquatilis grown in University of Washington, Seatle, WA, United States - 4-CB3-27 metaG | ecosystem: Host-associated > Plants > Roots >...
CTGGTGCGATGAGGGGTTCGGTATAATCTGCCCCGAAAACCTCGAGGCAGGCAAGAGAGTTGTTTTATTTTTCGACATACCGAACGGTATGTCTTTTGATTTTTCTGGGGAAGTAGTCCACGCGGAAGAACGGCTTGACTCAAACTCGTTCGGCATCAGGCTTATGCCCGGCCAGTTGCCGTACGTAAACAAGTTTTCACAACAGGTTTATTACGCTAGACAATAGGGCCGCCCCGATGCCGCCCGTCTTCAAACTGAAAAAAGCTCTCCTTCCGGGGAGCTTTTTTATTTTCCGGGGAATGTTTTTCCCGGTCCGCCGGAGTCCGGTGTTTATGGGTGAGTTGAGGGTTTAGCCTTGGTAGAGTTAAGTCAGCGGAATGCGGAACGAGGCAATTTTATTCTCCCCGGTGTTATTGTAACATAACGGTATGATCCGTTGCCGGGCGGGGTGACATATAAATAACAAAATATTCAAACGGCATTCCCTGAGGCCTATAGCAGAGGAACGAGTGAGACGGTCATTATGAAAACAAAGGCCTTTAAACAGAAGGTCCACTTCAGTGCCGCTCCGTGGGAAGTTTACGAATCAATTATGGACGCGAAAAAACACTCGCGGTTTACCGGCGAGAACCTGGAGCTGGTCAAGGACAAAAAGATAGTCCAGAAGTGGCGGGCGAGCGACTGGTGTGAAGGTGTCTATTCGCGGGTATCCTTTCTATTTAGCCCGGCAAAAGGCGGGACGGATATGGTTTTAATTCAATCGGAAATCCCGGCAGACAAATATTCCGAGATCAAAAGCGGCTGGACGGATTATTACTGTAAACCTCTCAAAGCTATGCTGGCAGAAAGTTGAAGCTCGTGAGACTTTTCCACAGGAAGCGCTTATCAAACCCCCGAAAAGGGGTTTTCTTTTGCCTGCCGAAAACGTTTTAGCGGAGGCCCGGCCTTCAGGAATTGCTTCATTAGTGAAGATTTTGTATCATTGTCGATAATATGGCTGACAAAAGGATTTCATCGGACAGCGGGACCGGAGCGAACGCTTATTTAGCGCTTGAAAATCTACCCGCGGGCGGAATGCTGGTCGTGCTGACGCGGGAAGATGATCTCTCCTCATGGAGAGAGAACCTCGCCGCCCTGGGCCAGTTATCCGGCAGCCCGCGCGTGCTGATATTCCCGCCCTCCGACCGTTTCGAACGACTGACCACCTTAAACGGGATCATCGAAAACCCCGCGGGTGTAGTCATCACCACGCCGGAAGCCCTTGCCCTGAAGACCTACCCTCCGTTGATGTTAAAAAATACCAGGCTTATATTCGAGAACGCCAAGGAACTGCAGTTCGATGCCCTCCTGGAGAGCCTGGTCACATTCGGCTATTCCCGCATCGATTTCGTCGAAGATAAGGGGCAGTTCTCCAGAAGAGGGGAAGTGCTCGACGTCTGGCCCACGGACAGAAGCCAGCCGGTGAGGGTAGTGTTTACGGGCAATAACATCGAATCCATCAAAGAGTTCGACATATCCAGCCAGCGCTCCGAGAAATTCATCGGGAAGTTCGATCTTGTGCCGGCGGCGGAAGGGGAGGGGGCAACGCTGAAAGATTATCTGCCCGTCAACACCGTGGTTTTCGACGACCTTCGGAAGAACGACGGCCCGGGAGGCGGGCTCGAGGTTTTCAAGCGGTCCGGCTCCGGCGTTTTGGAGCCCGGGTTCGATTTTTCAGGTTTCGGGCTTCTCGGAGGCAACTTCAAGCTTTTCTGCGCCGAGCTCGAGAAATACCAGCGAGACGGGTACAGGACGATAATCTTCGCTTCCAACGAGGGCGAGAAAGAACGCATGGAAGATATACTCCAGGAGAACAGGTTTCCCGGCAAGGCTCCGGAAATGTTCACGGGGACCCTTTCGGAAGGCTTTAGTTCCGCAAAACGGAAGCTCGCGGTTTTTACGGGCCTGCAGGTGCTCTACAAAAGGCGGCCCTTAAGTTTCCCTAAGTTCAAGACCGGCAGAAGGCTGGAGGGGTTGTGGGAGATCAATGCGGGCGACTACGTGGTGCACGAAAAATACGGGATAGGAAAATACCGCGGCCTGAAAAAGATCGCCCGGGGCGACGCCGAGAACGAATACCTGTGCCTTGAGTACAAGGGCGGCGACAGACTCTACGTGCCCGTCGACGACTTCGAGGTCGTGCAGAAATACGTGGGTATCGAGGGCCACAAGCCCAAGCTCTATAGCCTTGACACGGGCGCGTGGGAGAGGGCAAAGCTCAGGGCTAAGAAAGGCGCGGAAGACCTGGCCGATGAACTCCTCAAACTTTACGCCGCACGGAAACAGGCCGCCGGGCACGCGTTCCAGCAGGATTCACCTTGGGAAAAAGAACTCGCGGACTCCTTTCCGTACCAGGAGACCGCAGACCAGCATAAGGCCATAGAAGAAGTAAAGAGCGACCTCGAGGCGCCGCGTCCGATGGAGAGGGTTGTTTGCGGGGATGTGGGTTTCGGTAAAACCGAGGTCGCTATCCGCGCGGCTTTCAAGGTGGTACAGGACGCGGCCCAAGTCGCCGTGCTCGTGCCGACTACGGTGCTCGCGGAGCAGCACTACCAGACTTTCTCGGCGAGGCTCTCTCCCTTTCCGGTGAAAGTCGGGATGCTTTCGCGCTTCCAGTCTGCGGCGGAGCAGAAAAAGATAATCGATGATATGGGGAAAGGCCTGGTGGACATCGTGATCGGCACGCACAGGCTGCTGCAGAAAGACATCTCTTTCAAGGATCTCGGGCTCCTGATAATCGACGAGGAACACCGGTTCGGGGTAAAACAGAAAGAAAAGATAAAGTCGATGAAGAAAAACGTCGACGTGCTCCTTCTCTCCGCAACGCCCATACCCCGCACCCTGTCTCTGGCTCTGTCCAACCTCAGGGACCTCTCGGTTATCGAAACCCCGCCTTACGGCAGGCTTCCCATCGAAACGCACCTCGGGCCATACGACGAAAAAACCGTCAAGAAAGTGATCGAGGCAGAGCTCTCGCGCGGCGGCCAGGTCTTTTACGTCCATAACCGCGTCGAGACCATAATTTCACGCGCGGATTTCCTGGCTAAGCTCGTGCCCGGCACGAAGATCGGCGTCGTTCACGGGCAGCTATCGGCTCACGAGATAGAGAAGACGATGTGGCGCTTCATGCACAGGGAACTCGAGATGCTCGTCGCTACCACGATCATCGAGTCCGGCCTGGACATCCCGACCGCGAACACGATGATCATCGAAGAAGCGGAGAACTTCGGCCTGGCCCAACTCTACCAGTTGCGCGGCAGGATAGGCCGGGAAAAGCAGAAGGCTTACTGTTACCTGTTCTATACCCCGGCGCTTTTAACCGAAGATTCCGCTAAGAGGCTCAAAGCTCTTCAGGAATTTGGGGAACTCGGTTCCGGTTTCAGGCTGGCGCTGCGCGACCTCGAGATCAGAGGCGCGGGGAACATCCTGTCCGCCATGCAGCACGGCTTCGTGCGCGACATCGGTTTTGAGCTCTACTCCCGTCTTATCGACGAGATGTCTAAAAAAGTGAAAGGCGAGAAAGTTGAAGCCATTGAGGAATGGAAGACGTCCATAGAATTCCTCATCCCGGCGCACATACCCGAGACGTACGTCGAGGCGGAAGACCTGCGGATAATTTTTTACAGGAGGCTCGCCTCGGCAAAGTCCGGGGCCGAGATTGACGGTGTGGAGTCCGAGCTGGCGGACCGTTTCGGGCCGCCGCCCGATCCGTGCAGGAACCTTTTCGATATCTGCCGTTTGAGGATACTCGCCGAGAAGTTCAAGATCAAGAGCATCATCGAAGACGACGCTTACGTGGTCGTCTACATTTCCGAAAAAATAGAGTTCGAACCGGAGTCGGTCCTGAGGCTTGCGAAAGATTACGAAGGCGTAATTGAGTTCGTCAGGGGCGAGAGGCCGGGCATAAAACTCAAAAAACAAAATTTCAAGGCCGGGACGATAGCTTATTTGAAGGATTTTTTGAACGGTTTTTCAAGTTACGCGAAAATAAAATGACGCAGGCCGGCAGGGAGCCCGGTAACGGTTTTGTGTTGACTTACAAAACATAATTTGTTATCATCTTTTTTCAAATATCAAACGCCAACAACGTAAGCCACGCCGAAGGCGCGGCGCGACCTTTATGGACTCTAACCGATTAGGAAAGGGTTCAGCAAACGAAGTGAGCGACGAAATAACGGGGAAACCTGTGGTTTCCCCTTGTGGAGCGTCCCGGCGAAACGTACATTTTGAGCCGGGACAACGAAGTAAGCCGCGCCGAAGGCGCGGCGCGACCCTAAGGAGAAACGAATGAAGAAAACCCTTTGCCTTTTGAGTAGTTTGATTTTTGCGGGCTTGTGCGGGTGCGGCCCGCAGGGCAAGGCCATAGCGCGTATCGGAAAGACAAAGATAACCTCAAAAATGGTTGAAGAGCGCATTATGGACGCTCCCCCGGCATACCAGAGCTATTTGACCACGAGCGCTGGGCGCAAACAGTTCCTGGACCTGCTCGTGCGCGAACGTATAGTAGTGGAAGCGGCCAAGAAGGCGGGGGTAAACAAACGGGACGAATATAAAAAAGCCGTGGCTGATTATAAGAAAGAACAGGCGCGCAAGTTCAAGGAATACCAGGAAAGCCTGCTGATGGAACTTTACGTCCGCGAGCTTCACGACAAGGAGCTCAACGCCACCGATAAAGACGTGGAGAGTTATTACGCAGAACACAAAGACGAGTTTACCCGTCCTCTCGAAGTGACGGCGAAGCACATACTGGTCCCAACTCGCCAGGAAGCGGAAAAAGTCCTGGAACGCGTAAAATCGGGCGAGGATTTCTCCAAAATAGCTAAGGAAGTTTCGACTGACCCGATCTCCGCAGGGCGGGGCGGGGAGATCGGTCCCTTCCGCAGAGGTGATCTTGTGCCGGAGTTTGAAAAAGCCGTCTTCCCCCTGAAGGTCGGGGAGGTTTCCGGCATCGTTGAGACGCAGTTCGGATTTCACGTCATAAAAAAGATAAACCAGAAGGCCCTGCCTCCGCGCTCTTTCGAAGAGGCCAGATCCGAAATTAAGAAGTTCATAGAAAAGAATAAGTTCGACGCCTGGCTCGAAAAAGCCAAGACCGAGTTCAACGTTAAGGTAGACTACGGAATGCTTTCAAAACTGCCGGTTCAGGCTATGCCCCAGGCGCCAGCAGCCGGGCAGCCCGGTGACGAACAACAGCCAGTAAAAAAATAAATTCAGGAAGGGGAAGTAAATGTCAAAAGGTTTTAAGTTTTTTGCGGTTGCCGCCGTGCTATTGGGCTCGTCGGTTGTCTTGAACGCCAAGGTCGTGGAAAGGACCGTCGCCATCGTTAACGGCGAAGCCATAATGTCTTCAGAGTTCGACAAGGTCGCAGACCCTGTTATAGAGCAGTATAAAACGCAGGCCGCGGCCACGGAGCAGAGCCCGGAAAAGATAAACGAGTTCAAACAGAAATTACTGGGACAGATGATAGACGATAAGATCCTCAAGCAGGAAGCAAAAAAGCAGAAAATACGCGTTTCCAAGAGGGATCTTGAAGAAGGCATAAAGCAGGTCAAGAAACGTTTCCCGACCGACGCGGAATTTCAGGCCGAGCTTAAGAAAGAAGACCTCACCCTGCCTCAATTCGAGGACCGCATAGAGCAGCAGCTTATGGTCATGAAACTTATCGACCAGGAAGTGAAATCAAAGGTGATGCCGCCGTCGGATGAGGAGATCAAGGCCTTTTACGAGAAGGTGCAGGCTAAGATGGCGGGCAAGAACCTTGGCCTTGACAAAAAAGACGAGGACGAAGTGGCCTCGCTTGCCAAATATCTCACCCGGCTCTCTTCCGAGCAGGTAAGGGCGAGGCACATACTTGTATCGGTGGACAAGAACGCCACGCTCGACCAGAAATCAGCGGCTCTCAAGAAGATCAAGCAGGCCCAGGCCGATCTAAAGGGCGGAGCAGATTTCGACGCGACTGCCAAGAAGTATTCAGACGATCCCGGTTCAAAGAACCGTGGCGGCGACCTCGGTTTCTTCGCTAGGGGCGACATGGTGCCCGAATTCGAGAAAGTGGCTTTCTCCTTGAACGTCGGCCAGGTTTCCGACCCGGTGTTGACCGATTTCGGCTACCACATAATCAAGGTTGAAGAGAAACGTGCGTCAAAAAAAGTGTCGTACGACGATATCAAAGACGACCTCAAAGAGCTGCTGACGCAGAAAGCGGCCCAGAAGAAGTACGAGGTTTGGATAAAAGACCTCAAAGACAAGTCGAACATCAAGATAAATTCACTGGACTGAAGATGCAGCCGGAAAACAGCGCTTCACTGATCGCCCGTTGCGGTCTCTACGGCGGCGTGTTCGGCGCTAATCTTAACGAAAAATGCCAGGGTTGTTCCGGGAACAACAAGACGGCGTGGTACAAGGTCCGCGAGTGTTTCGACGAAAATCTATACAGGTCCTGCGCCGACTGCAAGGGTTTTCCCGACCCCTCGGGCTGCCCGAAGTTGAACAATCCGGTATCGAGACTGATCAGTTTTTTCACCCGTTCTGACAGGGCTGGCTGCATAAGAAAGATCGCCGAGCTCGGCTATGAACATTACGCTGAGTTTATGAGCAGCAACGGTCTCCACAGCATCAAGAAAAGATCCTGACCCTTCCCCTTGACGTATTATGAGCTTACCCAGAATAGCAATCACCATAGGTGATCCAGCCGGCATCGGACCCGAAATCGTCTACAAAGCACTCCAGGACCGCGGTATTTTCAAACTATGCCGTCCAGCCGTGATCGGCAGCCTGGCCTTCGCTGAAAAGCTCGGTTTCGATTTTAAAAGATACCGGTGCGACCTTTACGATATTACGGGAGATTTCACCGAAAAACTCCGTCCCGGCAAGGTCACTGCGGCTTCGGGCGAGGCTTCTTACAGGTACATTCTCAAAGCCGTAGAGCTCGTGAAGAACGGCGCCGCGGACGCTATCGCCACGGCGCCCATTTCAAAAGAAGCGCTCAACGCGGCGGGCCACGATTATTCCGGGCACACCGAGCTGCTGGCGGAACTCACCAAGACAAAAGATTTCGCCATGCTCATGGCGGCGGGGAAATTCAGGGCCGTGATGGTCACTCGGCATTTGCCGGTTTCCCTGATAAGTGAAAACCTTACGGCCGGGGAAATATTCAAGACGGCTTTGCTCACGTCCGAGTTCCTCAAAGAAAAAGCAGGCATCAAAAACCCGCGCGTGGGCGTGCTCGCGCTCAACCCGCACGCCGGCGAAGCAGGGCTTCTCGGAAAAGAAGAACAATTAGTAATCGGGCCGGCGGTCAGGAAACTCTTCAGAAAAGGCATAAACGCTTCCGGGCCGCTTCCGGCGGACAGCGCCTGGCAAAAGAACAAGAATGGGGCTTTCGACCTCCTGGTGGCCATGTACCACGACCAGGCGATGATAGGCCTCAAGATACTTTCCCCGGAGAACATAGTCAACGTCACCCTGGGGCTTCCTTTCCTGCGCACCTCGCCAGGACACGGAACGGCGTTCGATATCGCGGGCAGGAACAAAGCGGATCCGGCTCCCATGATAGAATCAATAAAGTTCGCGGCTAAGTATTGCCAGTGAACCGGGATCAGGGATCTTGTTCCCAGCTCGAGCGCCGGAGCCATATCGTTACTACCCTCTTACCAACAGACTATGATGAGAAAACTTCCAAGTGAGTAAAGGCTTTTTATGAAAAAATACTCGGAACTTGTAATCGGAGGAGCGTTGGGCACCCTGGCGCGTTATCTTCTCGCGGGCGCGGTTTACGGCGTCGCGGGGACTGATTTTCCATACGGGACCCTGGCGGTCAACCTGCTGGGCTGCATTATTCTCGGTTTTCTTTCCACCATTGCCGAGGAAAAGTTCTTTTTCGGAAGCGACGTGAAGATATTCCTGATGATCGGTTTCTGCGGGGCGTTCACCACTTTCTCGACGTTCATATTCGAAACCAACAACCTCATACGCGACGGCCAGGCGATGAAGGCGTTCATGAACGTGGCCTTGAGCCTGGTCGCGGGTTTTCTAATGTTCAGGATCGGGATATTGATCGGAGAGATAATATAACAGACATATCAAATGTAAACAAAGATAAATCATTTGATGTTTGATTTTTGATATTCAGGAGCACGGGAGGCAACCGGTGAAAATTCCGAGTGATGGAAAGTTATTGCGCATATTCATAGGCGAAGCGGATAAATGGAACGGCAATCCTCTCTACGAGGAGATAGTCCTGCTCGCCAAAAAGCAGGGTATGGCGGGGGCGACCGCGTTGAAGGGTTTTATGGGGTTCGGCTGCAAGAGCCATATGCACACGGCGAAGCTTCTCCGCCTTTCCGAAGACCTTCCGGTCATAATCGAGATAGTCGACAGCGAAGAAAAGATAAACCTCTTCATCCCCCAGCTGGACGCGATGGTGCTGGAAGGGTTGATAACCCTCGAAAAAGCCAACGTCGTGATGTACAGGGCTCAAAAATAACTCGTGCGCGGCGCGGGGATTAGCGAAGAACATCAGTTTGAATTGAAGAGAATATTATTATATAATGAATACGGAACTGAATTTTTTGCCTCTTAAAGACGAGCATCTTGACAGGATCATCGAGATCGAGAACCAGTCCTTCCCTCAACCCTGGTCGAGGGGAATGTTCGAGCGGGAAATAACCCTGCCGATCTCCAATTTTTTCGCTGTGCTGTTGCAGGACCAGATCATAGGATACGGCGGTTTCTGGCGGGTTGAAGATGAAGCTCACCTAATTAACCTAGCTGTCCACCCCAAATACCGTTCAAAAGGCTCAGGCAGAAAAATCCTTGAGTTCCTCATGGGGATAATGGCCTCCCAGGGACTTAAGAAAGTCCTGCTTGAAGTAAGGAAAAGCAATCAGGCGGCTATCGAGCTCTATGGGTCCAGCGGTTTTAAGACAGTTGGGGTACGGGTAAGATATTATAACAACGTCGAAGACGCCGTGTTGATGGAGAGGGAGATTTCTCCCCGAGTCTAAACAGGGAATTTGTTTCATAATTGTTTAAGGGCATATAGGGAATCCAATGAAAATATATCCTAAAACTATCGTCGCGCTTTTTGTGGCGTTGATCTTATCGGTAGAACCTTGTTTAGCGGTAGTGCCCATCGAAGCATACCGGTCGTACATCAGGGGGCTTCTCGCCGCCAGGTCAGGGAATATCGAACAGGCCCTGAGCGACTATAAACGCACGACCGACATGGACAAGAACGCGGTTTACGTTTACAAGGACCTCGCCCTTTATCTCTGGCAGGCCGGGAAGTCGGATGAGGCGCTCGGCGCGGCGAAAAAGCTTAAAGAATCTTACAGCGATAACCTTTCCATACTTCTCTTCCTGGGAAGTTTTTACCTGCTCGCCGGAGAACCGGCCCTCGCCCGCGATTGCTGGGAAAAAGTATTGGTTATCGACCCCGATAACGAAACAGCGGAACTCTATATGGCGGCGTTCCACGCGTCCGATAACAATCCCGAAAAAGCCATCCCTTATTGGAATAAATTTATACGTCAGGAGCCGGATTCCTCCCAGGCTTATTACCAGCTCGGTCTCTCCCAGGAAAAATTGCAGGAGGTGGAAAAAGCCAAGGAATCTTTCCAGAAATCCCTTTCATTGTCCCCCGTGACGCCGGAAGCTCATCTGGCGCTGGCGCAGATATATGAAAAAGAAGAGAAATACATGGCGGCGGCGCAGGAGTACGAAAAATACCTGGAACTGGCGCCGGAAAACCTGACTGTAATGCTTTATCTGGGCGGCTATTACTACAGGCTCAAAAATCACGACGCGGCGGAGAATGTTTTTTTAAAAGCTTACCGGCTGAACCCCTCGGACATCACGGTATGTTTCTGGCTGGGCGTGATCGCCGAAGAGAAGAAAGACTGGGACGCCGCTATAAATTATTTTGAGGCCATAGCGCGAAAAGAGAAAACTCCCGCCGTTCTGTACAGGCTGAGTTATTATTATTCTTCAAAAAAAGATTATAAGTCTGCCCTGAAACGCCTTAACGAAGCCGTCAAGCTGGAACCTGACAACCCGGTTTCCTACTATATGCTGGGCCTGACCTATTTCGACCTGGGTAAAATGTCCAGGGCGGAAGCGAACCTGCTGAAGGCAAAAAGCCTGAAGCCCGGGATGGAGGGCGTTTCTTTCCACCTCGGCATGCTTTATGACCAGAAAGGAAGATTCGACAAGGCTGCCGAGGAGATGGAGAGCGAGATAAAAGCAAATCCTAATTACGCGCCGGCGCTTAATTACCTCGGGTATTCTTTCGCCGAAAAAGGCATAAGGCTCGACGAGGCCCTGGATCTGATAAAAAGAGCGACCGAACAGGAGCCGGATAACGCTTCCTACATCGATTCCCTGGGCTGGTTATATTTCAAGAAAGGCGATTACGAAAAAGCCGCGCAATACCTTAACCTCGCCTGCGAAAAATTATTGGACACTACCATATTCGAACACGTTGGCGATCTTTACGCGAAACAACACAAAACTCTCGATGCCTGGAACGCTTACAGGAAATCTCTCGACCTTGACCCCCGGAATAAGAGCGCCTTGAAAAAACTCTGGGAGATGGAAAAACTTGTCCTGCCGAGCACTCTGCAGAGAAAGGTATTAAAAAGAGCGGTGGGGAACCTTTTGCAGGTAAGCTCGTTAAAGGCCGGGTTCAGGGTTTCTGGAAGTTCCGCGGGCGTCAATCTACGTTTTGCCGGATTTTTCCAATACGCCCGGCCGGGCTTATGGCGGGTTGACGTGCTGGGAAATTTCCTTGCGCCCCAGATCGTCATAATACAGAATAATGGCATTAAGCTTTACCCAGAGGCGCTCAGGGCGGATATTTCCAGCCGGAAAATGGATATTTTCGAACGGATCAGGAATTATTTCGGCGCGGGGCTGCTGGAAGAATTCGACTCCGACAAAACCGTCTCGGAACGCAGGGGCAACAGTTATTACTACAGGCTCGGTGAAAAAACAATGGTGATAGATTCGAAGAACGGCACGGTGAGGGAATTCCGGCCCGGCAACGGCGTGATTTTCAAATTCACAGGGTACAGCCTTGAAGAGGGGCTGTACATCCCGGTAGATATGGAAGTATATTCGCAAGAGGATAAGATCAGCGCGAACATCAAGCTCAAGAACTGCGTGATAAATCAACCCATTGAAGACAGCACGTTCACCATCAATCCGTCTTCAGCCACGGACAGGTGAAGAATATGAAAATCCTCGCTCCCGCAAAGATAAACCTGTTTCTGGAAGTTACGGGAAGAAGGAAAGACGGTTACCACAACATCGTATCCCTAATGCAGACCGTTGGCCTTTACGATAGGATAATCCTTAAGCCTCGAAAGAGCGGTATCACCCTTAACTGCGACTCTAAAGAACTACGAAACATCAAGACCAATCTTGCTTACAAAGCGGCAATTTTATTGAAAAATGAATTAAAATATACCGGCGGGGCGGATATATACCTCGAAAAGCATATTCCTATCGGAGCGGGGCTCGGTGGGGGCTCATCCGATGCTGCTGCGGTCTTAAAGGGCCTCTTAAAGCTCTGGAAGAGGGGCCTTCCTGAAAATAGACTGCTGGCCCTGGCCGGGACGCTGGGCGCCGACGTGCCATTTTTCGTTTCCGGAGGCACGGCTGTTGCGCGTGGGATAGGCGAAAAACTGATAAACGTTAGAGATCTCCGGCCCTGCTTAATTTTACTGGTCAACCCCGGTTTCGGCGTAGCCACGAAACAGGTATATAATAATTTGCGTTTTCCATTGACAAAAAAACAAAAAATTAATAAAATACTTAGGCTCTTAAAAGGGAAGAAAACGCCTCAGGAATGGGGCAAATCGATGTTCAACCGCCTTGAGGAAGCGGTCCTGCCGGAATATCCTGAAATAGTTCGCATAAAACAGGTATTTAAACAGCACGGGTGTGACAGCCTGATGTCCGGTTCAGGATCGTCTGTTTTCGGTATCGTCAGGACGAAAACAATAGCTGAAAGTATCAGGCCTGACCTTAAAAGATCCGGCTGGAAGAGCTGGCTTGTAAGGACAATTGCCTGATTTTATTTCCGGCACTCGCTTCCGATCTTTGCTGACAGTATCACAACTTCCGTCACTGTAATGAAGAAATTCAGGGGAATTGCCTTTCTCTCGTTAAAAGAGGAGTGAGCGATGAACATTACTGAAGTGAGGGTTTTCCTCAAAGACGAAGAAAAGCTCAAGGCCTACGCGGCGGTAACATTCGACGATTGTTTCGTCGTGCATAACCTGAGGGTCGTTAAAGGCGAAAAAGGGCTTATGGTATGCATGCCCTCCAAGAAGAACAACGACGGGACTTTTAAAGATATAGCGCATCCGATAACGAACGATTTCAGGCACCAGATAGAGCAAATAGTCCTTGATGCTTACGGTAAAAAATTGAGCGAAGCTCCGCATCAGACCTGATAACCGCTGAAATTCAGAAATCAAATTCGAACCTGTTTTTCAGGCTTCCGTGCACCCCGAGTGGTCATGGCGGATCCTATTTTAGAACGGCTAAATTATAGGGAATAATTCCGGGATGGTGTAATGGTAGCACAAGGGAATTTGGATCCCTTAGTCCAGGTTCGAATCCTGATCCCGGAGATAGAACTTACAGGACGGTAATATAAAATCTTATGAAAAATATCGCAGTAGTAGTGCTCGCGGCGGGTGAAGGGACCAGAATGAAGTCCGAGCTCCCTAAAGTCCTTCACGAGGTCTGCGGAAAACCGATGATATCGTGGGTGCTTGAAAGCGTCCAGGGGCTCAAGCCGCGGGACATTTTTGTCGTGGTCGGGCATAAATCACAGGTGGTAAGGGAAAATATTTCAGGTGATGGAATAAGTTTCATCGAACAGAAAAAACAGCTGGGCTCGGGCCACGCCCTGATGCAGGTGGAAAAAAGACTCTCCGGATGGCACGGCAGCATCCTCGTGCTCTGCGCCGATACGCCTCTGATCAAGGCCGATACGCTTGCGGCGCTCTTGAAGTTCCACTGCGGGGAAGACAACGCGGCAACGGTGTTGTCCGTAACTAACGAGAATCCTTTCGGTTACGGCAGGATCGTGCGCTCGCCCCTGGGACAGGTTGAGAAGATCGTTGAAGAAAAGGACGCCTCTCCGGACGTTCGCAGGATAAAGGAGATAAACTCCGGGATTTACTGTTTTGAAAGCCCCGCGGTATGGGGAACGCTTAAGAAAATAAAACCTGAAAATATCAAGAGAGAATATTACCTCACGGACGCGTTAGACATTCTCAACAGCCTGGGAAAAAAGACCGGGGCATTCCTGATAAAAGACGCCGGGGAGGTTCTCGGCGTTAACTCAAGAGCGGAGCTCGCCGTCGCCGAAAAGGTAAAACGCGCGGAAATACTGGAGCGGCTTATGGTGTCGGGTGTTACCATAGTCGACCCGCGAAACACTTATATCTCGGTCGATGCCCGCATCGGCAGGGACTCGATCATCTACCCCGGCACTATAGTAGAAGGAAAAAGCGAAATAGGTTCAGGCTGCCGGATCGGGCCTTTCACCTTCGTTTCGGATTCGGAACTCGGTAACGGCGTGGAAGCAAGAAGCGCATACATATACGGCTCGAAAGTCGGGGACGGCGCGA
>Ga0265342_10003171_pt1 | contig 13684 bp, 7 predicted proteins | sample 4CB327metaG_FD_203125 | JGI IMG/M metagenome (GOLD analysis project Ga0265342, IMG submission 203125) | Rhizosphere microbial communities from Carex aquatilis grown in University of Washington, Seatle, WA, United States - 4-CB3-27 metaG | ecosystem: Host-associated > Plants > Roots > Rhizosphere...
GTTCTTCCCCACGGAACCGGCAAGACCCTCAAGGTCGCGGTGGTGGCCAAGGGCGACAAGGCCAAGGAAGCCCAGGATGCGGGTGCGGATTTCGTGGGTGCCGAGGATTTGGTCGAGAAGATTCAGAAGGAAAGCTGGACCGACTTCGACTCCATGGTCGCGACCCCCGACATGATGGGTCTGGTGGGGCGCTTGGGCCGCGTGCTGGGACCCAAGGGTCTCATGCCCAATCCCAAGGTGGGCACGGTGACGGCGGACGTGGCCAAGGCCGTGCGCGAGCTCAAGGCCGGTCGTGTGGAGTTCCGCGTCGAGAAGGCCGGCATCGTGCACGCCCGCATCGGCAAGGCGTCTTTTGGCGGCGACAAGCTGCTCGACAATGCCCGCGTCATGGTCGAGACGCTGCTCAAGCTCAAGCCGGCCTCGGCCAAGGGCACCTACATGAAGTCGGTCACGCTGTCCACGACGATGGGCCCCGGCATCAAGGTGGATGTCGCCCCGCTGGTCGCCGAATTCGCTGCCAAGTAAGTCGCGAGGAGACCTGTCGTGAATACCACAGAGAAGAAAGAAAACATCAGCACACTCAAGGACAAGCTCGCGCGTGCGCAGAGCCTGATCCTGGCGGATTTTCGCGGCTTGTCGGTCGAGAGCGACACCAAGTTGCGGCGGGAATTCCGTGCCGCCGGTTGTGAATACCGGGTAGTAAAAAATACGCTCTTGGGCCAGGCCGCCAAGGGAACGCCCATGGAGGTGCTTGAGCCCTTGTTGGCCGGACCCACCGCCATCGCCTATTCGTTCGAGGATCCCTCGGCGCCGGCCAAAGTGGCGACCAAGGTGGCCAAGGGCGAGAAGAAGTTCGTCATCAAGGGCGGGTGCCTCGACGGCCGCCTCTTGGACGCGAAGGGCGTGGAAAACCTCTCAGCGCTGCCGGGCAAACCCGAGATGCGGGCCACCTTCCTGGCCACCCTGCTGGCGGTTCCGCAGAATTTCCTCCGCCTGCTGCAGGCGGCGCCGCAGAATTTCGCGTATCTGCTTTCAGCGCGCGAGGGAGCGTTGAAGGAGACTGAGAAGAAGTAGCTAGCCGCGACTGTCGTGGCCAGAGTTTCGAGAAGGACGATTTGAAAACGAACAAGGAGATTCGGAAATGGCCGATGTGAGCAAGGAGCAAGTAGTTGACTTTCTGTCCAAGATGTCCGTCATGGACTTGGCTGCTCTGACCAAAGAGCTCGAGGACAAGTGGGGCGTCAAGGCAGCCCCCGTGGCCGTTGCGGCCTCGGGTGCTCCAGCTGGTGCTGCCGCTGCCGCGCCTGCTGCTGAGCAGACCGAGTTCACTGTCATTCTCAAGGAGGTGGGCGCAAAAAAGATCGAGGTCATCAAAGTGGTACGCGAGCTGACCCAGCTCGGTCTCAAAGAGGCCAAGGATCTTGTGGACGGCGCCCCCAAGAACGTCAAAGAAGGCGTGTCAAAGGCCGACGCCGAGACCATGAAGAAGAAGCTCGAATAGGCCGGTGCGAAGGTCGAAATCAAGTAGGCACGTCGGCAGTTGACAATCTACAGTCGACCATCGGTCGGCAAGCAAAAACATTTGGTTACCGGGGGTGCATGGGCGCCTCCGGGTATTCGACTGTGCAGAGTCCGCGATTGACGAACGGACAGGGGAGAACGCATGGCGTCCCAGATCCAGAATAATTTCCGAGCACGCAAGAGCTACGCGAAGATCGCGAAGATCATCGATATCCCCAACCTCATCGACATCCAAAAGCAGAGCTACGAGAAGTTTCTGCAAAAGGATATTCCCGTGGAACAGCGGGAAGATGTCGGGTTGCAAGGCGTGTTCAAGAGCGTCTTTCCCATCAAGGACTTCTCGGAAACGTCGTCTATCGAATTCGTCAGCTACACGCTGGACAAGCCCAAGTACGACGTGGACGAGTGTCGCCAGCGGGGCATGACCTTCGCCGCACCCATCAAGGTGACGGTGCGCCTTGTCGTGTGGGACACCAACGAAGAGACCGGCTCCCAGTCGATTCGCGACGTCAAGGAGCAGGAGGTGTTCTTCGGTGAAATCCCGCTCATGACCGACAACGGGACCTTCATCATCAACGGCACCGAACGCGTGGTGGTGAGCCAGCTGCACCGCAGCCCCGGCGTTTTCTACGATCATGACAAGGGCAAGACGCACTCCTCAGGCAAGCTGCTGTACAGCGCGCGCGTCATCCCCTACCGCGGCTCTTGGCTCGACTTCGAGTTCGATCCCAAAGATCTGCTCTATGTTCGCATCGACCGGCGGCGCAAGCTGCACGCGACGGTGTTGCTGCGTGCCCTCGGCTATTCCACCGAAGAATTGCTCAACTACTACTACGACACCGAGCAGGTGTTCTTGGAGCCGGGCAAGAAGTACTCGAAGTCAGTCGAGTACGACTTGTTGCCGGGGCAGCGAGCGACGCGCGACGTGCGCCACCCCGAGTCTCGCGAGATCCTGGTCAAGAAGAACCGCAAGTTCACCAAGCTGGCCATCAAGAAGCTGAAGGATTCGAACATCGAGCGGCTGCCGGTGGAGGTGTCGGAGCTGGTGGGCAAGGTGGCGGCGACGGACGTCATCGACGAGACCACGGGCGAAGTCATTCTCCAGTGCAACGAGGAAGTGACCGAGTCCAAGCTGGACGAACTGCGCGAGCACGGCATCAACCACTTCACCGTGCTGTTCATCGACAACCTCAACGTCGGGTCGTTCTTGCGCGACACCCTGATCGCCGACAAGTTGCAGAGCCCGGACGAAGCCATCATGGAGATCTACCGGCGCCTGCGGCCCGGTGATCCGCCCACGGTGGAGACCGCGCAGAATCTGTTCAAGAACTTGTTCTTCAATCCCGAGCGCTACGACCTGTCCAAGGTCGGCCGCCTCAAGCTGAACTACAAGTTCAAGCTGGACGAGTCGCTGGACAATACGGTTCTCACCAAGCGGGACATTCTCGAGAGCGTCCGCTACCTCATCGATCTCAAGAACGGCAAGGGCCAGATCGACGACATCGACCATTTGGGCAACCGACGCGTGCGCGCGGTGGGCGAGTTGATGGAGAACCAGTACCGCATCGGTTTGGTGCGCATGGAGCGCGCCATCAAAGAGCGCATGAGCATGTCGCAAGAGATCGAGACGCTCATGCCGCACGACTTGATCAATGCCAAGCCGGTCTCGGCGGTGGTCAAGGAGTACTTCGGCTCCTCGCAGCTGTCGCAGTTCATGGACCAGACCAACCCGCTGTCCGAGGTCACGCACAAGCGGCGACTGTCGGCCTTGGGCCCGGGCGGTCTGACACGTGAGCGGGCTGGCTTCGAAGTGCGCGACGTGCACACCACGCACTACGGGCGCATCTGCCCGATTGAGACGCCGGAAGGTCCGAACATCGGACTCATCGCCTCGTTGTCGACCTATGCGCGGGTCAATGAGTTCGGCTTCATCGAGACGCCCTACCGCAAAGTCACCGAGGGTCGCGCCACCGACGAGGTCGGCTTCTACTCGGCTCTGCAAGAGGAAGGGCACTTCATCGCGCAGTCGAACTCGCCTATCGACAAGAAGGGCAAGTTCACCGCCGAAATGATTCTGTGCCGGCACAACGGCGAAAACGTCATGTGCAAGCCAGAAGAAGTCACTCTGATGGACGTGCTACCCAACCAGTTGGTGTCGGTGGCCGCCTCGTTGATTCCCTTCTTGGAAAACGACGACGCCAACCGCGCCCTCATGGGTTCCAACATGCAACGGCAGGCGGTGCCGGTCATCCGGACCCGTTCACCTCTGATCGGTACAGGCATGGAGGGGATCGTGGCGCGCGACTCGGGCGTGACGGTGGTGGCCCGACGCGAGGGCGTGGTCGAATCGGTCGATGCGGCCCGCATCGTGGTGCGAACCACGTCGGAGTCCGACGACTTGGCTTCCGCCAAGCCCGACATCTACAACCTGGTGAAGTTCCAGCGATCCAACCAGAACACGTGCATCAACCAGCGTCCCATCGTCGAGCCCGGCGATCATGTCAAGCCGGGCGACGTCATCGCCGACGGTCCCGCCACCGAAAAGGGCGAGTTGGCGCTGGGCGAGAACATCCTGGTCGCGTTCATGCCCTGGGGTGGTTACAACTTCGAGGACTCCATCCTCATTTCCGAGCGTCTGAGCAAGGACGACCACTTCACCTCGATTCACATCGAGGAGTTCGAGTGCGTGGCCCGCGACACCAAACTCGGCAAAGAGGAGATCACCTGCGACATCCCCAACGTGGGCGACGAGGCGCTCAAGGACCTCGACGAATCGGGCATCGTGCGCATCGGCGCCGAGGTCAAGCCGCAGGACGTGCTGGTGGGCAAGATCACGCCCAAGGGCGAGACCCAGCTCTCGCCGGAAGAGAAACTGCTGCGCGCCATTTTCGGCGAGAAGGCCGGTGACGTGCGCGACAGTTCGCTGCGTGTGCCGCCCGGGGTGCAAGGGATTGTCATCGGCGCCAAAGTGTTCTCGCGCAAGGGCACCGAGAAGGACGAGCGTTCCAAGGAAATCGAGGATCAGGAGAAGGAGAAGCTCCTCGCCGATCAGCGCGACGAGACCCGCATTATCTCCGAGTCGTACTACAACAAGATGCGCAAGTGGCTGTTGGGCAAGACCACGGCCGTGCGCCTGGTGGACGACAAAGGCAAGGTTCTCTGCGCCAAGGGCCAGAAGATCGACAACGCCATGCTCGACGAGATCCCCAGCCGTCACTGGCCGGAGATTCAAATCGAGGCAGGAAAGGGCGACAACCGGGTCGAGCAACTCGCGGCCCAGCTCGAGCAGGAGCTGCGGGTAATCGATGAGCTGTACCGAGACAAGATCTCGAAGCTCACCAAGGGAGACGAACTGCCACCCGGCGTGATCAAGATGGTCAAAGTGTACGTGGCCATCAAGCGCAAGCTGTCGGTGGGCGACAAGATGGCCGGCCGCCACGGCAAAAAGGGCGTGGTTTCGCGCATCTTGCCCGAAGAGGACATGCCCTACATGATGGACGGTACCCCGGTCGACATCGTGCTCAACCCGCTGGGCGTGCCGTCGCGTATGAACGTGGGTCAGATTCTCGAGACTCACCTCGGCTGGGCGGCTTTGCAGCTGGGCCGACAGATTGAGGGCATGATTCAGAAGGAATGGAAAGGCGAAGCTCTGCGCAGCAAGTTGAAGAAGGTCTTCACCGAGGAGCATCACCAGAAGTTCATCGATGGCCTCAACGACGATGGCTTGCGCCGCTTTGCTCAAGGTGTGCGGCAAGGCGTGCACCTGGCCACCCCCGTGTTCGACGGAGCCAAAGAGGTCGACATTCGCGCGGCCCTGGCGTTGGCCGAGTTGCCGCCCACCGGACAGGCGACCCTGTTCGACGGAAAGACCGGCGATCCCTTTGACCACGACGTGACGGTGGGCGTGATGTACATGCTCAAGCTTCACCATCTGGTCGACGACAAGATTCACGCACGCTCCATCGGGCCGTACTCGTTGGTCACCCAGCAGCCGTTGGGAGGCAAGGCTCAATTCGGCGGGCAGCGCCTGGGCGAAATGGAAGTGTGGGCTATGGAGGCGTATGGAGCGGCCTATGGTCTGCAGGAGTTCCTGACGGTGAAGTCCGACGACGTGATCGGTCGAACCCGCATGTACGAGGCCATCGTCAAGGGAGAGCAAACCCTTGAGTCGGGCCTACCCGAGTCGTTCAACGTCTTGCTCAAGGAGCTGCAGTCGTTGTGCTTGAACGTGGAACTGATCGAAGATCCCAACGCGCCTCGCAAGCAGGAATCGACGATCGAACTCATGGCCCGAGAGGTGGCAGCCAAGGCGGGAGCAGGCGCTCCGCCAGCCGCGGCCGCTTCGGAGTAGATGTGATGACGACCTGCGCGCAGGGGAGTAGCGAACTATGACGATGAAGGATATTTTCAACTTCTTCGAGAAGCCGAAGGATCCACTCTCGTTCTCGGCGATTCGGATCTCATTGGCGTCGCCAGAGAAGATCCGGGAGTGGTCGCACGGCGAGGTGAAGAAGCCCGAGACCATCAACTACCGCACCTTCAAGCCCGAGCGCGACGGACTGTTCTGCGCAAAGATCTTTGGGCCGGTGAAGGACTACGAGTGCAACTGCGGCAAGTACAAGCGCATGAAACACCGGGGCGTGGTGTGCGAGAAGTGTGGCGTCGAGGTCATCCAGTCCAAGGTCCGCCGCGAGCGGCTGGGCCACATCAATCTGGCCACACCAGTGGCGCACATCTGGTTCCTGAAATCGCTGCCCTCGCGCATCGGCAACCTGCTCGACATTGCCCTCAAGGATCTGGAGAAGGTTCTCTATTCGGAAGCCTTCGTGGTGGTGGACCCCAAGGAGAGCGGACTGCAGAGGGGCGAGTTGCTCACCGAGGAGCGCTATCTGAAACTGGTGGAAGAGGTGGGCGAGGACGGATTTGTGGCCGGCATGGGCGCGGAGGCGGTGCGCGACCTGCTTAAGGCCATCGACATACACAAGCTGTCGGAGCAACTGCGACAGGAAATGAAGGACGCGACTTCGGAGGCCAAGCGCAAGAAGATCTCCAAGCGCCTCAAGGTGGTGGATGCCTTCCGCGAGTCGTCCAATCGCCCGGAGTGGATGATGCTGGAGGTAATCCCGGTGATTCCTCCCGACCTCCGCCCCCTGGTTCCGCTCGACGGTGGCCGGTTTGCCACGTCGGATCTCAACGATCTCTACCGCCGGGTCATCAACCGCAACAACCGCCTCAAGCGTCTACAGGAACTGAACGCACCCGAGATCATCATTCGCAACGAGAAGCGGATGCTGCAGGAGGCGGTCGACGCCCTGTTCGACAATGGCCGGCGTGGCAAGACCATCACCGGCCCCAACAAGCGGCCGCTCAAGTCGCTCTCTGACATGTTGAAGGGCAAGCAGGGGCGGTTCCGCCAGAACCTGCTGGGCAAGCGCGTCGACTACTCTGGCCGTTCGGTCATCGTGGTCGGCCCGGAGTTGAGGCTGCACCAGTGCGGGCTGCCCAAGAAGATGGCGCTCGAGCTGTTCAAGCCCTTCATCTACAACAAGCTGGAAGAACGCGGGCTGGTTACCACCATCAAGAGCGCCAAGAAGTTGGTGGAGCGCGAGCGTCCCGAGGTGTGGGACATCCTGGAGGAAGTTATCAAGGAGCATCCCATCCTGCTCAACCGCGCGCCCACCCTGCACCGTTTGGGCATTCAGGCCTTCGAGCCCCTGCTCATCGAGGGCAAGGCCATCCAGCTGCACCCGCTGGTGTGTGCGGCGTTCAATGCAGACTTCGACGGTGACCAGATGGCGGTGCACGTGCCGCTATCACTGGAAGCCCAGATGGAAGCGCGCGTGCTCATGATGTCGACCAACAACATCTTGAGCCCTGCCAACGGACGACCGATCATTCTGCCCTCGCAGGACATCGTGTTGGGTCTTTACTGGATGACCCGCGAGCGAACATTTGCCCGCGGCGAGTTCCGCGACGGCAAGGGCGCGGCGGCGGTTCGCGGTGTGTATTCGACGGTGGAAGAAGTGCGCATGGCGTACGACCACGGCGAGCTGGACCTGCAGGCGGCCATCAAGGTTCGTATCGGCGGCGAGTTGGTGCTGACCACGGTGGGGCGCGCCTTGCTCTACGAAATCGTCCCCAAGAAACTGCCCTTCAAGCTGGTCAACCGGGTGATGGGCAAGAAGCAACTGGGTGATCTCATCGACAGTTGCTACCGTGTCTTCGGCCAGAAGGAGACCGTGCTGTTGGCCGACCGTCTGCGCCACCTCGGTTACAGCTATGCCACCAAGGCGGGCATCTCCATCTGTGTGGACGACCTCCTCATCCCGAAACGCAAGGGCGAGCTGCTGGAACAGGCTCAGAAGGACGTGCAGGAGATCGAGGAGCAGTACACCGAGGGCCTCATCACCGACGGTGAACGCTACAACAAGGTGGTCGACATCTGGGCACAGGTCTCCGAGCAGATCGCTGAAGAGATGATGAGCGAAATCGGCGCGGAGAACGTGACCAACGAGGAGACCGGCGAGAAGAAGCGGGTGCCTTCCTTCAACCCGATCTTCATCATGGCTGATTCTGGGGCGCGTGGCTCGGCCCAGCAGATTCGGCAGCTGGCCGGAATGCGCGGACTCATGGCCAAGCCGTCGGGCGAGATCATCGAGACCCCGATCACGACGAACTTCCGCGAAGGCTTGTCGGTTCTGCAGTACTTCATTTCTACCCACGGCGCGCGCAAGGGCTTGGCCGACACCGCGCTCAAGACGGCAAACTCGGGGTATCTCACCCGCCGTCTGGTCGACGTGGCGCAGGATTGCATCATCGCCGAGTACGACTGTGGCACCTTGGAGGGCATCGAGATTGCTCCTCTGGTGGAAGGCGGCGAGATCATCGAGAAGCTGGGTGACCGCATTCTCGGCCGCGTGTCGGCCGAGGACATCTTCGACCCGTACACGGGCGAAGTGCTGGTGCAGGCCAACGAGGAGATCACCGAAGACAAGGTGCGCATCGTCGAGGACGCCGGCATCGACCACGTGAAGATTCGTTCCGTGCTCACCTGCGAGACGCGGCGGGGGATCTGCGTCCTGTGCTACGGCCGCGATCTGGCGCGTGGCCACATGGTCAACATCGGCGAGGCGGTGGGTGTGATCGCCGCCCAGTCCATTGGTGAGCCGGGCACTCAGCTCACCATGCGTACCTTCCACATCGGCGGCGTCGGCCAAGTGCGAACCGAGCAATCACAGCTCGAGGCGCGCTACAGCGGCGTGGTCAAGCTGGAGAACGTGGAGCTGACCAAGCGCGAGAAGCACTACATCGTCATGAACCGCCACGGCGAGATCGTCATTCAAGACGAAACCGGGCGCGAGCGCGAACGCTACGGACTGACCTATGGTGCCCGCCTGCACTTTGCCGACGGGGCTCGGGTCAAGCAGGGTGAGCTTCTCTCGGAATGGGATCCGTTCTCAGTACCCATCCTCACCGAAGTGACTGGCGTGGTGAAGTTCGGCGACGTCATCGAGGGCGTCACCATGGCCGAGCACATCGATGAAGTGACCGGTCTGTCGCGCAAGAGCATTAGCGAGTCCAAGGATGCCGACTTGCGGCCACGTATTTCGCTCAAGGATGACGCCGGCAAGACCCTGCGCATTCCCAACTCGGAGAATGAGGCCCGCTACTTCTTGCCCGTGGGCGCGACCATCGCCGTGTCCGAAGGTGATCGAGTGGAGGCCGGCGACATCGTGGCGCGTATCCCGCGTGAAACCACCAAGACCAAGGACATCACGGGCGGTTTGCCGCGGGTGGCGGAGCTGTTCGAGTCGCGCAAGCCCAAGGAGCACGCGGTCATCTCCGAGATCGACGGCGTGGTCAGCTTCGGCAAAGACACCAAGGGCAAGCGCAAGGTGGTGGTGACGCCTGACAAGGGCGAAGCCCGGGAGTACCTCATCTCCAAGAGCAAGCACCTGTCGGTGCGCGAAGGCGATCCCATGCACGCGGGTGAGCCGCTTATGGATGGGGCGGCCAACCCGCACGACATCCTGCGCGTGCTGGGCGAGAAAGCCCTGGCCAAGTACTTGGTGGACGAAGTGCAGGAGGTGTACCGGCTTCAGGGCGTCAAGATCAACGACAAGCACATCGAGACCATCGTGCGGCAGATGCTCCGTCGCGTACGCGTCATCGATGTCGGCGACACCGGTTTCTTGGTCGACGAGCACGTGGAGAAGTACATCTACGAGGAAGAGAATGATCGCGTGTCGGCACGCAACGGGCGCCCGGCCCAGGGCGAGCCGCTCTTGCTCGGCATTACCAAGGCGTCGCTCTCCACCGAGAGCTTCATCTCCGCCTCATCGTTCCAGGAGACCACCAAGGTTCTGACCGAGGCGGCGGTATGCGGCAAGGTCGACTATCTGCGCGGACTCAAAGAAAACGTCATCATGGGCCGCCTCATTCCGGCTGGCACGGGTTTGGGGGCCTACAAGCGGCTGACGCTCAAGATCGACGAGCCGGCGCCGGTTGAGGCACCGGCCGGTTCTCCGGAAGCACCTCCGGTTCCACCCACCGCGACGGGCGCAGGCGAATAGCGGTTGTGGGCCCCATGACATCCGTGAAGCCGGACCAGGGCTGTTCCCTGTGCGCCGTGGCGTGCGCCTGCACGCGGCAAGCGGGCTCGGCGATAAGTCATGAAAAAAGCGTACGGTCGTCGTTGACTTTGCGATCTCGATTCCTATAATGCACCCCTCCTCGGGCCCGGGACTGCCGGTAGGATCCTGGCCCGTGTGAGCGTGGTCTGGTTTTGGCGAGAAACGAATCAAACATGCCCACCATTAGTCAGCTTGTAAGGAATGGCCGCGATGTCATGCGGCGAAAGACGGATTCGCCTGCCCTCAAGGGCTGCCCGCAGCGACGGGGGGTCTGCGTTCGCGTTTACACCACGACTCCCAAGAAGCCGAACTCGGCGCTGCGCAAGGTCGCGCGCGTCCGGCTCACCAACGGGATGGAAGTGACGACCTATATCCCGGGCGAGGGCCACAACCTGCAGGAGCACTCGGTGGTCCTGATTCGCGGTGGTCGCGTCAAGGATTTGCCCGGTGTTCGCTATCACATCATCCGCGGAAGCCTGGATACATCGGGGGTGACCAACCGCCGCCAGGGCCGCTCAAAGTACGGAGCCAAGAGGCCCAAGTAGGGTCGCAATTGGGGTCGTCTACAGATGCCACGCAAAGGTGAAGTTCCCAAACGAAAGCTGTTGCCGGATCCGAAGTTCACGGATCAGACGCCGGACATGCGTCGCCGTATTACCAAGTTCGTCAACACCGTGATGAGCTCGGGCAAGAAATCCGTCGCTGAGGGGATCGTGTATGGGGCGTTCGATCTGGTGGCCGAGAAGGCGGGCGATGATCCAGTGAAGGTGTGGGACAAGGCAATGGCCAACGTGCAGCCCAAGATCGAGGTGAAGTCCCGCCGCGTGGGTGGCGCGACCTACCAAGTTCCAGTGGATGTGCGCCCGGATCGGGCCTTGGCCCTGGGCATGCGCTGGCTCATCCACTCGGCACGCGAGCGATCCGACGGTCGCACCATGCGCGAGAAGCTGGCCGCCGAGTTGCTGGATGCCTCGGCCAACAAAGGCGCCGCGGTCAAGAAGCGCGAAGATACGCACAAGATGGCTGAAGCGAACAAGGCGTTCGCCCACTACCGTTGGTAGGGTCAACGCCAGATGAGGAGAAAGCAGACAGTTCGTTAGCTAAGACATAAGGAAGAGAAGATTCGGGCTCGTAGGGGGTTGAAGGGGTGGGCCGAAGCGTGGTGCTTCGGGGCATCCTTCCAGCCGACCGAGTCAGTCCGGACCAGTTCTCGACCGTTCGACCCTTCAAACTGCGGACCTTGCAGTCGTTCGAAGGCCAGACAGCCTGTTGGATGATCTGCATGCGCGCGGAGGCTCAAGTTACTCGTGGTTCGGCAATTCCCCATCACTCAGACCCGGAACATCGGGATCATGGCGCATATCGATGCGGGGAAAACTACAACCACCGAGCGCATCCTATTCTACACCGGTGTCTCGCAAACCATGGGTGAAGTCCATGACGGCACCGCGGTGATGGATTGGATGGAGCAGGAGCAGGAGCGCGGCATCAGCATTACCGCGGCCGCCACAACTTGTTTTTGGCGCGAACACCGGGTCAACATTATCGATACGCCGGGCCACGTGGATTTTACCGTCGAGGTCGAGCGCTGTCTGCGCGTGCTGGATGGGGCCGTGGCGGTTTTCTGCGCCGTGGGGGGGGTGGAGGCCCAGTCGGAGACGGTGTGGCGCCAAGCCGACAAGTACCGGGTCCCGCGCATCGCCTTCATCAACAAGTGTGACCGCCGTGGCGCGGATCCGGGGCGCTGCGTGGAACAGATGCGCGCCCGAATCAAAGCCCATCCGGTGGTGACCCAGATCCCCATGGGGCTGGAAGACTCGTTCGCCGGTGTCATCGATCTGGTTACCATGCGGGCCATTGAATGGGTCGGGGACACGACCGGGGCGGCTTTCTTGGATCGTGAGATTCCCGCGTCGCTGGTCACGCCGGCCAAGGATGCGCGGGTGGGGATGATTGAGGCTTTGGGCGAAGTCGACGATGAGGTTTTCGCTCTCTACGTGGAGGGGGCCGAGATCTCGCCAGCCCGGATTCGGGCCGCCCTTCGCCGCGCCACCATTGCGGGCAAGGCTGTGCCGGTCTTGCTGGGCGCGGCTTTCAAGAATAAGGGCGTGCAGCCTTTGCTCGATGCCGTGGTGGACTACCTTCCCTCACCAGCCGACATGCCGCCAGTGGCCGGGCACGCGCCCGACGGGGTTCCCTGTCTGCGCGCCGCCTCTGACGAAGAGCCTTTTTCGGCGCTGGTCTTCAAGATCATGAGTGACGTGGTCACCGAGCCGCTGACCTATTTTCGGGTCTACTCGGGGCATGTGGAAGCGGGCGGCACGGTGTTCAACGCCACCAAGGGCAAGCGCGAGCGGGTAGGCCGACTGCTGCGCATGCACGCCAATCATCGCGAAGAAATCCGCCGTGTCTCTTGCGGAAACATCGCCGCGGCCGTGGGCTTGCGCACGACGACCACGGGGGACACCTTGTGCGATGTGCGGGCGCCCATTGTGCTGGAATTGATCGATTTTCCGCGTCCGACGTGCTCGGTTGCCATTGAGGCCCGTTCCGAGACCCAGCAGCAATTGCTGACGCAAGCGTTGTCGCAGCTGGCGGTTGAGGATCCGACCTTCTCCGTGCGCACGGAAGCCGAGACGGGACAGACGCTCATCTCGGGCATGGGAGAACTTCACCTCGAGATCATCGTCGACCGGCTGGTGCGCCAGTTCGGGGTCGAGGCCAAGGTGGGACGTCCTCAGGTTGCCTACCGCGAAATGATCGCGGAGATGGCCGAGGCCGAAGGGTCTTGCATTCATCAGGTGGGCGGGCGGGGATTGTTCGCACAGGTGAAGCTCAGGGTTGAGCCTTGGCCCGACGCTCGCGGAATCCTGTTCGTGAACCAGGCTTCGTCCAGCGCGGTGCCGCGCGATTTCGTTGCAGCGGTCGAAAGAGGCGCACGAACCGCGCTCGAGCGCGGAGTCCTAGGCGGCTACGGCCTCTCCGATGTGCGGGTGACTTTGCTCGACGGCAAGTACCACCCCCTCGACTCCAACGAGATGGCTTTTCAAATTGCGGCTGCGCAGGCGGCATCTCAGGCAGCGCGTTGCGCCAACCCGGTCCTGTTGGAGCCCATCATGCGGCTCGATGTTCAGGCTCCCGATGAATTCGTAGGTGGGGTGCTCGGAAATCTTTCCGCCCGGCGGGGACGTGTGCTAGGCATGGACGCCCGCGGCGGGGTCCAGGAGATCTTCGCCGAGGTGCCACTCGCCACCATGTTCGGTTATTCAACAGATGTTCGTTCGCTCACGCAGGGACGTGCCACGTTCACCATGCAGTTCTTGCGCTACGCACCCGTACCTCTCCCGGTACGGGAGGCGCTGTCCACGCGATCCCGGGGTTCTTGATCAGTCTCGTCGGTAGGAGGACTTTATGGCCAAAGAAAAGTTCATACGAAACAAGCCGCACCTGAACGTAGGGACGATCGGGCACGTGGACCATGGCAAGACCACGCTGACGGCCGCGATCACCAAGGCGCTGGCGAAGAAGAA
>Ga0265342_10003172_pt1 | contig 13682 bp, 14 predicted proteins | sample 4CB327metaG_FD_203125 | JGI IMG/M metagenome (GOLD analysis project Ga0265342, IMG submission 203125) | Rhizosphere microbial communities from Carex aquatilis grown in University of Washington, Seatle, WA, United States - 4-CB3-27 metaG | ecosystem: Host-associated > Plants > Roots >...
CCGCTGGAATTCTGCAGTAGCTGCGCCAGCCCGGCGGCACGGAAACAAGCCGTATCTTCGGCACATGACTCGTTATCACCGCCGATTGCCCCCGCGCGGCTCGATGGTCACCGTTCCCCTCAAAGTGAACGAGGCAAGTCGTCATCTTGATAGAGCCAACGGACTACCAGGTCCCTAATGGAGCTTTCTCGGACGCTTTTCGCCGCTGGACCACTTCTTGCGTAGTGAGAGGACACAGAGGTGCCCGAACATGCATTGCAAAGAAATCATGAGTCACAATGTTCAATGGATCCTGCCCAGCGAATCCATTGCCGCTGCCGCCAAGCTGATGGCCTTCCACAACCTTGGACTGCTGCCCGTATGCAGCGCGGACGGCAGACCGCTCGGCGTGCTCACCGATCGCGACATCGCCTTGCGCGTGATCGGAAAGGACCGGCCAGCAGCCAAGACGGTCGTGGAAGACGTGATGACGGCACCGGTGCACTCCGTAGCGTCGGACTGTTCACTGGAGAGCGTCGGCGAGCTCATGACCAAGATGGCAGTATCGCGGCTGCTTGTCATCGACGAGGGCGGGCGGCTCGAAGGCCTGGTCAGTGTGGCCGACCTGCTCGTCCACGCACCCGGGAAGAGCGCCTTGGAAACAGCTCGCGGTCTGTACGCCAGGGAGATGAGCGATCGCACGGTTGGCCACCCGCATCGGGCGTCCAAACCGACCCCCGAGTATTTCCGTGGTGCGCACGATCGCACACCTGACAGCGACCCAGCCGTGGAAAACCCTGCACGCGCGGAGGCCAGCAGCGTGGTCCACGGCGGCACGAATCAGTTGAAGGAATTTCCCGCCTAGAGCCTTGGATTAGCCGGAACCACAGCCTGAAAGCATTCCTCGGCGGAAGGGCCAAGACGGTGGGTGGTTCGCTGGCCAACTTTTCCTCCCAGGGCCAGAACCTGGACGTCGAGAGGCGAGCCCGCGTGCCAGTTCCACAGCTCCTCGGCGTCCAGCCGGTGAAAACGCGAGACCTGCGGGGCTTCCAGGAGAAAGAGGATGGGCGACAAGGCCCATGGTGAACGCCTGCGCAAGCAGGCTGCCGATTTGCGGGGGCAGAAGTAGCGGCAGAACCAACCCTGGTCGTATCAACATTCAGCACCGCATCGTCTATCAAGTGCTCAAGCGCGAACGAGTTGTAAAGGTTCTGCGGCTTTGGACACACTACGAGTAGACTGCGAATCCATGGATTCGGGCAGCGGCTTCGATGCTCGAACGCTCGTCCGCGGTTGGCTGGCCAGGGCACCCATCGTCCAGCTTCTTGGCAAGCCCGCGTAGCACGGCGAGCGCGCATGGCCCGATGGCATCGACGTTGTAGCCTCCTTCGAGAAGCATGCCGATTCTCCCTTGGGCCGAACCACCACCGGCCGCGCTGATGGCAGCGCCGATGAATTCGAAGTCGTCGGTGCGCAGGCGCATGTTCCCCTGGGGATCGCCCTCGCGCGCGTCGAACCCCAGGCTCACCAGCACGACCTCGGGCCGGAAGCGTCGCACGGCCGGCAGGAGCACGCTCTTGGTGGCAAGCGCGTAAGCCGCCAACGTGGCCCCGGCCGGCAAGGGAACGTTCACCGTTGCGCCGCGGCCCTCGCCATCACCAACCGTGGTGGCATCGCCGCAGTCTTGCGGAAACAGCCGGCTCGAATGGATCGAGACGAAAAGGACGTCGGGGCGAGCGAGGAAGATCCTCTCGGTTCCGTTGCCGTGGTGGACGTCCCAATCCAAGATGCAAGTACGCAGCCCCTGCCGACGGAGCCGTTCGGCCGCGAGCGCGACGTTGTTGAACACGCAGTAGCCGGAGGTGGAGGACGGCTCTGCGTGATGCCCGGGCGGCCTCACCACGGCGAGGATCTGACGGTCCTGCTGGCCAACCAACTCGTCCGCCAGCGCGAGTGCGGTTCCTGCAGCATTCAACGCTGACTTGACCGAATCTTGGCCGAGGTGCGTCTCGGGGTCGAGATCGGCCACCCTGCCGCTCAGTGCAAGCACGCGGTCGACGTAGGCGGGATCGTGAACCGTGACAAGCTCGCCGCGCGTGGCCTCCCGGCGGCACGGCTGCAGCGCATAGCCTGCGTCGGCAAGGCACTCGGTGAGTCGCTCCACGCGCGCGCGTGCCTCGGGATGTCCGACTCCTGGGTCGTGGAGGTGGGCACTTGCGCCCAAGAGAATACTCAACATGACACGTCCCAGACTAGCAGACGCGGGATCTTTCGACCAAGACACGGAACCGTTTGAACGATCGATCTGGCCAGCCGCTCGCTGCTCGTCCTATGCTAAAGGGCAAAGACAGCGACCACCAACCATGCACACGCGCCTAGCCACACCGGCAGATGGAGCAGCCATTCAAGCCGTTTACGCCCCGTACGTCGAGAACACGACGTACACCTTCGAGTTCAAGGTGCCGGCGGTCGAGGAAGTCTGCGCACGCATGCAGCGACACCCAGGACATGTCTGGCTGGTGGCCGAGCACGAGGCCGAAATCCTTGGCTATGCCTACGCGTGGCCCTTCGAAGAGCGCGAGGGCTACCGTTTCGCCGTCGAGACCTCCATCTTCATCCGACAAGACCGCATCGGCGGAGGCATCGGCAGGATGCTCTACGCGGAGCTTCTGGCGGCGCTCAAGCAGAACGGGTTTGCCACCGCGGTGGCGCGTATCGCCCTGCCCAATCCGCAGAGCGAACGACTACACGAAAAGCTGGCCTTCAAGAAGGTCGCCCATTTCGAGCGCATCGGCCACAAGTTCGATCGCTGGATCGACATCGGCTATTGGCAGCGCGCGCTGTAGCCCGCCCGTCGTGGATGGTGGGTGCTTAACCATTGCCGTTGTCCATTATGGATGTCACAATCATGGACATGTCAACGAATGTCCTTGACGCCATCATTCAGCTGCGTCGTGCCCTGGCGCGCATGGCCGCACTGACCTTCACCGGGGATATCAGCGGCCTGCAGGCGGTCATTCTGCGCGAGATCGGGGCACGCGGGCCCGTCACCCAGGTGGGGTTGGCGCGAGCCACGGCGAAGGACCCGTCGGCGCTGGTTCGCATCCTCGACGACCTCGAGAAGCGCGAATTCGTCGAGAGGCGTCGGAGCGAATCGGATCGTCGCGAGATGCTGGTCTCGCTCACGGCCAAGGGGCGCAAGGTTCTGGGACCGCTGGACGTGGCGCACAAGCGGTTGGCCGATGCCGCGGCGGCCGCCCTGACGGGGGACGAAAGACGTGTCTTCGTCGCCTTGGCAGAAAAGATACGAAGCTCCCTCACCACGCGGATCGAAGGTGTCCCCATGGCAAAGGCTGTCGATGGGCAGCGCTAAACCCGCGGTGGAAGAAACCGAGCCGCAAGAGCCCGCCGTGGCTTTGCCCGGAGGGCTCCGTCCGCGAAGACTCACCGTCCTGCGCCACACACGCTTCCGTCGGGTTCTGGCCGGGGTCGCGGTCGCGCTGGCCGGGTTGGTCGGAGTGTGGTGGCAACGCTTCCGGCCTTTCGTCTCGACCGACGATGCGCGCGTCGGGGCTCCGATCATCGTCATCGCGCCCCAGGGCTCAGGCGGGAGAGTGGATCGGGTTCTCGTCCGCGAGGGGCAAAGCGTGAAAGCCGGTGAGACTCTGGTCGAGCTCGACGCGGCTGCGGAACATTCCCAGGTCGACAAAGCACGCGCACTGGTCGCGCTCGCGGACGCTCGGGTTGGCGAGGCCGAGGCGCAGCTTCGCATCGAGCGCCGGCTGTCCGAGGTGTCTCGGCGTCGGGCGAGCGCCACCGTGTCCTCGGCGCAAGCGTCCGAGCAGCGCACCACGCGCGGCGCGCGCGCCGAGGAGGTCGAGAAAGCGCGGGCCGACGTGGCGGCCGCCAAGTCACTCGTCGCCCAGGCGCATCGCGATCTCGATCGGGCCGAGACCCTGGCACGCGATGGAGCCATTGCCCAGGTGGCGCTCGAAACCGCGCGCACCGCCGATGCCTCCACGCACGCAGCGCTTGAAGCCAAGACCGCCGCGCTCGACCTCCTCGAACATGGCAGCCGCCCCGAGGACATCTCCATCGCCCAGAGTGGCGTCGTTGCCGCCAAGGCCGGTCTTCTCGATGCTAGTGCCGGCACCGATCGCGTTGCCTTCCGCTCTCGCCAGGTAGAGGCGGCGCGGGCCCAGGCGACGCAGGCTCGCGCCGATCTCAAGCTGGCCGAAGTCGCGCTCGAGCGCATGACGCTCACGAGCAGCGTGGACGGTGTCATCGTGCGCTTGACCGTGGATCCGGGCGACTACCTGTCGCCGGCTCAAGGCGCCGTGACCATCGTGGATCTGGCGCATGCCTGGATTGCCGCCAACGTCGAGGAGACGGCATCGGGGCTGCTTCGTCTGGGACAGCCCGTGGCGGTCTCCATCGACGAGGGCGGCGAGCTCACCGGGCGTGTCGATGTGATCACCCAGTCGGCCGCATCGTCCTTCGCCCTCATTCCGGCGGACAACGCAGCGGGCAACTATACCAAGGTCGTCCAGCGCATTCCCATCCGCGTCGCCATCGACCCCAGCCCGCGGATTCACAACCTGCGCGCGGGCCAGTCGGTCGAGGTCAGGATCCGGGTTCGATGAGGCGAGGGGTTATCCCAGTCGACGTTGCGGCGGACCATGGGTATCGCTGGCGCGTGCTCGGCGTAGTGATGCTGGGGACCTTCATGTCGGCGCTCGATTCGAGCATCGTCAATGTGTCGCTGCCGAACATGATGGCGAGCTTCGGGGCCAGCGTGGACGACATCGAGTGGGTGGTGACCGGCTACATGCTCGGCTTCTCGACCTTCATGCCCCTGACCGCATGGCTGCGCGATCGGGTGGGCTACCGCGTGCTCTACATCGCCAGCCTCGCCGTGTTCATTGTCGGCTCCGCTCTTTGTGGTATCGCACCCAACCTGCCGACCTTGGTCCTTGCTCGCGTGATTCAGGCCTTCGGCGGTGGCGCCATCACGCCGACGGGGTTGGCCATGATCGCCGAGGTCTTTCCGCCCGAGGAGCGCGGACGCGCTCTTGGACTGTGGGGCGTGGGCGTGGTCGTCGGCCCCGCCTTCGGCCCGACGCTGGGTGGGTATCTCACCGAAACCCTCGGCTGGCGCAGCATCTTCAACATCAACCTGCCCATCGGCATCGTCGGACTTTTAGCCGCATCTCGTATTCTGCGCGTCGACAAGCCGCACGCTCAGACTTCGCGCGGGTTCGACCTGCCCGGGTTCGTGCTTCTGACCGCCTTCCTCGTCGCCGCGTTGCTTGGGCTCTCCAACGGCAATCGCGAAGGCTGGAGCTCGACCTACGTTGTCACGTGCGCCATGGTCAGCAGCGTCTCGTTCGTGCTCTTCTTGACCGTGGAAAGCATCGTTTCCGAGCGGATTCTCGATCTTGGACTGTTCCGCAACCCCCAGTTCACAGTCGCCATGGTTGTGACCGCCGCCCGCTCCGTCGCGCTCTACGGCGGCATTTTTCTCTTGCCCTTGTTCTTGCAGGATCTGATGGGCCGCACCGAGATCGACACTGGGCTTTTGCTGCTTCCCGGCGCGCTGGTCATGGGGCTGGTCATGCTGGTCTCTGGTCAGATTGCAGAGCGTTTCGGCACACGCGCACCGACGATGGTTGGCCTCGCGCTCATCGCCTGGTTCATGTGGACGTACCGCAGACTGGACGTGACGACCAGCACCTGGGACGTGCTCTATCCAACCCTGATACGGGGTGTCGGGCTGGGTCTGCTGGTGACGCCCGTCATGACCGCCGCCATCAATGCCGTGCCGACTGCCAAGGCTGGCATGGCGTCTTCGATGTTGAGCCTCATCCAGCAGATTTCAGGTTCACTCGGCATTGCTGTGCTCGCCTGCGTCCTCGGGCGCAGAACGACCTTCCACCTCGCGGTGGTGGGTCAAGGACTCGCGGCCGCAAGGCCGGCGTTGTCGGACGCCACGCGCAGCCTCGTCCTGCGCGCCGTGGAGCTCGGCTCGCCGCCAAGGGTGGCGAGGCTGCTGGCGGGCTCTTTCGTCGCGCGCAAGATTACCGAGGCCGCGTCGGTGCTGGCCTTCAACGATGCCTTCCTGGTCGGCGCAGCCATCGTCGGCGCAGGTGCCATCCCGGCGCTCTTTCTGGCATCCAAGTCCAAGGTGCGCGTACGCAGCGGGACGGCGCCCTCCGAGCTTGCGGACTAGCAAAATCGGAACCCAAAATCGGAACCAAGGAGAGCTCATGAAAACCATCAACGGCGTGGCCATCTACGAAAACCTCAAGGAGATCGTCGACCCATCTCGCACGTGCCTCGTGGTGTGGGACGTTCAATATGGCTTGGTCAATCGCATCTTCAACAAGGAGGCCTTTCTCAGTTCCCTGCAACCCCTGCTCGAAGGCGCGCGGGGCAGGATGCCGATCGTCTACACACGCATCACGCCCTTGCCTCTGGCCTACCAATCGGGCTGGAACCTGCTTTCCATGATGCGCAGATTTGGCGTCGACGACCCGGCGAAGCTTGCAGCCTTCATGGCTCCTGGCTCTCCCGAGCGCGAAATTCCGGAAGCGGTGAAGCCCCAAGCCGGCGATCTCCAGCTCGAAAAGGCCACGGCGAACATCTTTCTTGGCACGAGCTTCGAGCTCATGATGAAAAATCGTGGCGTGAAGACTCTGATCTTCACCGGCATCGCCACCGAGATGGGCGTGGAGCTCTCGGCCCGCGATGCGGCCGCGCGAGGGTTCTATCCGGTCATCGTTACGGATTGCGTTTCCTCGATGAACCAGGACAGCCACGACCGCTCGCTGGCCAATCTGGCCAGGCTGACGACCCTGGCCAGCTCGCAAGAGATTCTCGCTTGCCTCTAGGTGCGCCTGCCGTCGAGGTCCAAGGGTTGGTTCGCCGCTTCGGCGACCTGGCTGCCGTGGATGACGTTTCGTTTGCGGTTCCCACGGGCCAAATCTTCGGGCTGCTCGGTCCCAACGGCGCGGGCAAATCGACGACCATCAAGATTCTCTGCACGCTGCTTCAGCCTTCCCAGGGCACCGCGCGCGTCGCCGGGTACGACGTGGTCGCGGCGCCAGCGGCGGTTCGCCGCTGTCTAGGGCTCATCTTTCAGGATCCCGCCGTCGATGACCGCCTCACCGCGCGCGAGAATCTGAAGATCCATTGCATGATCTACGGTGTGCCACGGGGCGAGCGGCGCGCGCGCATGGACGAGGCGCTGGCGTGGATTGGCCTGACCGCCGAGGCCGATCAGCGCATGCGCACCTTTTCGGGGGGCATGCGGCGACGGCTGGAAGTCGCCCGGGCGCTCTTGCACCGGCCGCGGGTGCTCTTTCTCGACGAGCCCACCTCCGGACTGGATCCACAAACCCGCCGCGCCATGTGGGAGCGCCTGCACGAGTTGCGCGAACGTGAGCAACTGACCATCTTTCTAACCACCCACTACATGGAAGAGGCGGAAAATTGCGACCGCCTGGCCATCATCGACCACGGCAAGCTGATCGCCGAGGGCTCCCCCGAGGAACTGAAGCGCAGAGCCGGCGAGGAGAGGGTCACGCTCAGCACAGCGGACGACACCAAGGCCGCGCAAGAGCTGCGCGTGCGCTTTGGTGTCGAGCCGCAGACCACCGACCGCGGTCTCGAGTTCGCGGTGTCCCAGGGCGAGGAGTTCCTGGCGCGGCTCGGCCATTTCCCCGTCGAGCTGCGACGCTTGAGCTTACAGAAACCAACCCTCGAGGATGCATTCATCGCCCTCACCGGTCACTCGATCCGTCCGGACGAGGCGTCGAGTCGCGATGTGCTTCGCCGGATGGTGCGCATGCGGAGGCGGTCATGAATGAATGGGAGGCCGCGTGGGCGCTCACTTGGCGCGACCTGGTTCGATTCGTACGCGACCGCGGCCAAGTTTTGGGCGCATTTGCCCGGCCGCTGCTGTGGCTGATCTTCATGGGCAAGGGCCTCAGCGCCTCGGTGCAGCTTGCGGGAGGCGTGGACTACCAGCACTTCGTGTTCGCCGGTGCCATCGCCATGGCCGTGCTTTTCGGCGGCATGTTTCAAGGCGTGTCCATCATCTGGGATCGGGAATTCGGCTTCCTCAAGGAAGTCTTGGTCGCGCCCATCTCGCGCGTGACCATCGTACTCGGCAAGACCCTTTCCGGGACCGTGGTCACCATCGTGCAGGGGTGCCTGACCCTGCTCTTCGCCCCGCTCGTCGGATTGCACCTTGGCTTCCATGCGTTCTTCGCCCTTGTCGGCGTTATCGCCCTCCTCTCATTGGCCATGTCGGCCATGGGCGTGGTGCTCGCGACTCGGATGCAGACCTTCGAGGGTTTTGGGGTCATTTCCAACTTCGTCATCATGCCGCTCTACTTTCTGTCGGGTGGCGTCTTCCCGGTGGAACGTCTGCCCGGATGGATGGCCGTTCTCGTACGCGTGAACCCGGTGACCTACGGCGTGGATCTGATGCGCCACGCGCTTGGCCAACCGAGCGTGTTCGGGGTTGGGCTCGATCTGTCTGTGCTACTCGGCTTCGCAGGGGCGATGGTCGCGCTCGCGCTCATCTGGTTTCGTCGCGAGTAGCAGAAGGCACAAAAGGACGCCAAGAAACTCGCCGCTACCGGTCTGCCCTCAAAGCTCGATGAAAGTCTTGGGCGCCAGGTTGGTGGCCATGGTCCAGACGGTAACGCGGCCGTTCTTGAGAAGGTAAGGCGCCAGCAATCCGGTTCCTTTGGCCTCGACCAGGGGCCTGAGGAAAGGCAGCTTCTCGAGGACGACCTGGTGGGTCGCGGCATCGTCTTGGGCGACGAGACGTCCGCTGATACGCACCTGGACCTTCGCGACGGGATCGTAGTAGCAAAGCTCGACATCGGGATTGGCTTGGATTTGCCGGTAGAGATCCTTGGCCTTACCAGTGTTGAACAGGATGCCGCGCTCGTCCACCCGCAAGCTCATAAGCGTACGGACCCGAGGCTGATGGCCCTCGACAGTGGCCAAGGCACAATAGGGATTCTTGGTGATGAATGCGAAAATCTCGGCTTGGTTCACGGCTCCCCCGGGGTCGATTTGGCCACTGAGGATATCTTCCCGGCCGTCCAATGAAAAGACCGAAGGGCTGGATTCTATTGCCGACAGCCTGACGTGTCCCGAGGAAGGCGCCAGAGGCTTTTCCCTACTTTGCCTGCGCGTGGATCTCGCTCGGACCCGAGACCGCCCAGTAGGCGTTGCAGGCATCGACTCCCAAGGCCTGCACTCCGCGGAGCGATGACATCCACACCATTTCGACTCTGCCGCCGTTTTTGGGGGCACGGTAGATGTTCCTCTGATCTGGCCGCGATTGTATCAAGCTGCTGGGCCCGCCGGACAAACCAAGGGCCGTGTCGTAAGCGCTACAAGTGCTCGCCGTCACGCCAGGGGCGGATCCACGAAGCCTTCGCCGAAGTCACCCGTTCCTATACACTGCATGCGTGTCACGCAAATGGCGACGACGATGGATCGTGTGTTTTGTCCTTGGCCTTGTCGCGCCCAATGTTCTGGCCTACCTGCATGCTCGGGCGATGACTCGTTTCGCGCGTGCGGGCGAACAGACACAGTCTCCCGAGGATCTGTCCTTCAGCGAAAAAGTGCGCGTGTTGTTTCTTGGCGCGACCATTCCCCATCCGCGGAATCAATGGACCCCCGCATCCGTTGGCCTCGCCTACGAAACGCACCAGTTCCAAGGCGAGGCCGGATTGCTTGAGGCATGGGTCATCCCTGTGTCTTCGCCCAAAGGACTCGCGGTACTCTTCCATGGCTTCGCCCTCAGCAAGGCGCGACTCTTGGATGTGGCCAGCTACTTTCATCATCTTGGTTGGACAGCGGTGCTCGTGGATTTCCGAGGCTGCGGAGGATCGCAAGGGGATCGAACCACGATTGGCTGGGACGAAGCCAAGGATGTGGCCGTGACCTTGTCGTGGGTACGCCAGACTTTGGGCGAATCCGCCCCCGTGCTCTTTGGCCATTCCATGGGAGCCGTTGCCATGCTACGCGCGGTGGCCGTGGAAGGAATCCGTCCCCGCGCCCTGATCGCAGATGCCCCCTTTGGTCGACTGCTTACTACCGTCCAGAATCGGTTTTCACTCATGGGGCTTCCAACCTGGGGATTGCCTCATCTGTTGGTGTTTTGGGGTGGCGCGCAAAACGGCTTCAACGGATTCGCCCACAATCCCGTGGATTACGCGGCCAAAGTCTATTGCCCCACTTTGCTTTTGGGAGGAGCAGAAGATCCCACGATCACCACGGAGGAAATGCGTGCCGTCTTCCATGCCCTGGTTGGTCCCAAATACCTTCATGCATTTCCTGGCCAGGGACACGACAGCAGCCTTTCGGTACCCGAACAGGAATGGTCCGAAGTCGTGAGACCATTCCTGGAATCGCTTTCGCAACCGCTGGCGAACTGACTGCGATGTGCGACCACGGAACCCAAGCGGATCTCCCAGCCAGGGCAAGGTGGTAAAGTGCCGCCCATGGGACAATCCATAGCGCGATCATCTTTGCTTGTGTCTCTGGTTCTTGTGGGGGCCTGTGCCACGCCCAAGCAGACTTCCTATGCAACACAGCAGGCGATCCCGTTCACCGAAAAAGCCAGGGTCTACGGCAGCGCCTCCAGCTCTTCAGGCGACAGTGGCGAGGAATGGTATGGCAAGGGTGCAAAGGGACTGGCGGTCCCGCACCGTGTTCGCAACACCGATGCCGCGGATCTGGTGGTACGCCCCGACGTCATCGCCGGTGAATTCGCCGTGCGCGAGGTCAGGCCGACCTCGCAAGAAGCGCTGGAGGCCGCGCGCACAACCAGCGCCGAAGTCTTCGAACGCCTTGGCAAGGCCCTTGGCCGAGCCCCCAGCTTTCAGCCCAGAGGTGTGACGGCCGAGAAGGTGGTCCGTCACGGCCAATACGTGGGCGTCGTCGTCACGGTGGATGGCCAGGTCGAGATCGAGCTACCCGCCGAGCTCGACTTCTGGGCCAGAAGCCAGCTCTTCATTCGCGTGATGGAATCCACGGCCGCCATCGCGAACGACGTCGAGTCCAAGGACGAGCCACTGCGCTCGGTGAGATTCGAAAGCCTCGGCGCCGCGGTCAAGGATCCGGAAGCCTACCGCCCGCAACTGACCGAGCGATGGGTCGCGCAAACGCGTGCCTTCGCCACGCTGGCGCAAGCCAAGGACTCGCCCCTGGCCCTGGTGGACTGTGCACCACCACGCTCCATCACCCAGACCCGCACATCCATCGACGAGGTCACCTTGCAGCTCGCCGTGAGCTGCCGCCTGGACGTCCCCGGCAGCCCGCGCACCCCCGTCCGAGTCCGGCGCGACGATACCCGCGAGTGACCAGGCCCGAGGCGACGTGGAAGCGAACCAGATCGAGGGGCCCGAGATTGACAGGCCGATGTGTAGTCCCTAACCTTCGGGCCGATGCCATTGATCCACAGACGTTACCAGTTGGTCGTGGTCGCAGTGCTTGTTGCCGCCTGCCCGCTTTCTTGTGCGACAGGAAGCAATCACGAGCGAGAAGCATATGAACCAGCCGAGTTGGTGACGACAAGTGCGCAGGCCGGGTCTGGCTATTCGACCGACATTGTCGCGATCGACGGGAAGGCAGAGCGTGGCAGCAGTTTCACGCTGCGACCAGGTCGACATACGGTTGAGGTGGAAGGCACCTGCACCGCACGCAACGGAAACCAAGGAGCCATCGCTGGTGCTGCGGCGGTCAACCCCTTGGCGGCGGCTGGCATGTCCCTCGGGACGGCCATCGCCGCTTCCCGAAACGCTCTGCATTCCGACCGATTGATGGCCTGCTTCATCGCACGACCGACCCGTACCTACGAAGTTCGCACCTTTGGCTAGGGAGGCGTGTGGAAGGTCGAAGTTATCGACCAAACGACCACCTATGATGTGAAGTCCCCATGCAAGACCGCGGCGAAGACACAGGAACCGGCTCGACCAGCCCGGCCTCTCACCGACCCGTTCGACTAGCCTCTCCGTCCCAGGCGCTGGTGTCAGAACGAGACGCAACACACAGGGATCATGCAATCGGAAGTGCAGTAGACAATGCCAGCGGGATCGTCGGTCGGATTCAAGCTTGAGTCCGGCGTTAGACCGTTACGGGCTCCCAAGTCGCATTCTTCGCCCCAGTCCGAGTCGGGGACGCCATCCCCGCAGAAGTGGAGTTACGTGCAGCCCAAGCTGCACCCGTCCGGGCCATCGATCGAGCCGTTCTGGACGCCTTGGTCGCATTCCTCTGGGCCGTTGACGATGCCATCACCACGGAATCCAGCGTTCCGTCTCCGCACGCGTGACTGGCCACCTCGGCCGTGACGATTGGAAGATCCATCGCGACGGCCGGAGGATCCGTTGCAACGGCCAAGGAAGGCATTGTGCCTGCATCGGCAGGCCGTGGGCGCATGGGCCCAGCGGCGAATGCGAAAAGCAAGAGCAGTCCCAGCCAGATTCTCGGACATCCGCGCATCGAAATGTGCATGCTCTACCTTTGCCTTTCGACCGGTCAGAGCATACGCCAGAATACGCATTCTGGGCCTCCAAATCCCTCTACCCAGGGCTCTCGATTCGGTAGAATCTCGGGAAACGGAAGAGAGTCGAAAGGCCATGCCCGCCATCTCAGCCACCCCCCAAGGCTTCCACCATGTTCCGGCAGCCTTGGCGCAGGGCCGCTGGGCTCTCTGGCTGCTGCTTGCGACCGGATGTGGCTTCAAAACCGCGCTCGACGTGCCCCGTACGACCCTGTCCGACAGCACGGGCGGGGCTGGTGCTGGCGGGCTGAACGGTTCCGGCGGAGCAATTCGCACGGGTGGCGTGATAGGCACTGCCGGCGTTGCCGGCAACGCTGGGACGAGCGGCGAATCCGGAGGGACCGGTGGCTCCCCGCCGAGCGGCGGCTGTGCCATGGACGCGAATCATCCCGGCTACCTCCACTGCGGCCCGTGGGACGGTTACGCCTGGGCTCTCGCCACAGAGCCCGACGAGGGCAGCACGATATCGCCTTCCGACTTCGCGGTCGCTGACGGGCTACCGTTTTGTGCCAACGGGGTGCTGGCTCGTGATGACGGCGCGGTCGGGTTGCTCGGCTTCAATGTCAATCAAAGTACGAACGGAGACCCGGGAGGCTGGCCGGATACCTGGGCGGTCACCGGCAATGGCCTCAGGTATGAGCTCAGCAATCCTGGAAACTCGCCGCTCAGAATTCAAATCCAAGGCGCGAAGGGCTGGCCTGAGGAAACCTGGTGCGCGGACATCTCCGGCTCAAGCAGCGGCTCCGTCGCCTGGTCGGCCTTCAACTCCATGTGCTGGGCTCCCTCCCACCCACCAGGTTATGACAGCCAGACCCCACTCGAAAAGGTCATGCTTCTGGTTCCCGGAATCAATGGGGCCGAACAACCGTTCAACGTCTGCCTCATCGGTCTCTATCCCTACTGACGTGGTTGCCGGCAGTGCTTTCTCTGTGTACCCTCGTCGACAGAAGCAACACCATGTTCAACCGATCATCGCACCAACTTTCGCGGTGGGCAGCTGCGCTGGGCCTGGCGCTTTGGCTTGTCGGCTGCAAGTCTCCATTGTCCGCGCGCAGGGATGCAGCGGTGGCGCCCGATGCGGGCATGGCTGATGCTGCCCCCACCTTCGGGTCAG
>Ga0265342_10003175_pt1 | contig 13678 bp, 9 predicted proteins | sample 4CB327metaG_FD_203125 | JGI IMG/M metagenome (GOLD analysis project Ga0265342, IMG submission 203125) | Rhizosphere microbial communities from Carex aquatilis grown in University of Washington, Seatle, WA, United States - 4-CB3-27 metaG | ecosystem: Host-associated > Plants > Roots > Rhizosphere...
ACCGGGCGCGATGCTCGGGAACTGGAATCCGCCGTTCGCGTCGCTGATCGCGGTGCGCGCCGACGGTCCGGTCAGCGTCACCAGCACACCCGCGACGCCCGAGCCGCGCGAGGTGAAGTTCGTCAGATCCGACATGGTGATACGCCCGGCGAGCACGCCGATCGGCGGCGGGCCGGTCTCGGCAACGGCGTCACGCGCGGCATCGGCGTCGGCCGATGCGTCGGTGGGCGCGCCATCGCCGGACGGTCTGTCGGCGGGGCCATCGCCGGCGTCGGTGCCCGCTTCGGCGTCGCGCGCGGCCGGGCCATCCATCGCGGTCGTACTGTCGGGCACCGTCGGGCCATCGCCTGCGGGCGCGCCATCCCCGGCGTGGCTGTCCGGGAGTCCAACGGCAGAGTCCCGCGCGTCGTGCGCGGCTTCCACCGACGCGTCGAACGAAGCGTCGGCATCACCGTCGAAGTCCGCCGCCAAGCGGCCGATGATCATGCGCTGGCATCCGCCGGCGCCGACGAGCGCAAGCACCGCCAGCGCGAACGCCAGGCCCGCCGCCGGCGCGGCCATCCACCGCGCTGTCACGGCGCGAGCTCCCGGCGCATGCGCTCCGCCTCGGCGTGACGTTTTCCCGCGGGCCGCGCGAGATATTCGTCGAAGGCGCGCGCCGCCTCGGGGCCGCGGCCGAGCTTCGCGAGACAGACCGCACGCCAGAAGATCGCGTCGCCACCGCCCAGGTGCGCCGCCTCGGCCAGCGCCTCCGCCGGCCGCGCCAGGCGGACCAGCAGCTCGACGCGCGCGCCGGCCGCCTCGTCGGAGAGCGCGCCGCGCGGAAAGCGGCGGCGGTGCTCGGCCAGCGCGCGCTCGGCGCCGGCCAGATCGCCTTTGACGTCGCGGCGGATGCGCGCCAGCTCCATCAACGCGAGCTCGCCCACCAGTCCGGGCCGCTCGGACGCACGCGTCAAGCAGGCGAGCGCGCCGTCGATATCGCCGCCACGGGTGAGGCGCGCGCAATCTGGGCCTTCCGCGGTCATCGCTCGATTATCGGCGCCCGGCTCCAGCGAAGGCGCTTCGACCGGCGCAGGCGCAGGGCCCGCCGCGACCTCGACTTCCGTGGAACCGGCGGCGCTGACCGCCGCCGGCGCGCCCGCCCGCGCCGAGAGATTGGTCCAGCGCTGGCCCGCCACGACGGTCGCGAGCAGCCGGCGCGACGACCAGACGGCGAGCTTCCCGCTGTGCACCACGACGTCGACCTTCTCGCCGCGCGCGCTGACGCTGAATCGCCCTGAATCGGGTTCGAGCCGGTACGAGGCCACTTGCACCTCGACCCGCGCGGGCGGCGCCGACGTGAAAGGCTCGAGCGCGGGCGAGACCGTCGCTCCGCCCCCCGACGGGGCGGCGTCCGGGCCCGCCGAAACGACGCCCATGTCGATGTCGATCCGGCCGCGCAACAGCGACACCACACGCGCGGCAGCGGAGCCCAAACGCACCACCGCCGCGCCCCGCGGCGCCAGCCGCGCGCGTACCCCCGCGGCCAGCCACGAGCGTCCGGGCGCGAGCGCGACCGCCGCTGGCCCAGGGGGCGGTGGTGCAAGCTCTGGGAGACGTTCGCCGGGTGCGCGCGCCGACGAAGTGACCTGGCGCGCGGGCGCGACGGCAGCCCGAGGAACTGCCAGCGCCACCGGCACGCTCGTCCCGACCGTTGTGCGCGGGCGCGGTCGAACCACGAGCCAGATGCTCAGCGCCAGCGAGGCCAGCGCCCCCGCGCCGACGAGCACCCCCCAGCCCACGCGCCGAGCGCGGCGCCCCTCGGCGCGCGCGCGATCAGCAGCCCAGCGCGACTGCATCGCGCGCTGCAAACGCACCCACGCCACCGTCTGCTCGCCCGGCGCCGGCTCGAACGCACGATTCGCGTCGGCGATCCGATCGGCAGCTGCGTCGCTCTCGTCGCGCAGCGACCTCACGCCGATTCCTCGTCGGGCAGGCGATCGCTGCCGAGCCCCAGCATCTCGCGGCAGCGGCGGCGCACCTCGCCCACGCGCCGCCAGACCGTCGCCTCCGAGCAACGCGCGAGCTCGGCCACCTGGTTCGCGGGCAGCCCTTCCATCTCCAGAAGAACGAACACCAGGCGGTGGCCTTCCGACAGGCGATCGAGCCCGCTCTCGACCCGGCGCCTCAGTGTCGCCTCGCTCGCGGTCGCGGGCGGCACGACCGCCTCTTGGGGCAGCTCGCGTCCAAGCAGCGTCGCCAGCGTCGCGCGCACGCGGCGCCGGCGTCGCGCGCGTCGCGCCTCGCTGATGCACAGGCGAAAGAGCCAGGTCTTGATCTGCGCCTCGCCGCGGAACGACGGCAGGTAGCGAAAGAACTGCAGGAAGACGTCCTGGCAGGCGTCTTCCATCTCGTCAGGCCGCGCACCCAGCTTGCGCAGGAAGGCGGCGGCCGCCGGATAGTATTTTTCGTGGAGCGCGTGAGCTGCGGCGCCCTCGCCGCTCAGGCACCGCGCTACGAGGTCGGAGCTCTCGAATGGCTCCGGCGTTCCCTCGTCGTCGCGGTGGATCAGCTCCGGCGAAGACGACGCCGCCTGCGCACGCGCGGCCGCGGAGGACCGTGCTTCTTGCGATCGCGCTCCCGACGTGGTCATCAGAAGACCGCCCAGCTAAGCCCCGCCCCCACCATCAAGCGCACGCGCGACGGCGGAAAGATCTCGGTTCCGCCCGACGGAGAACCGTCGGCAATCAGGAAGGTCCCGCCCCAACCGGCGGGCGCGTAGTCGAACGTGGCGAGCACCGACAGCCACAGCGGCCGCGCCAGCCGCAGTTGCAGCTGTGCGCGCAGGCCGGCGCCGAACCGGGCGCGCGTCTGGCGCTCGCCGTCCAGCAACATCGCCGCGTCCGCGCGATCGAGCGCTACCAGCACTTCGGGGCCGATCAACAAGCCGGCGCCCGGCCGCTGCACGAAATCGCGCGCGACGAAGCCACGCAGGCCGAAGCTGCGCGCGCTCGCCGACCTGACCCCGACGGTCTGGCTTTGCGCCGACGTCAGCCAGGTCCCCTCGACCCCCGCCCACCAGATCGGCGGCAGCAGCGCCACCCGCGCACCCAATGCGAGCACAGGGCTCATGTGATCGGCGCCACCCCAACCGCTCGACCACCCCGCGGACAGATCCGCGACGAATCGATCGGGTGGCGGGCTCACGGGCGCCGCGGCGAGTGGCGCAATCGGGGCCACCGGCGCCGCCGCCGCCGCCACGACGTCGTCGGTATCGCTCGGATGCCGGAAGTAGGCATCCAGGATCACGACCAGTGCCTGGGCCAGCGACGCGCACGATTCCCCCGCGCGCGGCAGCTCCCGGCGCAGGCGCAACCGGCCGGTCGGGTCGTGCAGCTCCAGGCGCACGATGTCGCCCGCCTCCGCGCCGTCCGGTCGGTGAATCAGCGCGTACGAGGCGTTCCAGTCTCCGTCGCCCTCGATGTCGCCGAGGCGCGCGCGCGCCGCCGCCCGCACCTGTCCCAGATCCGGGCAGAGCGCATCGGGCGTGCTGGTGTCGACCCTCAGTCCGCTGGCGCCGACCATCGCCCACAGCAGCAGCGCCCCGCCGGTCGCCAGGCCCGTCATGGCCCCCCTGCAGGGGGGTGGAGGCGGTGGTTACGGCTGCCCATCGGGCGGCTAGCCTAACGGATGCGCCCGCGCGCGGGTAGGCGACTGCGCGCGATCGCCCCCCTGTATTTCCGTCGTCCGTCAACAGAGGCTGCAACGAAGCTTTCACGGCAGTTTCGAGAATCCGGCTTTGAAGCGAAGCTGACGGCCCGAACGGAATCGGCCCGTTTGCTGACTTAGAGTCGGGCCAGAGCGGTTTCTCTCGCGTCCAGGTGTGTTTTTTTCGCGGCGATTGTCGTCACGACGACGCACCGAGCCCACCGCTACCCGAGGGTCGACCAGTTCCTTGAATTCTGGGTGGCGCAGGACGCGGCGATGCTCGACTTCATCTGGCAGAATCGCGGCTTGGTCGGCCTGCTGTCGACGAGTTCGCCGAGCCCGGCGACGCCACCACGGTACGCACGCTGGATCTTATCGAACAAACCCCGACACGCTGATTGCAGCGTCGTTGCCGCCGTTCTCCGTGCCGGTGAATCAATACCTGCTACAGGCGTCGCTGAAGGTTCCGCTGTCGGACTACGTGTTCCGCGTGTCGCGAGCGACCGCGGCGGCGACGCACTGCGAGCCGCCGAGGAGGGGACGCGCGCGCGGCGTGATCTGTTCCGCAATGGGAACGCGACCCTGGTCGAGGGCAACGACGCCGAGAGCGAGCTGGCACGCGCGCAACTGAAACTGGTGAACGCGCATATCGACGCGCGCATTGCGCGGGTGCGGTTGGATCACGCAGTTCGGACGGGATGCGGGAGCCGTGACGTTGTAACTCCGAGGGCAGACCTTGCGAGGTGAGGCACCCGCCGAAAGGTAATGCCCGGGATTCCACGATGAATTCGCCGTCTCGGGATTGGCGCCAAGCTGTGACGTACCGCCCCTTGGTCCAGGTATATCGTTTGACGCCGGTATGCCATCGTCGCCTTCGAACGCGGCCGACGAGCGACGCTCGGCGCTGGTGCAAGAAAATCTGCGCCTGGTCGCGCTGATCGGCCGGCAATACGCGAACCGTGGCGTCGAGACGACCGATTTGCTGCAGGAAGGGAGCATCGGCCTCATCAAGGCGTCGCGTCGCTTCGACGAGAGCCGCGGGGTCCGGTTCACGACCTATGCCGCGTGGTGGATTCGACAGGGGATGGGCCGTGCCATCGCCGAGCAAGGCCGCACGATCCGGTTGCCCAGCCACGTGCGCGGCGCGCTGCGCGAGGTTGCGCAGACCACGCACGATCTGGTGCAGCGGCTCGGACGGGCGCCCGCCCCCGCCGAGATCGCGGCCCGCCTCGCGTCGACGCCGGCACGCATCGAACGACTGCTCGACCTGCGCGGTCTGCCAGTATCACTGGATTCGCCCGGCTCGCGCGCCGGAGACGAGCTTCCGCTGGTCGATCGCCTGTCTGACGAGCAGGCCGGGCGGTCGCCCGAGGACCTGCTCGACGCGCGCTCGCTGACGGGAGCCATCCGCGAAGCGCTCGCCCAGCTGCGCGCGCGCGAGCGGGAGGTGCTGTCGCTGCGATTTGGAATCGACGGCGATCCCTGCAACTTGCAAGAAGTTGCGGCACGCCTGGAGCTGCACGTTCATCGCGTACGTCAGATCGAGCAACGCGCGCTGAGGAAATTGAAGCATAACCGCCATCTCAGCACCCTGCTCCGCGGTTGATTGCGTAACGGTCGCCAAGGATTTGCGCTTTCGTCACGGTAGACGGCAAGACAGTTGAAGTAGTGATGGCGCCCATCGGCCATGAGCTGGGGCGGGATTGTACGAGGTTGGTGCCTGGTGAGCGCGATCGCGCTCTGGCCCTCGATTGCGCGCGCGTATCCGCAGTGGCAACTGAGCACCGGCATGAGCCGTTGCGACCAGTGTCACGTGTCGCCGAGCGGCGGAGGTCTGCTCTCCGAATATGGGAGACGGATCGACGGCGAGCGGCTCTCGACGTTCGCGGGCGACGGCGCCTTCCTGCACGGCGCGGCGAAGCTGCCGGCTTGGCTGGCGCTGGGCGCGGACGGAAGCGGCGGCTTGGTCTCGCAGGCCGTCGAGAACGCCAGTCCATCGGCACCGGCGTATCCGATCGCCGGACAGGCCCAGGCAGCGGTGGCTCTCGGGCCGGTGTCGATCTATGGGACGATCGGAGCGCGCACACAGATCCGCACCGATAGCGGAGATGTACCTGTGCAGAACATCCAGCCGCTTACGGATCCATGGCTGGTGTCGAGCGAGCACTGGGTCATGTGGCGACCGGAAAGCGGTCACTCGTATTTGCGCGCAGGTCGCTACTTCGCTCCGTTCGGCTTGCGGCTGGCGCTCGATTCCGCCTTCGTTCGGCGCGAGCTCGGATTTGGCCTACTTCAAGAATCGTACAATCTCTCGGGGGGTTACGTCACCGATCGTTGGGAGCTCCACGTCACGGCGTTCGCGCCGGATTTCGTGCAGCACCTCGGCGACACGGAGAGCGGCGGCGCGGTGTACTTCGAGCGCCGCATCGGCACCCGCGGCGCGGTGGCGTTGCAGGCCAAGTACGCCACGAGCGCGGGCAAACAGCGCACCATCGGCGGCGCCATCGGCAAGGTTTACTTCTCGACCATCAGAACTCTGGTCTTCGCGGAAGCCGACGCACTCATGCTTTCAGTCGACGGTTTGGCCGCTCGCGGTCAGGCGGTCGGCGCGGTTGGTGTGGCCGTCCTCCCCGCCAGGGGTCTCACTGTCACCGCGCTCGGCGAGTACTTTCAGGAAGACGTCGAAGTACGGGCCGCGGCCCGGGGCGCCACATCACTACTGATTGGGTGGCTTCCCTACGCGCACGTGGAAGCGCAAGCCGTGGCTCGGGTCGAGTTGCCCGCCGGCGGCGCAACCACGACCGCGCTCCTGACCCAGCTGCGCTACTGGCTCTGAAAATGGTCACTGGTTCGAGCTTTCGCCTGTTATTTCGGAGGTTATTTATGACCCGCGCCAACTGGACGCTACCTGCATTGCTATTGATGCTCATTGGCGCGGTCGCCTGCCGCAAGCACCAACCGGAAGAGGCGAAGCAAGCGGAAACGGTGAAGTACACCCTCCCCAAAGTCGCCGTTCCCGGGACCACGACGGGGACCGCGCCTCGCGGAATCGCCGAGGGACTACAGCGCGAGATCGACGCGGTAACGCGCGTCCACGCGGATGCGGCGGAGCGGGTCAAGACAGTGCGCCCAGTTCTAAAATGCGTGGAAGCATCGCCGTCGGGCCAGTGGCGGGCCCATTTCGGCTTTACCAATTCCGGCGCAGCCGAGGTCTCGATTCCGCCCAGTCTCTTCAACCGTTTTTGGCCGCCGCCAATGGTCAGAGGCCAGCCAAAGGTCTTTGCTGCCGGATCTCGCGATGACGTGATGCAGGTGCCGTTCGACCCGAGCAGCTCTACGGCTTGGGTTCTGGGCGCGGGGTTCGCTCTGGCCGACGACAAGTCCGCAAAGTGCCCGAACGGAAAGGTCAACTAGCCAGAGCATCGACCACCCAAATCGCGGCCACGCCACGGTGCGATGAAACGGAAGCTCAGCCGAAAGGTCACACAAGCGGGCGCGAATTGACGATAGAAGGTTGTCGGCCGTTCGATCGGCCGCAACGGGGACGTATGGCCGTTGCTCTCGTCGGTCCCGGAGGAAATCAAAATGATTACGGCGCGATTTGCGAACCGATCGATCGTTGTGTTTACGTTTTTGACAGTAGGCGCGCTCGGCGCGTGCAGCAATGAGGAGGCCACGCCCAGCGAGGAGGATCCCGCCGCGGCTGCCGTCACGATCCAATTGCAGGGAGAGCTGAATGCCGCCGCGACGCTCAACGCCGCGACCGCAGCCACCGTGAGACCCGTGAAACCGACCCTCAAGTGCGTCGACAAGCTCTCATCGACGAGCTACCGCGCGCACTTCGGGTACACGAATAGCTCGACATCGTCGATTCCGATCCCGGTCGGATTCTTCAACCGATTCTTCCCGTCGCCCGACAGCCGCGGTCAACCCACGACCTTCCTTGCCGGCTCGCACCCGGACATTCTTCAAGTGACTTTTTCGAGCTCGAGCCTGATGGCCTGGATCCTCGGCTCTGGTGTGGTCGTGGCGACGAGGACCACGGCTCTATGCCCGACCGGCACCGGCGGCGTGACCGGTAGCGGCGGCGCAGGAACCGGCGGGCGAGGCGGAAACGCCGGCGCCGGGACTGGCGGCAGGGCGACGGGTGGCGTGAGCGGCACGGGCGGTTCGGGAGCCGGCGGCGCCTCCTGTCCCTCGACGTGTGACGACCGCAACCCCTGCACCATCGACCTCTGCAACGCATCGACGAACTTCCAGTGCTCGAACGTCGCGCAGCGCGATGGCACCGTGTGCGACGATGGCAGCGCGTGCACGGTCTCGGATACGTGCGTCGCCGGCGTCTGCACCTCGGGCCTGCCGAAGGTCTGTCAACCGCTCGACCAGTGTCACGTGGCCGGCGTGTGCGACCCGACGAGCGGCGCATGCTCGTCGCCCGCGGCAGCCGACGGGCTCGCCTGCAACGACGGCAACGGATGCACGCTGTCTGATACCTGCCGTGCTGGCGTCTGTACCGCGGGCCCGGCAAAGACCTGCACGGCGCTCGACCAGTGCCACGTCGCCGGCGTCTGTACCGCGCCGACCGGCGTCTGCACGAACCCACCCATCGCGGACAACACCCCCTGCAACGACAACAGTCTCTGCACGGCGGTCGACGTTTGCCGGGCCGGCGCCTGCGTCGGCACCGCGGCCAAGGTCTGCACCGCGTCCGACCAGTGCCACGTCCCGGGTACCTGCGCCCCGGCGACGGGGATCTGCTCGAACCCCGCGGCGTCCGACGGCACCAGCTGCAATGACGGCAACGTGTGCACGACCGGAGACGCTTGCCTCGCGGGCGTTTGCACGCCGGCAGTCACGCTGACGTCGAGCCACTGCGCGGGAACCGCCTGCGACCAGTGCTCGTTCGATTCGCCGATGGATGTGTGCTCGCTCAGCCCCGACGGCTGCGACAACTGCGTGGCCGCCACCGACGGGTGCGACATGCTGACCGACCCGACGCAGCGACAGCAGTGCGAGGACGCCTATGGCTGCTTCACCGACCCGAAGAACGCGTGCGAGAGCGGCGGCGACGTTCGGCCGTGCTGGTGCGGAACCAATCCCGAGACCTGCAGTACCGACAACGTCGCTCCGACGGCAGCGAATGGGCCGTGCCTGAACTTCGTCACGGTAGCCGCCGGCTTGACCGCCGCGACCTACGATGCGGCGACGATCTCGGCACGGCTGGTCGACCCGACCTTCCCGCTGGGCCGCGCAGTGAATCTGGTGATCTGCCGCTCCAGCTTCTGCCCGACTGAGTGTGGCGTTCAGTAGCCCGAAGCTCGGGTCGGCTCGCTCGAGTCGGCAGGTAAAAGCGTAAGTAACGCCAGGGGCACGGCCGCAAGGTCGTGCCCCTTTTTTTTTTGGACCAACAACGAGGAGACCCATGTCAATCACGTACCGCCGTCCGGCGAGCCCGTCGCGAACCATCGCGCAGCTGAGCATCGGCATCGTCTCGATCTTGCTGTTCAGCCGGCCAGCGGCATCGCACCCCGATTCGCGCGCCCGTGACGAGCTCCCGCGCGATGCCTTCCGCGGCGCACGACATCTTCACGGCGGGCCGCACAAGCCGCATCGGCACCGCGGCCACCATCACCGCCGCCAAGAACCCCCGCCTCCGCCGCCGATGAATCCGGGGATTCCCGGCATCGACTCCTTGGCCAACTTCGACCTCACCTTCACGGCTCCGGGATTCGCCGCCGACGGCTCGTCGCAATTGAGCTGGACGGTGAACCTGGTCGGCGGACCTCCGGAGCGGGGAGGAACCACCCTGGTCAACACGCCCATCGTGCCGGTCTCGATCGATCTCCTCGATGTCGACGGAACGGTCCGCGTCTCCAACGGCGTGACTCTGCACTCCGACGTCACTCCATTCGTGCAGCCGACGGTGCAGTCGCCGCTCTTCCAGACGGCAACCTATTCCAGCAGCTCGGTGCCGACTCAGTTCACCGACGCGATCCAGCGCGCACAATTCTTCAACAGCGCACCCGCCGATTGGCACACCTTGCTTGCACAAGTCGTCCGTCCCGCGCGAACCCTCGTCATCCCATTCGGGTCATATCGATTCGCGCTCAAGCCCGACGGCACCTGCTGCTCCTTCATCGCGGTCGATTCTCAGGTCTTCGAGTCATTGTTCTTTCCGACCGATCCCGCCGACGTCACCACGCCGGTCGGGGCCGCGGAGAACGCGGGCGACATCACGCCCCGGGACCTCGGGATCTTTTTGCTGCCGGACACCTTCCTGACCGTCAACGGCCACTGCTGCGTTCTCGGCTTCCACACCTACGACGCGGAAGTGGGCGATCCGAGCAACGGCAACCAGGAGAAACGCTACGTCGTCGCGGTCGCGACCTGGATATCACCGGGCTTGCTATCCGGGGTCGAGGACATTTCGGCGCTGAGCCACGAGCTGTCCGAGGCGATCAACGATCCGTTCGTCGGCACCGACAGCGTCCACAACATCACACCGTTTTGGCAGGAACCGTCGGGCGCCTGCCAGAACAAGAACGAAATCGCCGACGTCATCGAGGATCTATCCAACGCTGTCTTCCCTCAGGTGATGTCCGACGCGACTTACCACCTGCAAAACACCGCGTTGCTCTCCTGGTTCCAGCCGGGCCAGCCATCGAGCGCGATCGACGCCGCGTTTTCGTATCCGGATGAGACGCTGCTGACTGCGCCGACGCCCGTATTGTCGCCCCTCTGCCAATAGCCCGCGCAGCGGGGCCAGAAACGACAAATGCCGCCGGCGAACACGCCGGCGGCATTTCCTGATTAACCCTCTACCGAGCCTCTGCTCGGTGGTTTCAGACTAGCGGTTGTTCGGGCAGGCGTTGTCGACCCTCGGGCCGCTCGGGACGCCCAGGAAGTGGAACTGGGTGATGCGCGGGGTGGTGATGGTGTCCTGCTTGAAGCAGTTGTAGAGGACGTCCTCCTTCGCCATGGTCGGGAGAACCGGGAGCGCCGGATCGACCCAGTGGTTGACGAACAGCTTGCGCGCCATCGGGTAGAACGGCGCGGTCGCCGACGTGTCGAGCAGCTCGAGGATCGTCGTGTCCGTCGGCGGACGCGAGTCGGCCTGCGCGACGCCCAGGCGGTAGGCCAGGTCGTTGATGAGGGCGGGCGCCTTGGCCACCGCTTCGCGGCCGGCGAACCCGATGCTGCACGGGTTGGCCTGCACGAGGCAGCCGATCTGGTCGGTCGAGGTGAAGTTCTTGCAGACGTTGCCGACCAACGGAGTTGCGCCGGGGGTGGCAACCGTGAAGCCGTTCGGCGCGGGAATCGGGCCGCCGAAGTTGTTGGTCTGCGTGACGTTCAAGCGGAAGAAGGCGCTGACCACGCGGTTGACCTTCGCCGCGGGCACTGCGGTGACCAGCGGGTCGGTGAAGCCGTCGAGCCTGTAGTGACCAGCGACCGGATCCACGACGAACTGGTTGAAGAAACGGCCATCCGTGAGCGCCGGCCGGGTCGGGGTTGTTCGGTCGACCATGCAGTTGTAGTTCAACTTGACCGTGGCCGGGGCGGTGCATGACGGAGGAATCGACCCCAGGTTGGGCGCCGATCCGTCCGAACAACTGACATTGACCGGGAAGAGACACGTGCCGCTCGTGCCGTCCGGACAAATCGTGGTGGCAGTACCCTGAGCGGCGACCGGGGTGCTCAGAGCAAACTGGCCCGGGGTGCAGACGGTGATCGGGGCCATGGCGTTGGCTGGGTCGGTCGCGGGGCCCCAGTAGGCGGTCGCGAAGTCGGAGTAGTTGGTCGGAATCTCGACCGGCAACACGAGGCCGAGGCCCTTCCTGGCCAGCAGCGCGTTGTGCTGGAGGGTCTGGAAGTCGTTGGGGGCAGGCGCCGTGATGTTCGCGTTCGGGCCGACGTTCTGACGGCTTCCCGCACCGAACTCGGCCAGCTCCACCAGCGCGGTGGCCGCCGCCGGATCGGCGCGGACGTCGGTGCCGAGAGTGGGCGGCTGGTTGGCCGGCGTGCCGTGGCCTTCCGCAACCTGCTCGATGCCGAAGCGCGTGCCAGGAGACGACGAGTCCGCGATGCGGCGGATCGGGTCGAGGTCGAGGTAGTCCGAGTCACCCTTGTTCATGGCCGCCGTGCCGGCGTTGCAGAACGGGTTCGAGGTCGCGGAGGTCGTGTCGACGATGATTTGACCAATCGGCTGGGCGAGGAACTTGGTCGAGTAGGCGGGGACGGCGTTGAGGATACCGACCAGGGTCACGAACGTGTCGGTGGTGCCCGACAGATCACCACGACGGTAGGCGTGCTTCAGCTTGAGGCAGTTGGCGGGGTTTCCGGTCGCCGCGCAGTTGGTGTTGAAGAAAGCGCCCCAGTTGTCGGCCAGCGCCTTCCGGACCGGGCTCGCGCAGTTGACGCGGGCGGGGTTACGGGTTTTGGGGAACGTCGTCTGGAGGAAGCTCGCGGCGCTGGTGTGGTTCTGACCAGCGTAGACTACCGCCAGGACGTCCTTCCAGCTGCTGAACTGGTAGGCGCCCGTGGCGTCACAACCGAAGTTGTTGCCGGCCGCATCAAGGCAGCAGTTCGGCGCGCCGCCCAGGGCCGGGTCGGCCGGGCAGCCACCCGCGCCGGGCGTACCCACCGCCGTGCCGGCCGGGGTGATCTGCGCTGGCGTCAGCGTCACACCGATGATCGAATCGGCGCAGTTGAAGACCAAGCCGGCGTGGTCGTCGAACAAGCTGTCGGCATGGGTCTGGTTCGCCGCGACGACCGCGATGCCGTCGAGACCGATGAGCAGCTGCTCGCCACGTGTGTCGAGCACGCCCTGAGTCGCGGGCGCCGTCACCGGGCAGGGGTTGACCGTGCCCACGGCGCCGTTCTTGAACGGACGCGACATCGGGGCGATGCGCTGCTGGGCCCCGATCACCGCGCCTTCACCACCGCCCGAACCGCCGCCGACGTACGTGATATCCGTCGTCGCGAGAACAGTGGGGTCATTGGTGGACACAATGCAATCCGCCAGAACGCCTTTGGTCACGTCCTCGAGCGTATCTGAACCCTTCATTTGCAACTGAGCGGACGCACTTGACATCGCGCCCGCGCCGAACACTAGGAATGTTGCGCCTGCGAGTAGTTTCCTCATCACGGTCCTCCATTTGAAATCGACAGCGAAGATGAGCGCAGGACGCGCTCACCTTGCCGAGACCGCTCCTAGGCAATAACGAGACCAACCGGCGCGCCCACGAAACGGGCGGTATTTGCGGTGGTTCCAAGCTCATACGGCTGCCGCGCCGGGCCATACGGCGGTTGGCTCGTTCGATTCTCAGAAATAGCATTCGAAATTCGGAGGGGCGGGTCGACCGTAGTTACTGGCTCCCGCACTGACCGGTTTTCGGTTTGGCGTATCCGACAATCGGAGGGTCACGCCGGAACGCGGCGGCGGGTCCGGGGAAGGAATACAACAATTAACTCGGTGATCCTGGTTAGTTCGGTGTCGACGGCGCCGAGCCATCCATTGGCGTACTGATTGCTTTCCTCGCGCGACGAAAGAGGAGATGCAGCAAAGATGATCCGATCGAAAAGAGTTCAGGCGTCGTGGTTGAGACTCGGGATAGTGAGCTTGCTCGTGGCGGTGGGCGGTTGTACTCACCCAGCCTCGCATTCCGAGAGCACCGGTGACTTTCGCTTTTCGCTGATGCTGTCGAGCCTGGCGGAGATCGACGCTGTCGCCTATACCGTTTCAGGAAACGGCATCAAGCCGATCACGGGAACGATCGATGTCACCGGGGTAAACACGACGAGCGCCGTGATATCGGGTCTTCCGGCCGCGATGGGCTACTCCTTTGCGGCGACCGCGGCGTCGACCGATGGCAAAACCAAGTGCGTGGGCAACACCACGTTTTCGATCACTGACGGAAGCCAAACCAGCGCGAACCTGATTCTCGAGTGCACCGGACCGAACGAGTCGGGCACCGGCGTCGTACGGATCGAC
>Ga0265342_10003180_pt1 | contig 13667 bp, 13 predicted proteins | sample 4CB327metaG_FD_203125 | JGI IMG/M metagenome (GOLD analysis project Ga0265342, IMG submission 203125) | Rhizosphere microbial communities from Carex aquatilis grown in University of Washington, Seatle, WA, United States - 4-CB3-27 metaG | ecosystem: Host-associated > Plants > Roots >...
TTTCGTGTACGGTTAAATCCCCCAACGTTCTCGGGCCGGCTTCGCGCCGGCCTTTTTTTATGGTGAGAGCGTTTGGCCGCGATGATCGGTCATGGCGGCATGCCGGTCGGCGCTTGTGATGATGTCGCACGCGAAGTTCACACGGGACCGAACTCCGGCGCGATCTCGCGTCAGCTCGTCGACTATCGGATGGGCTGAAACGTTGGCCGACGGCAGCTAATGCAGCGTCGTCATTGCTGCTCCGAGCATGGAGCCGGGGTTCTGCGCATTGCCCGCCTGCACCACCACGGCGACTTCGTCGACCCCGTCGGTTTCGACGTCCTTGACCGGGAAGGTCCAGGTTGCCGCGGCTCCTGTCCATTCACCGAGTTTGATCCAATGGCGAACCACGTTGTGATAGGTGATCGTGCGACCGCGATTTTCGCCGCGGCCGATGACGACCGGAATAGCGCGGGACAGCGAGCACAACCAGACCTCGCCGGTGCCGGCTATTTTCGACGGCGCGGCGGCTACTTTGATTTGGCCGTCGGCGACCGATAACGACAGCGGCAGCATCAGCGTATCGGCGTGCTTGCGGCTGTGATCAATGGCGTCCTCGATCGCGCTGCGATCACTTCCGAGAACCTGCACGCTGCCGTTGACGATCGCCTGTGGCGTATAGACCTCGCGATCGCCGCGCAGATTCGAATAAGCGCGCTGCCGGTTGGTGTGTCCGGGAATCGCCAGCGTGTCCTTCCACCCGAGATAGTCCCAGTAAGTGATCGGCAGGCTCATGGTGATGACGGATGGATCCTTGCTCAGTTCGCCGAGCAGCTGATCCGCCGCCGGACACGACGAGCAGCCCTGGCTGGTGAACAATTCGATCACGGCGCGCGGCTCGGCATTGGCGTTGCGAGGGCCCGCAGCCGCCACCAAGGCGACAGCGATTACGCTCAACAACGCAACGCGGCCTTCTGCCATCCCGATCTCCACTGTCCCCGCAAAAGCCGGTCCATCGGCTTTCATCACAGCCTATGGCAGCTGCAGCCAAGACTACCCCAGCGCGATGACGCCCGCCACCGAAGTCGATGAAATCACGTGTCCCGGGACCCAGACTCTCAGTAGAGACCTTGGCGTTCACCCGCTACTCACTTCGCAGTGAGTTAGGCATTCGTGATCTCCCGCCCAGGCTCCAGCGTCCAAAATAGAGCCGGAAACGTCGTTAAAAATGGGCTGACGGGTAAGACTTAGGGGATCGCCGACACCGAACTGCAACGCTTATCCGGCGCAGTGGCTGAGAAGGCGCGCGCGGCCCAACAAAAAACTGCCGGACTTGCGTCCGGCAGTTTGGTTTCACGACTTGAAATCGGCTGGTCTTCAGGCCGCGAGATGGCGAAGCACGTATTGCAGGATGCCGCCATTCTTGAAGTAGTCGAGTTCGTCGACCGTATCGATCCGGCAAATCAGCGGCACGCGCTTGAGCGCGCCATCGGCAGCCACGATCTCGGCCATCAGCCGCTGCCGCGGCTTGAGATCGCCGTGCAGTCCCCGGATGGTGACCTGCTCGCTACCCTTCAGCCCGAGCGATTGCCAGGAGGTCCCCTCTTCGAAGCAGAGTGGGATAACTCCCATGCCGATCAGATTGGAGCGATGGATGCGTTCGAACGATTGCACGACAACGGCACGGATGCCGAGCAGCGCGGTGCCTTTCGCCGCCCAGTCGCGCGAGGAGCCGGTGCCGTATTCCTTGCCCGCGAAGACGACCAGCGGCACGCGCTCGCTCCTGTAGCGCATGGCGGCATCGTAGATCGGCATCTGCGCGCGGTCCGGATAGTGGATGGTCACGCCGCCTTCCACGCCGGGCACCATCTGGTTCTTGATGCGAATGTTGGCGAAGGTGCCGCGCATCATGACTTCGTGGTTGCCGCGCCGGGTTCCGTATTGATTGAAATCCAGCGGCTTCACTTTGTGATCAATCAGATATTGCCCGGCCGGCGAGGCCGGCTTGATCGATCCGGCCGGCGAGATGTGATCGGTGGTGATCGAATCGAGGAACAAGCCGAGCACGCGGGCGTCGATGATGTCGGTGAGCGGCTGCGGCGCCGCACTCATGTGATCGAAGTAGGGCGGGTTCTGCACATACGTCGACTTGCGGTCCCATGCGTAGGTCATGCCGCCCTGGACGCTGATTTTGCGCCAGTTCGCATCGCCCTTGAACACATCAGCGTATTTGCGCGTGAAGATCTGCTTGTTGATCGCCTTGCGCATGACCGAAGCGATCTCTTTGTTGCTCGGCCAGATGTCCTTCAGGAACACCTTCTTGCCCTTCTGGTCGACGCCGAGCGGCGTCTTCACCAGGTCGACGTTCATCGAGCCGGCGATGGCGTAGGCGACGACAAGCGGTGGCGAAGCGAGGTAGTTCGCCCGCACGTCGGCGTTGACGCGGCCTTCGAAATTGCGATTGCCGGACAGCACCGCGGCGGCGACCAGGTCATTCTCGTTGATTGCTTTTGAGATTTCCGGCGGCAGCGGGCCGGAATTGCCGATGCAGGTGGTGCAACCGAAGCCCACGAGATTGAAGCCGAGCTTGTCGAGATCCTTTTGCAATCCGGATTTCTCCAGATATTCACCGACCACCTGGGAGCCCGGCGCGAGCGAGGTCTTCACCCACGGTTTGACGGTCAGTCCTTTTTGCGCGGCCTTGCGCGCGAGCAGGCCGGCGCCGATCATGACGCTCGGATTTGAGGTGTTGGTACACGAGGTGATGGCGGCGATCACCACGTCGCCGTGGCCGAGATCGTGGTTGCGTCCTGGGACCGGAACGCGCTTGCCGGCTTCGGCCGCCTTGTTGAATTCCTTTTCCATCGACATGGCAAAACCGGCCTTGACCTCTTTCAACGGCACGCGATCCTGTGGTCGCTTGGGGCCGGCCAGCGATGGCTCAATCGATCCGAGTTCGAGCTTGAGTACATCGGTGAACATCGGATCGGCGGTGTATTTGGTGCGGAACATGCCTTGCGCCTTGGCGTAGGCGGCCACCAGCTTGAGCAGCGGTTCCGGACGCCCGGTGTCGCGCAGATACTTCAAGGTATCGTCGTCGACGGGGAAGAAGCCGCAGGTGGCGCCATATTCCGGCGCCATGTTGCCGATGGTGGCGCGGTCGGCGATGCTCAGGCTGCTGAGGCCGGGGCCGAAGAACTCCACGAACTTGCCCACCACGCCGCGCTTGCGCAGCATCTGGGTGACGGTGAGCACCAGATCGGTCGCGGTCATGCCCTCCTTCATCTTGCCGGTGAGCTTGACCCCGATCACCTCCGGCAACGTCATCGAATAGGGCTGGCCGAGCATGGCCGCTTCCGCCTCGATGCCGCCGACGCCCCAGCCGAGCACGGACAGGCCGTTGACCATGGTGGTGTGCGAATCAGTCCCGACCAGCGTGTCCGGGTAGGCGATCTCGGCTTTCACGACCTTGCCGTCGAGCTTGATCTCGCCCTTGGCGCTCCACACGGTCTGCGACAGATATTCGAGATTGACCTGATGGCAGATGCCGGTGCCCGGCGGCACCACGCGGAAATTCTCGAACGAGCGCTGCGCCCATTTCAGGAATTTATAGCGTTCCTCGTTCTGACTGTATTCTTCGTCAACGTTTTTCTTGAAGGCGGAATTGTCGCCGAAGAAATTGATGATGACGGAGTGGTCAATTACGAGGTCGACCGGCACCAGCGGATTGATCTTTTTGGGATCGCCGCCAAGATGCTTCATGGCGTCGCGCATGGCGGCGAGATCAACGACCGCCGGCACGCCGGTAAAATCCTGCATCAGCACGCGTGCGGGACGAAAGGCGATATCGCGTTCGGACGTCTTGGTTTTCATCCATAGAGCGACCGCCTGGATGTCTTCCTTGCTGACGGTCCGGCCATCCTCGTTCCGCAACAGATTCTCCAGCAGAACCTTCATGGAGAAGGGAAGCCGGGAGATTCCCTTGAGGCCGTTCTTTTCAGCTACCGGCAGGCTGTAATAGGCATAGGTTTTAGAGCCGACCTTGAGGGTGCGGGCGCATTTGAAACTGTCGAGGGAGGGCATGGCGGCGGGGTTCCATTCCGACTGGCGAGGGGGTCGGATCGGTGCGGTAAATAATTACCGTTGCTGAGTTTCCGTCCTCCCGCACGGGATGAGCGTGCGTTTTCGCCGGGTCACGGTTGAATGTCCGGCTTATAAAAGCTTTTGTGGCGTTCTGCCACACGAACGAGAGTTGTAAACAAATGATCCCCTGTGCCTCCGATTGAGGCGGCAGGAATCGGTCCGGAGCAGCCTTCGCGGCCGTCCGGACAGGGCCACGGGCGTCTCATGCAATTGGTAGGAAGCGATCTGGTCTGCGTGCGTGGCGGCCGTCCGGTCTTTTCCGGCCTCGGCTTTGCCGTGGCCACCGGTCAGGCTCTGGTGGTGAGCGGCCCTAATGGCGCCGGGAAGACGTCCTTGCTGCGGATGATCGCCGGGTTGTTGCGGCTGGAGGCCGGCCGGATCGACCTTCGGGGCGGAGCGTCCGAGCTGACGACCGCGGAGCAGGCGCATTTCCTGGGGCATCAGGACGCCCTCAAATCGGCGCTGACGGTTACAGAAAATCTTCAGTTTTGGACGCGCTATCTGGGGGCCGGGGGCGTGGGGGCAGCGTTGGACGCGGTCGGCCTGGGTGGCTTGGCCGAACTCCCCGCGGGCTATCTGTCAGCCGGCCAGCGGCGCCGGCTGTCGGTTGCGCGCCTGCTTGCGATCAAGCGGCCGATCTGGCTGCTCGATGAGCCAACCGCAGCGCTTGACGTGAGCGGTCAGGGACGCCTTGCCGAACTGATGCACAAGCATCTCGCCGGCGGGGGCATGATTGTCGCCGCAACCCACGGTCCGCTCGGGATCGACGCCGACAAGGAACTGAGGCTCGGGCTCTGACCATGGACGCGCTGGCAGCCGTTTTTATTCGCGACATGCGCATCGCCACCCGTATCGGGGGCGGGGCGTTGATGGGCGTGCTGTTTTTTCTCGCGGTGGTGATTTTGCTGCCGTTCGCGATCGGTCCGGACCTCGCGCTGCTGCGCCGAATTGGCCCCGCGATCCTTTGGATCGGCGCGTTGCTGGCGTCGCTGCTGGCGCTCGACCGGCTGTTTGCCGCCGACCACGAGGACGGCTCGCTCGATCTCATTCTCCTCGGTCGCTCGCCGCTCGAATTGGTGATCATCGCCAAGGCGCTGTCGCACTGGCTCACGACCGGATTGCCGCTGGTGTTGGTGTCTCCAGTGCTCGGGCTGTTTCTCAATCTCGAACCGGTCGCGATCGGCGCCGTGATGCTGACCTTGCTGATCGGCACGCCGGCGCTGACGTTCATCGGCGTGATCGGCGCCGCCCTTGCGGTGATGCTGCGCCGCGGGGGGCTGTTGTTGCCGGTCCTGGTGCTGCCGTTGACGATCCCGGTGTTGATTTTTGGCGTCTCGGCAGCGAATGCCGCGGTCGTTGGACCGGTTCCATTCGCCACCCCGCTTGCAATCCTCGGCGCTCTGACCTTGATGAGCCTGGTGGTGGGCCCGGTCGCGGCCGCGGCGGCGTTGCGCCAGGGGTCCGAATGAACAAGGTTGCACGCGGTGTTGATAGGATGACGACAGCGTTGCATTGCGCCGGCTCCGTGCTGTCATTGGCAGGCAAAGACCGATGGCTCTGATCGATTTCGCCAATCCCTCGCGCTTCGTGGCGCTGGTGGAGCGCGTGCTGCCCTGGCTGGTGGTGGCGACGCTGTTCACCTTCGGCGTTGGGCTGTACCAGACCTTCTTCATCGCCCCTGACGACTACCAGCAGGGCGCCACCGTGAAGATCATGTTCATTCATGTTCCCTCGGCCTGGCTCGGCATGTTCTGCTGGGGGCTGATGAGTCTGGCGTCGCTCGGCACTTTGGTGTGGCGCCATCCGTTGGCCGATGTCGCCGCCAAGAGTGCGGCTCCGATCGGCGCGGCGTTCACCTTTCTGTGCCTCGTCACCGGCTCATTGTGGGGGCGCCCGATGTGGGGCACCTATTGGGTCTGGGACGCGCGGCTGACTTCGGTGTTGGTGATGTTCCTGATGTATCTTGGTCTGATCGCTTTGTGGCGGTCGGTCGACGATCCCGCGCGCGCCGGTCGTGCCGCGGCCATTCTGACGCTGGTGGGCGCGGTCAATCTGCCGATCATCAAGTTCTCGGTCGACTGGTGGAACACGCTGCACCAGCCGGCCTCGGTGTTTCGGCTCGGCGGACCGACCATCGATCCGAGCATCCTGGTGCCGCTGGCGTGGATGGCGATCGCCTTTACCCTACTGTTCGTCACCCTGCATCTTGCCGCGATGCGCACCGAGATCCTGCGCCGACGGATCCGCACGCTGCGCCTGATGCAGGTGCATAGCGCGCAGGGAGCCTGATCGCATGCAACTCGGGCCTCACGCCGATTTCATCATCCTTGCGTATGCGGCGGCGGCCGCCGTCGTCGGCGGGCTGATCGCCTGGGCCCTGCTCGACTACCGGGCGCAAAAATCGGTGCTCGCCGAGCTGGAGGCCCGCGGCGTCGGCCGCCGTTCGGCCGAGGCGAAGCAGGCCGTGAGGCCGGCATGAGTTCGGGCGTGGAAAAACCGCCGGCCGTCGCGAGCCGCCGGCTCATCGTGTTGATCCCGCTTGCGGTGTTTTTGGCGCTCGCAGTGCTGTTTCTGGTGCGGCTTGGCAGCGACGATCCGTCCCGGGTGCCCTCTGCGCTGATCGGCCGGCCGGTGCCCGAGACCAGCCTGCCGCCGGTCGCAGGCCTCGAGCGCGATGGCAAGCCCATGCCGGGTATTACGGCGGCGGATTTCAAGGGGGCGGTAACGGTGGTGAACGTGTGGTCCTCCTGGTGCGTGCCCTGTCGCGATGAGGCGCCGCTGCTGATGCGCCTCGCCGGCGAGCGCCGCGTCCGGATCATCGGGATCAACTACAAGGACCAGCCCGACAACGCGCGGCGCTTTCTCGGCCGATTCGGCAACCCGTTTTCCGCCGCCGGCGCCGACGAGAGCGGCCGCGCCTCGATCGAGTGGGGCGTCTATGGGGTGCCGGAAACTTTTCTCGTCGGGGGCGACGGCAGAATCGCGTTCAAGCTGATCGGCGGAATCAATTCCGATAATCTCGACCGCGTCCTGAAACCGGAAATCGACAAGGAGCTGGCGGCCAAACGCTAGCCGTCAGTCCTTGGGCGCGGGCTCGGCCGCGTGTTTGACCATCAGCGGATATTGCAGCGCTGCGAACACGAAGGTCAGCACCATCGCGGCCAGCTTGAAGTTTCCCCAGAACTGGGTGCTCTGCGTTCGCCACACGATTTCATTGAGCACAGCGAGGGCGAAAAAGAACGCGGACCACCGCAACGTAAGTTTGCGCCAGCCCTCGTCGGTCAGATGGAAACTCGACTCCAGAACGGCCGCGAGCAGCGGCTTGTCGAACACCAGCCCGCCCAGCAGCACGCTGCCGAACAGGGCGTAGACGATGGTCGGCTTCACTTTGATGAAGGTGTCGTCGTGCAGAAAAAGAGTCAGGCCGCCGAAAATGAGGACGATGACGGCCGTCACCACCGGCATGATCGGCCATCGCCGCGTCAACACATACGTCACCAGCAGCGCGATCACGATCGCGACCATGAATGTTGCGGTTGCGACGTAAATGTCAAAGCGGGCGATCGCAGCCACGAACAGCAGCAACGGCCCGAGATCGAGCGCGAGCTTGAGCAGGGGATTGAGCGGAGGCTTGTCGGTCATTTTGAATTTCTAACTGGTTCTGTTGTCATCGCCGGGCTTGACCCGGCGATCCGTCGGATTTCGAATGATGTCGTCATACCAGCTAGGCATCAAGCCCGGCGATCGCGCGGGCGAAATCCTTGGCCGCAAAGGGGGCAAGATCGTCGATCCCCTCGCCCACACCGATGAAGTGAACGGGCAGCTGAAAGCGGGTCGCAAGCGCAACAAGAATGCCGCCACGTGCGGTGCCATCGAGCTTGGTCATGACCAGCCCGGTGACGCCGGCGACCCTGGAAAATTGCTCGACCTGCGAGAGCGCGTTCTGCCCGACGGTCGCATCGAGCACGAGCAGCACCGCATGCGGCGCTGCCGGGTCTAATTTCTTCATGACGCGGACGATTTTTTCGAGCTCACCCATCAGCTCGGTCTTGTTCTGCAGGCGGCCTGCGGTGTCCACAATCAAAACGTCGGCGCCGGTTGCGCGCGCATCGGAGAGGGCGTCGAATGCGAGACTGGCGGCGTCAGAACCGGGCGCCCGCGCGACCACGACACTCGCGGAACGCTGCCCCCAGATCTTGAGCTGATCGATCGCAGCGGCGCGGAACGTGTCGCCCGCAGCCAGCACGACCTTGTGGCCCTCAGACGAGAGTTTTGCAGCCAGTTTGCCGATGGTCGTGGTCTTGCCAGATCCGTTGACGCCAACGACGACGATCACGAAGGGCTTGGCCGCGGCATCGAGCCGGAGCGGGAGGGCGACGGGCGCCAGCAGCTTCTCCACCTCGACCGCGAGGATCGCCTTGACCTCGTCCGCCGCAATCGCCTTGTCGTAGCGGCCGAAACCAACGGCAGCCGCGATCTTCGCCGCTGCGTCGACGCCGAGATCGGCCCGAATCAGCAGTTCTTCCAGCTCTTCGATGGTGCCGGCATCGAGCTTGCGTTTGGTGACGAGACTGGTGATGGCATCGCCGATCGAGGCGGAGGTGCGCTTCAGCCCGCCGCTCAGCCGGCGCCACCAGCTTTGCTTTGTCGCCGGCGGTTGTTCATTGGTGCTGTCGTTCATGTCGGTCGACGTGATAGCGGTTTCTCCAGCACTCCGAAAGCCATTGAGCGATGACACTGACCGACCTCACCCCGGACGCCATGCTGGCCCGCGTTCTCTATCGCGATGGCCTGATGCTGGTGATCGACAAGCCGATCGGCCTTCCGGTCCACCGCGGTCCGAAGGGTGGAACGAGCCTGGAGGGCTATTTCGACGCCTTGCGTTACGGGCTGCCGCGTGCGCCTGCGCTCGCCCATCGGCTCGACAAGGACACTTCGGGATGCCTGGTGCTCGGCCGTCACCGCAAGGCGCTTGCTCATCTGGGTCTGCTGTTCAAGCATGGCAAGGTCGGCAAGACCTATTGGGCGGTGGTCGAGGGCGGTCCCTCGGCGGACGAGGGTACGATCGACCTGGCGCTTGGCCGACTTGATGCTACGCGAGGTTGGTGGATGAAACCGGATCCGGAGGGGCAGCCGGCGGTAACGATCTGGAAGGTGCTGGGGCGCAGCGCCGGCATGAGCTGGCTCGCGCTGGAACCGGTCACCGGACGAACGCATCAACTGCGGGTGCATTGCGCCGCCATGGGGTGGCCGATCCTCGGTGATACCATTTATGGCAATGCGCCGCGCACCGGCGGTCCGGCGCAACACCTGCATGCCCGCTCGATCGTGGTGCCGCTCTATCCCAAGCGTGACCCGATCGAGGTTACGGCGCCGGTGCCGGGGCATATGCGGGAGCGCTTGGCGCTGTGTGGCTGGGAAGCCGAGGATACAGCGCTGATCAACGTGGCCAGTCCGGGTCAGTAACGGCGAATCCCGGTTTCGGGTTGGTGCACGGCAGGATGGGAGCGGCGTTTCTACGACGCCTGGTACGGTCGCATCCGCCGCCGCTTTGGTATCAATAGATCGTTGCCTTCATGCGCTCAGGATATTCGCGGTCGTGGCGCTCGGCATCGGTCTGTCCGTTGGTGATCGCCGCGAGAATCTTGCCCGCGGTCGGCAGGCTCTTGCGGTCGAACCACGATTCCGGATCCCATAGTTTCGCGCGCACGAGGGCCTTCGGACACTGATAATAGACGCGCTCGACCGTCACCACGATCACGCTGCGCGGGGTCTTGCCTTCGACGATGAAGCTCCGGGTCAACGCGGGATCGGTCGAGATCACAGCGCGGCCGTTGACGCGCAACGTTTCGCCGCAGCCAGGGATCAAAAACAACAGCGCGACGCGCGGATCGATCAACAGGTTGCGCAGGCTATCGATGCGGTTGTTGCCGCGCCGATCGGGCACCAGCAGCGTCCTGTCGTCGTGAACGCGGACAAATCCGGCGGCGTCGCCGCGCGGCGAGCAGTCCAGGCCGTCGGGGCCGCTGGTGGCCAGGGCAAAAAACGGCGCCGCCTCGATCAAGGCGCGGTAGGGCGCGTTGATATGATCGATCTCCTTGAGCAGTGCGTTGCCCACCGGGGCCTCATAGAGCCGGTCGAGCGCCTCGGGGGTGGTGACGAGGTGCTCAGGCGCGACGGTGCTCATGTCGGTGCACTCCTGGGATCAAGCCGCCAACAAGTGCCGGCCGTCATGGTCAATCACAGTGAGATCGAGAATCGCGCCAGGCGCGACTGGCGACGTCAGGCGTACGGGGGTGAAATACTCGGTGCGGCCGGTGTCGCAGGATTCCGTCAACACGCGCCGCTGAGCACCGACCTCGGCGTCGAGGTGACGGGCGAACGCCGTATCGCCCTTGTCGCGCAAGCGGCGCGCCCGCTCCTTGACGATGTCGCCGGCCACCGGCGGCATGCGGGCGGCGGGCGTGCCGGGCCGTGCCGAGTACGGAAACACATGCAGATGCACGAGGCCGCATTCATCGACGAGATCAAGCGAGCGACTGAACATGGCCTCGGTCTCGGTCGGAAATCCGGCGATGATGTCGCCACCGAACACCATGTCGGGCCGCAATCGCCGCAGCTGTTCACAGAATGCAATGGCGTCGGCGCGCAGATGCCGGCGCTTCATGCGCTTGAGGATCAGATCGTCACCGGCCTGCAAGGAGAGATGCAGATGCGGCATCAGCCGCTCCTCCTTGGCGAACGCCTCGAGCAGGTCGCGATCGGCCTCCACCGAATCGATCGATGACAGCCGCAGCCGTTGCAACTCCGGCACATGCTTGAGGATTTGTTTGACCAGGCGCCCGAGCCTCGGCGTTCCCGGCAGGTTGCTGCCATAGCTGGTGAGGTCGACGCCGGTGAGTACGGCTTCGCGATAGCCATTGGCGACGAGGCGGCGCACCTGGGCCACCACGTCGCCCATCGGCACCGAACGCGCATTGCCGCGCCCGTAGGGGATGATGCAAAAGGTGCAGCGGTGGTCGCAGCCATTCTGCACCTGCACGAAGGCGCGCGCACGGCCGTCGAATCCGTCGACCAGGTGGGCCGCGGTTTCGGTCACCGCCATAATGTCGTTGACGACGATCTTTTCTTCCGCACTGAGATCCCATGCGCCGGCGCGCGCGAAATGCACGCGGGTATCGATCCAGGCGTCGACCTGCATTTTGTCGTCGTTGCCGAGCACACGGTCGACCTCGGGCATGGCGGCGAAGGTTCGTGGTTCGGTTTGACCGGCGCAGCCGGTGACGATCAGGCGGGTCTGCGGCCGTTCGCGCTTGAGCTTGCGGATGGTCTGTCGTGCCTGCCGCACGGCTTCGCCGGTGACAGCGCAGGTGTTGACGACGACGACGTCGGCGAGGCCCGCGGCTTCGGCGTTGCGGCGGATCACCTCGGATTCGTAGGCATTGAGGCGGCAGCCGAAGGTCACTACCTCGACGCTCATGGGGCGGCTTTCGCGGAAGCGCCGGCGGTAAACAATGCGGGATCGAAGCGTCCTTCGAATTCGTATGCGACCGGACCGGTCATCAGGACGTGGTTGTCGCGTTCGCGCCAATCGATCAGGAGATCGCCTCCAGGCAGGGTAACGGTGACCTTGCGGCCCGTTCGCCGGGTGCGGGCTGCCGCAACAGCGGCGGCGCAGCCGGCCGAGCCGCAGGCTTTGGTCAGTCCCGCGCCGCGCTCCCAGGTGCGCACCACCAGATGTTCCGGCGCTGCAATCGCGGCCAGCGAAATGTTCGCGCGATCAGGGAAGATCGGGTGGTTTTCAAGCAGCGGGCCGATGCGGCCGAGGTCGTAGGCGTTCACGTCCTCGACCCAGAAGATCGCGTGCGGATTGCCCATGTTGACGGCCGAGGGCGAATGCAGGATCGGCGCATCGATCGGTCCGATCTGCAATTCGATGGCGCGGGTGTCGTGAAACTGCTCCGCCAACGGGATCTCGTCCCAACCGAAGCGCGGCACGCCCATGTCGACGGTCGACACCAGCGGCCGCTCTCCCTTCCAGCAGTTGAGCAGGCCGGCCTTGGTTTCGAAGGTGAGGACTTGCTTGCCGGTCTGCTGGAACAGCAGGTCGGCGACGCAGCGCATGCCGTTGCCGCAGGCGCCGGCTTCGGAGCCATCGTTGTTGAAGATGCGGACGAAGGCGTCGGTCCCTGGCGTGCGGGGGGGATAGAGCGCCATCATCTGATCGTAGGGGGCGCCGTCCGGGCCGGCCGCAGCTCGGGCTTCATCAGCGGTGATGGCGGCCGGCTGCAAGCGCATGTCGACCACCACGATCTCGTTGCCGAGGCCGTTCATCTTCACAAACGAATGGCCGGCGAGCGCGCCCATGCTTGTCCCGAATGCCGTTGTTGAGCCTCCGTTATATGGGCAAAGCCGGCAAATTGGCCAGGGCGGCGAAATCGCATGTCCAGGATCGCAGACCGCAAAGCAAAACCCCCGGCGGTGGTGCCGCCGGGGGTTTGAACCAGTTCAGGTCTGCGCTTGTTCAGCCGTTCATGGCCAGAAGTTACGCTGCACCCGGAACATCACCGACCACACGTCCTGATCGGAGAGTGTGTAGGTTCCGGACGGGCGAGCGCTGCTGGCCGGCAAGGTCACAGTCGCGCCGCTGTCGGCAAGCTGCAGCTTCGAGTACAGGACGTCGACGCCGATATCGAGCTGGCTGACCGGGTTCCACTGGGTTCGGGTGCCGGCCTGCCACACATGGAAGTCCGGATTACAGCTGCCTGCCGCGGTGAAGGTAATGCCGGTGAAGTTGGCAGCGGCGCAGGCCATGGTGGATGCGGTGCCGTCATAGTCAACGTTGAGATAGCCGCCATACACCGACGTCCGCCAGTTCGGCGTCCACAGATGTTGATAGCCGCCCATCACGCTCCAGGTCTGCGTCAACTCGACCCCGGTGCCAGAACTGTAGATACCGTCGGTGAGCCAAGCGAGACCGACGCTCTGCCCGCCGCCGTAAAGCTGGTAGGGGCCGATGCCGTTGGTGGTGTAGGCGGCAGCGCCTTTCGCGACCGCGCCCTGAATCTGGAACTGGTCCACATTCGGTTGCGAGTTCACGTTCGAGGTTGCACCCCAGGTCGGCAGGTTGATGGCCAAGGCACCGCCAACCGCCCAACCATAGGCGTTGCCGGGATGGCCGAACTGCTGCGCGCCCGCCGTGGTGGTGCCGTAATAAGCGCCACTGGCGTCATGCATCGCCGCCATCAACTGCGCACTGCCCCAAGCCTGGTCGACGCGCAGAGCGCCAACCACGTCCGGGAACCCGAAGCCGTTGTTGGTCGCCGACTGCCCGGCAAGGCCGGCGTCGGAGGTGAGTGCACCGGTCGTCCATGATCCGAGCTGCGCGTTGGTCACCGACTTGCCACGACCGGTCGGATCTTCCGCCGAGATCGTGCCGGAGATGCCGTTGCCGAACTGGGCGGTGTAGGCCCACAGCGTGATGCCGTTCGGGCCGGTGTCACCCATCACCCGCGGGTTGTTGTAGTTGAAGGTGGCGAAGCTGA
>Ga0265342_10003182_pt1 | contig 13662 bp, 7 predicted proteins | sample 4CB327metaG_FD_203125 | JGI IMG/M metagenome (GOLD analysis project Ga0265342, IMG submission 203125) | Rhizosphere microbial communities from Carex aquatilis grown in University of Washington, Seatle, WA, United States - 4-CB3-27 metaG | ecosystem: Host-associated > Plants > Roots > Rhizosphere...
CATAGCCTTCCATGAGGGCGGCTTCCTTCAAGTCGCTGTATCAGAAGCGCCCAGCCAAGGCTACGCAACTGACACTGTTGCCTGGGGCGCTCCAGATACAGCACTAAGACTTAACAGGATTAATCTCCAGTTCGTCGATCATCCCTCAATAGACAGATTTCACAACTGAGCCAGCCATTTCCGTGGCTACTGCTCTGACTAGTCGGTTGAACCATTCAATGTTTGAGTCCTCTGTTGCAAGCAGCAGACCGAATTCGTACCATTGTGGCTTGCCGGAAAACGTCTTGGATCTACGTCGCGCTGAGGACCGTGCAACTCTTTCGGCGTTCCTCATGGCTCGGGGCCTCGCCCTTCAGCCCGCTGCAGTGGAGTTTGCTGCAAACAAGCTTCATGATGATTGGCTTGTCGGTCTTTGGCCCATCATGCTCGATCTCCTTCGATCTCTGGAAGGCTTGTAATCCCATTTAATACTTGGGCGGAAACTCTAGCATCGATACATGAAATGCGCGAGATCACAGGTATCCAGGAGCAAATACGGCGTTTGGGCGTAGCTTCGCATGAGTCTCTAGACACTGAATTGGTCATAAGAATCGCAATTAAGTATCACCGCGCCGGGTGCAAGGTCACATTTGAGCCGAACGGCAAAGGGTGCAGCGATTTGTCTATCAACGGGCGGGGGCTTCAACTTTATTGCGAGGTAAAGCGAGAGAACCGAATGGAGCACCAGCGGATAAAGAGCGTGATGAGAGCGTCTCAGGCCGTCCTGAATTCTGCGAGAGAGATAGTGAGATGGTTGGAGGACCGGAACCTCCGAATGGAGATACGGTTCTCGCGATCATTTGCAGATAACGTGGCCGCGACTGTGGTCCAAGAGTTAAGAGATCACATTGGAAATTTGGCAGTGAATTGTGAAGAGAATCTGCAGTCTGTTGCGGGGAGCCGATGGATCGTACTTCGGCGATCTGATCCCGAGTTCTATCGCTCAGCGATTCGATCAGCTCAGATCGAGATTAAACAGTCGAACGTAGCCGTGCAGGTCGCAGTGCACAATATGCCGATCGTGGTTGCGTTTGATCGGAAACCAAACCTCCGAGCGCTTCTGCAACGATTGAGAAAAGCCGGGAGACAACTGGAAAACGACAGGGTGAAGGACCCTCGCGCTTTGGGGTTCATTGTGCTTGAAACTTCTCATGGTGAATTAGCTCGGGATGCGGTCAGCGAGAATTTCGAGAATCTCCCATCTAACTGCATAGCAGTCGTCCTGCGATCTGATGTGAGTACGTTAATCGCGCGCCAGGATGCGTCCGCACAAAATATTGAGATTGCGAGTGTTGGAGGGACCCCGTAAAGCGCAACTTGAGATTGTGAGCCTGGATTCAGGGAGTGCTGTGTTGGCAGCTAACCGGAGATTGGCCGGATAGGTCCTGACAAACGCCGAAGTATCCAGTAATTGGGTTATGCCTGGATTGTCGTCAATCCGGAAGTAACCGCAGCTAAACAGCCAGCTACCGGCATTTCGTTGTATCCAGCAGCTCAGCCCCGCTTGCTCAAAAACGCCCGCGTCGCTTCGCCGGCTGCCGCCAGGCTCTCCAATTCCATCTCGCTGTAATCGCGCGACAGAGCAATGCCGGGCACGCCCGTGCCCCACGCGGCCGTTACAGCTTTGCGAACATCATCGGCGTGCGTCTTCTTCTCTCCCGTCGCGCTGGTCGGCACGCCAATATCAATGCCCGGATAGATCTTCGTGTTATCTCCAACGTCCGCCATGATGCGCTTCGCGGCCGATACTACGTACTCCGAAGTCAGGCCGTTCAATGTAATCTCCGGCACAGTGGCCTCGTGGTAGCCCATCATGTCGTAATAGACAGGCAGCAGCTTGGCGGAATCTGTGTCGCGAAAAACCGTATCAGCCAGCCGCTCAACCAGCCTGCCCATGCGCGGACCGCCGGCATTGTTGTACGTGGCCACCTTTAAGAAATCTGAGAACTTTGCCAGCTGCGCAAAGTCTTCCCCGGCGCTGTAGAACGGGCTGAACGTCACGTTCTGCTGAATGTGAAAGCCGAACGGTTTCTCCGGCGCAATGGACTTTGCCGCACCGTATAACTCCGAACGCAGCTCTGTATAACTGTCCATCCATAACTTCTGCCAGCTTAGAATTTCTGGATATTCAAGCAATGTTCGCCAGAATGTTGCGAAGTAGCCATCTGGCGGCCGTTGTCCCATCTTCGGCCCGGGCCGGAAAAGGTATTGCAGCCTCCGATAACCCTCTTTGGCACGCTCCACGGAGATGCCTCTGTCCTTCGCCTTCTCCCTGCAGTAATGGCAGAAGCACGACACGCCGATCATGGCCCAGTCGCCACCGATCATATTGTCGAACGGACCCATGTTCTCCGCGCTCCACATGATCCCATCCACATGCTCGGAGTATTGCTTAAGATACACCTCAATCTTGCCCAGCAAAAATGCCCGGTAACTAGGATGGTTGTAGCAGGGAACGGTTGTGCGCAAACCATCGATGTCAACCTCAGCCACTTCGACATAGCCGGGAATTGTTTTCATCATGACCGGAAACGGATTGTTGAAATCGAGCGCGAAGTAATCCATATCGCGCGCCTTCATCTTTGGCGCGACATCGGAGATGACGTTGAACTCTCCATCGTCGAATGAACGGAACTCTTTGATGTTGGTATCGAGAAAGAACTTGGGATCGTAATCGAAGTATCCGCCGCCGGTGCGCAGACCATCGGGCGCAAACTTGCCATGGCCTGGCAGGCGGCCGTTCTTGTGAATGCGATTGGGATCGGTGTCGTACGTGTACGAATAGACCGTGTTGACCGCGCCTTTTTGCTGTAGGTTGTCGAGCACCGTGTCGATGCCTTCGTCGATCCAGCTGAATGGCTTGGTTTGGATGGCAACAACATTCGGTCGGGTCTTGGTCGCGCGGCCACCTGCCCAGACCGCGTGCGCCATCGTGCGCGGTACGGTGTCCTGCGTTTGCGATGTGCTCTGCGCTGTAGCCTGCAAGCCCAGCATGGAGCATGCGGCGGAAAATATCTTTACGAACTCACGACGGTCAAACGCCATTCTCATGAAATCAGTACCCTCCACCCGGATTATTGTTATGGACTATGCGATGCGGCCATTCCAGGTCTTATGAGCAAGCTGCTTCGGAACGCTCACGTGCTCAGCCTTCAGTCCCTCGCTGATCGCACGAAGCAAAGGAAACTCTGCGCCATCGTAATGCCCTAGTGAAAGTCCGCAAACATGATTCTCCATCGCCATACGAACGCCTTCGTGAATCAACTCCGGTGTCGCTTTCGGACGCACGGCGACTGCCGAAATCCGCGGGAAGTTTTCGCCGAGTGCCTCTGTGTTCGCTTTCAGGCGATTGTCCTTCTCGTGCATCCGCGATGGATCACCAAGTTGTTCGGAGTAATCCGAGTTTCTGATTGAATCGAGATGCGGCCGGATTGCCTTCAGGTCAAGCCCCCAGGTTTCCGGATGCGGAAAGCAGTCGTTGAATCGAAGTTCGCTGTTGGTGTGTATCGAACGAATCTTTGCGTGAATCAGGCGGAAGTAGCGCGTCATTGTGCTGAAGCGGAATTGCTGCCACTGCGTAAACGCCGGCTCCGCATTCGGATTGGCGAGCAATTCCTGCTGTATCTCTTTAAGATCGATTTTCTGTTCCGCGGCAGCCGCGACACAAGATTTACAGAAGCATCCGCCGCGTTCGGCGCCACCGTTCAACAGGGGAATCGTGCAGAACTGGACGAAGTCTACGTCGTGGTTTTTCACCAGGTCGGTGTAAAGTGCCAGCGTGTACTGCATTACGTCTGCATTGTTTGGGCAAAGTGGAAACGATCTTCCCCAAACGACTCTGGGCTGATCGTGAATATCGCGCTGCGTGCAATCCAGAAGTTCCTTCTGCACAACGTCCTGATCAACAAGCGTGTGCGAAAGCTCCGCGCCGGTCTTCAATCCACGCTTCCGCGCAGCTTTCGTCAGGTGATCGAGCCAGTCCGTATCGCTCAGCCACGAGAAGCTTGAAAGCTGCGGTTTGATGCGCCCGTACAAACTCGTATCCGGATGCCAGTAGCAACGCGAATCCTCCGCCTGCCAGGTTTTGCGTACAGGGTTGTGGGGGAAGGTAGGACTGGTGAATGGCCGCTTTTCGTAATGCATGATCGAGATCAGGTAGACGGAGTTTACCTGCGACATCGACTGCAAATTGTCGAGCACGCGCTCAACGCCCTCGTCATGCAGTTCCCATGCGTACAGACTTGCTACTACTTCAAAAGGACGCGGACCGCTCTTTGCCATTGCGGAACTTGCAAGTCCTGAACTGGCCGCCGCAGAAGCGGCCACCTTCAAAAACCCTCTCCGCGACCATTGCGCAGAGCGATCTTCCAGTGCCATTGATTCACCCCCAGGCAATCCTACGTCAATTCCCACTTGCGCGAAATCAGTGCCTTTTGAAGACTCATCCGTCGATTCGGTCTCCTCGACTAATTCAGCAGGTTTCAGGCCGCATGTGGTTCAAAATGCGAGATTGAATATTTGTTTTGCACTCGAATGAATTACACGTGCCGCGACCATCAAGGCCGGTCAGATTGCGGCAAAACCTGATTTCAGTCAACGTGTTGATAATCGTGCGCAAAGTCCCTTCACCTGCAATGCCCGCAGTAAATCGAATTACGAGCACCGCCCTTGGCATCTTAAATGCGGCAATCTTTCGACAGACAAACTATGCTCGGTAATTTTGTGTGTCTAGATTTTCGAAATTGCACATGCGAAATATTCTTCTCTCGTTAAGTTCTGGATGGAGTATCATCCTTGGCCGAATGGTATGGCCATTCGACAAGCGACTTAGGCGTTCGGCTTTGTGACGCCTTTCACCATAGGCATTCTTACTCGCATCATGGAGGCATTCATGCGATTCATAAAACAGGCCACAATCTGTCTGATTCTGGCCGCACTTGCCGCGCTCGGCGTGTCACGTGCACAAAATACGACGGGGTCCGTAACTGGAACCGTGTCTGATGCTGGCGGCGCCGTTGTACCAAATGCCGGTGTTACACTCTCAAACAACTCAACCGGAGTTCAACGAAAATCACAGACCAGCGAAACCGGCGACTTTCTGTTCCTGAACATTCCACCGGGCGAATACACGCTCACCGTTGAAAGCGCGGGCTTCAAGCGATACGTTCAGAATCCGGTCGAGGTACAGGTAGCACTAGCTTCCCGCCAAAACGTGTCCATGTCCGTTGGAGGCACGACGGAAGAAGTCACGGTTACGACACAGGCCCCTATTATTCAGACGGAGAATGCTTCGCTAGGCCAAGTGGTACAGGGTCAGGCTGTAACAAACATGCCGCTTAATGGCCGCAATGTTCTAGCGTTAGTTGGCCTGGTTCCCGGTGTTGTTCCGCAGGGCGCTTCTCAGGCCAACCTCACCGGTCTTGGCGTATTCTCTGCAGGCAACTTCCAGATCGGTGGAGGAACCGCCAACCAGAGTTCCGAACTTTTCGACGGCGCTCCAATGAACATCTCCTACGGAAATATCGTTGCGCTGGTGCCGGATCAGGACGTGGTTCAGGAATTCAGAGCACAGACGAACAACAACACCGCAGAGTTCGGCATGTACACGGGCGGTGTTATTAACATCACGTCGAAGTCCGGCGGCAATCAGATTCACGGTACCGCGTATGAGTTTGTTCGCAACACGATGTTCAACTCAACGCCGTACTTCTCAAAGCACAACCCGGCGCAGACCATCGGAAAGAGCCCGTATCACCAGAATCAATTTGGAGTGAACGCGGGTTTCCCGATTATCAAAAACAAGCTGTTCGGGTTCTTTGATTTTCAGGATTATCGAATGTTCTATGGGTACACCTACAACTGGGTCGTGCCATCTATGAAGCAGCGTCAGGGCGATTTCTCCGAGTTCACCAAGCAGATCTACGACCCTTGCGGCGGCACCGTCGCGGGTGGTCAGGCGTGCCCGAATTACACTGGTGGACCAACTCCATTTGCGAACAACCAGATTCCTTTAGCTCGCATGTCACCCGTGGCTCAGAACATTCTTAATTGGGGATATTGGGGCAAACCAACAAACACCAATGTGGCGCCGAACCAGAACTACCTGGTCTATTCCTCCATTGGCGGAATCAATAGCCAATACTCAGGCCGCATTGACTACACTCTCAGCGACAAACAGCACATTTTTGGGCGTTACACCTATTGGAAGTCAGATAACCTCGCTGGCATACCCTTCGGCAATGGCCTTATCAGTGGTACGCCAACCTCACCTGAGCACTTCAAGACATATCAGGCGGTCATCGGCGATACGTATGTGTTTACTCCGACCCTCATAGGCGATATCCGTATTTCATATCTCCGCTGGCCCTATGTCCGACTCCCAAATTACCTGGGCTTTGACATGAGTAAGCTCGGATTCAATTCGGCAAGCCAGTTGAGCCAGATCTCTACGCTCAACGGACTTCCCAACTCACATACTATCCCCGCGTTTGTTTTGCAGAGCTACAACAGCGCCACCATGGGATACATCTTCGGCGTCAACCAGAATTATGTGGTGGCGCCCACGATCAGCAAAGTCTGGAAGGGCCATACAATCAAAGCCGGCGCGGACCTTCGGCGCATGGAAATGCTTTACTTCCAAAACAACAGCCCGGGAGGTAACTTCCAATTCGATCCCACCTGGACGAATGACTCTTTCGCTTCGTTCCTGCTTGGCTACATGGTCAATCAAACGGTCACGTCAAGCGTAGTTCAAATTTCGAACCCTACTTACAACACCGTCTATTACCAGGGTTATTACGCTCAAGACAACTGGCAGGTAACTCCCAAACTTACTGTTAATGTCGGCTTGCGTTGGGAGATTCCAGGCGTCTATCGTGAGCGCAATAACCTTTTGGCTACCTTCAACCCGAACGAAGTCAACTCGGCTGTCACTATCAACGGCGGACCGGTGAAGGGTGCCTTCGACCTTGTTGCTTCACAGCAGCACTCGGCCTCCGGTCTTCGCAACGAGCATTTTACGGACTTCTCTCCGCGCCTCGGCCTGGATTACCGACTGAACGATAAGACGGTCATTCGCGCTGGATGGGGAAAATTCATCATTCCAGCGATCCTGCAGTTCCCGGAGTCATCGGCTCAGTCGCCTCTTGCTTATCTCAACAACATTGCAATCTCCTCGCAGAATGGCGGAGTCACGCCATCCACCACACTGGACAATCCTTACCCAGGCGGCCTGACAGCGACTCCGAAGCGCAGCTCTTCGTTTCAACAACTGCTGCTCGGTGGTACAGGCAATACTCTCTATCAAGACGAGCAGAACGGCTTTACCTATCAGTGGAATCTGGCTGTCCAGCGCCAGCTTCCGTTGGGCGTGGCCCTCGAGGCTGCCTATGCAGGCCTGCACGGAGCCAATCTCCCGGTAAGCCGGAACTTGAACCAGGTTCCCGCATCTACGCTGGGACAGGCCCTAAGTGACCCCACCTGCGCTCCAACAGTAACCTCGGCGTGCTTCCTCTCAGGCAGCACCGCCAATCCTTTTGACAACTACGCAACCAAATTCAACCAAGGCACGCAGAAGTACGCTACGATCCCGAAATTCCAGCTGTACCGTCCGTTCCCGCAATACGGAAGCGTTGCCAACACCGGCAATTACATCGGCGTGAGCAACTACAACGCTTTGCAAATGAAGGTTGAAAAGCGCTTCAACCAGGGCGGAATTCTACTCGGCTCCTATACGTTCTCGAAGCTTATGACAAACTCCGAGTCACTCACCAACTGGCTCGAGATCGTTGCGGCTCCTAGCTTCCAAAACACGAATGACATCACTGGTGAATATGCACTGTCCGGTTATGACTCGCGTCAGCGCCTGGTCGTCAGCTATGTTTACAACTTGCCGATTGGCCGCGGTCAGGCGATTTTTGCTGGCGTTCACGGTGTCGCCGACAAACTCGTGTCTGGTTGGGGCGTAAATGGCGTCTCCACATTCCAGAAGGGCTATCCGCTGGGTGTCACCATGAACCTGAACACGGTGTCGACTTACGCAGGCACGGGCGTTACCCGGCCGAACGTAGCGACTGGAGTGGACAAGCAGACACATGGCCGTATTCAAGACCGCCTTGGCGACCAGTTCTCCAAGACATCCTACTTCAACCTGGCAGCGTTTACGGCGCCAGGCCCGTTCCGCTTCGGCAACGAGTCTCGTACCGATAATGTGCTTCGTCTTCCTGGAATTGCAAACTGGGACTTTGCGCTCTTCAAGGACACGCACCTTACTGAGCGCCTGGTCTTCCAATTCCGGTGTGAGTCATTCAACCTGTTCAATCGTGTTCAGTTCGGTGGCCCAAATACGGCTATCGGCAATAGTTTGAATGGCCGCATCACCTCCCAGGCGAACGACCCCCGTCTGCTGCAAATGGCGGGGCGCATTAACTTCTAGTTCGGCTGATACCCGCCGAACTTCCTAACTGGAGCGGGCAATCGATTATGAGAGCCCGCTCCAAAAGTACTTAAATCGATTCAAATGCCCTCCGCAAAGGAGGTCCGCTACACTGATTCGGACGAATTTTCGAGCGGAGACTGCTACTGATGATGTCCAGACGTATCCTGATTGTGATCGTTGCCTTGGGTCTTGTACCTGCAAGTTTCAACAATGTGTTTGCGCAGCCACCTGCGCAAGTACCGTTCCCCACAGTGCTACCGTTTGTGAGCCCGATTTTTGGCGACAATATGGTGCTGCAGCGCAATAAGGCTGACAAGATTTGGGGCTGGTCCGAACCGGGAGATACGGTCCGCGTGGAGATCGGCGACAAAACCGCTTCGGCCGTGGCCGGAGCCGACCGTCGCTGGCAGGTTGAGATTCCGGCTCCACCAGCAGGCGGCCCATACACGGTGAAGATTACCGGGCGCGAGAGCGTAGAGTTGCACAACGTTCTGGTGGGCGATGTGTGGATATGCGGCGGGCAATCGAATATGGAGTTCAAGCTGCGCGGCGCGCTGAACGGTCCTGAAGAAGTAAAGGCCGCGAACTATCCGCAAATCCGCTTCTTTAATGTTGCTCAGCACGCCGCTTATCATCCTGCGTCTTTAGTGCGCGGCTCATGGAACGTGGTCTCTCCCGACACTGCTGCCCAGCTTTCTGCCGTGGCCTACTACTTTGCACGGCGCGTGCAGCAGGACATTCACATTCCCATTGGACTTGTGGTTGATTGCATTGGCGGCACCCCCGCCGAGACTTGGACGAGTGCAACTACATTGCGGCAGCTTGGCGGGCTCGACGTTCCACTTGCGGAGCTGGAGCGGGTGGGCAAAGACCCTGGTCCCGAATATGGAAACTACGTGATGGCGTGGTATGACCGATACGACGCTGGGCTGAAAGAGAAATGGCAAGATCCTGCGTTCGATGATGCGACCTGGAAGCCAGTTGATCTGTTCGGCGGATTTACCGCACTTGGCGTGCCGGAGACGCCCGCAGTGGTGTGGTTCCGCAAAGACCTGGTGCTGCCTGATCCACTTCCGCCTGGGCGCGCGATGTTGTTTCTGGGCGTTGTGGAGCGCATGGACACGGTGTATATCAACGGAAGATTCATGGGCGGCAGTTCATGGGTTGAGAATCCCCGCGTGTATCGAATCCCCGAGGGATTATTGAAGCCGGGTCACAACTCGGTGGTGATTCGCGTTTTGAAGACGAAGTCAGATGGGGGATTTCAAGGTAAGCCTGATGAGTTGCACCTGACGGTTGGCGATGGCAAGAACATTTCAATGGTGGACGGCTGGAAAGCAAAGATCAGTGTGAACGCGCGGCCGCCGCATGACCTGCCGATTTCATACGAGAACTGGCCGGTGATGCCGGCGGTTCTTTACATGGGCATGCTGGAGCCGGTAGCGCCGCTGTCAATTACAGGCGCCATCTGGTACCAGGGCGAGGCTAACGCAAAGCGCGCCTATGAATATCGCAAAGTGATGCCGGCGATGATTGCAGATTGGCGCAAGCTCTTTGGGCAAGGCGATTTTCCTTTCTATATTGTTGGCCTTCCGTTTTATATGCAGCACAGCCCTACGCCCGTTGATGGGGATGAATGGGCAGAGTTGAGAGAGTCGCAGTCTGTAACGGCGGCGACGGTTCAGAGCACCTGCCTTGCCACCATCGTGGACACGGGCGCTGCCGACACCGTGCATCCTCCAGTGAAGATTCCGGTGGGCGATCGACTGGCGTATTGCGCGCTGGCAAAGAATTATGGCGAGAAGATTCCGTATCAGGGGCCAACGTTTGCTTCGGCGGATTTGCTTGGGACAGCGATTCGAATTCAGTTTGCAAACGCAGAAGGCGGGCTCGTGGTAAAAGGCGACAAGCCCGGCGAATTTGCAATTGCGGGTGACGACCACAAGTGGTATTCGGCGGATTCGCACGTATTTGGCGATACCGTGATCGTGTCGTCGAGCGCAGTACAAACCCCGAGGGCCGTGCGCTACGCGTGGCAGTCCAACCCTGAAGCGACGTTATACAACAAAGCGGGATTGCCTGCCGTTCCGTTCAGAACGGATAACTGGCCAGGGCTGACGGACGACAGGCGGCCTTACTAGCGCGGACAGCTTCAGCGCAGGATAGTACTGTGGAACAACAGGTCGCATGGTTGCGGATTTTCAACGTAGTTTCCCTCTGAGGTCAGAATTGTGAAGATAGGCGAACAGCAGCACGCACAGATTGCAGAAGCACTCGGAAGAATCAGCAGGCAGGTGCCGGCAATTGCCGCGTGTCTGGTGTTGCTGTTGGCTGCGGGGCCGGCCGTGACCCAGCAGGACGGAAAGATGAGCCTTGGGCGTTTGCAGAGCGGTGCCGAGGTTTCATTCACTCGTGCCGTGCCGGGCGAGTGGGGTATCGAAATCGCGGGAGGATCTTCTCCGCGCGTAGTGCAGCCGAATCCCGCGGCCATCGAAATCTATCGCAGCAGTGACAACATTCACGATTTCGCCGCAGGATACAAATCGGTTCAGAAATCGGCCACGGGAATTGATGCGCATGCCGAGATTGCCAGCGGCGATAACACTGTATTCCGCGTTCATGACAAATGGGCGATCACTTCGGGGGTGCTTTCGCTGCATCGAAGCGTTGAAGTCAAGGGCAATGCTCCGGGTGGCTTTTACTCGGCGATCAACTTCAGTATCGATCCATCGATTGGTTGGCCTGACATCAACTTCATGGTTCCGGGCGCGATCTATGGCGATCCTACGTATGATGGCGATCGCTCTCCGGGCGGCACGTTGAGCTACAAGGCGCATCATCTTCTGATGCGCGAGGATATTCTGGCAGCGCCGCTTTTTGCCATGTCGTTCAACAATGGCGCCTCGATTGCGTTCCTCGACCCTGCGCCGCGCGGCGACACGACTGAAGAGGAATCAAAGCTGACCAAGCTGGAGATGACTGATGCGCGCTTCCAGTTTGGCGCGCTTGGGGCGTGGCAGGCTGAGAACGGCGCAATCGATTTTGGCTTCCGCTATCCGGGCACCATTCAAGACTTTGGCGGACGCCGCGGCGAGCCGGCGGTGCCGCGCTGGGTGCGCCGCTATCATCCGATCACTGATGGTTTCTCGCAAAATTATCAGATCGAATTCCGCTTCGGCGAAGGCGAATCGTTTCGCGAACTGACGCGCGATGCGTGGCGATGGGCGTGGAACACGCTGAAGCCGCCGGTGAATTACATCAACGTGGAGCAGATGCGGCGTGTACTGCTGGATCATTTGGAGTCGCAGGTTCTTACGATTGACGGCCGCACCGCCATGCCTTTTGTGGCCGACACCATGAGCGATGTGCGCAACTGGAACTGGAGCATGGTTGCGATGGGCTTTGTGGGCAAGGACATTGAATGCGCGGACATGTTATTGCGCGAAGGCGATCGCGACAAGAGCGAGCGCGGGCAGAAGATGCGCCAGACCGGGTTGGACATGATTTCGACCATCATCAAGGTGCTTCACGATGTTCCATTGCGAGGAACGGGCTTCGATCTTGCTTCGGGAACTCCGTGGGATCACATCTGGACTTCTCCCTGGCTGCGCAATGCAACGGAAGACATGACTGTGCTGATGCGCGCGTATCGCCGCGAGCTGGCACAAGGGCGGCAGCATCCTGAATGGCTGGCATGGGTGAAGTCTTATTCTGACTGGCTGATTCAGCAGCAGCGAGAGGACGGATCGTATCCGCGGCGTTGGAAGCCTGGAAGCAGTGAAGTGGCGGAGCCTTCAGGTACGTCAAGCTACAACCCTGTGCCGCTGATGGTAGTGATGACGCAAATTACGGGCGATCAAAAATATCAGCAGTCGGCAATCCGTGCGGCTGACTATGTATGGAGCACGTGGGGAACGCGCGGGCAATTCATCGGCGGCGCAATCGACAATCCTAACATTACCGACAAGGAAGCGGGAATGCTGAGCATGGAGGCTTACCTGAGCCTTTATGAAACGACCAAGGAACCAAAGTGGCTGGAGCGCGCGCAGGCTGCCGGGAACTTTGCGGAGAGCTGGATCTGGATTTGGAATTTGCCCATGCCAGTGGATGCCGACGGTGCGCTGCTCCACTGGAAGAAGGGTGTACCGACGGTTGGCCTGCAGGACATTACTGCGGCCAACACCGGCAGCACGGATGAGTATCTAGATTGGGCAGTGCCCTCATATGCGCGGCTGTACAAATACACCGGTGATCCGCACTATCTTTACGTGGCCAAGATTCTGCTGCATGACACGAAGTCTATGGTTGCGATTCCCGGACGCCAGTACGACATGAAAGGCATTGGCTGGCAGCAGGAGAACTTCAGGATGGGGCCGGGGCCCTCAGGACGTGGCGTTGGATCGCATCGCCATTGGCTGCCGTGGGTTTCAGCGAATCACCTCCATGGGATTGCGGCTCTGGATGAATTTGATCCGGCGCTGTACAAGCAAATGTCGACGAAGCCCGCAGGTGAAGCGGGGAAGGCGGCTAAGTAGGTTACGGCGAGTTTTTCCGCCGCTTGTGGGGCGATTGTTTACAGTCGGCGCAGTCGTTCGCAGGCTTCATCCAGTTCCGCATCTTGTTTTGCAAAACAGAAACGGAGCAGATCTTCTCCGCGGCCGGGACGGAAAAATGCCGAGCCAGCTACTGCTGCCACGCCTGCGACAGATAACAGGTGCCGCGCTTTTTCTCGCGCGCTGTTTCCCTTGAGCCTGCTCGCTTTGGCCAGGATGTAATAGGCACCTGGTGGAGTTGATGCTTCCATTCCCGCGGCGCGCAGTGCGTTCAACAGCGTCTCGCGCTTTTTCTGGTGGTCCGTGGCAAGTTGCTTGTAGAAACTCGGCAGAAGCTGTTCGAGTCCTGCGGCAGCGCCGTGCTGGAGAGGAGCCGGCGGGCAAACATAGGTGAGATCGTGAAAGTGCGCCATGGTAGGCATCCATCGCGCATCGGCAACGGCGTACCCCAATCGCCAGCCAGTGATGGAGAAGGTCTTTGAGAATCCTGAAAGCACAATGGTGCGTTCTCTCATGCCCGGCAGTGTGGCTGGGGAAACATGCTCGGCGCCGTCGTAGACAAAGTACTCGTAGATTTCGTCGGTGATGAGAAACAGGTCGTGCTGAATGCAGAGCGCGGCGACGACTTCAAGT
>Ga0265342_10003184_pt1 | contig 13656 bp, 7 predicted proteins | sample 4CB327metaG_FD_203125 | JGI IMG/M metagenome (GOLD analysis project Ga0265342, IMG submission 203125) | Rhizosphere microbial communities from Carex aquatilis grown in University of Washington, Seatle, WA, United States - 4-CB3-27 metaG | ecosystem: Host-associated > Plants > Roots > Rhizosphere...
TGTGCGGTGTCTTTGGCGGATCCACCCCCGCCGCAGGAGCTGCCATCAATCCGTTGTAACTCCAGTCGTTTGTCGGATCCCACGTGCACCCCGCGCCATTGTTGACGCCGATGTCGATCATGAAGGTGCGAGGCGCCTTGAGTTGCACGATCCGGCCCCAGAACTGGTAGCCCTCGAAGCCCATCTCGATGTAGTAGGTGGAGGAGCTCTTGGGGCAAACCTTGGGCTTGCTGATGCTGGTCGGCTCGCCGAATTCGGTGGCGCCGCGGTCGTAGATAAGGCTGGCGGTCACGTCGTTGATCGACCCACCCTTGGCTTGCAGCTCGCTGATGTCGAAGAAATACTTGATGCTGATGTGGGTGTCGTAGCGTGGAACATGCTGGGTTTCGTTGACCAGTGTGACCGTGACCTGCGAGCGGCAGCTGCCCGCGCCATTGCTGTTCGAGAGCGTGTAGTACTCGTTGCCTTCCGGTTCGAGCGGCGGGAAATTCGAGAGCGGGCACTGCCCCGTGCCCTGCAGCTCGTACTGGGCTGCTAGCGCCGCGATGAGCGAGACATTGTAGTCGATGGTGACTTCGTTGCTGCCGAAGTCGGCGCGATTGTCCACGTGGTTGTCGTTGCCATCGGGACCGTTGACCAGCGCGCCCCAAATGATGTGCCGGTTCGCCACCGGATTGTTCGGCTCGCCCCAGATCGATGCGTGGCCTGCGGCATGGTGGGGCTGGCTACAATACTTGTTGGTGAACCCCATCATGTACGAAGTGCCGAGCGGATTGTCGCCGAGGATGTAGGCCATTTGCTTCTTGGCCCACGGCTGGATCGCATTCACGGCGTCGCTGTCCTGGGCGCCGAAGAGCTTGGCGTAGAGCAGAGCCACGAACTGCCCGGCCGAGTTGTAGCGGGCCGAGCCGTAGGCATACATCACCGAAAATCCCGCCGGAGTCATGGCCACCGTGCCCTGCGGCCACTTCATGGAATCGCCGCGCGCGATGGTCGCCATGGCCTTGGCCATCGGATGGTTCAGGTCGCGCAGGATTTGCGCCATTTTGAGGAACACGCCCGTGCGCACCGAGTTCCAGTCGTGCGTCGCGGATTCGGTCCAGCAACTGGCGGCGGTCCTATTCAAACACGTCGTCACAAAGCCGGGGAAACCATCCAGCCACCCGCCACCGCCGGCGTTTGGCCCCAGGATATCGTCGAGATAGGATTGCGTGTTGGTCGCGAGGTAGAGCCAGACGGCAGCCCAGGCCAAATCGTCGTAAGCGTATTCGGAGGTGTAAAGGCCGCCCGTGTCGGATCCGACTTTGTCCGGATATTTCGCTGCAAACTTGTAGAGCGCGGTGGCGTACTTGAGGGCCTTGTCCGCGTAGGCCGCGTCCTTGCCGCTCATCACTAGCGAAGTCAAGGCCAGGGCGGCGGCCGCGCTCGCCGTCTCGTCCGAAGCAGGCTTCTCGTCGGTGGCGAAGTAACCTTTGCGCGGGCAGAAGTCTATGCGGCGCAGTTCCGGGGGCATCCAACCGCAGGTGTGATCGGTTTGATCGCCGACTTGGTGGGCAAAAGCCACCACGTTTCCGTTGCCGTCGAGAAAGGTCGACTTCATGAGGTAGTCGTCGGCCCAGCGCAGGAGGTTCAAGGCCTCGTCTTCGAGGCCCGTAGCACGGAAGGAATCCGGAAACTCGTACAGGCTCCAGGCCAGCGTGGAAGCCGTGAATCCCGTGGTGAGTCCGAATTTGATGAAGTCGCCCGCGTCGTGGAAACCGCCCGACAGGTCGACCTCGCCCGTCGCGTTCGGATCGAGAATCGCGCGATTCTTGGTGATAAAGGCCTGCGACAGGTCCACGCCCGTGGCGGCGGTCGGATCCAGCTTGATGTGCTCATCCATGACGTGGGCGTCGCCTCGCCATTGCACGTAGGTATTGACGACGCCCGGTCCGGACTTGTTCACGTTGAGGAACCACAACGCCTTCTGAAAGGCCTCTCCCAGCCCGCCCTCGGTACCCTGACAAGTTGGATTGGCAGGGAAGTTCCTGGGGGGAAGCGAATTCAAGCAAGGCCCGAGATCGGGGCTGCCATCCGGCCCAGCATCCGGGCCAGCGTCCGGGCGAATTTCGGGGCCGGCATCCGGGCGAATTTCGGGGCCTGTGTCCCGGCGGGCATCCGGGATTGCTGCGACATCAGGGCCGCTATCCGGGCTCGCCGCGGTATCTGGACGCACGACAACCACAGCATCCGGAACTGCGCCGTCGGGAAGCGGCTCCACCACGAAGGGAGGCGGATCGATGATCACGACCTGGGGATCCCCGGATTGCATCAACAAATGGGAATTGCAGCCCCAGACACACGCCAACGTGGTGGCCAGCAACCCGAAGTGCAGAGGTTTGGACGGACGGTGATGCATGAAACCTGTCCCGCACTGGAGGCGCGGCATCGGCCACCGGAAAATCCGGGCAGCGACCACCAAATTCTACCACAGACGCGTGCGCGGCCGCGCGTTTCGCGCGTGGCTTCTCCTGTACTCGCTGCGGAGCTAGCTTGGCAGCTCTGGTCGAGGCAAGAGACCGGCTTCTTTTACGATACCTGGAACGGCGTCTTCCCCGGCCACGGCCATGATGTGAATACCGTGCACCCCCGGCACGCCTTTGAGCTGCTGGATGAGCTCGCTGCAAATGCGGATCCCTTCCGCTCGGGCATCATGAGCCTGCTCGATACGCCGAGCGAACTCGTCCGGTACTCGTACACCTGGAACCCCGCCGCGCATCCGTCGTGCCATCTCGACCGACTTGATCGGCAGCACGCTGGCTAGAATGTGCACTTTCTCATGCAGTCCCTGCTGCCTGACCTTGTCCATCCACGCTGCAAATCGCGAAACATCGAAGATCGCCTGGGTCTGGATGAAGTCGGCGCCAGCACGGATCTTCTTGGCCATGGTGAGCAGGTGAAACTCCAGCGGATCGGCGAGCGGGTTGGTCACGGCCCCGATGAAAAAGGGCACATCCCCTGAGATCTTGTCGCCGCTCATCACCCGATGCTCGTCCCGCAAGGTCTTGATTGTCTGGATTAGGTGGATTGCATCGATGTCGTAGACCCCCACGGCGCCCGGATGGTTGCCGAGGTGCTGATGGTCGCCGGCCAGGCAGAGGACGTTCCGGATGCCGAGCGCCGCGGCCCCCAAGATATCGCTCTGCAGAGCAAGCCGGTTTCGGTCTCGCACTACCATCTGCATCACCGGTTCTGCACCAGCTTCCTTGATCAGGATGCATCCGGCGAAACTCGACATGCGCACGACCGCGGCCTGGTTGTCTGTGACGTTGACAGCATCGCACGCTGACCTAAGCAGCTCTCCCTTCTTACGCATGGCCTCCGCCAGGCTCCCTTTGGGCGCACCGGCTTCGGCGGTCACGGCGAACTGACCTCCATCCAGGATCTTTTCCAGACGGCTACCCGATTTCACTTCACGTTTCCTTCTGCCATCCCGCCAACCTATCCGATTGGCACAGCAGATGGAACGAGGTAGTGACTCGCGGGCAGCAAAGACTACGGTGGAAGGTAGATGATGATCTTACAGGACGAACTGCACGCGCCGTCCTGGCCATTGCCAGCCCCGTCGTCGCACTCCTCGGGGCCATTGACGATGCCATCGCCGCAGTGCGGTCCTAGCTTGCACTGCGGGGTGCAGCCACCGTAGGAGCCATCCAGAATGCCGTCATCGCACTCCTCCGACCCGTTCTTGATGCCGTCGCCGCAGTGGGGAGCGTAGATGCAACTTGGCGCACAGCCGCCGTAGTCACCCGTGTTGAACTGCGCCCCGTCGTCGCATTGCTCGGGCGGCTCGACAATGCCGTCGCCGCATCCGCCAGGCTTGCGGCAGGCAGGCGTGCAATTCGGATCGTTCGACATGGTAGGTTCGCATTCCTCGCCATAGGCCGACTGGACGACGCCATCGCCACATTGCGGGGCCGGCGTACAATCGGGGTTACAGGTGCCGTAGCTGCCGTCATTGACACCGTCGTCGCACTTCTCGGTGCCGTTGACCTCGCCGTCGCCGCAGTAGCCACCCTTTTGGCAATTGGACATGCACCCGCCGTAGGCCACGGTTGCATCGGTGCTGTTCACGTTCTTGGCCCCGTCGTCGCACTCCTCGCCATAGTCCGTCTGCACGGTGCCGTCTCCGCAACGCGCGGGCAACTTGCAGCCCGGTGCACAGCCAGAGCCGGACCCATAGCTATCGGTGTTGGTGCCGTTGTCGCACTGCTCGCTGCCGTTGACCACGCCGTCGCCACAGAAGCCTCCCCATTTACACTGCGAGGTGCAGCCGTTGTAGGAGGGCGAATCGTTGGGGCCCGGACAAGTCGCGGGTGTGGTCCCCGTGCCGTCGCCGCAGTCGCATTCCTCGCCGCCCGATACGACACCATCGCCGCAGGTTGGAATGCACTCGGACTTCTTGGTGCTGAAGCCCTGGAGGGTGAGTTGGTAGTTCGACTCAGGCGGGTGCCGGTCGGCGCCGAAAATCGCGATTTCGTAGACCTTGCCCGTGACAAGGCCCAGGGTAACGGCGCGGACGCGGAAGTCAGCCGGGGTCGAGGCCGGCACCTTCACGCCATTGGTGGGCGCGCAGTCTGTCGCCCCAGCGGTAACACCCACGATGTTTCCCGTAGCGTCGAGACATCCACCTTCGGTGACCTGCGCATCACCCGGGCTGCCCGTGACGGTAACCTTGCCAGGCAGTTGTTGGTGGACGCCGCCCAGGTCGAGAACCAGCACGCCGTTGATAAAGATGAAGAGATCGTCGTCGCCGAAGAAGCTGAGCGAGATGCCGTTGGCTCCGTCGTACACGAAGTAGTATCGCGCCTCGTCGGTGAAGTAGGAGTCGTGCTTGATGCCGGGGACCGCCGTAACCCAGCAGCCATTCGTCAGCACGGCGCCAGCCGGGCAGTCAGCCGCAACGACCCGAGGTGGGAAAAGGTACTGGTCACCGGTGCAGGTTGTCCAGATCGGATTCCCGTTGCCATGGTTCCAGTAGGGCCAAAGGTCGCACAGCGTGGCCTGGGCGGGATTCAGAGTGTCGAGAGGGAAGAAACCTCCCTGAGCGAGGTGGGACTGGCTAGCGTATTGGTAGATGTTGGTACCGATGGCTGTCAGCTCGAGAACAGAGGTGAAGGTCTTGTTGACCGTGGTGTCGTCGTTAAACCATTGATTGAGGCTGGCGGCGTTCTTGTAGGCCGGCACAGTGCCTTTGAAGATCGGACCGCCTGGCGCACTGGCAGTGTAGCCAGCAAGGATGCCGCTATAGGTGCCCGCAGTGCTGGTGGTGCTGATGGCGGCGCCGGCAGTACCGCCAAGGTAGCCGCCATTGCCATCGGAAAGGGGACTGTCGTTGCCAGCCTGTGTGTAGGTCGTGGGAATGTGGCCAGTGTTGCCGATGTTCCAGTCGCTGAACTGACAGGCGCAGGTCGTGGTTGTGCCTGGTTGCGGTTTCCCCTTCGAGAGGTTCGGGGCCATGATGCCCCAGCAGCGCGCGGTCGAGTCGTTGCCTTTCCCCGGCCCGCCCGAATTGGGAACGCAGACAGTGCTGGAGGATTTGGATCCGTTGTAGCGCGTGCCCAGGAAGTAGAAGTCCGGGTGGCTGCCTGCGGCAGCGTTTTCGGGCTGGAAGTCGCGATAGATGATCGGCAGTTCGAGACACTGCCCGCTGCCCGACTGGCAAGTCGCTGAGTCCTGCTGGGTCACGGTCGAGCAAGTGAAACCGCTCTCGATCTTGCACTTGGATGAACAACCGTCGCCGTCCAGCCCATTGCCGTCGTCGCAATCCTCGCCCGGATCGAGGTTGCCGTCGCCGCAGGAGGTGGTGCAAGCCTGCGTCTTGCCGCTCGCGTCCTGGCAGCTCGGCTCTTTGGTACAAGTCTTCGAGCAGCCCTTGCCGTCGCCGTAGAAGAGACCGTTGACCGCATTGCAACCGCTGGGTAGCTTGGCCGGGTCGGTGCCACAATCGCAGAGCTCGCCGCTTTCCTGCTTGCCGTTGCCACAGACCGCCTTGGTGCAGGCCTGGCCCGCGGTAGGACAGGTTGCGCCAGGTTCGAGCTGGCAAGTGCTGGAGCAACCGTCGCCGCTCGTGGTGTTGCCGTCATCGCAGGTTTCGCTGCCGACGATGATCGTGCCGTCGCCGCACTTCGGTGAGCACCGCTTTCCGGGCACGCGGCATTCGAAGCCGCTTTCGACCTTGCAGGTGCTGGAGCAGCCATCGCCGCTCGTGGTGTTGCCGTCGTCGCAGGTTTCGCTGCCCTCGAGCACGCCGTCTCCGCACTTGACGACCGGACAGGTGCAGGCCTTCCCTGGGGTCGGACAAATGCAGCCGGTCTCAAGCTGGCAAGTGCTGGAGCAGCCATCGCTACTCACGGTGTTGCCGTCATCGCAAGATTCGCCAAGCGAGGGCTGAACGACGCTATCACCGCAACGCGGAGCTTGCTTGCAAGGAGAGCCGGGTATCGGACAGACCCAGCCGGACTCTAACTGGCAATTGCTGGAGCAGCCATCGCCGCTCGTGGTGTTGCCGTCGTCGCACTTTTCACCCGGCTCGACGCGCTTGTTGCCGCACTGGGAAATTCGGACACACGGCTGTCCGGCGACGCAGGTGTAGGCGGGATCCTGAACCGTGCAGGTGGAATTACAACCATCACCGTCAATAGTATTGCCGTCGTCGCACACCTCGCCCGCGCCGATCTGGCCGTCGCCGCAAACGATATTCCTCGTGCATTTGCCGGCCGGGGGACAAGTCCAGTTGGGCTCGACCTTGCAGTTGCCATTGCAGCCGTCGCCCGGCAATACGTTCCCGTCGTCGCACTGCTCGATACCGCTCTGATTGTTGATTCCGTCGCCGCAAGCCGGGGGATACTGGGCCACGCAACCGGCGGTGCTGGTGCTGTTGCAAACCCCCGAGCCACCCGTCGTGCCGCCGGTTGAGGGGGCCGAACCGTCAAGCTTGAAGGTCGGGCCGCTTCCGCCCACGCCCGACATCGAACCACCCAGGCCGCCCTTTCCCCCACCGCCTCCCGCGCCTCCGTTGCTTTCGATTGCCCCGCTTGTGCAAGCAACCGCCGCCAACGCAAGGACCGCCGCGACACCGATTCTTGTCCGATGGGTTGCAAATTGACCATGAGACATTGAATGTCTGGTGTGGGCTGTTTTCATGGAGAACACCTCGCGAGCAAAGAGACTCTGGCGAATGCCCTGGGCAGAGCTTGGCTCACTATACACTGGGTTTCATTCGTAAGGTCAGATTCGTCGTGCCGGTTCAGGTGGTGGCGTTGGCGGTCGAGCGAAAGGCACGTCGTGGCACGATGAAGTGAAACCATTCGGTTCCGACCGCAATCCAATGCAGGTGGAGGATTCGTGGGTGGTGGATGGCGTTGAAAACCCTCAATTCTGAGGGGTTGGATCACTGTGCTTCCCCACGACGGCAACACGACTGGCAGGGGAACACGCGTATGAAAAGGATAAAATGGCAGAATTCTAGGCAGACGCTGAGTTGCGCGATGGCGATTGCAGTGGTCGCGCTGGCGGCATGCAGCAACAATGGAAACGGGCTGGACGGGGGCATGGGCGGCTCCACCAACTCGGCGGGATCGGGCGGTGAAGGCGGCACCTCGGTCACCCTGGGAGGTACTCCAGGCTTGGGTGGATCCCTTGGTGTTGGCGGATCGATGCAAGGTTCCGGTGGGATGGTGATAGGCAGTGGCGGCGCATCCAATTCCGGCGGCGTGGGCGCTGGCGGTTTGGTGATCGTGTCAGGTGGGATGGTGGTGGGCTCAGGTGGTATTCGTGGCTCTGGCGGGACGATATTGGGCAACGGTGGCATAGCGACGGGCAGCGGCGGTGCGGTCGTGGAGACTGGCGGTGCTCACAGCAGCGGCGGCGCGGTGGTGGAGACTGGCGGTGTTCACAGCAGCGGCGGCGCGGTGGTGGAGACTGGCGGTATTCACAGCAGCGGCGGGATGACGATGGGCAGCGGCGGAATGACGATGGGGAGTGGTGGCACGATGATGGGCACTGGCGGGTCGGGGGCACGCGACGCCGGTTCAACTTGTCACGCTGCTGGAACCCTCCAAGTCGTCAACAGCGGCATGACGGCGTATTCGATCGATGGAGCCCTAAATCCCGATCTCACGTTCTGTCGCGGCAGCACCTATATTTTCGCTGTCAATGCTCCTCCCAACCATTTCTTCTGGATCAAGAGCGTTCAGGGCAACGGGACGGGCAATGCCTTCAGCACCGGGGTGACGGGCAACGGAACCATCATGGGCAACGTCACCTTCGCCGTTCCGGCGAGCGCCCCGGACACCCTCTTCTACAACTGTCAGACTCACCCGGCGATGACCGGCACGCTTCACATCGTCAACTAGCACGGCCTGCGCGCAGCAGTGATTCTTCACACGGCCGCTAGAAAATAGTTTGCAAGGCGAAGGTGATGGTCTGGTCGAAGCCCACGGGTGAGAAGCCGAAGCCGGCGTAGATATCCAGCGCGAAAGTATCGAGCAGCAGAAGGTGCACGCTGGGACCGAAGGCGTCGACGGCCGCGACGCGCTGGATCGGCCAGCTGCGATCCATGAACAGCGAGGTGTCGTGGAACACGCCGAGAGCAAACCAATCGCGCCACAGGTGCATGCGGTACGCGGTTTCCAGTTGGGCCGCCTGGCGAACCCAATACCTGTTGCCGAAGAATACGCGCTGGTAGTCCCCGGCCAATTGCATGTCGTCCCAAAAGCGCACGTCCCCCGCCAGCTGGGCGCCCCGGCCGCGGAGGATAAAGCTGTGCCGTCCCGCGCTCATCACCGCCTGGCCGGTTAGCGTGGTCACCACCAGCCACTTCTGAATGTTCGACGTCGCCGTGTCGACCTGCAAGTGCAGCCAGGGCCGCTGGTCGCGCTGCAGGACCAGGGCGCGCGGATCCAGGTTTGCCACCAGTCGGAATAGCGCTCGCACCGATTTCAGATCGCCAAGCGCCGGGTTGTCGGTCGCGGTCGTCGACGCGCGCTGCACCTGGAAGATGCTGACCACGTCGGCGCCCGCGCCGAGGGACACTTCCAAGTAGGGTCGAATGAAGACCAGCGCGGGAACGGTCGTGCTACGCAGAAAATCGTAGGTCGTGATGGCCAGATCCGGACGGTCGAATTGCGACAAATAGAGCGATGTCTCGAGCCGCAACGCCAGCCACCCTTGCATCCGGCGTGGCAGGCGGTAGGCGGCGTCGAACCCGCCGTGCACCCAGCGCAGACGTGGCTCCTCTTCCGTCAGGTATTGCCGGTAGGGGAAGGCGAACTCGACCCTGGTAAACAGCCGGTCGTCGTCGAGCAGCAGGCCAGCACGGTGGTAGGACACCGCGGGCACGACGCCCCAGGCGGCGCTGACCGAAACGTCGAGCGACCAGCCCAGGAATTCGCGCGACACCACGTAGATCTGCAGCAGTCGATCGGGAACCATGGGACCGAAGGGCGTGATCTGAGACTCACCAAGATCCCTGACCCGGTAGGTGATGTTGACTAGGCCGTACTTTTCCTTCAGTTCTTGCAGGGCGTGTTCCACGGTCGGCTTGTGGAACACGTTGCTTGTCAAGTTGAGGCTGAGTCGAAAGAGCGCCGCGCCCACGCCGCCCATCCCGACGAACGAAACGTGCATGCGGCCCGGATCGACGTAGATCCAGATCAACCGCTTCTCTTCCAGGCTGAACCACGCACGTGCGTAGTCGTAATCGGCCGCATGGTAGGCATGCACGATGCGCACGCAGGCCGCCGCGGCCCATTCGGCAAGGTTGGCGTCGTCAGCCGGGGCCGGCCCCATCGCGTGGCGCACGACCTCGCTGGGTAGGATCGATCCGCTGACCTGCACCTGAACGATCGACGCCACCGGGGCGGCCGACGCCACCGGGGCAGCGTCGCCACCGACGCCGCCGTCCGGGTTCGAGCCGCCGACCTGGGCGTCGACATTCGGCTCTCCGCGGGAGGTCGCGGGAACAAAGAACACCAGCCACGCCAGCACAAGCCCCGCGTCGCCCAAACCACGTCCAGAAAAAACCGTCACCGGCCACAGTCTACTCCATCGCGACCCCGTCGAGCGGTGTGCCCAACTACTGCGGCGTGGGGCCGGGGACGCCCCTGTGGGCGCGATGGCTTTCGCTCGCACCTGGTAGCCAACATGTGGGCTCTCCGTGCGACTTCTCTTCGATGGCAAATCGCGGATGGGAATCGCGGTCCTGGACAGATTCGTCGCGGCCTTCACCCGCGGGCCCGTCGCCGAGATGACGGACTAGTTTTCCCTGAGCGTCTACGCAATGGCTGCACAGGTGCAACGGGCAGCGCGCGACTGACCAGCGGGAATCGTTCGGGGTGCTCGATGGATGCGAGTGCAAGATCGATATCGAGGTCGGGCCATCGAAGGTGATGGGGGCTCGGCCTTTCCACGGCCGTGATCTGCCGAATCGTGGCGTTCTCGAACCATGGAAACTGCTTGAACGCCACGAACAGCTCGCGATCCTCGACGCGCAGCCAGAAGCCGTCAGGCGAGACCCTACTCACCTCGACGGCCGAAATGGTCTTTCCACGCAGCGCGGATTTCATCTTCGTTCTCCTTGAGCAGCCGAAACGCTGCCGAGATCTGACGGTGGCCGAGGACGTAATTGTGCGCGAGTTCCACCGCCGGTTCCAGCCAGAATGTGTTCGCCAATTCAATGCGGAACGTGGCGTGCGCGCATTGATTGATTGGGTAGGGCGCGGCCAGGCGAACGCACAGAAAAGAGCCTGTTTCACTGCGAATTCGCATTGTCACCGACACTGAACAGGTGTATAGTATTCCCCATGTTTACCATCGAGGAATTGGGGCAGGAGATAGCGGAATTGGCGGTTCACTTGGATGCGGCCACGCACCGCTTGCTCGAATGTGTTCGCCAATTCGATGCCGAGTGCGGATGGGCAGCCCAAGGGGCCGTGTCGTGCGCGCACTGGTTGTCGTGGCGAATTGGGCTCGACCCGGCCACCGCGCGCGAGAAGGTGCGCGTGGCGCGTGCCCTCGGCAACCTGCCCGCCATCGATGCCGCCTTGAAGTCGGGCAAGCTGTCGTACGCAAAAGTGCGCGCGCTGACCCGCGTGGCCACCCCCGAGACCGAAGCCAAGTTGCTCGACGTCGCCCTGTACTCCACCGGAGCCCAGCTCGAACGCCTGTGCCGCGGCTACCGGACCGCCATGAGTCAGATGACCGCCGACAATGCCCTCCCGCCACCCGAACGCAGCGTGCGCCGCCGCGACTTGCCCGGCGGCATGGTCAAACTCGAAGTCGTCCTGTCTCCCGACGAAGCCGCTCTCGTGCTGGCCGCGTTCGATCGGGCCCGCGAAGTGACCCACCCGCAAGGCAAGACCGACGTTTCCGCGGAAGGGTCAGCCGAAGATCCGAAGCACCCATCGCGCGCCGACGGCATGGTCGCCCTGGCCGAAAGCTACCTGGCCGGCAACGTAGGCACCGGCAACGGCGGCGAGCGCTTCCAGGTCCTGGTTCACATCGATCAAGATCCGCTCGCCCCCGACGGCGTCCTCGCCGGAACCCTGGACGACGGCACCCGCGTTTCCGCGGAAGGTATCCGACGCGTAGCCTGCGATTGCGGAATAGTGGCCGTTCTCTCGGCCGCGCCACCTCGCCCCGCAACGCCGGGAGAAGTCGACGCACTCCCATCACCTCGCCCCGCAACGCGGGGAGATGTCGACGCGCGAAGCACGGCGGGTGAGGGGCTCCCCGGCCGCCGCTCCCGCTCAATTCCCCCTTCAATTCGCCGGGCCCTCACTCTCCGCGACCGCGGTTGCGTTTTCCCCGGCTGCACCCACGACCGCTTTCTGCACGGCCACCACATCCAGCACTGGCTGCACGGAGGCGCCACCACCATGAACAACTTGGCCTTGCTATGCACGCACCATCACCACCTGGTCCACGAAGGCGGTTGGTCGGTTGCACGGATGGCGGACGGCGAACTGCGCTTCAGGGCGCCGGATGGTCGGGAGGTCGCGGCGGTGCCTGCGCGCGAGGCCAGCGAAAATGCGGTGGTGTGGGTGCGCGAGTGGGCGGAAGAGCGCGGGCTGGACATCGGGGCGGAGACGAACGTGCCGCTTTGGGACGGGACTCGGCCGGACTACGACTGGGCAGTGGCGGCGTTGGTGGGGGAGGGGGTGTGAAGGTGGGTGTGAAGGAGGGCGGCGTGTGTAGCAACGGATTTTCGACCATCGCTGTCGCCAAAACGCAGTCACGCTGGAACAGATTCTTCAGGCTTCGCCTCTTCATCTCCATTCGTGAATTTGCCGACCAATGGCTTTTCAGATTCCAGCGTGAAGTCACCCATGCCGGAGTTTGTTTGGTGAGTGACCCGTACGAATCTTTGCTTCTGCCCCAACATCTCGGAGACTGAAACGATTGCGCCGAACTCCTTATGCTCGCCTCGCACTAATTCTGCTACGGAAAAGAGTCTTGCTGTCGCCTTTTGAACATTATTCAGGTAGCCCTGCAGCTCGTCCTTCTGCCACTTCAGATTGCTAGTAACTCCCTTTTGCAAATCGTGTATGTAGCGGCTCAAGTAATCGCGAAGCACCCGTTCGACATCAACGGTCATCTTTGCCGGCAGGCTCGCCACAGCCTGATAGAGATCTCCATATCGCATCGCCAATTCAGTTTCCGTGATCGACGTGGCCAGGTGTTCGATCTCGGCATCGACAGCGTCGCGCTTGCCCCTATCAGAGAGCTCATAGTCGTCACCTGCATATGCAGGCAAATACCTTTCCAGCGTTCCACCAGGCAATAGATTGACGTTCTTTTGCTTGAGTGCCGTAGTGATCTGCTTCATGCGGCCCTCAACGTCACTAACGTTCGATTCCGAGGTGGTTGCCACAACCTCGCTTCTATATTTGCTGATGGCGGTCATCATCGACACTCTGGCCTTTGCCCAGCTCTCCTTGTCCCAGTTCTTCTGGTTGCCAAGACCGTCAAAGAGCCCTTTGAGACGCTTTAGCGAGGGAGCGCTGGTAGTCGCAGAGAGCACTTGATCGATTACGGGTCTCAACGCCTTGTCCAACTGCCCGCAGTACTTCGCGAAATCACGCCCGAGGCCAGCTGTCACAATAAAGCCTTGAACGGACTCGTCCTCTCCTACGCATGCCCTGAGGCTCCCACGGAAAAGGCTGTCAAGATCGTAAAGGAAGTGAGCCCTTTTCCCAAATGCCGTGCACAATTCCAGATATCTATTGACCTCCTCGCATCCACCGGCGTCAATTATGCAGCTCCCCGCTCCTGCAACTGAAACGCCGCGTGCCTCTTGTATAGTTCCTACGAGTCGTGCGTCAAGAATCCCCTCGACAAAGATTGGGTTGTCGGAGAAGAAGAGTTGCTTATGGTGTAAATCCTCGCCCGTGCCCCACCTGACGTAGGCCGCGCGCTGTGGGACCGTCCTTTCCAAGGAGGTTTCCATGGAAGAGAAGATCGATACGTTTCGGGCGGAGGTTCTGCGGTGGCGTGGCACCCGGCGAAAAGGGGCACGGCCGTACACGGCGGAGATGAAGACCAAGGCTTTGCAGCTGGCCAAGGATCTGCAAGTGCAAGGGCTGGCGATGGGCGTGGTGGCGAAGCGGATTGGCA
>Ga0265342_10003187_pt1 | contig 13648 bp, 9 predicted proteins | sample 4CB327metaG_FD_203125 | JGI IMG/M metagenome (GOLD analysis project Ga0265342, IMG submission 203125) | Rhizosphere microbial communities from Carex aquatilis grown in University of Washington, Seatle, WA, United States - 4-CB3-27 metaG | ecosystem: Host-associated > Plants > Roots > Rhizosphere...
GAGTATCTTAGCGCGGGCGAAATCAGGTTCCGGATGCTTCCGGAAAAAAGCGATGGCATCCCCGACGGTGGTGCAGGATTCGAGCAGGCGTTCAGTCGGATTCCCACGAACGCAAAGCGAGGCAGGACCCGACTTCCATTCCTCGTTGAATCCTCCCACCCAGTCGCAGGCGAGGCCCTCCGTGTTCAGTCCGCCTCTGGCCCATCCGTCGTCGAAACCGACATAGGCGCAGCCAAAATATCCGGCGCCGGCCGGAACGAACCAAATCCTCGTCCCGGGGTTCAGCCAATCCTCATTGTTGCAGAATACCGTTTTATTGGCATCGGTGAGCACGAAGATCGTGCAGGCTTGGGCGGCAGCTGCGGCGAAGATAAGGAGTGTCAGGGAAAAACTGATTGTCCTGCCGACGATGCGAGGGCCACGGGAGCCGCTCTTGCTTGGAGTTCGCCTATTGCCGAGTGTGCGGGTGAGGTCGACGATGGCGGTGAAGCCGGGCGATTTTGCAAACTTGCGTGAAGCCAGGCGCAGGTTGGAGTGCATCGAAGGTGGATCGCCGCTCGCGGACTGAAACGATGATTCACGGCGGCAGATGCGGGTTGCACACCGCGTGCCAGTGGAAGAGGGCGTTCCGCTAGAAACGGCCAGTCAAGTGGTTGGAATTTGCGGCGAGCGGCGGCTGTGCGGAACATCTCCGAAAGTGAAACGGCGATTTCCCGGGAGTGGGATTTGGTGGGCGAGCTTCGATTGGATTTTCATCGCTCGATGGTGCCAGGCGGCTGCGCGTCGCCTGGCTGCATGTCATGTTCTTCCCGCTTTTGGGACTCCTGCATCCCGCAACCGGCGTTGACTGGTCCATGGATCTGCCAACGGTAGTTTGTTAGTCGTTCTTGATTGGGTTGTTACACTACGCGTTGTACCGTGGCACGCCGCATGCACATCAAGTCCAGACCATGAAGTCCGTCCCAACGCGCGCGGGAATGACCGCCTTTTCACGAAAGGGCTGGAACCAAACCTCAATGTCCTGCCCTCGCGGCCGGATTGAGGATAAGCATATCGAAGCAACGGCATAAGCAGCGCTCGAACATGCTCTCCGATTTCAAATACGCCCTCCGCCAGCTGGCCAAGAGTCCCGCCTTCACGGTCACGGCCGTCCTCACACTCGCACTCTGCATCGGTGCGAACATTCTCATCTTCGCCGTTGTTGATGCCGTGCTTCTCCGACCGCTGCCGTTTCCCGAGCCCGACCGGCTCGTGATCGTCACAAAAGATTACCCCGGGGCTGGACTGACCCGGATGGACTGCTCGCTACCCAACTACTACGACTGGCGGAAGGGCATTCCCGGCTTCGCCTCCACTTCTGCCATTCGCAGCGATAGCGTCATCGTCGGCAATGCCGGTTCGACCAGTCGCGTCCTCTGCGAACGCGCCACCGCAGAATTCCTCACCACCTTGGGCGTCAAGCTGTCGATGGGGCGATTTTTTACCGAGGCTGAGATGGACAGTCCGCAGAGCAGTGCCGTGGTGCTCGCCAACGCTTGTTGGCGCAGTCGTTTCGATGCCGATCCGGCCATCCTCGGGAGCAGCATTCGTATCGATGGTCGAACTTGCATCGTTGTGGGCGTACTGGCGGCCGATTTTCGCTATCTCTCCAGCCGCGCGGAACTTCTCCTTCCCCTATCGTCCAGCGCGAGAGATCGCGCCGCCGACCGCCGTCACAACGACGATTTGAAAGTGATCGCACGTCTCGCGCCCGGCTTCTCCGTCGCCACCGCCCAGACGCAGCTTCGCGCCCTCGAAGCCCGCCAACTGGAGAATGACCCCTATGTCACCCAGTTGAAGGCAGCCGGATATCATGCATCGGTCTCGCCGCTCCACGCCGACCAAGTGCGCGCCGTGCGCCCGACGCTCCTTCTGCTGCAAATCGGTGCGCTGTTTCTGCTCCTCATCGGGGGCGCAAATCTCATCAACCTATTGCTTGTCCGCAATAGCGGCCGGTCCCGGGAACTGGCTGTGCGCCAGGCCCTCGGCGCCAGTCGGCGTGATGTGGTCCGAGGAATCCTGACAGAAACAGTCTTGCTCGGCGCCCTGGGAGGCACGCTTGGTCTCATCGCAGCCGCGTCTGGCATCGACTTGCTATCCGTTCTGGGCACCTCCGAACTTCCGCTCGGCACACGGGTGGCCTGCGATGGGCGCGTGGCCGCGGTTGCATGGCTCGGCTCGCTCGTCGTGAGCGTCGCCCTGGCCTTGCCGATAATCTGGTTAAACCTGCGCAATCGCCTCGTAGTCGCACTCCAGCCCGGATCCTATGGCGGGACCGCCAGCCGCGCGGCACAGCGTCTGCGCCAGGGTTTCATTGTGGTGCAAATCGCCCTGGCGTTCATGCTGCTGGCGGGTGCCGGTCTGCTCGGCTCCAGCCTTCGGCGTGTTCTTGCGGTCTCGCCTGGCTTTCAGCCCGAACACGTCATATCCGGCCAACTCACCCTGCCGGCCAGCCGATATCGGGACGCGCAGGGCCTGCTTGCCTTCAATGAGCGCCTTCTGGGCGAACTTCGCTCACTACCCGGAGTGAGCTCTGCGGCCATCTCGACCTCGGCGCCATTCACCCCCCGGGCGACCGGCAATCGATCCGTCGTCACGGTGGAAGGTGCCATTTCAAAGCCGGGCGATTCTCTCCGCGCCCACACTTGCCATTGGATTGTTGGCGATTACTGGCCAACGCTTGGAATTCCGCTCATGGCCGGCCGGCTGTTGGAAGACGCCGACCAGCGCGGCGAAAAACGTGTCTGCGTCGTTGATGAATCATTCGCCAGACGCTACTGGCCCGGATCCAGCGCGCTCGGCCGCCGGCTCATAAAGGACGCAACCTTTAAGGCTGCAGAGGCCTTTACCATCGTCGGTGTTGTCGGAGACGTGAAAACAAGCGAACTTGCGGAAACCTCCGCCCTGGGGGCGGTCTACTTCCCCTATCGCTTTGATGCCGAGAGCAGCATCCAACTCATCGCGCGCACCAGTCTGCCGCCGGAGGCCCTGGGCCCGATCCTCCGAAAGACCGTACGGCAAATCGATCCTGAGCTGCCGGTGGATGATCTTCGTCCCATGCAGGCCCGCATCGACGAGAGCCTTGTCCAGCGCCGCTCCTCGGCGCTGCTCACCAGCCTGTTTGCCGCGGCAGCGCTGATGCTGGCTGCGGTGGGCGCCTATGGCGTGCTGAGCTACGCTGTTGCGCAACGCCGCCGCGAGTTTGGCATCCGCATGGCGATCGGCGCGCAACGCTCCGATGTGCTCAAGTTGGTTTTTGCAGACGGCATTCGCATCGTCGCGCTCGGCCTTGTGTTCGGCGTTGCGGGATCCTTGGCGATCGAGCAGATGCTCAAAACGCTGCTTTTCGGCGTGACGCCGCACGACCCCAGCCTCTTCGCCGGCGTCGGGCTGCTGCTGCTCGCCGTCACCGGCGTCGCCTTCCTTCTCCCCGCTTTCCGTGCCACGCGCGTCAATCCTATCGAGGCGCTCCGAGCGGAATGAGAATACGCAGAATTTCCCATGAATACCACCCGGCAGAGCTCTGGAAAAACAGAACGCTGCTCGGAGGGGGCCTGTGAAGCCCTTCCTCTTTCATAGGGCCGCCGGCGAAGATTTTCTCGATGCAATCGGCCGGATTTCGAGACCTGGTCACGTGCGATCTGCAAAATTGCATGTCAGCCTCCGCTTCGGCAGGGCGCAATCTGACCGCGAACTGCCCTTTAGTTCCGTCACTTAGTCTAGCTCGTCGCTGGGCGCGGCTCAGCCGCTTCCCGCTGAGCGTCTCGGAAGATCTCTTCGACGCGTTGCCGATGGCAACCCCTTGGGTTCATCGAGTGCGTCTTGTATTTCACGTTGATCGGTTCGTCAGACAGCACGTTCGCGAGACAGCGCGTCACGACGATGTCTGTGGTGAACATGTTACCCCCCGGAGCCGCGGCTGCCACTTCGTGACGAAGAAAGAGGTTTTAGCGGCGGATGGCACCGGGCCTCAAGACACCGCGCAACTGCGAACCAGATTTGGAATCAGAAAGGGAACGCGTTGCCTGTATTCCCGATAGGATTGGCCATAGCGGAGATCCAGCTCGGTCTCTTCAAAATATTTCAAATTGAAAACATGAACGGGAATCACCCCCAGGATAACCCCGACGGTGACTGAGGTCGATCCAGCAAGCAGGCCTACGCCGACACAGGCGGCATAATATCCCAAGGACATCGGATTCCGGGTAAAATTGTAAACGCTGTCGACCACGACAAGCTTGGTCAGCATGAACGCTGCGGCGCCCTTTCCAGCGCGCTGCGCCGCAGTCAAACTCGATCGTTTGAAGGCGGAGAGCGCCTTCGATCCGCCGTGACGAGATCTCCGAGCTAATAGGGAATGCAGCTCGGAGACTTGTGACTGAGTTTGATGTTGGGGAGCAGGGGCGACGTCCCCGCTACTCCCCGTGAATTTTTCCGTCAGTCCTCGTGAATTTTACCCGCTAACAAGCCTCAGCGATACTCCTCGCCCGATTCGGCGTTGATGATCTTGAAGTGCTCAACGTGGTAGGCGGGGTCCGCGCGGAAGGCGAGTTTCACGCCGTAGCTGGTCTCCATGCGGACGAGGAGGTCGGCGTCCTCGCTTCGGAGCCGCTCGAGGATGCCCGGGTGGACAAGGACCCGCAGGGAGTATTCCTTGCCGTCCTTGCGCAGCTGGAGGCGGCGGGCGACCGAGGAAAGGCGGCGCTGGAGCTCGACCGACATCGTGGTCGCCGACTTGACGATTCCGCGGCCGCGGCAGTACGGGCAGTCCGTGTAGAGATTGGACCAGAGCGACTCCTGCTGGCGCTGGCGGGTCATCTGCATGATGCCGAGCTGGGAGATCGGCAGGATGTGATTGCGCGCCTTGTCCGTCGCCATCAGGTCCACCATCTTCTCGTAGACTGCATTGCGGTGGCGGCGCTCCTTCATGTCGATGAAGTCGATGATGATCAGTCCGCCGAGGTTTCGCAGGCGGATCTGGCGGGCGATCTCGCGGGCGGCCTCGAGGTTGACGGCGTAGATCGTGTTCTTCTCGTCGCCGGCCTTGTTCTTGTGGGAGCCGGTGTTGACGTCGATTGCGATCAGGGCCTCGGTTTCGTCGATCACGATTTCGCCGCCGCTCGGCAGCGGCACCTTGCGCTGGCCGGTCTGCTCGATCTGGCGCTCGATGTTGAAGCGCTCGAAGATGGGGATGCTGTCGTTGTAAAAGGCGATCCGCGAGCGGGAGCGCTTGGAGATCTGGGAGACGAGGGCCTGGGTGCGCTCGAAGTCGTCCTTGTTGTCGATGAGCACGCGGTCGACCTCCTCGGTGAGAAAGTCCCGCACCGTGCGCTCGACCAGGTCGGGCTCCATGTAAAGGCAGGTCGGCGCCCGTTCAGCCTGCATCTTCTTCGTGATCTCCTCCCATTTCTTCAGGAGGATGTGCAGGTCGCGCACGAAATAGCGGGACTTCTTGCCCTCGCCGGCGGTGCGGACGATGACGCCCATCCCCTCGGGGATCGTCAGCTCGTTGATGAGCTGCTTCAGGCGGCGCCGCTCGTTGTTGTCCTCGATCTTGCGCGAGATGCCGCAGCCGTCGCTGTACGGCGTGAGAATGAGGTAGCGGCCGGGGATCGACAGGTTCGTCGTCGTGCGGGGTCCCTTGGTTCCGATGGGACCCTTGGTGACCTGGATCACGATGTCGGTGCCGGGCGGGTACAGGCTCGGGATGTCCTTGACGGTGACGTCGCCCTTGGGCTGCGCGTCCCGCTTGCGGTTGACGCGGACGACCTCGACCGAGGAGTCGGCCGCGGCCGGAAGCATGTCCCAGTAGTGCAAAAATGCGTTCTTCGAGTAGCCGATGTCGACAAAGGCGGCCTTCAGGCCGGGATCGAGGTTCTTTATGCGGCCCTTGAAGATGCCGCCCACCATCCGGTTGTCGGACTCGCGCTCGATCTCGAACTTCTCCAGGCGGCCGTCGACGAGAAGCGCCACGCGCTTTTCGAGGGGCTCGGAATTGATGATCAGCTCCCGGTAGGAGCCCTTTTCCTTCCGGAAGACCGACAGGATCTTCTGGAGAAGCGGGCGCTGCTGGGCGCGTTCCTGCGCGCCCGTCTTCAGTTCGGCCGCGCTGGCGGCGTCGACTTCACGGACGGACGGCGGATTGGCCATGTCCGCGTCATAGGCCTGGGTGCCGTCCGCTGGGACGGTTTCGTTCTGCTGAGGTTGGTCGCTCATGGTGCGTGCTTTCTGTTTTTTGCACGGGGCGCCCGAGCGCGTGGGTTGCGGCGCAGGAAATTCCGGCAGGGCGGTCGTTATCGCGGGAAGGAGGACGTGTCATTGGAAGTCCTTCCGGAAGCGATAGACGCTCTGGACCAGTCCTTGCAGCAAGCAGCAACTAAGCACAAAGGAGCCACCGTAGCTGATGAAGGGAAGCGGAATGCCCGTGATGGGCACCAGCCCGATGGTCATGGCGATGTTCACGAACACATGCACGGTGAACAGCACGGTGACGCCAATGGCGAGCAGCGTGCCGAGCCGGTCTCTTGCGAGGCCGGCTATGCGTATGCCGTTGAACAAGACAACGCCAAACAGGCTGAGAACTGTTAAGCTTCCCAGGAAACCTTTCTCCTCGGCGAGTACCGAGAAGATAAAATCGTTGTGGGCGACCGAACGCGGCAGGTAGCCGAGGCGGGCTTGTGTGCCCTCCGTCCAGCCCTTGCCGGTCAAGCCGCCGGAACCGACCGAGATCAGCGACTGCCGCTGGTTCCAGCCGATTCCCATGGGGTCGATCCGGTTGGGATCGACGAAGGAGAGAATTCGGTTGCGTTGGTAATCGCGAAGCGGAACCCAGGAGTGGGGCTCATAGGCTCCCTTGTCGCGAAGATAGACGGATTCGTGACTCGTGGCAGTCGAGGAATCATGTTGGGCCCCAAGGCGGTCCATGAATGCCGCATATCGCCATGTATCAAACGCCACAATGCCGACTATAAGAAGAAACGCGCCCAGCGCTCCCGCGAAAAACCGGGAGGACAACCTGGAAACGTAGAGCATTGAAAAGACCATTGGGGGCAGGACAATCGCCGACTTGAGATCGGGTTGAAGCAAAATCAACAGGATGGGCCCACCCACCGCAAGGGTCAATTTCCCCAGCACCTCGAGCGACTGGCTCACGGTGCCTATCTTGCTGCGAATGAGGATGCTAGCCGCAATCAGAAGGACGGCGACGTTGACCATTTCCGACGGCTGGAAATGAAAGATGCCGAGATCGATCCAGCGCTGGGAGCCATAGGTGCGCGTCCCGACGAACAGGACCATGACCAATGGAATCATGCAAATAACGTAGATCCAATGCGCTATGCTTACCCATTGGCGGTAGTCGACAAGGGAGACCGCGAAATAGCATGCGCCGCCGACGCCGAGGAACACGGCCTGTTTCATCCAGTATGAACGGTTTAACCATGCGAGCGCCGTTTCGCGGGCGGGGGAGTCTGTTGAGCTCGAAAACTGGGCGCTGTAGATGAAGAAAAGCCCGATTGCCGACAGTCCGATCATGGACAACGGCGTCGCCCAATCCCACCGCTCGCGCGTGGTCGTGCGAAACAGGCTGAACAGATCGGGCATCCGCGACGGTTTCACCAGGAGGGGGCATCCAAGCATAACCGGGCGGGGGTGGCAACGATGAGCTTACGGCTTGAGCTTTCGGCGGGGCGGCGCAAGTCTCCCGCACCTTTGACACCCGTCAGCGCCGTCATCCCAGCCATATTCGTGGCCGCCGAGAGCGATACCATTGATTGGTCGCTGGCCTTCATGCCGTTTCTGGGCCTGGCCCTCGGGTTTCTCGTGTCCTGGCTTCTCGCAAGGCACACGCGCCGGGTGGCCCACGAGCAGGCCACCGAGCTTGTCGAGGTGGCGCGGCGCGAGGCGGCGGTCGCCGCCGAGGAGATGAGGCAGAAGGCGGAGGTCGAGATCCAGGAGAAACGCACCGACTTCAACCGCGAATTCGACCGGCGTGAGATCGAGACCGACGTGCAGTTGCGCGAAATCCGCGCGCACGAGGAGTCGCTCGCCCTTCTCGACTACCAGTTGGACCAGCGCAAGGAGCGGCTGGACCGCGAGGGCGCGGCCGTGAAGCAGGCGCGCGACGCGATCCGGGCCATGTCAAAGAGCCTCCGCAAGCGCCTCGAAGGGGTCTCGCAGATGGACGCCGAGGAAATCAAGCGGCAGCTGCGCGAGGAGGTGATGCTCGAATGCCAGGATGAGCTGCGCGCGCTGCGGCGCGAAACGCTCGAAAAATCGGAGCAGGAGAACCAGAACACGGCCCGCCGGATCATCATCGCCTCGATGCAGCGGATTGCGAGCAAGCCGAACAACGACCTGACGGCGACCCTCGTCCACCTTCCGAGCGAGGACATGAAGGGGCGGATCATCGGCCGGGAGGGCCGGAACATAAAGGCCTTCGAGGCGGCAACCGGGGTGACCCTTCTCATCGACGAGTCGCCGCAGCTCGTGCTGCTTTCGTCGTTCGACCCGGTCCGGCGCGAGATCGCCCGCAGCGCCCTCGAGGCCCTGATCAATGACGGACGCATCCACCCGGCGAGCATCGAGGAGTTCGTGAAGCGGGCGCAGGACGACCTGGAGCTCGTCACGACGCAGGCGGGCGAGGACGCAGTGGCCAAGCTCAACATCAACGGGCTGCACCCGGAGATCATCAAGCTTCTCGGCCGCCTGAAATACCGGTTCTCCTACAACCAGAACGTGCTGGACCACTCGGTCGAGACGGCGTTTCTCGCGTCCATCATGGCGAGCGAAGTCGGCCTCGACCCGAATATTGCGAAGCGCGCCGGGCTGCTTCACGACATCGGCAAGGCCGTGTCGGGCGATCTGGAGGGAAGCCATGCGACGATCGGCTCGGACTTCATCAAGCGGCACGGCGAGACTCCGATCGTTGCGAACGCGGTGGCCGCTCACCACGAGGAGGTGAAGCCGGAGACAATCTACGCGGGCCTGGTCATTCTGGCCGACACGATTTCGGCGACCCGGCCGGGAGCCCGGGCGGAGTCGATGGACAGCTACATCCAGCGGCTGGGGCGCCTCGAGAAGCTGGCGATGTCGCTCGACGGCGTCCAGCAGGCATTCGCGATCCAGGCCGGGCGCGAGATCCGGGTCGTCGTTTCGCCGCAGCATGTGACGGACGACCGGGCCCGGGAGCTGGCCAAGGACCTCCGCCGCCGGATCGAAAGCGAGCTGCAGTACCCGAGCACGATCAAGATCACCGTCATCCGGGAGAACCGGTTCACGGAGACGGCCACGTGAAGAGGCCACGCCCGGTTCCCGCCATGGCTGATCCAAAGCTTCTGAAGACATTCCCGAATCCGGAGCCGCGGCGCGATTACGTCATCGAGCACACGCACCACGAGTTCACTTCGGTCTGCCCGATGACCGGGCATCCGGACTTCGGAACGATAACGGTGCGCTACGTGGCCGACAGGAAGTGCGTCGAGCTCAAGTCGCTCAAGCTCTACTTCCACGCGTTTCGCAACGAGGGGATATTCTTCGAGGCGGTCACAAACCGGATCTGCGACGACCTGGGGGCCCGCCTCGCGCCCCGCCGGCTGACGGTGATCAGCGAGTGGAAGGGCCGGGGCGGAATCACCTCCGTAATTACGGCGGAGTGGGATTCAAAGCGGCGATGACCCGGGCGTGCAGGCCGGGGCCCGCGGCCACGATCGAATCGGCCCTGACGGGATCGCCCCCGCGCCAGTCGGTGATCACGCCGCCGGCTCCGCGGATCACGGGCACCAGGGCCTGTATGTCCCAGGGGTTCATGATGGCGTCGCACATGATGTCCGCCCAGCCCGTGGCCACGAGCAGATAGCCGTAGCAGTCGCCCCACGTGCGGGAGAGACGCGCCCGGCGGGAGAGCGCGTCAAAGCAGGGGCCGTTCCGGTGCTTTGCCGGATCCCGGGCGTCGCTTGTCAGGAGCGTTGCCGACTCGATCGAGTCGCAGGGCCTGAGGCGCACCTTGCGGCCGTCGAGCTCGGCCGTGTTTCCGTCCCCGATCAGCAGCTGCCTGAGGACGGGCTGGTGGATCGCGCCGAGGACCGGCCGGCCCTCGTGCATGAGGGCGATCAGGGTTCCGAAGAGCGGGCAGGCGGAGGCGAACGACTTCGTCCCGTCGATCGGATCGAGCACCCACACGAATTCCGCCGACGGGTCCTTCGATCCGAGTTCCTCCCCGATGATTCCGTGCCCGGGAAACTTCGCCTCGATCATGCGCCGCATGAGTTCCTCGGCGCCGCGGTCGGCGAGCGTGACCGGAGTGTCGTCCTCCTTGATCTTCACTTCCAGCGCGGGATTGGCGAAGTAAGGGCGTATGAATTCGCCGCTTCGCACGGCCATCTCGACCATCAGGGCGCGGTAGGGTGTCAGGTCCACTTCGGCGATTGAAGCGGAGCGCGGCGCAGAACTCACGTCTTTTTGCTCTGTGAATGCGGAGGGCGCGGGGCAAAAGGAGACTGGCCAATTCCGCCTTTCGAAATCAGAAAAGATGGATCATGAAGCCGCCCCTTGCGTTCCTGTCTGCGAGCCTGCTTGCTTCGCTGTCCTTGCCCGGAGCCGAGACGGACCTCCGAGTGACGATCCAGGCCGGCGTCCTGGAGGGGAAGGAACAGGGTTCGGTCAGGGCCTTCCTGGGGATTCCGTATGCGGCTGCTCCCGTGGGCGAGCTGCGCTGGAAGCCGCCCCTTCCCGCCGCTGGGTGGGACGGCGTTCGCATGGCCAGGGAATTCGGGCCCCGGCCCATGCAGCCAACGGTCTACAAGGACATGGTTTTCAGGGATCCGGGCTGCAGCGAGGACTGCCTGTCCTTGAATGTCTGGACGCCATCAAAGAACGCAAAGGCGAAGCTTCCGGTCATGGTTTGGATTTTCGGGGGCGGGTTTCTGGCGGGAGGAACCTCCGAGCAGCGCCAGGACGGGGTTCATCTGGCCGAGAGGGGCGTGGTCGTCGTGACGATGAACTACAGGCTGGGGGTGTTCGGCTTTTTTGCGCACCCGGAGCTGATCCGGGAATCGAGCCATCACGCGGCCGGCAATTACGGGCTTATGGACCAGCTGGCCGCGCTCCAATGGGTGCATGACAACATCGCCTCCTTTGGAGGCGACCCGGCGAATGTCACGCTGTTTGGCGAAAGCGCCGGATCGTTTTCCGTCTCGGCGCAGATGGCCTCGCCCCTGGCCAAGGGTCTTTTCCAGAAGGCAATCGGGGAGAGCGGCGGAGCGTTCTTCAGCGGCGGCCTTCCCCAGGAACCCGCTGGCGCTTACGCGGCAAAGCTTGCCGAATCTGTCGGCAAGAGGACGGGCGCCCGCACGCTGGCGGAGCTTCGCGCGATGCCGGCCCAGGCGCTGCTCGACGCCGTGTCAAGTCCGTCGGGATCGGGGAATGGCCTCCGATTCAGCCTCGATGTGGACGGGTATTTTCTGCCGGAAGCCGTGTCCGCCCTGTTCGCCGAGGGAAAGCAGAACGATGTCCCGCTGCTCGCGGGCTGGAACCGGGATGAGGGGGGCCTTCCCTCCGCGAATGGCGCCGACGCCATCGAACGCATGAGGAAGACCGCAGGCGACGAGTTTGGGAAGGAGGCGGGCGAGTTTCTGCGGCTTTACCCGTCGGCCACGGAGCAGGAGGCTCCGCGTTCGGCGGCGGATTTTGCGGGCGATCGATTCATAGCGTTCTCGACTTGGGCGTGGATCGATTCGCAGGCAAGAACGGGCGGCCAGCCGGTCTTCCGGTACCATTTTGACAGGGCCCCCCCGACCAATTTCTACGGGAAGAAGACCGGAGCCTATCATTCGGCGGATATCCTCTATGTCTTCGGCTCGTTCGACGCGCAGCCCCAGGTGTCATGGACTCCCGTCGACCGCGAGGTGAGCGCCCTCATGCAATCGTATTGGACGAACTTTGCGCGGACGGCCGACCCGAACGGGCCCGGCCTGCCGGGATGGCCGGCCTATTCTGATGAAGGAGGATGGCGGGTCATGCACCTGGATTCGCCGGCGGCCGCGCGACCGGACGAATTCAGGGATCGATATCTTTTCCTCGCGCGCGAGTGGGGAAAGTAGATGCGAATCGCGGTGGTCGGCGGCGGAGCCGCCGGAGTCTTTGCAGCCATTGCCTGCGGCGAGGCCTGTCCCTCGGCGGAGGTCATGGTGTACGAGGCGACCGAGCATCCGCTCGCGAAGGTGCGGGTGTCGGGAGGAGGGCGCTGCAACGTCACGCATGCCTGTTTCGAGCCCGCCGAATTGGTCCGCGGCTATCCCCGCGGCTCGCGGGAACTCCTCGGGCCGTTTCACCGGTTCGGGCCCCGGGAGATCTTCGCCTGGTTCGCGGGGCGCGGCGTCGAATTGAAAACGGAGGAGGACCGGAGAGTCTTTCCGGTGACGGACAATTCCGCCACGATTGTCGACTGCCTGCGGGAGGCGCTGCGCCGCGCGGACGGACGGCTGAGAACCCGGTGCGGCGTCCTGGCGCTGGCGGGCCGGAAGGGGGCCTTCGAACTCAGGCTCGCGACCGGCGAGACTGCCGCCGCGGATCGGGTCCTGGTCGCCACGGGTGGGAACAAGGGTTCGGCGGGCCTTGCGATTGCCGCGGCCGCGGGACATGCGATTCTGCCGCCCGTTCCGTCGCTTTTCACCTTCCACGTCGACGATCCCCGGCTGAAGGGACTCGAGGGGCTTTCCTCGGCTTGCGCCGAAACGAGGGTCAGGGGGACGGGATTGGCCGCGTCTGGCCCGATCCTTGTCACGCACTGGGGCTTGAGCGGGCCGGCGGTCCTGCGCCTTTCGGCGTGGGGTGCGCGCGAACTGCACGCAGCCGGATACCGTTTCACCCTGGGCGTGAACTGGGCTGCGCCGCGCACGACGGACCAGGCCGAGGCGGCCCTGGCGGCGGAGAGGTCGGCTTGCCCGCGCCGCAGGGTGGCTGCCGTCAACCCATTCGGCCTGCCCGTGCGGCTCTGGGAAAGGCTTTGCGCGGCGGCCGGCGTGCCGGCCGTCGCCATCTGGGCCGGGGTCTCAAAGGCCGCGCTGCATTCGCTGGCGCTGCAGACGACGGCGGGAGATTTCCCCGTGACCGGCAAGAGCATGAACAAGGAGGAATTCGTGACCTGCGGCGGGGTCCGGCTCAATCAGGTGGATTTTGCCACCATGGAGAGCCGGGTCTGCCCCGGGTTGTATTTTGCCGGCGAGGTGCTCGACATTGACGGGGTCACCGGCGGCTTCAACTTTCAGGCAGCGTGGACGACAGGCTGGCACGCGGGGCGGGCGATGGCTGCGCGGTGAAGCCGCATATTCAGGCTCGTTAAGCTGCCTGCGCGCCTGCTACGAGTGGGGGAGTGATCTGGACCGAGAACCCGATCTTTTTCGTCGATTTCGAGGGGAGCCGCGCCTCGGGTGTGCTCGAGTATGGCGTGGCAACGCTGCTCGGAGGAAAGGTTGTGGAAACGAAGACGCGGATGTGCGGGGCGACCGGGCCGGTGAGCCCGCAGGACACGGAAATCCACGGGCTTGGAGTCGAGGCGCTCAAGGGAGCGGCGCCGCTCTCGGCCGATTGGGAGTATTTCGCGGGCTTGAGG
>Ga0265342_10003189_pt1 | contig 13637 bp, 12 predicted proteins | sample 4CB327metaG_FD_203125 | JGI IMG/M metagenome (GOLD analysis project Ga0265342, IMG submission 203125) | Rhizosphere microbial communities from Carex aquatilis grown in University of Washington, Seatle, WA, United States - 4-CB3-27 metaG | ecosystem: Host-associated > Plants > Roots >...
AGCTGCCGGATCGACGTCGAGAAGGTCGCGCAACAAGGCTGCGCGCTTCTGCGCGAACTCGGTGCGCAGGCCACATGTATCAAGACCGCGGGCTTGCCCCTGGTGCTCGGCCGCCTGGTGCAAGACCCGAAGTTTCCAACGGTCACCATCTACAATCACCTCGACGTGCAGCCCGCTGACGCCGAAGAGTGGCGGAGCCCGCCTTTCAAGCTGGTCCGCGACGGCGATCGGTGGCTCGGCCGCGGCACCACCGACGACAAAGGGCCAGCCCTGGCCGCGCTTTTCGGGGCGCGACTGGCTTTGCAAGACGGCGTGCCCCTCAACTTCCAGTTCCTCTGGGAAACCGAGGAGGAAATGGGCAGTCCAAGTTTCGAGGCGGCGCTTCGCAAACTGGCCAAGGCCGACAAGCCGCTGCGCACCGATTCCATAGTGGTCTCCGACAGCTTGTGGCCGCAGGCGGGTCGTCCGGCGATCCCGTACGGTCTGCGCGGCCTGGTGGGATTCTGTGTGCGCCTGCAAACCGGCGACAAGGATGTGCACTCGGGGACGACCGGCGGCGCGGCCCGCAACCCGCTAGGCGAATTGTGCGCGCTCATCAACGATTGCTACGACGCCCGCACCGGCCGGGTGAAGATTCCTGGTTTCTACGACGACGTTCGTCACCTCAGTGCGACCGAGCGCCGTCGGCTTGCGAACGCCGGCTTTGCTCGTCGCCAGTTTGAACGTGCGCACGGCCTTTCCAGCGTGCGCTTTCCCGACGACGCGCATTTGCGCGAAGCGATCATGACTGCGCCCACCTTCGAGGTTCACGGCCTGACCGGTGGCTACACCGGCGCGGGCATCAAGACCATCGTGCCTCATCGGGCCGAGGCCAAGCTGTCCTGCCGGCTGGTGCCTGACCAAACGCCGGAGGGCGTGTTCAACCTGATCCAGCGCTTCGTGAAGCAACGCTGCCGCGACGCCGAGGTGATTCACGAATCCTCGCTGTCGCCTTTTCTCGCCGATCCTTCGGGTCCGCACCTGGAAGCCGCCCAGCAGGCCATGTTCGAGGCCTTTGGCAAACGGCCGGCGCTCACCCGTGAAGGTGGCTCCATCGGTGCGGTGGTGACCATGGATCGCATCCTGCGCGCGCCGGTGGTACTGCTTGGCCTTTCATTGCCCGAGCATGGCTATCACGCAGTCAACGAGAATTTCGACTGGCGCCAGGCCAGCCGCGGAATGGAGATGTTCTGCCGCTACTTCGCAAATCTGGCCGAAATTCCTCGACATTCCTGACCCGCACCACGGCCGGGCTGGCGCCCCGCGCCTCGGGCGCTATTATTTGCTGATGGCTTCTCCCGACGACCAGCCCGCTGGCGACAATCGAGCCAAGCCGCAGCCCGCCGAGCTGCATCGACGGGGCGCTTGGAAGATTGTCATCTCGGTCGTGGTGGTGAGCGTGGCCCTGGGCGGGCTGCTGTGGGCCTCGACGCGGGAAGGGGCCGAATACTACAAATACGTTGACGAGGTGCTGGCGGATGCGGCCCGCTACCAGGGCAAACGCCTGCGTGTCCACGGCGACGTGGTGGAGGGATCGCTGGAATCGGACCAGGCGTCGCTGCGCTATCGTTTCAAGATCGCCAGCCGCGCCCCGCGCCCGCCCGGCGTGATCAGCGCCGAGTTCCACGGCATTCCGCCCGACACCTTCAAGGCCGGCGCCGAAGTCATCGCGGCCGGTGTGCTCGCCTCTGACGGTCACCTGCAAGCCGACAAGATCGAAACCAAGTGCCCGTCGAAGTACGAGGCGAAGTAGACTACAAGTACCGCAGCCCGTCGACCACGCGCAGGCGGGCGGCGCGCACGGCCGGGTAGAGGGTGGCCACGAAACAGATGAGCTGGGTGCTGGCTGCCACCAGGAGGATCTCGCGCACGGAGATCTGCACGGGCAGGCGCGCGATCAAGTACACCTTGGGATCCAGGGGATAGCCGTACAGCCCGGCCAGGCCACAAATGGCCAGGCCGTACAGGATGCCCAGCCCGGTTCCAGCAAAGCCCACGAAGGTTCCCGCGGCCAGAAAAACTCGCAACAGCGTGGTGGCGCGCGCACCCATGGAGGCGAGAATCGCGATCTCGCGCACCTTGGACAGCACGATGAGCATGAGCGAGGCGATGATGTTGAACGCCGCCACCACGATGATGAAGAAGAGCAAGACGGCGATGACCAGCTTCTGCATGGACAACGCTGCGAAGAGATTGCGATTGAGCGTCTTCCAGTCGATCACGCGCGCCTCGGGACCCAGCCGCCGCTCGACCTCGGGCTCGATGCGCACGGCCTGCATCGGGTCGGTAAAGCGTAGCTCCACGCCGAAGATGGACTGGCGCGCGTTGCCCATGCGGCGCGCGTCTTCCAGGTTGATGAAGGCGAGGCGCGCGTCGTATTCGTGAAAGCCCAGCGACGAGATGCCGACCACGCGGAAGGTGTAGGCGCTGGGTGCCGAGTCGATGCCCCCGGAAAAGGGCACCAGGATCTGCAAGCATTCGCCCACGCGGCTGTGCAGGCGGTGGGCCAGCTCGCTGCCCAGAATGATCCGTCCCACCGGGTCAGCCCCAGCCGGCTCTGGGACAGGCTGCGCCTCCGCGCAGTGGGCCGGCCGTCCCAGGTCAGCCAGAGATCCGGCCACCATGATCCGTTGCAGCTCGGGCGCGCCGTCGGACAGGTCGACCCCTTTGAGATTGGCCCCGACCTTACCGATCATGACTTCGCCGGCGGTGAAGCTGAAGGTGGACATGCGCTCCAACCCCGGCAGGCTGGCCAGTCGCTTCTTGATAACCTCTGCGTCCTGCTCGGCTTCGGCCATGTCTCGTTCCAGGCCGTACGACGTCACGATGAGATGTGCGTTTACCGCCAGGACCTTGTCCTGAAACTCGTGCTCGAAGCCGCTGGTCACGGCCAGCACCACCACCAGCGACGCAACCCCCAAGACCACGCCCATCGTCGACACTGTGGTGAAAACCGAGAACACCCGCAGCAAGACGAACAGGAGCATGGCCAGGGCCGCCACCAGCGCGAAGACCACGCCCACGGTTTCCAGACCGCGCGCGCGGCCGTGAGCCGCTGCCAGCATGATGAGGCCGGCCGCGACTCCCGCCACCGTGATGTAGAGGCCTAGGCGAATCGCCCGCGACGGCGAGGTGCGCTGCAGGTACCGTACCGCCACGAATCGTTCGAACCGGTAGGCGAAGAAGAGGAAAACGCTCGCGGCCAGGATGGCGAGCCCGACCCCGATGGGGCCGAGCCAGGGAGCCGAATCGCCTAACAACCTGGTCGCCAGAGGGACTGAGGACATGTGCCCCGCAAGCTACGGGACGAAGACGGCGTGGTCAAACCCGCACGAGGCGCGCGTGCGCGAACTCGCGCAGTCGGCCGCGCGCTGGCGACCTTTCTCAGAGCTTCCTTGACAGGGCTCACCGGCAAAACTTACCGTTGCACTTCGATGGGCTCGGTTCGTTCTCGCCTCGTCGCGTTATGTGTGATGATCATGACGGCCACGCTTGTTTCCCGCGCGTGGGCTGGAAGGAACGATCTTCAGCTACTCAACCTCTGTCCCCTGACGTCGTCCAGTCTGCCGAGCAAGACCCTGGAGTGCTCATGGGTGCATCGCCAGGCTGATGGGTCGATCACCAGTGCCGTCATGCCCGACGGGCAAGGCCGGGAAGATTTTCGCAGCTTGATGTCCGAACTGGGCGTCGTGCTCGCGCCCCGCATCCCGATGGTGGCTGACACAGCAGGGTTTGGAGGGGTCCAACTTTCCGCCGAGCTGGGCCTGACGGGAATCAGCAACAACCGGCGATTTTGGAACGGCGTCGAGGCCGTATCAGCCACCAATCCCAATGCGACACGGCCGGATCCGATGCTGACGACCGTGGGAGCCTTTGCGCGCAAGGGGTTCTGGCTGCCGGTGCCGACTGTCGAGCTGGGCTTTGGGGTCGTGCACCTTCTCGACTCACAGCTCCTGGCTTGGCAGAGCTACGCGAAGATCGGAATCCATGAAGGCTTCCACGACTGGCCGATCCCCTCGTTTGCCGTGCGCGGCGCAGTTTCACACCTGACGGGCACGGACCAGATCACCATGACGACCACCAGCCTGGACCTCCTTGTCTCCAAGAGATTCGGGCTGCTCAAGACAGCGCGGCTGGAGCCCTTTGCCGGCTGGAGCATGCTTTCGATCTTCGCGAACAGTGGAACCATCGACGCAACACCATCGTGTGACGCCACCCAGATTGCGGCGGCGGCCCGTGGCAGCGATCCGGGAAACCCTTACTGCTCGTCGGCTCAGACCGGCACGCGCAACGACTTCGACGCCAACTTCCGTTTCCCGGGACAGAACGTCATCACGCGCTATCGATTGTTCGTTGGATTCAAGGTCAAATTCGCAATCGCCTTCTTTGCGGCTCAATACGAAGCCTATTTTGCCGGATCAACGCGCGACGGAAGCACATTCAGCGCCCGAGATCAGAGCGGCACGCAGAACGCTTTGTCACTCAGCACCGGCCTGGATTTTTGACGTCCGCGGCGAAACCCCGCGCCGTTAGCACTGCCCCCAGCCGCTCACTGAAAATGGGCGAGCGATTTCTGCCCAAAACGCAGTACTACGCGTGAGCCGGCAGGCCGCTGCGGATTATACGACGCAGGCCATCGGCAGGGAGGCGGGGTCCCCGCTTCTCCTCTTCGAAGATGATCTGCGCCATCGTGGCAGCCGTCAGATCCTGCTGGGTCGTCTTGTCGATGACCCGGATCTCGTCACCATTGCGAATCAGACCGGCAATCTGTTGCAAAGTGACATAGTGGCTGTCGTGGGTGTCGTACAGCTTCCTGTTCGAATACCGTTTGATCGTGCGTGAAGTCATGCTTCTAATCTGCCCTGCCTCTGTGGCGCGTCAAGGGCAAAATTACAATCCCGCGTTATCAAAGCGGAATTTTCAGGCACCCTGGAAAAGCTGCCTGGGAAGCGCGCTCCATGGACCAGCCGGCCGAGGCTCTACGGCTTGGTCGCCGGGTCGCTCGGCTGGGCTGACGAAGGTTTGGGCTGCTCGCCAGGGATTTCAGCCTTCTTGGGCGAAACCTCAATCTCGTTCGCGCTTGTAACAGCCCGCTTGAAGTTCTTTATGGCGCGGCCCAGTCCATCGCCCAGTTGCGGGAGTTTGGTCGAGCCAAACACCACCACGACGACGAGGAGAATAAGGACCAATTCGCTGGCGCCAAGTCCGAACATTTTTTGTTACCAAAGATGTCTATACCACCGCAATACCGGCGAGGCAATCGCGCGAAAGGGGCATTTCTTGGTGCCTGGTGGGCAATCCTGTACGATTTGGTCCATGCGGCTGATGGCGCGCACTGCCCCATTCCTGATTCCAATCGGAATCGCCGCATTCGCGACCAACGTCTCCGCTGGTTCGGGCCGCGGTTCTGGCCCCGCAACAACCAGCGGCGCCGGCAAGGCCGCAGAAGCGGGTGCAGAACCTGCTCAGGTGAATGCGGCCGAGCGCAAAGCCGTGCGGGGCGCTCCGCTCGATGATCCAGACGCCAACGAGAGCCCCGAACTACGTGAGGTTCACCGTTTCGAGGAACGAGTCTTTCCGCGCCTGGGAGATTCCGAACTCCTGGATGGCGAGCCTGACGATGCGGCTCTGCCACTGCCGCCTGGGCTTGGCGGCCGCTGGGGCGGCTCGGGCGACATTCCCCGTCAGTTGCGCAGCCCCGAAACGCCAGCCCGGATCGACAAGGCCGCCGCCTCGTCGCGACCGGCGTGGGCTCAGACGCTCACGCTCCCGGAGATCCCGGTGCGTTGGGCGCCTCAGGTCATTCGCTACCTGGACTTCTTCAAGAGCGATCCCAAGGGGCGCGCCATCATGACGTCGTGGCTGCGCAAGATGGAGCGCTATCGCGCGATCTTCGAGACCGTGCTCGCGCGCAATGAGCTGCCCAAGGATCTCATCTACCTGGCCATGATCGAGAGCGGTTTCGAGCCAGGCGCAACCTCGAACAAGAACGCGGGTGGGGTGTGGCAGTTCATGCCGCAGGTGGCGCGGGCCTACGGGCTGGAAGTCAGCCATTGGGTTGATGCCCGCCGCGACCCGGAGCGAGCCGCCGAGGCGGCTGCGCGCTATCTCAAGGATCTGTACGTGCGCTTCGGTTCGTGGCACCTCGCCTTCGCCGCCTACAACGCGGGGTACGGGGCCATTCTGCGCTCCATCGCGCGCTACAACACCAACGACTACTGGGAGCTGTGTCGTCACGAATCGGGATTGCCCTGGGAGACGACTCTCTACGTACCGAAGATTTTGGCTGCGGCCATCGTGGGCCACAACCGCGCCGCGTTTGGCTTTGCCGACGTGGCACCCGATGCGCCCTGGGCCTACGACACCATCCTGGTGCCGCCGGGGACGTCGTTTGCCACCCTGGCGCGGGCGGCGGGCACCAGTCCCGAAACCATCCAGGGGTTCAACCCGGAACTCCTGCGTGATCGCGTGCCGCCTGATCGCGGGTCCTGTACGGTGCGCATCCCGCCCGGCTCGTCGGGGCTCTATGCCCAAGCGATCGCGCAACTTCGCAAGTCAGGTGAGCGGGTCGAACCCATAGTCTTGCGTTTCGGCGATACCCTGGACAGTGTGGCCAAGGCGCGCGGCGTTTCGCTGCGCGAACTCAAGCGCCTGAACGGCGTGGGCGACGCCGCCGATCTGCGTGGGGGCACCACCATCCTGGTCCCGGTCCGCTCCGGCTTCCCAGCGCCAGCGCCCAACTCAACCGACGACGCGGACGACACTATTTTGGTCGCGGTTCCCGATCGCGCGTCCGGCTGCCCCGGTTGTGAACGCGTTTTCTACCGCACGCGGGAGGGCGATACCCTCGATGAGATCGCCGATGCCTTCAGCGTCAGCGTGGACAATCTGATCGATTGGAACAACCTCGACCCAGAGGCCAAGATCCAGCCCAAGCTGGTGCTGCAGGTCTTCGTCCGAGACGGCTTCGACCGGGCGAACGTAGCCTTGCTCGACCCCAACAAGATTCGCGTGGCCACGTTGGGATCGCAGGAATTCCTCGAGCTGGAGGCGGCCCGCCGGGGCAAGACGCGGTTGCAGTACACGGCACGCGCCAGCGACACACTGGCGAAAATTGCGAAGCGCTACGGCCTGGCCCCCGGAGATCTGGCCCGCATCAACCGGCTCTCGGCCACCAGCGAGCTCGCCGAGGGACAGAAGATTGTCGTGTACTCTCCGACGCCGGAATTGCCCCGCGAGATTACCGCAGCCAACAGCCTGGCTGCCAAGCGCCCGGCGGCGACGGGCAAGACCATCTTGGCAAAGAATACATCGACGCACGCAACGCCCAAGGGGACGGTGGCCCACAGTCCGCTCAAGACCGTGGCAACGACCGCAGGGGCACGGCCAACGTCACCCACGCCCGCGGCAAAGCCTGGTGCGAAGAGCGACGCGAAGCCGGCGACCAAGCTCGCGGTCAAGCCCGGCCCGGCCCCGCGCCCGGCATCGGCATCCACCAAGCCCGCTCCGACAAGGCGGTAGTCAACCATGCGTTTCGTTGTGAGCACAGCAGAGGCAGGGCTGCGCCTGGATGCATTCCTACTGCGGCAGAAGGTGGTGCCCAGCGCAACCGCTGCCCGGCGGGCGATCGCCGAAGGAATCGTGTCGGTCGCCGACCGGCCCGGCAAGAAAGGGCAACACCTGGGAGAGGGTCAGGTGGTGGAGATCGCGGCGCCCATCCAAGACCATGTCGCGCCGGTGCCCGCGGCCGAGATTCCGTTGGTGGTCCTGTATGCTGACGACGACCTCGTGGTCGTGGACAAACCGGCTGGCTTGCCGTCGCACCCGCTGCGGGCTGGCGAGGGAGCGAGCGCGGTCGGCGCGCTGCTGGCTCGCTTTCCCGAGTGCGCAGTGGCCTCGCCCGATCCGAGGGAAGGGGGACTGGTCCAGCGATTGGATCGCGGCACCACCGGCGTGCTGGTGGCCGCGCGTCGCCGCGCAATCTGGCCCGGCCTGCGCGACGCACTCTCGGCGCCCGACTGCGAGAAGACCTACCTCGCCGAGGTGGTCGGGCGTTTTCCTGTTGTGGGCGCCGGCGAGAAGGACTTCGTGAGCCCGGGTGCCCCGATGGGCACGCTGTCGGTGGCTGTGCCCATCGGTCGCGTCGGTCGTCACGGATCGCGTGTGAAACTGGGCGGCGGCCGCCAGCCCCTTCCCGCGACCACCCAGGTTGCGCTGCTCGAACAGAGATCCGCGACCGCGCTCGTGCAGGCACGACTCTGCAAGGGAAGAACCCACCAGGTTCGCGCGCACCTGGCCTATCTCGGCATACCGGTCGTGGGCGACACCACCTATGGCGAGACCACACCCGACGTCGAGCCTCCGGCGCTCTTGCATCTGCACGCCGCCGCGATTGCGTTCAAACACCCCACGACCGGCCAGATGGTGCGCATCGAAGCCCCGCTCCCCGCCTGGGCGCGCACGGCTTTGTGGTGAAGAAACTCGCTTCGTCCCTACTCGAATTGTGCGAGGCTGGTTTCCACCAGTAGGTGCAGGGTGCGATAGAAGGTGAGCAATTCGTCCGACGAGCCAAAGCGCTCGGTCCACTCTTCCAGGGTGCGGCTCCCGTCAAGCAGACCCCAAACTTCGCGCGGTGTGGGTCCCAGGCGAAAGGCCTCGGGATTGATGCGCGGGTTGGGCATGGCACGCGGCCGAAAGCCCGACAGCGGCGCGAAGCGACTGGCGAGAAAATCGTAGCTCAATGTCAGCACGCCAGCGCCCAGGATCTCGAAGCTGTTGAGCCCGAGCGGGAACGCGGCCACAGGGTTTTGTAGGCCACGGAAAAAGCTGAACTCGCCCTCGGTCCAGGTGAACAGCTCCATCACGCGTTCGCGCACCTGCTGCGACAGCAGACGGAACACGTCGAGCGGCCGCATGAGCCCGAGGCCAACCAGGGCCTCGCCCAGCTTGCCCGAAAAGCGAGGCATTTCGGCCAGGGCGCGCTCCAGATCGGACAGGCGCAGAAAGCCGCGCGTGACAAGGTATTCGCCAAAGCGATCGCCAGAGGTGTTTGAATTGACCGATTCCGGCGCCCCGCGCACCAGGTAGACGTCCTTCACCAGGATGCCACGAGCGAAGCGGACCAGGCCGGTTTCGGCCATGACCGCCAGATCGGCGATGACGCGTGTCGTGGAACTGAGTGAGAGATCGCCCGTGTTGTCAGGTGGCACGGACTGCTGGTCGCTGGATGCGCTCGCCTCTGAGGCACTCGCTGCGGGGCGCACACCCGAGGGAGGATGCACCTGGCTGGGCCTTGGCCGCAGACCGCTGGCCGTGGCCCGGTAGGTGGAGGTGTCGGGAATGGGCGTGCCGTCAAGGGGAGACGGATTGTCCAGGCCGCCGGTCACATGATCGACCGAGCCCGGGGTCCAGCCCGGAGTCGGAACGGCGGGTGGCGTTTCGTACTGGTCCAGCTCGACCAGGGACATCGGCCTGGACATGGCGTCGTCGAGTGCCGCGCCCACCACGGTGGCAGCGGGCGATGGATCGAGGGAATCAACGTCCTCGCCGTCCAGGTCAATCGGTATGGCGGTTTCCTCGGGCTCATCGCCATCTCTCTTGCGCGAAGGAGCCAGATCCCGCTTGGGCTTGGAACCGGCGCCGAGCTTTCGCGCCGGGGTGTCATCAGCCTTAATCTCCCACTTGCGCGAGTGCTCCTTGAGCCGCGCCATCGCCTCGGCGTTCTTGTCGAATAGATCTGCGGCGAGAACGCCGACATCGGACGGGCCCACCCGTAGGCCAAACTCGAACTCCAGGTCGTGCAGCACGTCGCGGAACTCGGCCGCGGTCTGGAAGCGCTCGTCCGGGTTCTTGGCCAGCCCTTTGCGCACGATGGTTTCGAGCGACTTGGGAATGTCCTTCCCGTACTTGTCCCAGCGTTCCAGCCGGCCGTCGCGCACCATGAGCAGAACGTCGAGATCGTTCTGCGCGGTGAACAGGCGCTTGCCCATGAGCATCTCGGCCAGCACGATGGCCACCGCGAAGAGATCGCTGCGGCCGTCCAACTCCGCGCCCCCAACCTGTTCGGGCGACATGTAGCCGTACTTGCCCTTCAACGTGCCAGCTTGGGTCTTCGACTCGCGTTCCTGTGCGTGCGCGATGCCGAAGTCGCCCAACTTGACGTCACCGCGTTGGGCGATGAACACGTTAGAGGGCGAGATATCGCGATGAACCAGGTGCATCGGCTTGCCGTCAGCGTCCTTGGCGTTGTGCGCATAGTCGAGCGCGTCGAGAATCTCCATGGCGATGAACATGCAGATGGCAACCGGCAGGCGAACCTGTCTCTGCGAGGCCGACCGGAGCAAGGCCAAGCCATCGAAGCCGTCCACGAATTCCAGGGCAATGAAGTACTGGCCGTTGACCTCGCCAAAATCGGTCACCTGCACGATCTTCGGGTGGATGAGCTGCGCGGTCAGCTTCGCTTCGTCGATGAACATCGACACGAAGGTCTTGTCCGCAGCCAGGTTGGGCAGGATGCGTTTGATGACCAGCAGCTTCTCGAAACCGTGGCCCGAGAGAATCTTGGCTTTGAAGACCTCGGCCATACCCCCGGTGGCCAGGCGCTGCACCAGGGTATAGCGCCCGAACTGCGAGGGAAATGTGGTGTCCTTTCCCTCGTCTGGCATCAAGCCCTCATCTTAACACGTGAAGATCGCACGGAGAATCTGGGCGCCTCAGGACTTTCGTAGTACCATGGTTTGGGCCTCATGCGAATTCACTCGTCAGGTCAGTCGGACGTGGGCCGCCGGCGCCCCCACAACGAAGACGCCTTCCTCTGCGACGACGAGCTAGGATTGTATATCGTCTGCGATGGCGTGGGGGGAAACGCGAAGGGTGAAGTAGCCAGCGCCGAATCCGTGGATCTGGTGCTTTCCTGGGTCAAGCGCAGCCGCAAGACCCTGGATGCCTTTGCTGCGGCCCCGACCGAAGAAAAGTCGGGGCAGGTGCGACGCCTCCTGGAAAGTGCAGTGCAGTCGGCCTGCTACATGGTCTTCGGCATGGGCCAGCTCGACCCCCGGCAGAAGGGCATGTCGAGCACCCTGTCTTCCTTGCTGGTGGCTTCCAGCAAGGCCTTCATCGCCCAGGTGGGTGACAGCCGGGTCTACCTGTCACGCGACGGCAAGACGGTGCAGCTCACCGAGGATCACACCCTGATCAATTTTCGCCTCAAACTGGGGCTGATCACGCCCGAGGAGGCAGCCACGTCACCGGGCAAGAACGTCATCACCCGGGCGGTCGGCCATCAGGACTACGTCGAGGTGGACACCATCGACCTGGACGTGCAGCCGGGCGATCGCTTCATGCTTTGCTCCGATGGGCTGCATGGCTACCTGGAAGACGGCGAAGTCCACGGATTCTTGCAGGGCGACCGGCAAAGCGTGGTCACGCAGCTCATCGATATGGCCAACGACCGCGGCGGGCGTGACAACATCACGGTCGTCGTCTGCGACGTCGAGTAGGGCTACTTACGGGAGGTGGGGCCGCGGCCGCCCATCTTGCGAAAAATAGCCGGATCGTACAGGTCGGTCAGCAATTCCACGGTCTTGTAGGACGCTCTGCGCGCCCGGGCCTGGGTTTCGTCCGCGCTCACCAGGGCAATCAGCGTCTCCCGGCCCAGCTCTACACGGCGTTCCTCGTCGGGTAGGATCGATTCACGCAACAGGCGCGCGGTGTCCCCGTCGCCCTTGTCGTCACAGAACGAGGCCAGCGCCCCCAGCCGAGTCGCACTCATACCGGCCAGGGTCAGAAACCCGGCCGAAGCGCGCTCCTCGCTAGTCTGCAAGGAGCGCAGAAACCCATAAAGCCGCGAGTAACCGCCTTGGCGCGGATCGTACGAACCAGAGGCCAATCCGAGGGCTGCCAGCCGCTCGGAAAGCAGGCGAAAATGGCGCGCCCGGTCCCCGCAGTAGGACGCGCAGTCGAGTTTCAGGGCCAGAGACTCGGTATCGGCCAGCCACAAGGCCGCGATCTCGATGGTTTCCACCACCATTTTGCTTTCCCAGCGCAAGGCCTCCACCACGGTGACGCCTTCGCCACTCAGCGCCGGCAGATAGCGCGAGGCCACGAGTCCGCGAAAAGACTCCTGGTTCTTGAATTCCAACTCGGAAACGTAAACGTCAGCTGTCACCATGAGGATCCAGCTCGATGTTCCTCCCCCAAGGGCCGCCCCGTCAAGGCACAGGGAATCAAACTGGCAAATGTCCAACGCCGCTATTGTCCAGGCGGCAAGAGGTCGCGGAACAAGCGTTCGAAGGCGCCGCGGCTGATGTTGCCGACGAAGGAGTGGCGCAGGTGACCGTCGCGCTCGTAGGAAAAAAAAGCCGGGATTTCGCCTTCCCAGCTCGGATCGAGATCGGCGACGAAATCTTCGGGGTGGTCGGCCTTCAAGATGGGGCTCCACTGCGAGTCGCCGGTCTTGGTGGCCAGGACGCGGCCCACCAGGGCCGCGTTCCGGTTGGTGGGGTCGTCCAGCGAAACGGGCAGAAGATCTACGCCCTGGCTGCTGGCTTCGCGCGCCAGCTTCGCGATCAAGGGAAGTTCCTTTAGACAAGGCCCGCACCAGGTGGCCCACAGGTGCAATACCACCACCCGGCCCTTGTGGCCTGCGAGAGTCGCCTTGAGCTGTGCTGGAGTAATAAATGGCGCGGATGGCGTTTGCGCAGGAGCCGGGTTTGCGCCGACGGGTAGGCTCGCCAGGAACGCGAGAAGACCGAGCCAGAACTTGCGCTTCATGGGGCGATGCGGGGCAGCGATTCCCCGATTCCCTCTGGAACGAAGTTGCCACCCGAAACGACACACTTGAGAGCCTCGCGCGTGGGCACGGTCAGGAAGCGACACTCGGCCTGCGGCACGAAGTACAGGCGGCCGCCGATGGGATTGGGCGCGTTGGGCACGAACACACAAAGAATGTTGGTGCTGCCTGGAACCGGCCGTCCCGAGGTGAACCCCAGCAAGCGCACGCGCCCCGATTCGTCGGGGATCAGCACCACGCGCGCGAACACGCCCGAGTCCACGTCCGGGGTCACCACCACCTGCTTCCACGTGCGATAGAAGTCGCGCAGGCCAGGCAGCCGACCCAGCACGCGGTCGAAGAGGCGCAGCACCTGGCGACCGACGAAGCTGGTGACGAAGATGCCGAGAAAATAGATGAGCACCAGCGCGGCCGCGATACCCACCAGCGGGTAACGCGTGGGAAAGATCCGCTGCGCGATCGCGTTGACGTACACGACCACGAAGATCGTGATGCCCAGGGGAATGGCGGCCAAGACGCCAGCAAAGAATTTGGAACGGAAGTGTGCAGTCAGACGATTCATCGGTGTCCCCAAAACACCAATCATACTACGCGGCTCGTGTGGCTGCGGGTGCGGCCTGGGGTTGGGCGATGCAGCCTGACGTCGTGGCGCGGGCCAAGGCAGCGCGCACCCGGCTGCACTGCCCGCGGCCACCCGGTACAAGTGAACTCGATCGCGGCCAGGTGCTGGGAGGCTTGCTGAGGAACGCAGGACTTGCGTCGCCGAGGTCGTGGCATGCCGCTCTTGCAGGCGCGATCTTCCGCCGGT
>Ga0265342_10003191_pt1 | contig 13636 bp, 9 predicted proteins | sample 4CB327metaG_FD_203125 | JGI IMG/M metagenome (GOLD analysis project Ga0265342, IMG submission 203125) | Rhizosphere microbial communities from Carex aquatilis grown in University of Washington, Seatle, WA, United States - 4-CB3-27 metaG | ecosystem: Host-associated > Plants > Roots > Rhizosphere...
CCGAATCGTCGCCCGCGGCCGCGCCAGAACTCCGATTCGCCTTCACCCTCGCCTTCACCCTCGTACTGGCCCTCGTGATCCGGGTCGGCCGCTGCGCCGTAACGCTTGACGAAGTGATCGCGGAAGTCGTGTGTCAGGTGAATCGCCTCGGGGCGGCCGTCGCGGAAGACGACGTAAACTCCGCCGCCGGGCGGCGGAGCGTCGGAGAGCTGGCGCGCGCGGCCTTCCCAGCGGATGCGCACCTGCCGGCCGTTGGCGCTGATGCTGTCCGGAAGCTCGCCGGACGGTGGCGCGCCGCCGTCCGGGGCGCCGCCGGCACCAGGACCGGCGCCGGCATCGCCACCCGGCGGGGACGCGCCACCAGCGCCCGGAGGAGGCGCTCCTCCGTCGGGTGGTGCGGCGCCGGCATCGGGCGCGGCGCTCGCATCGGGCGGCGGCGGACCATCGGGCGGCGGCGGTCCCGCGTCGGGCGGCGGCGCCAGGATCGCCGGCGGCGGCGGCGGGAAGACCGGCGGCAGCGGCGGTCCGATCACCGCCGGAGGCGCCATGTCGACCGGCGGCGGCGGCGGCAAGAAACGCCACAACCACGACGGCTGGGCGTTGCGGAAGACCCAGGGACGCTGACGCACCCCCGAGTACCAGGGCGCGCCGGCCCGGTATCCCGCGCGATAGCCGGAGGGATAGCGACCATGCACCCAGGGCGCCAGCCGCGCGCCGTACGCGCCGCGCGCGCCCCAGAGACCAGGACGGCGGTAGCCACCGTGCCAGCCGCCGCGCCAGCCACCGACGACGGGACGGTGTACCCACGATGCGAGGCGCGGGCCGCCGTAGAAACGCCGCGCGCCGCCGAAGACGCCGCGCCGCACACCAAACGCTCCAAATGGGCGCGTGCCGCCGAAGACCCGGGGTCGAAAACCCACGGGCCCGCGGAAGACCGCGCGGGGACCAAATCCGGTTCGAACAATCATGTCAGGCCTCCAGGTTGAAGTCGGGCGAATGAAAGGGGAAAGCGTGAGACGAAGAGGATTCGTCGAGCGACGGGAATCGAGGGAGCTCGCGCGCGGCGTCGGCCAGCGCATCGGCGGCGGCGGCGATCTGCCCGTCGTCGTGCGCCGCGGTGACGACGAAGGTCAGCGAGAGCTCGCCGTTGCAGCGCGCGCGCCGCACGACCGCGTGCACGCCCTGCCGCAGCAGCCCCGCGTGCAGCGCGCGCGCCGTCGCCGCATCGGGCATGGGAACGCGCTGCATGGGAAACGATCCGCCGCGCACGACGAAGCCGCGCGCGCGCAGCGCCGCGCGCAACCGCCGAACGCGATCGGCGAGCCGGGCGCGGCGAGCATCGGCGGCCGCGCTCTCCAGCGACAGCGCGCGGCGCGCCGCCACCAGCACCGGCTCGGCGGGTGGGCTGCAATGCACGAGCGTCTCGCTGTCGGCGGCGAATTCCCCGACGAACGCGCGCGTCCCCGCCACCAGCGCCAGCGGCGCGCCGAACGCCTTGGCCAGCGACGCGACGACGACGACGGCCGGATCGCGCTCGATACCGAGCCGTGCGAGCGAGCCGCCACCGCCGCGGCCGTACGGCGCCGCCGGCCCGGCGCCGCGGCCGTGAAGCCCGATCGCCTGCGCGTCATCCACGAACACGGTGCCTCCGAAGCGGCGCGCCAGCGCCGCATACGCGTCGAGCGGCGCCGCGCGCCCGCAGCCCGCGCACAGGCCATCGGTCACCACCCACGGCGGCGCCCGATGCGGCTGCGTCCGTTCGAGCGCGCGCCGCAACGAATCTGGATCCAGGTGTCGAAATGCCGCCGGCCGCGCCCCACGCCGCTCGGCGCGCTCCATGCCCCAGCGCGCGATCGGGTAGACGGCGTCGTCGTAGAAGATCGCCGCCGGCGCCCGCCACGTGCAGCCGAACAGATCCGCGAACGCGTGCAGCGTCGACGTCATCGCCACCGCGTGCTCGCAGCCGACCAGGGCCGCGAAGGCGCGCGCCACTCGCCGCGCCGTCGGAGACGGCCGCAGCGCCGCCGGGGTTCCCGTCGAAAGCGATTTCCATGACAGAGCTCCGCTCGGGTGGGCCAGGCCCAGCACCAGGGCGGACGTGAAGTCCGCCACCAGCGCCGGGCCTGGTTGCCGCCGCTCGCTCACCGCGTGGTGGCCTGCGTGAGCAGCCGGTTGCGCAGGTGCACCGACGGCGGCAGGAACCGCGTCTCCGCCTGGCGCGTGTCGGTGATGTCGGCCGTCAGGTCGACGCTGGTGGCGACGCGATAGGCGTGGATGTAGCCCTGGATCTCCGCGCGCCAGTAGCGCGCCCAGTTGGCCGCGCTCGCCGGGTCGTTGATCGTGCTCCAGGCGCCCCAGCGCACCGAGAGCAGGATCTGCTCGCCGAACGTCGCCAGGTCGCGGAAGTGCACGACGCTGGTGTCGGTCCACCCCTTGAGCGTCTTCACCGAGTCGACCCGATCCATCCACGGCTCGGGGTACGGCACCATGACGCGCGAGCCGAGGAACTCACGCACCTCGGGGCGCGAGAGGATCCACTGCTGCATCATCATCTCTTGCCGCGCCTGCGACGGCAGGTTGCCGAACTGGTTGGAGGCGCCCTGCGCCAGCAGGTAGTGCGTCTCCTTCAGCGCGTTCAGCACCGGGAACGCGTCGGCGATCACCGTCGTCTGGTCATCCTGGTTGTAGAACTGCATGCACCGCCACAGCAGGTTGTGGAACGCCTCGAGGAACTTCGAGCGCCGCTCGGCGACGCGCAGCTCGGCCAGCGCCTTGCCGTGGAGCGTGAAGCCGTAGTGGTGCTCGTACTCGTGCGCGCGGCGCAAGACGCTGAGCCGGTTCTGCTCGTCCTGCACCCAGCCCCAGATCAGGTTGCTCGCGGGGCGCAGCGGATCCAGCTCGAGCTGCGCCAGCGGATCGCGCTCGCCGTTGGTGCGCACGTTCTGGAATCGGCGCGTGATGCTGTTGAACGACTGCACCAGCATCCCCTCCTCCATCCAGTACGACCAGATGAGCTCGAGCAGCACCGGGTGCATCAGCTTCTCCTGGATCAGCGCCGCCTGCTGGTCGACGGTGCCGGCCAGCGCCGGCCGCACGGTCGCGACGTCGCCGAGCTTGCGCCGGATGAGATCCAGGTACGGCAGGATGCGCGCCTGCCGGCCCTCGATGCCGCCGAGCGGCTCGAGGTAGTGGTGCCACATCTGCTCGAACAGCGCCGGCAGGCGATGGCCAAAGCGCTCCTCCTCCTCGTGCGTGTTCGGCCGCAACGTCTCGGTCCGCAGCACCCCGCAACGGGTCATCACGAACAGCTCGGTCGCCACCTTGAGCACGCGGTCGGTGTCGACGCTGTTGAACACGAAGGTATCGATCGGCACGTCCAGCTGCTCGAACGCGCGCTTGCGGTCATGGCCGGCGGCGTGGCTGAAGCGCGGGTTCGAGAACACGCCGTCCATGAAGTCCTGGTAGGCGGAGAAGCTGAGCGCGTTCGAGCAGTTTCGAATCACGATCCAGAGGATCTCGTCCTTGGTATTGGGCACGCGCGAGCGGTTCAAGCTGACGTCGACCGAGCGCGTGGGCTCGCCGGAGCCGCGCGGGTCGCCGCCGTCCAGGTGAAACGGGACGGCGGGCGGCAGCGTTGCGGCCTGGAACACCACCACCTCTTCCGCGGTGGGCCAGTTCTCGGCGTTCTCGGTGACCGCGATCGTCACCGACCCCTGGTGGCCGAACGGCTCCAGCTGTTCGACGAGGACCTTCACCATCCGGAGATTTCCGTCCAGCTCGACCAGCGCCGACGGCGGGATCGATCTCCAGTTCGTACCGTTGTCGAAGCTGTACCACCAGTGCAGCGGTTGCTGGGGCGTGTACGAGAACTCGGGTCGCTTCTTGCTGCCCTCGTCCTTTTCGTCGGCCGTGAAGATCGCGGCCTGGAGCTTCTTCTCGGCCTTGGTGTCGAAGTGCGGTCTCGGTTTGAGATTGTGTGCCATGGGACGGGTCCTCCTATCTCGGGTCTTCTAGGTCAGTGGGTGGCCGCGACCGCCGGCGGCGCGAGGGCGGTTGCAACCGGTGAACGAAGCCAATTCGGCGATGGCGACGGCGGGAGGTGGTGGCGCGCGCCCGCGCACACCTCGACGACGTCGACCGTCGCGCGCCAGGCCCAGTGCTTCAGCAGCCGAGCCAAGAGCTCGCTCTCGAGCTCGGGAGTGAGGCGTCCGTCGAGCCGCGCCTGGCCCAGCGCCGCGAAGGCCAGCGTCGGCGCTGCCCGCCCCAGCTCCGCGGGGCGGGCTTGCCACGTACGATACAGCGCGGCCAGGTGCTCGGGCCGGCGCTCGGGAGCGGACAGCGCCTGCGCCAGCGTCGCGTTCTGCAGGCGGGGTGAACGATGGTTGAGCAGGCGCTCGACCAGCGCCGGCATCGCCGCCTCGAGCGCCACGAAGCGCGCGCGATGCGGGGGTGGCAGGCGCCCGAGGTCATAGAACGATTCCCACATGCGCGTGAGGCGTCCCCAGTGGGCGTGCGGATAGAGGGCGTTGCCCAGCGCCGCGCTGAGCTTCACGCGCAGGTACGGCGACGGGTGCGGATCGTCGGGGTCGATGCGGAAGACGAACGCCGCCGGCAAGCTCACCACGCCGATGAGCCCCGACGTCGCGGTCACGCCGAGGCGGGCGACCGACCAGAAGTCGGCGACAATCTCCGAGATCCACTTGCGCCACACCGACCAGGCCCAGGCCGCGTTCACGCGCGGCGCACCGACGGACGCATCGACGCCGCCACCGTCAGCCCCATCGGCAAACGCGATGTGATGCGGCGGGCGCAGCAGATCCGCGCGCAACGACGCGACCAGGTCGAGCAGCGCGGCGCCCTGATGTCCGACCTCGTGCACCAGCGACGACGCGATGCCGGTGCCGATCATCCGTTCGCGTGGCACGCGGATGATGGCGACCGGGTTCGACTCGCCACCGGGCAGGCGCGTGCGCGCCCGCCGGATCGCGGCGCCCGGCCCGCGCGCCAGGTAGCAGATCACCGGCGGCGGATCGATCACTCCGGGCACCTCCAGCGCGTCGCGCGACAGCACGTCGAGCCCCGCGAGCCAGACGCCGTTGTCGGCCTCGGAGCGCTGGCTCAGCGCCTCGCTGAAGATGTCGAAGTGCGACAGGACCACGTTGAAGCGGAGGCGCAGCAGCGTGAACCGCCGCTGCGCCTCGGCCGCCGACGCCGCCCGCGCCGCCGGGCTCCTGATCCAGTCGACGAAGCGATGAATCTGCTGGCGCAGCGACTTGCGGCCGCGCACCAGGAACCGCTCGATCGCCGCCTGCGCCTCGACGCTGAGGCTGGCCGCCGGAACCATCGTCTCTTGCAGCGCGAACGACTGCAACCGTCCGAGGCGGATCAGCAGGGCGCGCCCTTCCTGCTCGAGATTCCACAGAGCGAATGGTTCCGACGACGCCAAGACTAGACTCCGTAGATGATGACTTTGTTGCCCTTGCGCACCCAGCGCCCCGAGGTGCCCGGAGCGGCCACCGGACCACCGTGGAAATCGCCGCCGGGCTGGCCGCCGCCCGCTGGCTCGAGCAGACCGGGCGCGTACTTCTGCGCCGCGCTCGCGACCGCCTGCTGGGCGATCGCCGCCGGGTTCTGTCCGGGCGGCGCGTGCGCCGCGGCCTGCGCGGCGTCGGCCGCGAGACGCACGAACTGCTTCGCCATCTCGAACTCGCGGTCCTCGTGGCTCAGCCCCTCGAGCTCGAGGCCGAACATCGAGCCGATCCCCGACGCCAGCTGGCCGCCGATCTGACCGCCGACGCCGGGCGCGATGTAGTTGCCCAGCGCCTGGCCCGCGATCGGAAGCGCCGTGCGCGCGACGTTCTTGAGGATGCCGCCGACCTGCTGGCCCACGGGCGACTTGACGAAGTTGCCGACGGCGCCGGTGACCTTCTTGAACACGTCACCCAGGAACTGCTCCAGCTCCTGCTCGTTGGTGACCGACAGGAGCTCGCTCGCCAGCTCGTTCAATTCGTTCTCGCCGGCGACCTCTCCTTCGTTCTCGAACTCGCCCATCTCGTTCTCCGCCTGAAACTCGTAGGACTCGAGATTGGTTCGGCCCATGGTCCTGTCGATGTCGTGCATGTTCATCGCTCCTTGAGAGAAGTGTTTGCGTCGGTGGGCCGCCTGCTCGGCGTGCGTCGCCCTCGCGATTCCCCTCATTGCAGCCGCGATGCCAGCGCGAAAGCCCCGCGATCTCGACGGTGACGACGTGAACGAGGCGGCGAAACAGCGAAGCGGCCTTCGTTCGAGGCGCCGACGAGCGCGACGGTCCGAAGCTCGCTTCGCTCGAGCGGCGCGCGCGCCGAGCGCCTGCGCACGCGCCCGCGCGAGATCGCGCAGCCAACGCATTGGCACGCCGGCTGCTCACGCGAACGGACAACGTCGACCGGCAACAATTTTTGCGCGCTTCATCTTCCAATGAGCGCGCGCTCACCGTCGAGAAAGGAGCTCTTCATGAGCACTCTGCCCAACCGTATCAGCGCCTTCGGGACCATGACCCCAGCGCGCGAGGTCGCCCTCGCGCGCCAGCTTCTCGAGATCCAGAGCGAGCAGGAGCTGGATCATTTTCTGCCGCTCTTGGCGATGGCCGCGCCGCTCATTTCCAATATCGCCGGTCCCCTGCTCAAGAACCTGGCCGGCTCACTGTTTGGCGGCGGATCGAAGAAGCGCAAGCCGCGCGACGAGCAGGAGTACTTCCTGGGCGGCATCGTCAAGGGGCTGCTCGGGGGCGAGCTCGAGACCAGCGAATACGAAAACGAAGCCGAATTCCAGAATGAAGCGGAGGCCGAGTCCTACGAGCAAGAGCAATTCCTGGGCGGCATCCTCAAAGGGATCATGGGCGGCGAGCTCGAGAGCGCGGAGCAGGAGCAATTCCTGGGCGGCATCATCGGCAAGCTGTTCGGCGGCGAGCTCGAGGCCGAGAACTACGTGCAGGAGCAGTTTCTCGGCGGACTCTTCAAGGGATTGATCGGCGGCGAACTCGAAGCCGAGACCGGCGGCGCTCCCGCGCCCGCCCGTCGGGGACACCGCCACCTGTTGCGCCGCGCGCGGCGCTTCGTGCGCTACGTGCACGCGGCTGCCTGCCACGCCGCCGCCGAGCTGGCCAATTTGCAGCGCGCTGGCCACCGGCCAAGCCCGCCCGAGCTGCAGCGGATCGTGCTGGCGGCGCTGGTCGCGACCGCGCACCGGTTGATGCCTCACCTGGCTTCGGTGGCCTTCCCCGAGGCCGCCACCATGGGAACCACGACGGGCGCGCCGCCGCCGCGCGCGATGCCGGGCCCGCCGCCCGGGCCCGCGCCAGGCGGACCACAAACCATGCTCGAGATGATGTTCGCCGAGTCGACTCCCCTCGGCGCTGCGCCCGCCCAAATGCGCAACGGCCGCGCGAACGGCTACCCGCTCGGATAGCTTCCTGACTGTCTTCTTAACCGTCTTCTTACCCGTCTTGGGCGAGCGGCTCCGCCGGCCGCGTCGGATCCGCTCCAGGCCGGGAAGCGGAACGCACGCGGTTCTCCGCGCGCGCGCCGCGCAGGGCGGCCCGCGCCTCGGCGGCGTGCCAGCCACGCGGCGCGAGGATCAGGTAGTGGCGATAGGCGCTCGCAGCAGCGGCCGGGTGGCGCGCGCGCCGTTCGGCGTGGGCGAGGATCACGAATGCGTCCGGGTCGACGTCCTCGAGCGCGATCGCTCGCCGCGCCCAGACTCCGGCATCGGCGTAGTGCCCGCGCGCGTGCTGCGCCTGCGCGACCTTGAGCGCCAGCGATGCGTCGAGCGGCGCCGTCGCGAAGGCGTCGGCGCACGCGTCCGCCGCCGCATGCCAGCGGTGGCGATCATAGGCCTCCCGACACGCCGCGAGCGCCTCCGGGGTGGCTGATTGCGTGGCCGGCGTGACCGTCGCGATCTCGTCGGCGACCGGCGCTGCCACGGCCGCCACCTCGACCCCTTGCGCGATCGCCGGCGCAGGAGCCGGCGATGGGAGGGCGGACGGGACGATCGTTGCGGCGAACGCTCGCGCTGCCGCCGCCGCGCGACGGCGCGCCCGCAGGTGACCGGCCAGCGCGAAGGTGCCGACCGCCACGAGCGCGAGGAGCGCCATCGTCAGAAGGCGCACGCGAAGCGAATCGCGTTGCAGCCTCAGCTCCGCGGCGGCGCGCGCGGCCTGTATCGCGGCCAGCGAAGCGCGAACCTCCTCGGAAGGAGGCCGTGAACTGGCGCGCGCCAGCAGGGAATCGACCTCCGGCCTCCCCGCCTCCTCGCCGGACCGTGATTCCGATTGTGTCTCCATCGACGATTCCATGGGGCGATTGAGACACGTCCCGCGCTGCTGAGCAAAAAAGCTCACTTTTCAGCGGAGTCCTGCCCACGCTCGCAGGAACGAAGTTCCGGGCCTGGTGCGATTCCTTCGCCGCTGCTCGAGCGGCAGAGTACGCTCATGGATGATCGTGGAAGGGGGGGCTCAAAACAGGAGATCACCCGACTCGGCCGGCGGCAACGCCACCGATGCGAGCATGCTCAGTGAAGATCGTCTGCGTCGTCTGGCGGACGCGATGCCGCAGATCGTGTGGATCACGCGCCCCGATCACACGCACGAATACTTCAACGCGCGCTGGGTCACGTACACCGGCATGTCGCTCGAGGACGCGCTCGCGCTGCCCGGCGAGATCCCCGAGCTCGTGCACGTCGAGGATCGCGCGGGCATCGCGCGCAACTGGGCGCACGCCAACGCCGGCGCGACCCCCGAGGCGTGCGAATTCGAGTATCGGCTGCGGCGGCACGACGGCGTGTACCGCTGGCATCTGGCGCGCGTGGTGCCGACGGACCTCGGCGACGGCGACCTGCGCTGGGTCGGCAGCGCCGTCGACATCGACGAGCGCAAGCGCGCCGAGCAAGAGCGGCGCTTGCGGGACGAGCAGGCGCGCCGGCTGCACGAGATGTTCCTGGCAGTGGTCAGCCACGATCTGCGTAACCCGTTGAGCTCGATCCTCACGACAGCCTCGTACCTCGAAAGGCGCGGCAACGACCCACCGTTGCTCTCGCGCATCCGCAGCGCCGCGCAGCGCATGAACCGCATGGTCGAGCAGCTGCTCGACTTCGAATCGAATCGGCTCGCTGGAGGAATGCCGATCAACCGCCAGGACACCGACTTGCAGCTCGTCTGCCGCATGATCCTCGACGAGGTTCGCGGCGCCGTCCCCGACGCGCCCGAGCTGCAGCTCCACGCCAGCGGCCGCACCTCGGGCCGCTGGGACGCCGATCGCCTGGGCCAGGCGCTGTCGAACCTGATCGTGAACGCGCTCCAGCATGGGCGCCGCGACCGACCGGTGCAGGTGCACATCGCGGCCGAGGGCGATCCCGTCGAGGTCTCGGTGACGAACGAAGGGGCGCCGATCGCACCCGACTTGCTGCCGGTGCTTTTCGATCCGTTCAAGCGCGCCGATCAGAAAGTGGCCACGCGCCACGGCGTCGGTCTCGGCCTTTACATCGTCAACGAGATCGCTCTGCGGCACGGCGGCTCGGTCGCCGTGACCTCCGAACCCGAACGGACCCGGTTCACCGTGCGCCTGCCGCGATCGTCGCCCGAGCCGTCGCAGCGCACCTGAACGCGCCCTGCCCCTCACGTCACGCGCGACGCAGGTTACGTGGTAAAGTGAGCGGGCCGCAGGGTGTCCGGGCCGTCTGACCGAGGGTCCTGCCGCCTCCAAGCTCCGCGGTGGGCGGCGTGTTGGTGGCGGCAATGTAAGGCCGGCCCGCGACTTGTCGACCGTCGACGTTGACGACGGAGTCCACGATGCACACATGGTCAGTACACTCGATGAGCTGGGCGTTGACGACAATCGGGATCGCGTTCGTGGCTGCGGTCCTGGGCGCGCTGGGTGCGTTCCTGGCGCTGCGGCGACGAGCGCCGGCGCTGACTCCTCCCCTGAACGAAACGGCACCACCCCCCTCGATGCGCGCGCAGGTCGCGCAGCCTGAGCGCGACGCGCTCGAGCGCCGGGGCGCCGAGGTCGAGGCCGGCCGCCGCGCGCTCGCGACCGCGGAGCGCGTGCGCAATCTCATGATCTCCAAGCTGAGTCACGAGGTGCGCACGCCATTGAACTCCATCATCACGCTCTCGCAGCTGCTCGCCGACGGCACGACCGGTCCGCTCGCGCCCGATCAGCACCGATATGTCGAGGTGATTCAGCGCAGCGGCATGACGCTGCTGGGCCTGATCAACGACGTGCTCGACATCTCGCACATCGAGGCGGGCCGCATGGATCTGCAGATGGGCGCCGTCGATGTGCGGCCGCTGATCCGCGGCGTCGGTGCCGCCAGCGAGGAACGCGCGCGCGGCAAGGGCTTGCCCGTGCACCTCAACCCCCCGCGCGCGCCGACGCTGGCGCACGCGGACGAAGATCGATTGCGCCAGGTGCTGACCGCGCTGGTCGAGCACGCCGTCCAGGAGACCAGTAACGGTTATGTCGAGCTGTCGGGCGAGAGCGACGACAGCCGCGTCATCATCCGCGTCAGCGACACCGGCCCCGGTGCCAGCCCCGAGCTGCGGCACGCCGAGTTCGACACCTTCCTGACCCAGCCGGCCGACCGGCCGCCGGGCCCGGGGATGATCCTCGCGGGGAAGCTGACCCAGCTGATGGGCGGCACGCTCGTCGTCGACAGCGCAGCCGGTGAGGGGACGACGTTCTCGCTGTCCCTGCCACGAGCTACCGACGGGAACGCTGCTTTGCGATCGCCCGAGCTGGCAGTGACACGCGCGCCGATCAGTCCGGCACACGTGCTGCTGATCGAAGATGACGAGCTCGAGCGCCAGCGCGTCGCAGATCTGCTCCAGGCCGCCGGGTACCGCGTGTCGGTGGCGTCGTCGGGCCAGGATGGGCTCAACAACCTGCGCGAGGGGCACTTCGATGCGGTCGTGCTCGACCTGGTGATGCCGGGAATGACCGGGCTCGACGTGCTGCGGGCGGCGCGCGCCGACGAGCACCTCTCGGCGATCCCATTCGTCGTGCTGTCGGCGCTGTACATGACCCGCAGCGAGCGCGAGGTGCTGGGTCCGACGGTTGCGGCGGTGGTACGCAAGGGCGAGGGCACTGGGGACGAGCTCACGGCGCACCTGGCGCGCGCGCTGGCGGCCCGCACCATGGCTGGGCCGCCTCACCCCCCACCGCCCGTCGAGCGGCTGGCGCGCGTGCTGCTCATCGAGGAGGACGACGACAACCTGTTCGCGATCGAGCAAGTCCTGGCGTCGCTGCCCGTCGCCATCGAGACCGCGGCGACTCCAAAGGAGGCGATCGAGATCTGCCGTCGACGCCCGCCTGACCTGATCCTGATGGACGTCGAGCTTCCTGGCACGTCGGGCCTCGACGTGAGCGCCGACATCCGGCACCTGCCCGACTGCGGCGATATTCCGATTATCGCGCTCACCGCGACCGGAGACCGCGCCGAGCGCGCCTCGCCGGCCGGTGGTCGCTGTGACGCCTACCTCTCGAAGCCGGTCAAGCCGGGCGAGGTCGTGAACGCCGTGACCCGGGCGCTACAGCTCGGGATTCACTAGCGCGTCTGACCTTGGCGGAAGCCCGCGTTCGGCCCATCTTTATTTGACTGTCCGGACGCCAGTGGTCCGTGTTAGCCGTAACCCAGGTGGAAGTCACAAAGATGCTCGACATATTGCTCGTCGATGACGAGCCTGACTTTCGGATGCTGGTGGGCGACGCCCTGCGCGACGCCGGGCACCGCATCACGCTGGCCTCGAACGGCGCCGAAGGCCTGACGATGATCTCGTCGAACGTGTTCGACGTGATGATCTGCGATATCCGCCTGCCCAAGGTCGACGGGCTCACGCTGTTCCGCCGCGTGCGCCAGGAGTCGCCCGGAACCGACGTCATCCTCATCACCGCGCACGCCGCGGTGTCCGACGCGGTGGCCGCCCTGAAAGAGGGCGCGTACGACTACCTGACCAAACCATTCGACGTCGACGAGATCATCGTGCAGATGGACCGCATCGCGGCGCAGCGCGCGCTGAAGCGCGAGCTCGAGCAGGCGCGCGCCGAGCTGTCGCAGCGCAAGTCGGGCAGCGCGATCATCGGGCGCAGCCCGCCGATGCTGCGGCTGCTCGACCGCATCGACACCATCGCGCAGAGCGACGCGCCCGTGCTGATCACCGGCGAGAGCGGCACCGGCAAGGAGCTGGTCGCGCGAACGCTGCACGAGCGCAGCTCACGGCGCGGACGCGCGTTCATCGCGGTCAACTGCGCCGCCTTCCCCGAGACGCTGCTCGAGGCGGAGCTGTTCGGCCACGAGCGCGGCGCGTTCACCGGCGCGGTCAAGCGGCGCGACGGGCGCTTCAAGGCCGCCGACGGCGGTACGCTGCTGCTCGACGAGATCGCCGAGGTCCCGTTGCCCGCGCAGGCCAAGCTGCTGCGCGTGCTGCAGGAGGGCACCGTCGAGCCGCTGGGCACCAACGAGTCGACGCGCGTCGACGTACGGATCATTTCGGCCACGCACCGCAACCTGCGCGAGCGCATCAAGGAAGGCCGCTTCCGCGAGGATCTCTACTACCGCCTCAACGTGCTCGACATCGAGATCCCGCCGCTGCGCGAGCGCCGCGGCGATCTGCCGCTCTTGCTGCAGTACTTCCTCGGGCGCTTCACCGCGCCCGGCAAACCGGCGCCGACGATCTCGCCGCGCGCGTGGGCCGTGCTGTCGCAGTACCCGTTCCCCGGCAACGTGCGCGAGTTCGCGCACGCCATCGAGCACGCGGTCGTGCTGTCGAGCGGCAGCGAGATCGAGATGGAGCACCTGCCCGCCGGCATCGCCGGCGCCGGCGAATCGAGCGGCAGCAGCTCGACGGGCAGCCTGCGATCGCTCGGCAGCGCGCTCAAGGAGTTCGAACGCGAGTACCTGCTGCGCGCGCTGGGTCAGGCCGGCGGCAAGAAGATGAAGGCGGCGGAGATCCTGGGGATCTCGCGGAAGAATCTGTGGGAGAAGCTGAGGCTGCACGGCATCGCGGCCGAGAGCGAAGCCGAGGACTGAGCGTCAACTGGCTCCGTTCGTGGACGTCGACGTCGACGTCGACGTCCAAACGGACGGGCTACGGAAACATCGTCAGGTAGAGCGCCCGCACCCGCTGCATCCGTCGATCGAGCTCCGCCGCCAGTTTCTCCGGCGCGCGCTCCAGGGTCCGGGCCAGCGGCGCGATGTCGCGCGGATTGATGACGTCCTCCGAACGCCCGCGTACCAACCGCAGGCGCAGCGCGAGCCGGCGCAAGAACGCGTAGTCCTCGACGACCGTCGCCGGCCAGCCAAGTGTGACGAGCCGCTCCAGCGCGGCCATCGTCGATGTCGTGCGCAGCACGCGATCGGTGGCGCCGAACTTCAGCTGACCGAGCGCCGCCAGGAATTCCACGTCCATGATGCCGCCGGGATCGAAACGCAGGTGGCGCGCACCGGCGACGACCTTGCTGCGCTCGTCCTCGACGCGCTTGCGCACGCGCCCGAGGTCGGCGCGGAAGCGCTCCTCGTCGAGTGGCCGTTCGTAAGCGATGCCGGCGAGCATCGCTTCCAGCGCGGCGCGCGCCTCGTCGGGCTCCGAAGAGTAGACCACGCG